>Ga0214921_10000229_pt1 | contig 111714 bp, 97 predicted proteins | sample LL1505_MetaG_FD_177992 | JGI IMG/M metagenome (GOLD analysis project Ga0214921, IMG submission 177992) | Freshwater microbial communities from Lake Lanier, Atlanta, Georgia, United States - LL-1505 | ecosystem: Environmental > Aquatic > Freshwater > Lake | place: USA: Georgia | collected... | reverse complement strand
GACCCCTCCCTTATGTATATTTTTCACAGCATATTCATATTGATCCCTTCATTATGTATATTTTTCACAGCATATTCATATTGATCCCTCCAGTATAATTTTCATATAGTGAACCGTAGGTTCATCTCAAGGGAGGGGTTAAAGGGGAACCGTAGGTTCCCCTTACCAGATGCATGCCTTTGCTATTTCATTATATAAATCTTGCTTCTTATACTTTTTATCTTCTTTATAAATTCCTAATTTCTTTGCCAAAAATTCCAAATCTTCAACCTTATAATTCGACGCTGCCTTTATTGGTTTAAAATAATTCTCTAAACATATCATCTTCTCTTTCATATCTTTTATTTCTTCTTTTGTTAATTCTGTAATATTTACAGAGTATTTGCTATATTCATCTTTATAAACTGCAAATGTTGGTGTATCATCAGAATCTTTATCAGAAATAAATTCTAACATTAATAACTTTGATGAATTTACTATTATTAAATTAATATTGTAATATACCAATAACGCGAATAAGCAATTCATGCTAGTATCCTTTTGACTAGTAAGAAGTTCCGATAATATTTCTTGTACACCTGCTTTTGTAATTTTCACATTTGTGTTTTTCATTTTATGTGGATTGGATGTTATAAACTCTCCTATTTTCTTTTTAATTTCTAGTTCTTTTATACCATAATTTCGATCAATTTCTAGATATTCACCATATCCAAAATGAATTATATAAAGGCACCAGAAAAGGGTATCGTGTTGTTTAGGTGATATTAATTCATTGGTAACCAGTGATTGATTAACAATAGCAGTCTCTACAAAGGTATTTTGCATTAAAGGTTGCGATTGTTGTTCGTTACATAATACTTCGTCATCAGAATCACTTTCTTCTGAAAGTAATAACTTACCTCCCTTAAATGCAACTTTAGATCTTAATAGAATTGCTGCTCGATTTGCATTTGTTAACATATAATTTTGTAAAACATTTAAAACATTATTGATATTTAAATGTTCTTTTTTAATAAAAAATATAGGATTTAATAAAGCTGACATTATTTATTCAATGAACTATATAATATTGTTGGATTGTCTTTATTTTCTTTTTCTATAAAGAATGCGTTTTTGAATTCTTCCTTTTGATATTCAATTGTTTCTAATGATTCCTCCTGATCTTTAATATAAGAAACATATTCTTTTAATTCTGATAATGTTTCTTCCGGTAAATAAGTCATATTAACATAACATCCACTCTTGTTCTCATTTATTTTTGTTAATTTTTTAGATAATATTTTCAATATTTCAATTTGATGATATTTACTCATAGATTCTATTGTTTTTTTTAATTTTTCTAGGTTCTCACTATTCTCCATATTTTATTAATTTAATTAATAAAAAAATTTTATATTGTTTTATCATTTGATATGTTTTATAATATATTATTTTTTTTATCCAAAACTACTTCTTTGAGAACATTTCGAATAATTTTTTCTTCCATCTTATCTTGTTCATCCTTGTATTCAGATCCTAGAGAACTTAATGATATTTTTATGAATTTCTCATTTTCAGGTGTATCTAAATGACGAAAATCAGGATTTTGTTCTTGCCATTCTGGTAACATTTTAAGATTCTTTCTTGCTATTACTTTGAGAACATTTCTTAATTTTGTTTTTTCAGCATTCTCCTTTTCCCAGGTATCCTGATCTTTTATATAAACAGTCTCTCGTTTTATGTCTGTACAGTGAAATGGCCGTTTCGTAATATCTAAATCTTTTAATGCATTCACAAATATTCTGGTAATTCCTTGAGTATATCCTAATTTCCCTGTTTCTTCAATATCATTGACAGTAAGCTTTAATGAATTTATAAAATCATCAATATTTAATGCATTCTTACACTCCTCATTTAAAAACATGTTCAAATTAAATTGATTGTTTGTAATATTATTTGTTGTATTAATAACCTTGTTTTGTTTTGATAACTCCATAATTGTGTTTTGTAATTCTTTATTTTGTTCTACTAATGAATTTTGAATTTCCTTGTTTTGCTTTAATAACTCCATAACTATATCTGATGTAAAACTATTAGACGGAGATTGCTCTGGATTTTTAGCACTAGTACTTTTTTCAATAGGGGTAATTTCATTGCAGTCATTATTTTTTGAAATCATTGAACATAGCTTATGCTTTTTGGTCTGGATATGCCTTTTGAAATCATACTTGTTTTTTGTATTTAAATCACAGCATTCACAGTAATAAGTCACACTAGTACTTTTTTCGTAATCCTTACCATTCTCTAAATTTTTAGATATTCTTTTATGTTTTGCAGTCAATAAATGTTTCTTATAGTTTGCAAGATCACTCGTAATATAGTTGCATTTTTCACAATGTTTTTCACTAGTAGAATTCATGCGGTTTTTGCGTTTTTATATACTAGTTCTTGCGATAAAAAATCGCTAAAATATACTAATCCCAAAAATGTCCAAAAAAGTTATGCAGTGCGTTTTTTGGATGATTTTTTTGGTATTTACAGCGTTTCAGTCACAAACGCATTTTTTGGACCCCCTTTTTAGAAACTATTTTCAGAAAAATAAAAATGGACATTTATTTTTGTCCATTTTTGAAAATCGGCCGGACTTTTTTCCGGAGTTTTTTTGGGGGTCTTTACATATTTTTATGTTAAATATGTAAATTATCTTAATATGGAAAATAGAATCATATTTAATATGAAAAATAGGAAAAACTTGATTATTATTATTATTGCTAATAATCTATCGAAATATAATAAAATAATTACAAAATATGCAGTCATTACGAGTTTAATATTGGATTGGCTTCTAATTATGTTATTTATTGTATTAATATTAATAAAAACATCAATATTATTAATATCTATTTGTTGTTCATTGGGTTCTCTGTTTTCATCTAAATATTCGGATTCGTTGTTATTATCATATTGTTTTCTACAAATAATGCAAATTAAATTTTGTGAGAACCACTTAATTAAACATTCTTCATGTACAATACAATTACAATTGCATTTTTTAATAATAAAAGGGTATTTTTTAACAATATTAGTTAATATTTCATTGTACTCATTATTATAAGCAATAGATTCAAGACAAATAATACATTCGGAATTATTTATTTCGCTCGATATATTATTAAATTGTGGTTTATCTAGTTCTATAATTTCATCTAATATGTCATAACTTGAAATTATAGTGAAATGCATTATATATTACTTAATAAATTATTATTTTTAAATACAATTTATATTGTAATAAATCTGGCAGTTGCTTTTATACTATTAAGTGACATTGACCATCCATTCCATGCTGGACAAAAAATCCATAATTTAATAGTGTCATCTATTGCTACGTTTTCTGGAGGAATGGAGAACCTGTAAATATTATCCGGGAAATTATTACGATCAATTTGTAAGCATTTTACTAGTTTTTCATCATTAATTTGATAACGCATATGACATTGATTTGTTCCACCAAAGCCTTGGTCACTAGAGTTACATTCAATATCGATGCCAAATAAATTATAGTATTCAGCTGGACGTAGATCTGATTTTACTTTGAATTCGCATGAAATTAAATTATTAAAATCCGCACCATATCCTACACAAAAAGGCTCTCTAATAATTCTTGTCCCCAAATGATTTATTTTAATAGGACCATTGAAATCAATCGGGATGTTTATATATAAAGGTTCTGATGGAATACTATAATGTTCTATCTTGTCTGATGATGATGTTTCGTGTACATTTTCTTCAGAGAATTTCTTATTAATATTTGTTGTATTCCTATCAGTTAAATTTATCATTAGTTTTACTGATTGGGAGTTCTCTTCTGTAACTGGATATTGATTTATTTCTGTAATACTGATTTTTCCATCAGGTTCTGCACTGGCTATTCCGTCAATTTTATTTATGAATTCAGTGATTTGATTAATTACCCAGTCTTTATCTGGAATATATCCGTTTATTTCTTTTAAATACATTGCATATAAGTTCTCAATAATAATATTAGCAGGTATATCAGTATCATTTAATTGGTTCTCCCCAATCATCATCCATGCCTTCTGTAAAATCGGATGTTTAATACGAATCGCTGTTCCTAAAATTTTATTTTCTAGGAATATTTGGTCTTCAATAAGCGGTTTTATTTCAACAAATGTTTTTTCTAGTTTTGCTAATATTTTTGAGGGAGAAGGATTGGATAAAAAGAAAAAGAATTGTTCGATGCTTAAACATTTGGGTCTGATGATTTTTGTATCCCATTCCGAGAACTTTTTTAAGATGTTTGAGAACTTCTTTAATTTTATGCTGATTGTATGTAATAATTCGAATTTTAGTTCATGTTCTATAGGAATACCGTAGCTATAGATTTTATATAAATTGTTAATGGAGCGTTGCAAAGAATAAATAGCCCCTTCATACATAGGAAATTGTTCATTCGTTATTTCTAAAATGCTTTGAATCGATTGTAATTCGCATAGAATTATTTCAATACAAGCTTTTAATCCTTTAAATACTGAAATTATGTCTATCATTGTATAATTATTCAGGATAAATTATATCAATCTAAAAATGGTATAAAGAATATACATGATATATTGTATCGGGGTTCGCGAGTGACCTCCGATGAAATCTATCCCATGTATTCTTTACAATCAAAGAATACAATAGATAAAAAAGGTAAGTTCTTTTTTGCACCTGTAGCTCAGTGGTTAGAGCACTGGTCTTATGAGCCAGTGGCCGAGAGTTCGATCCTCTCCTCGTGCATTTTCTCATTTTTTGGTGAGTTTTTCGGAGAAGTTAAATGAAAAAATTCACGAATTTGCTTCGTTAGCTCAGTTGGTAGAGCACTGGGTTTAATTACCCGCTCATTCGGCTGTTACTCACTTTATAAGTGGTAAGGCACCGAGAGGCCGTGAGATCAAAACTCACACGAAGCGAAAAAGTTTCATAATGGTTTTGAAACAATTATGAAATATTTTAATTACATTATTCCCAATGATCTATTACCCAATTACGATTAAAGGTTTTTTCATCATATTTATCATTTTTAGACATATTATCAAAAGCCCATAAAGGTTGTAAATTTGTGTAATGGAAACACATGTGTCTTTCATTTTCGTTGTCTAAATTAAAACTAGCACAAGGTCTAATATGGTCAATATGCCAATGACCTTGATTTTCCCAAGTCATACCAATTGTAAATTGTTGTTCTAAATGCTGTCTTAATGTATCTATATTACATCCTACGTATTCCATTGTATGTTTTCTATTATTCTTGGAATAATTTTTTAATCTATCGATTACTCTATGTCTCAAAATATTTGCAAGATAACTTTTTGGATTACAAAATTTACAATTAGATTTTTGTTTTTTATGTTCACATATTGATGTCCCTCCGCAATCTATACACCTACGTTTTAATCTGTTATGTAGGCAAAAACCATTCCCGCCACACAATTTACATTCATAACGAGCTATTTTATGTTCGCATATTTGACTTCCTCCACAAACTCTACATTGTTCTTTTAATTTATCATGTTCACATAAACTACCACCTCCACAATCCTTGCAAACAGTTTTTCTTTTTCCATGTTCACATATTCCACAACCACCACATTCTTTACATAATTGACGCATTTTTTTATGAACACATACCTGGCTACCGCCACATTCTTTACATTCGGCAGGATTTTTCAAATGCGGGCATTTCAGCTTCTTACCGTTCCAGATAACGATTTTTCCGTTGCACATATATTTCGCTTCTAATATGCGACCTTGCTTTTTTCGGGGCAAAATAGGGATATTTTCCATATTTTATGCCATAATACAACGGAAAAGTTATTAAATTCAATTTTTTATAACTTTTTGCTAACAACAATATCACACATTTTTTATCTAAAACGCCAGAAATTTAGATAAAAAAATTGAAAATAACTTTTACAAATTATGTAAATTACCAACTACAACAAGATGAATACTTTCAAAGTGCTACCGTTAGATATAGTCGAAACCGTAATGGGTTTTAGTCAAACCTATTATAAAGAAAATTATAAAAATAGAAAAGGTAAGTTTTACAAGCAAATAGAGGAGGCTAGAAAAGAAGCAATATCAAAAATTTTTGTTCCAATTAAACGTCGTTGTATTAAAGAAAGGTTTACAGAAGATAGAACCTATTTTTATGAAAGATTTCTAGGTGGAAAACACATATTATATGTTCGTTATGAACCTCCCCATGTTAACTCGGATGATGATGAAGATGTGCAGGAAGACATTGAACGCTCCTATTTCACTGGATTTTGTCGTGTATCATATTATCCAAATATAGGTTATGGTATACATAAGATGGATGAACACCGTTTTGATAAATCAAAACTTGTTTATAATTGAATAAAAATTGTCTTAATCTCTATTCGTGCATAAATGTATTTATGCACGAACAGGATATGGGTTATCATGTCTTTTTGTATCCAAATGGATACAAAAACACGAATAGAGATTAAACTATAGGTTTTAACTTTTTATAATCAACATAACCTTGATGCCAATGTTTTAAATATTTAGGATAGCCAGCATAAATCACTAATAAACCAGCATCCCAAGTATATCTTTCAAAAGCCAATGGTATTTCATCAACATCTTTTAATAATTTAGTTGCTTCAATTACAAGCTTTTGCCAGTTGTATGGTGCTTTTTCTATATTTTTATATGTACTAATGGCAACTGGTTTACCCTGACCATTTAATTTTTGGAATTTTTCCCTTAATTTTTTTATATCTTCGTTTTTTATTTCATCTTTGAATTTTTCTTCTTCGTCTTTATCCATTTTTTTAAAGTAATGAGAAAACTGTTTTATAAGACTTTTATTAACGTGTTGTGCATTATACTCTCCAGCTATTTCAATGTGTCCTACTTCTTCTTCAAACTGGGCTGCTGTTAATGGTGCTTTAAGTGGCGATATTCTTTGAATACTACGACTTCTTGACCGGGTTCCTGAACTACTTCGTGACCGACTTCGTGACCGACTTCGTGAAGACATTTTTGTATATATATATATATATATTCCTAAATTATTTCAATTTTTTGAAAATAATAATGAAATAAATATAGAACTACCCCCAGATAATACTAATAAAAACATGCAAGAAGAATTAAATGCGATCGGACAAAAAACCATATCTGATTATGTAAAAATGACATTTTTCTCTAAATTAAAAACCAATAATATAGTCCTGGATATGTTTCTCTCAACATTTCTTGTATCGATCATAACATACAATATACAAAACATTTCCTTTAAAAACATATCAACAATAAATAAACATAGTATCACCGAAAAAATTAAATCAGCCTTTTATAGAAAATATTCAATAACTTTTGAAGGAAGGCAATCTTATGTAGTAAACAAATATACTCAAACGCCAAGAATATCAGCATGTTTCTCAGATAGTTTCAAGGCTATTTACTATGATATTTTAAAAACCATGAGAAACAATAATACAGTTTATGATATACAAGAATACATTACTTATGCTGAAAAAAGGTTCTCTGAAAAAGTAGATTCAGATATGTTTATTATTAAACAAAATTCACCCATTTTATATAATGAACCTCTCCAAATATACGTAATAACCGAAATAAAAAAGGAGGAATCATGCATAGAAAAAGGATCATCAACAAAAATAGATAATATAACAATAACCCTCTATTCATATAAATCTAATATTTCCCAAATCCAAGATTTTGTGAATATTATAAAACAGAATTATTTGGACCAAATCGAGAACAATCGTGTTGGTAAAAAATTCATATATACTTTAAAAAAGATACCAAAGAAAGATGATGATGGAAATCCAGAATTATGGAATGAAACTATTTTTGAGAGTACGAGAACCTTTACGAATATGTTTTTTGAAGGAAAAGAGGTTGTTTTGAATAAAATCCAATTTTTTCTCAATAATAAAGAATGGTATTATGAAAATGGTATACCATATACTCTAGGTATTGGATTGTATGGACCACCAGGTACAGGTAAAACATCATTTTTCAAAAGTTTGGCTAATTTAACAGGAAGACACATAGTTATTCTTTCTTTGAAAACTATTAAAACAAAACAACAGTTAGAAGAAACCTTCTTTGAAACAAGGTATAATAATGAGAATAAAATAAACAGCATCGGATTTGATAAAAAAATCATTATTATTGAAGATATAGATTGTTTGGGAGAACTTGTTTGGAAACGGGAAAAAACAATTAAGAAAAATAATAAAAAACAATCACCAAATCATAACAACAACACCCAAAATGCCGTAAATACCGTTTTAAATCAGATAATAGAGAACAATACCAACAATGAAAAGACAGATTTTATTGATTTATGTAAAAAGAGCGATGACAACATAACATTAGACGATATTTTGAACTTGTGGGATGGTATAAGAGAAACACCAGGTAGAATTTTGGGTATAAGTAGTAATCATTATGATAAATTAGATCCTGCTCTAATTCGACCAGGACGTATAGATATCACTCTTCATTTGAATAATTGTACAAGAAACATGATAAAGCAGATGTATAAACAATATTATAAATCTGATATAGATGAGAATATTTTAAATAGTATAAAAGAAGGTTATTTTTCACCAGCAGAAGTTATTAATTTTTATGTATTGAACAGAGAGAACCCAGAAAAATTCTTGGATTGTTTTATTAAAAATAAAGTGAGAAAATCATAGCACAAATACTATAAACTACCATAAATATTGATGATTGATACAAAAAGTTAATGTGCTCAATATCTTTATCAATATTAACAATAACAATATTATCTGCCTCTTCAGAATCTTTTTCGATAATAATTTTATTATCAATAACTTTTTTAATTTTTTCCAAATATAAAATAGCATCCATATTTTCTTCTTGAGCATGTTGCAACCATTCATTTAATGATAAGTCATCGCGGTCTAAATCAGTGCCGTATTTTTCTTTTCCTAACCTCGCACGTTCTTTGAATTGTTTAACAATTGAAAAAACAATAGAATCTGTGTTTTCTTTTGTAAATAAAATATCGTCCATTATATTTTATTATATTATATCATTTTTATATTATTCATCTTCATATTCTTCTAAAAATTCATCACCACCGATTGTTAATTTAGGTTTTGTATCATCTCCTCCTCTCTTTTTATCAGAACGTTCATGTTCGGGTTTTCTATTAACATATTTTCCAATAACGCAAATATATGGATCATTTAATTCAAATCTAACACCAATAATACTAACTATAATTTTTGTATTTTCCTTAATTTCGGCAAATTTACGATCAGTAAAATGATGATCACGTGCGATGAACACTGTAATTGGAACATTTCCGGTTTCATCAACAACTTCTGCATGAACACCTGCCTTTGTAATTGTTTTAGTTATGCATTCAACTAACATGCCTTCAACAGGATGACATATCATGCATTCAAATACAGTTTGAAATTCTATATTTTCATTATTAATTGTGCCGCTAGAATATCGAATAACCTTTACTGAATTAGGACGAATAAATCCTTCTGCAATACATTTGCCCTCTGTTTTTTTAGATATAATTTTTTCTAAATTTTGTTTCATATTTTTACCAACTTGCGTAATAGGAATCATAACTTTCATTGTTAAAATAGACTGTAGATAAACACCATATATTTTACGTTCTTCATTACTTTGTTTTCTTTCAGCCATTTGATTGATATACTAATAATGATATAAATTTATATTTATATCATTTTATTTCCCAATCAAAAATCAATTTTTTGTTAAGGGAACCGTAGGTTCCCTTAAGGACTATCCGTGTTCTTTATTATTTATCGCAATTAAATACACAGTTTTCAAGGTTCCTTCTGCACAAATACCTGATGATTGTTCAGAAACGTTTTATTTTTAAGGTTTTTTTAAAGTTTTACTGCCCTTGTGTTTTGAACCACCTTCCTTTTTACTTTTAGATGAACCTTTAGATGAACCTTTAGGTGAACTTTTAGGTGTAGTACTTCTAGATGAACTTTTAGGTGAACTTTTAGGTGTAGTACTTCTAGGTGAACTTTTAGGTGTAGTACTTCTAGATGAACTTTTAGGTGAACTTTTAGGTGTAGTACTTTTAATAAACTCATTGAATTGTTGACATTCTTCAATAAATTGATCACAAACTATACGTGGTTTTTTTAGTTCTTGTTTTAATTGTTGTATTATTTTAAAACATTCAATACTTTTATCTTTGTCATAACCGTTCTTTTCATCTACTATAGTTAAAATGTAAGTAGTATTCAAAATATTTCCTGGTAAAATAAGTACTTGATAGACCGAAATTGTCAAATATTTAAGTGGACGAATGCGCCAACCTCCCGTTGTGTCTATACTATCTATTTTGGGAAACTTGGTCAATGGATTATTGGCAAAATTTAATCCCATAAGACTATTCGGTAAATTGGGTAATTCTTTCAACTGATTTTCTTCACACGTTAAAAATAAAAGATAACCATTATACTCACCATCTTTTGCATAAAGTATTTTCGGTATTTTGGGTAAACTGGTCAATTTATTTGCACCACAATATAATGATGTAAGTTCTCTTTTCGGTAGGCTTTCAGGTAAAACGGTCAATTTATTAGCGGAACAATTGAAAATTTTAAGGCTATGTGGTATATATTCGGGTAAAATGGTCAATTCATTACCTTCACAATTAAAGACTATAAGAGACGACGGTAGTCTTTCGGGAAAACTGGTTATTCTATTAAAGCTACAATTTAATTCTCTAAGCGGTGGTAAGTAGCTTAATTTGGGCAAGAGATTAAAGCTACAATTTAATTTTATAATATTTCCTGGTAAATGTCCTAAACTTTCAAAACTTTCTAATCTATTATGGCTACAATTTAATTCTGTAAGATTATACTTTAATCTGGGTAATTTGGTAAGGTCTTGTCCTTCATAGTTTTCAACTACTTCTTCGGGGGGTGAATCGAATGTATTGTATGAGTATGAGCGTTTCATCCTATATTACATACATAGATAATAATTAAGGTCTATCCGTGTTTTTGTAGCCATACATTCTTTGCGGATACAAAAGACTGGATAACCCATATCCTATTCGTAGGGCATTTGTTCAGTATTTAAAAACCACCTTTTATTATCCTTTTTAATCTCATCATAGTATCGTAATAATATTTCTAAAACAACACATAAACCTGGCTTTATAATATCTTTAGAATTTACATTTATTTCACTATCTGGTTCACTATCGCTATATTTAATATTTGAAATAAAATTAATACGTTTAATAACATCCTTTTTAACTTCAACATTACAAACAGAACCAATTTTAATCTTTGAATTTTTATCTAATATTTTAAAAACAATATTTTCTTTTAGTGCCTGCATAAAACCAAAATATCGATTTAAAATAGATAATCGAACATATAAAAAGTTTGCACTCTGTTTTTTCGCAATTAGTTGATCATCTTTATCTGCTTCTAACCATGTCCAACTATTTTCCGAATCATTTTGAATAAAAACCTTGTTTTGAACTTCATCATTATCATTATCAGTTGCCAAAATAATCGCATTCATTCCACGTACCTTTACAATTTTCTCATTAAAATAATTTTGTATATATTTCTCATTTGATAAACTATCTAATACAGATTTTTCACCAGAATAATAATATCGGACAATGAATAGGCGATCATTAAGAGATAGCGAATCTAAATAATGATAAACAATGTATTTGTTCAATAAATCGGATCGTATTTTATGTTTATCCAATAAGAAATCATAAACATAGCCAAAATTAATATACCAATCTGTATTTTTATTAAATTTCTGTTGTATTTTTTCATATTTTGCAGTTTCGATAGAGGAAAACTTATTATTCATATCTATTAATATTTCGTTATATTTTTTACGTATATATTCTTGTTCATTACCAACAAGTTCAACTGTAGCAGGAGCATGATGCGATTTATTTAATTCGATTTCTAATAAATTTCGTTTATAATCTACCGGAATGCTTCTGTCAAAAACACTGGAACTTTCATCTGTTATTTCAATAGGTTGAAAAGCATAATATTGATCACGATTTATTAAATATCCCGGACGTCCATGTTCATCGTATATATATTCGGTTTTATTATTAATAAATCTAGATAATGCAAAATCAATTTGATCTTCGGGATATTCTTTAATAATTTTTATTTCTTGAATTAATTGTTCTCTAGTATAAGCAATCTTTTTCTTGAATAAATCACGAATTCTTTTAACTATGCTTGTATAATTCATTTTTCCATAATCTTCAGAATAAGTATCCTTTATTATCTCTTTTGTTTCCGAATGAGGAGAACATTTGAATTCATCTGGACACTCATCATAATCACATAATTCAGAATAATCTCTATCACCTACTTGATAATCAATTAATTCATCGGCTTTACTAGATAAGCGGATTTTTATTATTTTACTTTCCGAGAGTGTTTGCAGTTGTTTCATTGTAAAGTTATGTTGTCCAATATTTAGTAAACAATCAACAGAAATTTCTTTTAATAAACGGGTTACCTCACCAATTTGTTTTGCTTTTTTCTCCGCGTATCTATAAACATATAGGTCAGCGGTTTCTTCATCATTTCTGGGAAGGGTGCTATGTAAATATATTTCTACATTTCGATCTTTAAAATCTTTCAACATACAGTGACTAAAATTACGAACGCCTCGCCCTATAATTTGTTCTATACGACTCATATTATACCATGGATCCAATATATGAATTTGGCGAATGCATTTAAAATCCAATCCTTCGGATCCGGCTTTTGATATAATAACAACCTTTACCTTTTCACCATTTATATTATTGGTATTCGTAACATATTTAATATCTTCCAAATTATTTGGTGATATTCCTCCATTACCAGTTATCATAACATACCTAGCAGGATTAAATTCACTTGCTTTATTCTCCTGAATAAACTGCGATTTCGGTTTCATCGTAATAGCATCAATAGGTTCCGTAGGTGGTGTTTTAAATAAGGATTTTGCATGAGTTGATTTAGAACAAAACCGATTAATTCCCATTTCTTCTAATGCTAATGCTATTGGAATAATAGATCCTTCTATGTACTGTGAAAAAATAAGGACAATTCCCTTGGATTTTTTAATACATTCACATATTTTAGCTATTTTATTACTGTATTTACCAATTTTATCTGGGTGAAAAAAGCGTCCATGATTCACATTATTTAATATAGTTGGCTTATATTCAAAATTATAAATATTTGGATAGGGTGATTTCTGTATAGTATAATTCATAGTATTAGCTAACCCCTTTTTACCAATATATTGATTTATCAAATCTTCGTTTTGTTTATCTTCGAATTCATTTGGTTCTTCTGATTTAGCAGTTAAATTATCTAGTTGGGCACTAGGGAAAACAATATCTAGTGCCTCTATTGGTTTCATTAAATGTATGTATCCAAAGACATCCATGTTCTCAAATGAGGGCATTTCCCTTTCAACACCAAATTTATTAACTACATTGGTTGATTTATTACGCATATGTTTTATAATAAAATCGTATCCTTTAGCCTGGTATTCTCCTATTTCTGATAAAAATACAGGAATGTTCTCTAATTTACCATCAATTTCTCGCCCATTCATTTGTTTTGTTGGATATTCATTATTTTCATGAACAGTTTGTAATGAATTTTCAGGAGAAAACACATCAGGATAAATACGGTAGGGAAAAGTATATGGATTTTCACCACGAACATAAGAAATGCTACCTATTAATTTTCGGGTCAAAAGTTCTCTGCCATCCTCGATTTTTTTATCTGTTTTATCACTTTTATCTTTGAACTTACCATCCTTATCGAAGATATCACTTTCACGAATAGTACTTTGTTTATTAACCAAGTTTATTAAGTTCGTTAACCAAATGATTTCATTATAGTTATTATACATAGGAGTTGCAGATAATAATAATAGTCGCATGCTAGTAGTATAGCGTGCCACGTCCATTAGTAACATAGCTGTTTTTCCCTCTTGTTTATTTTTATCAGAAATATGAATATTATGAACCTCATCAATAACAATAAGACGATTATCAAAATATTTACGAATACGTTTTAGTTTCAGCTCTTTTAATTCAGCCGCGGAAAATCTAGAACCCTCTGGCATTTTAGTAATGCGTTTTATATAATTTGCTAATTCAATATATCCCATAAATCGATAATATTTATCTATAATACTATTTATTTCACTAGTAATTCTGTCTTTTGGAATACCCAATATATTTGTTGGATTAACTTCGCGTATTAATGATTCACCCACGCATGTATTTAATTTCCATAACCCACCTTCTAATTTTAATTTGCGTTCATCGAATAATTGTAGGCGATAGTTTTGTTGAACATTAGGAGATGCTATGATTAAAATTGGTTGAGTTAATCCAACTTGCATCATATATGCTCTCATATCTTCAGCAATTCCAATAGAGCTGCATGTTTTGCCCGTACCTAAACCATGGTATAATAATAAACAATTATAAGGTGTTTGTATTGATAAAAAGTTTTTAACAAAAAGTTGATGGGGTGATAATTCAAAATCAGTATTACATAATTTTTTAGCATGTTCTTCAAAATCATATGACGTATTTCCATCATATTTAGTGTCATTAAATTCCTTGTGCTTTTCTATTTTTATATTAAAATCTGGATCATTAATTTCAGGATATAAAAATTGAAAACTCTCATTTGTCTTTATGTTTTCATGTTCTTTTATTTCCTTGTTAAATAAATAGGTATTATAATTAGTCGATTCAATATCATTAGGAACAGGTAAATCTTCCTGCTCCTTTTCTAGAATGCTCTTATCAATATTATCAATTTCAGGTAATTCAATATTTACATCAGGTGTAATATTTTGTGTATTGTCTATTTCATCCTCGAAAATTTTTCTTTTCTCTTCGCCATTGTTTTCTTCGATATCTATTTTTTCTTCGATATCCTTTTTCTCTTCAAAATCTAATTTTTCATCGTCCTTTTTACTAGATTTATCAGAAAAAATATTAGTAAAATTTTTGGAAATAGTATCGAAAACTTTTTGCGGATCTTCACTATTTTCTATTTTAGTGTTCTCTGTTACTGCTTCTTCTTTAGGAGGAAGTTGTTCATCACTAGTAGGAAGTGGTACAATTGAAGGTTTAACTTCGTTTTCTTTAAAGTAATTTTCTAAACATAGAATAATTTTAACAAAATCAGCCGTAGTGGGTATACCATATTTTTTAGTATGTTCAAGAGAATCTAATGGCACCTTTAGTAATTTTGCCAACTCTGTCTTTAAAGTCTGTTTATTTGGATTGCTACTATTGGCGGGCATTTTTTTTAATTCATTATATCTCTCAAATTGTTCTGGTTTGTATTGATAGTTCTTATCACAACCAGATTTAGATAATAAGTCTAAAATATATTGTTCAGTATTATCTTTTCTTAATATAATTTTTGTTTTTTTATTAATAATAGGTTCATCAATAGGTTCAGAACTTTCTTTTAATAATGATTTTAATATTTCATTTTCCTTGCTTATACCAGTAACAGGATGAAGTTCGACAGCATTATTTATTATTGAAGATATATTTTCCACAATATTTGGTACTATTGTTTTGGATGGTCTACCTCTACGCTTTTTTGTTACATTCGCAGGGGATGTTTTTTCAATCAAATCTTTTTTTTTATTTTTTGCGTTTGGTGGTCTACCTCTACCTTTTTTTGTAACATTTTTTGGAGAATTATCTTTATCATTCATAGTTATTTCAATATATATATTTCAATATATATATTATATTTACACCTTTTTCATTTTCATTAGTGATAAAACAATCGAAATGATTTTAATGTTTCATTAATATTTATTAATAATCTCTTTTTTTCTAAATTATAATGTCGTATACATTGCATACATTCATCAAAATTCTTCCATTCCATTTTACTAACTTCAGTCGGTTCAAATTTATCGGTGAATAATGTGTTTTTATTTTCCATAAATGTTAAATAATATTTGTGCTTGTATGATTTATAATTAGATCCAGTAAAAACCTCTTCAAATGGTAAAATATTTTTCACATTTTTAATATGTTTTATATTATAACCGGTTTCTTCGGCAAATTCACGTAAAGCACATTCAAAATCCGTTTCTTGATAGTTACGTCTGCCTTTAGGAAATCCCCACTCTGCTTCATTCCATGTATCGTATTTATTACTTTCTTCAACTAAATCTTTTAGATTGTAGAAATCATTTTTAAATAATATTCCATTCATAAGAGAGTTATATTTTTCTCTTGATATATTTTCCTCTGCTTTATATTGATTCGAAATATTAAAATTACCCCATATTCGATTCCATAATATATCAAAATTACTAGTAATAAGCAAATCTTTTTCTTCCATAGTCATTTGTTTTAACATATTAATAATATAATCCTTATTAAAAACAGAATATTTGCCTCTCATAAAATCAATATACCCTAATGTATCTTTTCGTCGAATCATAAGATATTGAATTTGATTATCATTTATACGAAAAGCTATTATGCCTAAACTAGTAATAGGTAACTTACATTGATGATATAAATGCCCATTTTTTCCACAATTATTGCAATAATTATTCATTTTTATACTATTTAAAAATAAGATTAAACTAGATTAATATCTTCCATAATCTTTATATAATTTGAATCAAAATGCAATTTGACGCAAATGTATGGGGTCCGCATTATTGGTTTTTTTTACACACAGTCGCTGAATCTTATCCAATGAATCCAAATGACGTAACAAAACGTAAATATTATGATTTAATAACAAATATGCCATTATTTATTCCTGATTCTGATATTGGAGATAAATTTAGTAGATTATTAGATAAATATCCAGTTTCACCTTATTTAGATAATCGTGATTCTTTTGTGCGATGGGTTCATTTTATTCATAATAAAATAAATATTAAATTAGGAAAAGAGGAATTATCGCTACCTATGTCTTTGGAAAAATATCGTCAGGAGTATAAACCCAAACCAATTTATTTATCCGAACGAATAAACATGCGAAAACATTATATACATGCGGTTTTAATATTAACTCTTTTGTTTTTGATTTATATTTATTATTAAGGGAACCTTATTAAGGGAACCTACGGTTCCCTTAAGATCCCTCCCTTTTACATGTGATATAGGAGGGTGGGTTAGGAGAATGAGATAGGAGGGTGGGTTAGGAGAATGAGATAGGAGGGTGGGTTAGAAGAATGAGATAGGATAGTGAGATAGGAGGATGAGATAGGAGGGTGTGATAGTATAGTGAGATAGTATAGTGACATAGTATAGCGAGATAGGATAGTGGGATAGGAGGGTGAGATAGTATAGTGACATAGTATAGCTAGATAGGATAGTGAGATAGGTAGGTGAGATAGAATGTCCAGATAGAGATAATCGTATATTATTATTAATTTAAAAAATCCATATTTTCTATGTATAATATAGTAAAAATATTTTTATTAGATAAAAAATGAGAATTGAAATACTAATATTTATAATAGCAGGAATAATAATCGCGAACATTTATACCGAAGGTAAAATACTCAAAAAATTATTATCATTTAAGAAATATTATCAAATGATTGGTGTTGCATTTGCAGCATTAATGTTATATATATTATTAAAAAAAAATCCAATGAGAGCACAACAAGTAATACAAACAACAAATGATTATATAAAATATCTACCAATAGATCGAAATACAAGTAATATGATATCACCAATATTAGATTTCACGTCAAGACAAAATTTTAGCGAAGAATCAGAAAGAGGTCAATCTGCATATAATTATCCAATTATACCAATGCCAAACAATAATCAGACAGTATCAGAAAATAGAATATTGCAATCAGGAAAAAAGGCTACTAAACGTTCGGTGAGTGAAACAAAGAAGAAATATGTAGCATCTAGTCAAGATTGGAAATGCGGTGATTGTGGTATTAAATTACCCGCTTGGTTTGAAGTAGATCATAAAATTCGATTAGAATATGGTGGAAGTAATCATGTAGATAATTTAGTAGCTCTTTGTAGAGATTGTCATGGAAAAAAAACAGCGATAGAGAATCTGTAATGAGAATCATCCTTCCGCCTTACATATTTATGTGTAAATACATGTATACATAAATAGAGAATAAATATTGGTGTAATATCTTGTTCAAAGTATTATTTTGTATATATATAGTAATATAATGTCAGAAATAATAAAATTTTATACATATATAATTGGAATAATATTAATATTAGCATTTGTAATTACAATACTGGTTAAAAATGATAAATTTCATGACAGGATGTTTGATGACAAAAAAAAGAATATACGAACAGATACGCAAGAAGGAAATGAAACAATAGTTTTATTAACCTTTATAGGTTACATTTTATTTAACTTTATAGTAATGTCATCGTCATTTGATGAAATAAGAATGATTATACCTAATTATGCAGCAAAATCAGGAATAGAAGCAGATATTATGATTGGTGTTATAGAAATGTTGGTTTTTACAACTATAATACTTGGAATGAATGTTAATTTACATGATAAAATGTTTGAAGATAAACCAAAACCACGTGTTCGAATTGAAACACCAGAGGGCAAAGGAACATTGGCAATGATTTTATTAATAGCATATGTTGTTTTTTACTTTATGTTAAAATATGCTTACCCAAGTGGAGCAGAATTTATGAAACCAATTAATTCTTTGTTGGAAGTAGTTCCTTTAGTTTTATCAATTGTTTTATGGTTATTAAATAAAATATTTAATCCAGGAAAACCTGGCACTACATCATCGTCATTATTTGGTGATCTAGATCAGTCATTAATATCGATTTATGGTATATTTTATACATTATTATTAGTAATTATTTTCATACTATATTCAGCAAGCAAAGATCCAAAAGCATTAACTACAAATACATATGTTTACATATTAATGTTTATGTTACCAACTGTATTTGCCCTGTTGTATTTAGGTCCAATAATGATGGCAAGTAGTAGTGTAATTTTTAAAACCGGTATGATTTCTTTATTAGCACTAATTGTTATTGCTGCTATTTATTTTTACATAAATATGAACTCATCATCGTTTTTAGCAGTTAATTTTATTTGGGGGATAATAATCGGATTAATACTATTAGTAGGATTAGCCTTATTATTTTATATGTTAAGCAATTATTTAAAAACATTCACCGGATGGAGTGGTTTTATAGTTTATTTTATTTTTTACATACCATGTTTATTGATTGATTTCTTCAAATATATACTCAAAGAATTTCAAATGACATCCAGACTAGTATACGTATTGTTTTTTATAGAGATTTTGTTAATATCGTTATATATTTTATTGCCAAAAATAATAAATTGGTTTGATAAAAAAGATGGAGTAGTTATACTAGATAATGGTGTATTTTTAAACAAGTCTACTGATATTGGAACAAGTGAATTATTTGAAATTCCGTATAAAAAACTAGAAAGTAAAGATATTGGTAAAGTTTATAAAACCAATTATTCAATTTCAATGTGGATATATTTAAATATACAACCAACTAATTTTAATGGTTACTTAAAAGAAACAAACATATTCGATTTTGGAAAAGGTAAACCAAAAGTAACATATTATAATGATACAAAAGACAACATTCATAAAAATAAATACTTTATCTATTTTACTAATAATAAAGATACTAATAAATATGAGATTAGTTTACCAATACAAAAATGGAATAATTTTGTTTTTAATTATGAATCAAATAAAGTAGATTTGTTTATAAATGGAGAACTAGTAAAATCCTTTAAATTTAATAAAAGCAATTTACCAACTATTGAACCAGCCGATATAATTACAGTTGGTAGCAAGGATGGATTAGATGGAGCAATATGCAATGTTAGAATTTATCCTGAAAAGTTATCACAACTTCACATAACAAGTGCCTACAATTTATTAATGTTTAAAAATCCACCAACACAAACAAGTAATCCTAATACTTTTAACTAATAATAAAATCATTGAAGCACAAATATTTTGTGAGTATTAAATATATTATAATGAATTCATTAGTTATTGTTTTAGGAATTATTATTATATTTTTTATTTATTTACTATTTAAGTATTTAGCAAACACTTCAAGTATGTTAGTTTCTACTGCTGATTTTAGTAAATCTGTACCAACAATAAATTCAGTTGCTAGTCCAACAAACACTAGTTATGCATATGGGATATGGTTATATGTTCAAAAATGGGATGCAAATACAAAATCTAAAATAATTTTTAATAGAAACGAAAATATAAAACTATATTTAGACAAATCCACACCTACGCTTTTATGTGATGTTACTATGAATGCTGGTGAGCCTAAAAAAATTCAAATTACAAACAATTTTCCATTACAGAAATGGGTTTGTATTATAATAAGTATTGACAATCAAATACTAGATTGTTATTTAGATGGTAAATTAGTATTGTCACAACAAGTTACAACCTTTTCAGATGATAAAAAAAATTACATATTTCCTAAAGTACCATCGGATAAGGTTGTTTTATCTTTAGGTGGTGATTCGACATGGAGTGCCAATGCACTATTATTCACAAGATGGACAACCGCTGTTGATCCACAGACTGCATGGGATTGGTATATGAAAGGTAATGGTAAAAGTAAACTAAAGAGTTTATTTACAGGTTATGGAGTTAATTATAGTATATTGAAGAATGATGTAGCTATTGTTAATAATCAACCATTATTTTAGATATAATTTGTTATAGTCTAACTATAAAATAGATAATCTATTATATATATAAATATATATAATGAATTTTCCACAGATGAATGCACCTGATATTAAATTACCGGAATCATTTCAACAAGCAACCCAAAATATAGGAACCGCAATAACTGATGCAAGAGCAAATGTAACTAATACATTTACAGAATTTTCAGATCAAGCTTCTGCTGGTGCGGGGGCATCAGCACAATATTTACAATCAAACACAATAGTAGCAAAATTTGGATTTCTTGTATTAGTAATTATTGGATTTCTGTTTTTAATGAATTTAGGAGTAATTATTTTAGGATATTTTTTTAATCCATCTGATAATCCATATTTAATAAAAGGTTTAACAACAGGACAAACAGCAAATACTTTTAACCAGGATCCAAATTTAGGAAAAATAAGCAAATTAATAAAATTATCCAACAATGAACAAACAGGTATGGAGTTTACATGGTCAGTATGGATATTTATAAATGAGTTAGGTACTGATCAAAATAAGTACCAATTTATTTTTAATAAAGGTGATTTGAATTTTGGAGCAAATAATATTACAACTATAAATAATGGTCCCGGACTTTATATTTCCCCAAATACAGCTGATAAAACATCGATACGAGTTATAATGGATACTACAAACACAAGTGGTAAAGATTATTTAGATATTAACACTATACCTATTCGTAAATGGGTTAATATAATTATACGATTAGAAAATACGATTTTAGATGTTTATATTAACGGAACTATTTCTGGGCGATTAAATTTACCAGCAGTGCCAAAGCAAAACTATAATGATATTAATGTTTGCCAAGGAGGTGGATTTAATGGAAGTTTATCTGATTTAAGATATTTTGCACACGCATTAAATATTATAGAAATTAATAACATAGTATATTGGGGTCCAAATTTAAACACAAGTGAAGATGGTATTAAATCTGGAAAACAGGGTGGATTTAATTATTTATCTTCTTCATGGTATTCTGAAAAACTTTAACTATAGTTTAACAAATAAAAAAATTATGTTATATAATGTAACTCTACAGTATATAACATGTCAGAAAATTCATTATCAAATACAATAACTAATATATGTGAACAACGTAAAAGACTAATTGAATTTGCTGTCCCGCCCAGTAGATATACACCAGTTTCACCCTATAATGGAACATTCACAAAATTTCAATTAGATATGAGAAGAAAAGCAGAAATATTAAAGTATAGCAATGTAACCAGTAGCACTAAAACTAATAATTTAACACAATCGGAAAAATATAATCAATTAATAAATGGACGATTGCAAACAAAAAGTTATATACCAACGTCAATTGTTACTATAGATGAAAATGGTAATTATAATAAAGTTACTGTAAATTATCCGGATAAATTAATTGTCAGATTAGTAGCAGAAAAAGAAAATGGTTCGGTTAATATAGTTGGTAAGATTGGTTATTTTAAATATGAAATCATACCAAATGGCCAGATCGTTAATTGTGCAGACGATAATTTAATACCAACACCTACATCTTCATGTAATGTTCCTGGTCCTATTATGAATCTAATAGATGATGAAAATATTCCATTATATAATTTTACTAATGCTACAATAAACAATGCAGCATATAGCGAAAACATAACAATAAATGATCTAAATATGTGGAAAATCAATTCATTAAATAATATTGCAATAAACATTAGCACATCTAAAATAGGGTCATTTTTAATTACAAATCTAATAGAAGAATCATCATATTTTTATACATTAAGAGTCCCAATAGGAATTTATATTAATGATCCAACCGGATTAGAAAATTTTTATCTTACTATTAATAATATTTCATTAATTGTTTATTATAATAATAATGTAGTTGTATTAGATTCTGTTCCTCTTGTATCTTTTTCTACATACTCATTTAATTCACCTATAAAAATAAATTATTATAGATTAAATACAAGCATTAATGGTTATAATTATTATGGTTATATTGATACTATAAATATAGCAAATCTATTGCTACAGACAACTCCTTATAATATTTACGATTTTTATATGAATGTAACATTAAGTACAAGTTCTAGTAGTACTTTTAATAATTATGTAGTAGTTGCTAATCCAAAGAATATTAATTTGAATGAGTTATCCATATCAGCATCAAGGTTAGTACCACCTACTAGTTTAGTATTATCTTCTATTACTAACGAAACAGCTGTTATTACTTTTTCTGCTCCTATAACATCAACACCAGTATTAAATTATTCCTATTTTATCTTTCCAACACCCGTAAACTTTTCTAGTGGAATAGCATCTGCTACGTCAAATTCTATTATTGTTACAGGTTTAACTATGGATACTGTTTATAAATTAAATGTCATTGCAAATTATTCTAATGGTTCTTCTGCATCATTGGACGCAATAACTGGTTCAACAATTAACTATAATCCTAGCAATTTTTCTGTTTCATCTTTTTCAGAAACATCAATTACTGTTACATTTACTAAAGGAGGAAATCCAAATATATCAACTTATTATGTTATTGCTAGTTCTGTAAATAATTCATATCATTCTCAATATACAACGGCTCAAAATCCAATTGATGGTCCTATTGATGGTCCAATAACTATAAATAGTTTATATTCTGGGACAAAATATTATTTGCAATTATATCAGTCTTTCAGAGATAATACGATTAGCATAACAACAAATAATCTTTATTGTTCAACACTTTCTCCGTTACCTACAAATTTATCAATATCAGATATAAGTTATACTAATTTAAAATTAAATTATACACAACCTATTGGAACTGGACCAATAGGATATTATATTATATCATCATCTTTAAACTTTCCCGACACAATATTAGATTTATCTAATAATCCAGCTCCAATAAGTCCAATAACAATTCCAAACCTAAATAGCGGTGTTTCTTATAATATTTATATGAAAGCTATATACAATAAAACAATAGATGAATTAAATGTATTAACGCCATCCATTAATGCAATAACATCTTATGATGCTCCAATAAATTTAATACCTATAAATATTACAGAATTATCATTTTATATTGGTTATAAACAGAAAGGAACATCACCAAATCAATATATTATTAATATAACAGATCCAGGTGATAATTCTATTATAAAATATATTAACGACACAACCATAAATCCTATATTAATTACAGATTTATTATCAGGAATGCCATACAATGTAACGATGACAGCAGTGTATCCATTTGCAAATAAAACGTCCATCCCCTTAACTGTATCAACAACAGGGCAATCCACTACTGGATTAATTGTTTTAAATATTACAGTAAACTCTTTTGACATTACATTTAATAGAACAGGAAATCCAGATGGTCATTTTGTTACAGCTATTCCATCAAATAGCTCTAAGCCAACAGTAATTTTTCCACAATCACCGATACTTTCTACTTCAAATTACATAACTGTTAAAGGATTACGTTCAGGAACAATATATACAGTAACAGTAACAACTGTATTTGCATCAGAATATAAAATATCTAATAGTATTCTTGTAAATACATTAGCAAATAGTCCGGTAATAACAAATGTTACAGCAACCGAAAATAGCATTATGATTAGTTATAATGCACCAATAGGTACTCTGCCAAATATCTACAATGCAAGTGCTACATTAAAAAATACAAATATAATATATTCTCTAGTAAATGTATCACAAAATCCGATTATTATATCAAATTTATCCTTAGGAGCTATTTACGATATTAGTTTATCAGCAGTTTATGATACAGGAAGTTATAATTCGGTTTACCCAAATGTACAGACATTAAGCAGTCCAAGTACAATAACTGGAATTAATACTAACTTGATTACTGATCCTAGCACAAATGCAATTACAGTATATATCTCCCCTCCATTATCAAGTACATTACCATTAAGTTATAGCTTAATTGCAAATCCAAGAACAAGAAATAATGGTCAAGATACTATGACAAAATCAAACATAATGCCTAATTCTATGCCTATATCAGTTATAGTTAATAGTTTAATAACTGGTACTATTTATGATATAAGTTTAGTATCTGTTTATGGTGCAGGAACACAAACGTCTACATCTACTATTTCTGGAACTACTATTGCGTATCCACCTAGAATTAATTCCATTACTAATGCAACAATAAATACTTTAACTGTAAATTTTTTACGTCCATTATATGGTGATTTTCCAATTAGTTATTCAGCAATAGCAAATCCAAGATCTTTTTTATTAAATCAACAAACTATCACCATAAATGGAATAGTAAAAACTACAAACACAATTACATTTACAGGATTAACGTCAGCAACAGTATATGATATAAGCTTGGTGGCTGTTTATGACGCCATTAATAGTATAAATACAGATACATGGAGAGGAACAACATTATCAAACCCTCCACAAAATATTAGAATAACAAATATTACTGATTCAACTATTACTGTGTCATATGATGCCCCAATTATTATACCAACTGGATATTACGGTATAGCAGTACCTAAAACAACTTACAGTGGACAGTCTAATATTACTACAGACAACACAACAAATAGAACAATTACTTTTAATAACCTATATGCTGGAACAAGTTATAATATTTTTATAGTTGCGTTATACACCACTGGAAATCAACAATCATCGGTGGATCTATCTGGTTCTACATTATTTAATTCACCAAGCATAACTGCATTAAATAGAAATTTTACAGACGCAAGTACTAATTCAATAACAGTTTATTTCTCACAACCAAGTGGTATTATTCCGTATAATTTACCAAACTATTATAATTTTTCTGCTACACCACAATATACACAAAGCACGTTTAATCAACAGGAAATTAAATATGTTACCGGAATTACTAGATCATCTACTAGTTATATTATTACTAATTTAGTATCGGGTACTAATTATGATATAAGTATGGCTGCTGTTTATTCTATAGGAAATGCGGTCTCAAATACTTTAACGGGAAGCACATTGTTTAATGCACCAGGTATATGAGATGTAAATATGGACTATATTCAATAAATCTAATTTAGAAAAATGAATTATATAATTATATATAATGCCGATAACCGATATTAGTTATAATTATATCACAGTTTCATTTAATGCACCAGTCGGTAGCCCTCCTATAAGATATTATGGCACTGCAATACCGTCAACTAATTATAATAAACAAACAACAATTACTACGCCATCTCAAAATACAAATACTCCTATGGTATTTTCCGGATTAGTTTCAGGGACAACCTATACTATAAATATTACTTCAGTATACTCTATTGGAAATGTTTCTTCCGGTAATATTTTAGCAACTACAACTTATGCGGCTCCAACAAATTTATCGATAATTAATCCAACTATAAATTCATTAACAGTTGGATATACACCACCATTGGGAAGTACACCCATAGGATACTATGCTACAGCCGTACCCAATGTTACTGATAATGGTCAAACTATAGTTAATACTTCCCAAACAACTGCTACATTAATAAATATATCTAATCTTGTATCAGGTACTTTATATAATATATATGTTAATTCAGTATATGATAATGGTTATGCCTCATCAACTGTTTCACAAGGAGCAACATTATCAAATCCTCCAACAAATCTTATTATTAGTGATATAAGTTATTCTTATTTAAAAGTAGGATATACCATATCAAATGGTAGTACTGCATTAGGATATTATGCTACCGCAACAAATATAAATAATGGTTTAACAATATCTAGTAATACGTCTTTTTTAAATCCATTACAAATTACTGGTTTAATATCCGGTACTACATATAATGTTACAATTACTGGAGTTTATAGTTCAACTACTACTACATCAAATTATATAACAGTAAATACACAATCAAAACCACCAGTAATTATAGGTATTAATGATTTTAGTTATAATTTTTTAACTGTTTCCTTTAATGAACCAGTTGGGAATACACCTAATTCATATTACGCTACTGCTACTCCATTAAATACTAATAATTATCAACAAACAAAGGTTAGTGATATAACTTATACAACAGATCCAATAAGAATCAGTGGTTTAATATCCGGTACTATTTATAGCGTTGCGGTTAGTGCAATATTTAATAATGGGACAGTAACATCATCAAGTATTTTAGGTAATACAACAGCAACTTTTCCTACTAGGTTATCTGTTACTAATCCAACACTTTACTCATTAACTGTAGGATATACACCTCCAATCAGTAGTCCACCTATTGGATATTATTCTACAGCTACACCGCTTACTACGGATAATGGGCAAACTATAGTTAATACAAGTATTACAACATCTACATTGATCGTAATAAGTGGATTAATTTCAGGAACTATCTATAATATTTCTGTTTCAGCAGTATATAATACGGGTAATTTAATATCTACTACAACAGCAGAGGGTATTACACTATCTTATCCGCCATCAGGTTTGATAAGTACAGGTTCTACACTTACAACTGTTTCTATTCAATTTAATGCTCCTTCAGGAAATACCCCTATTGGTTATTATGCAACTGCTTATCCAAATCAAACCAATAATGGTCAAGTTATAAAAACCACAAGAAGCTCTTTAACAAATAATTTGTATCTTACCATACCTGGTTTAATTTCAGGCACAAATTATACAGTTTATAGTTATTCTGTTTATAGTAATGGTGATTTATCCTCTAATAGCGTTGTAATCGGGACATTATCTTACCCACCAACTAACCTACAGTTTGTTATAGCAACAACTTTTTCAATTACAATAAGTTTCACACCACCATTGGGTACTCTTCCTGAAAGTTATACTATCACTACTGCACAAGGAGGATCCGGTACTGCTTTAAGTTCTGCTACGTCTATTACTATAAATGGATTAACACCAAGTACTACCTACTCTGGAATAATTCTTACTGCTATTTTTAGTAGTGGTAACAGTTCAACTACTATGTCTTCTTCACAATCTACTATTGGATTACCTGTTACTAACTTAAGAGTTACAGATGTTAGTATAAATTATATAACATTATCTTTTACACCAGATAACATTTTATTACCAGATAATTATACTATTGCATCTGATCAAGGCGGAACTGGATTTGCATCAAAAACATCCGCGTCAATTACTATGAATGGATTAATTCCAAATACGCAATATACAAATATTGCAATAACTTCTGTTTACATAAATAGAGGCACAAGTGTTTCTAATAGTATAAATTATTATACATTAGGTTATAATACTACTGGGTTAATAACTACACCGAATCTAAATTCAATAGATGTAAGTTTTAATTCACCAATTCAATTAAATCCACCCATTGGATATTTTTTAACTGCTAATCCACTAACAAATAATAATGAGCAAAGATTAATTACACATCCAGTAAACGTTTCTACTACAAATATACCAACATCTATAAATACAATACCAATTACTATTCCAGGATTAATATCAGGAACAACCTATGTAATTAATGTGAATACGGTTTACCAATCCGGTAATGTTATATCCTATCCAATAACATCTTATACTTTATCAAATTCTCCTACTATTAGTAGATTAAATTCAACTGTAGGTGATGCAAGTACGAATGCAATTAAAATATATTTTAATGCACCATCAGGAAGTTTACCATTAAGTTATTCAATAACAGCTAGACCACAACAAATAGATAATGGGCAAGATCCTATTCCTATTACTATATCTGGAATAAGTAGGAACGATACGTCATATAATTTTAAAAATCTTATTTCTGGTTCAACGTATGATATCAGTATGTCTGCTATTTATAATATAGTTATAAATTCAACTGGTTATGTTATAAGTGGTAATACTTTATCGACACCTCCAACGTTATTGTCATTAAATAGTAATTTAAATGATGCAAGCACCAATGCGATTACTGTTTATTTTAATCCACCCATTGGAAGTTTACCAATAAGTTATTCTGCTACTGCTAATCCAAAACAATTAGATAATAGGCAGAGTCAAATACCTATAACTGGAATATCTCGAGGTGTTACGTCATATACTTTTAAAAATCTTATACCTGGAACAACATATGATATTAGTATGGCGGCAATCTATGACATAAGTGTAAATTCAACAACTAATTTTCTAACAGGAAACACATTAATTGCTGCACCAACATTAACCGCAATAAATAGTAATCAAAACGATGCAAGCACAAATTCAATTACTGTATATTTTAATTCGCCCGTAGGTGGTTTACCACTTAATTATTCTGCGAGTGCTAGACCAAGACAAAATACTATTGGACAGCTGCCAATTCCTATAACAGGAATTACTCGAGGAGCTACATCTTATAAATTTGAAAATCTTATTTCTGGAACAACATATGATATAAGTTTATCTGCAATTTATAATACAGATACAATATCTACTAGTAATTTTTTAACAGGCAATACATTATCAAGGGCACCTACTTTAGTATCTTTAGATATTGGTACAATTAGTACAGATCCTAGAACAATAACTGTTAATTTTACTCCACCTGTTGGTAGTTTACCAATAAGTTATTCAGCAACTGCTACTCCTGAGCAAAATGATAATGGTCAACAGATAATACCTATAACAGGAATATCTCGAGGAAATACATCGTACATATTTACTAATTTAATATCAGGTACAACTTATGATATAAGTATGGCAGCTGTTTATGATATAAGTATAAACTCAACAACTAATTTTTTAATAGGAAGTACTATAGCATCTGTACCATTACTTGGTACATTAACAACAGTTAATGAAACTGCATTAAATTTAACATGGAGTTTACCTTTTGGAACATTACCTAGAAGTTATTCTTTAACGGCTAATCCAAAAACAAGAAATAACAGTCAAGAACTTGTTCCTATTACTGGTATCAGTAGGGAGTCAACCACATATGTAATTAATAATCTTATTTCTGGGACAACATATGATGTTAGTTTATCAGCTATTTACAGTAACATAACAACTACTTCTACTAGTTTTTTAACTTTGAATACATTATCAAGTTATCCTACTATAAATAATATATCAAATCAAACAGTAACTACATTAACTGTTAATTTTACTAAACCAACTGGTAGTTTACCAATAAGTTATTCTTTAACAGCTAACCCACAACAAAAGGATAATAATCAAACTCTTATTTCAATTACTGGTATTAGTAGAGGTTCAACTACATATGTAATTAATGGGCTTAAATCTGGAACAACTTATGATATAAGTATGGCAGCGGTTTACGATGTAAGTATTAATTCAACACCTACTATTACAACTAGTAGCACAACATCAAATCCTCCGACACTTAGTGGAATAAATTTAGCAACAATAACAGATCCAAGCACAAATGCAATAATTGTTTATTTTAAAAATCCTATAGGTAGTTTACCAAAGAGTTATTTAGCAACTATAACGCCACAAACATCTTATAATAACCAGACAAAGGTTACAACAACAACTATACCTATTAATGATACATTAAATGACGTAAGTTTCTCTGTAACTGGATTAGTTTCTGGAACAAGATATGATGTTAGTATGGCGGCGGTGTACAGTATTGTAACTAATAGAACAACTGGTATAGTATCAGGTAATACTTTAGCAAATCCACCAACGAATGTATCAGTATCAAATAATAATACAGACAATAGATTATCAATATCATATTTAGCACCCTCCGTTGGATCAGCACCAATAGGATATTATACAATAGCTACGCCTCTCGAGAGTTTTAATAATCAACAAACAATAACTTTTCCATCAAATCCATCAGTAACATCTTTTACCAAAGATAATCCTATTGTTATAACAACGAATGTAATATCAGGAACAACATATAGAGTAGTTGTAGGTGCTATTTATGATAACGGAAATCAAATATCAAGCGAAACGCAGGGAAATAGTTTATCAAGTTCACCGACTAATTTAACTATTCAAACTACGACATCTACAACTTTTTCAATTACGTTTAATCCTCCATCAGGAAGTGCCCCCAAATATTATTACGCAAAAGCAGTACCAGGAAGTGGAACTACTATAACAACTCTAACAGGTGCATCTACTTCAATAAACATATCTGGATTATCCCCAGCAACATTTTATAATATAACCGCATATGCTGGTTATAATTCAAATACTACTTCTGTATTAAATTCATTTGCTACTACGAGTGGAACTACATATGGACTTCCGCCTACTGCATTATCAACAACCTCTGCAACTGCTACATCAGTAACTATTAGCTATACCTCTCCATCAACTATACCATTGTATTATAGTATTACAGCAGCAACTACAGGTAGTAATACCTATGGTCAAGGTAATTTAACTATTACTTCAGCATCGCCTACCTATACTATAAGTAATTTATTTCCAGGAACAGCTTATATTATTAGTGTATCAGCTGTATATAGTACAAATATTGCCTCTACTGGAACGGTAAATGGTAATACTCTCTCTAATGCAGCAACTTCTCTTTTAATAAATAATATTAGTTATACAAGTTTTGATGTAAGCTTCTCTGCACCAACAAACAGTTTAACAAATCCGAATCAAAAATTTTATGTATTTGTTAGTCCATCCACATCAGCAAGAGGGCAACTATCTAAAGCTACTGGTAATTATGCTATAAATACAATTTCGAGTTCAGGAATAAAAGTAGAAGACTTAACTAGTGGTACTCAATATACTGTTTATGTTTATTCTATTTATGATACGGGAAATATTATATCAACAGGTATAACAGCAAACATGCTTATTGTACAACCTAGTATTACAATAACGAGTGATGTTTCTTATAATTTTATAACAGCAAATATAACTTCTGGATACACACCAATAAATTATTATGTTAGTTATAATAATAGCACAAATAGTACTTATATTAATACTAATACACAAGGCACAACTACTTTTAAAATTACCGGATTAAATGCAGGGACATCATATAATATTAAGGCAAATGCTACTTATGATACTGGAATTGTATCATCTAATGATATTTCAGGAAATACAACCGCATTGCCTGTCAATATAACAAATATTAATAAAAATTTCACTGCCCTAACTGTATCGTTTTCTGTGCCAATAGCTACTCCTATTCAAAGTATTCCAACGGGTTATTATGCTGTTGCAACTCCAGATGGGGCAACATCAGTATTAGGACAGCAACAAATTACAACAAACGTAGTTTTATCATCTAATACCTCGTTAAGTATTAATGGATTAACATCCGGTACAATATATAATTGTGTAGTATATTCTGTTTTTCCTAATACTTCAGTAGTATCAACTAGTTCTTCTGCTTCTACAATAGCTTCACCTCCAGTTATTACATCAATATCTGTAACTGCTACATCAATTACTGTTAATTTTAATTCTCCCACATCTACTGGACCTATTTCTGGTATTGGTATACAATATTATGCTCAATTAGTTAGAAAAAGTGACAGTGTATCTACTGATACTAGTATATCGCCTACTACAAATAACAGTATAACTATTTCATCATTATTTTCAGGAAGAAGTTATGATGTTTTTGTTTATGCTGTGTATGGATCAACAAATGCTAGAGCATCTTTTGCATCAAATCCAGTAACAACCACAGTTAATCCACCTACAAATATTTATAATGCTGATAATACTTTACAAACTAGTTTAAAGGTAGGATTTACACCACCTAATGGAACTTCACCTAATAGCTATTATGTATATGCATATGCTGCTTCTGATTCAATATATACAACTCCAATAACTAGCACGTCAGGATCAGTAAATCCTCCTGTAATTTTAACTGGCTTAACAAATGGAACAACATATCAAATTCGTGTTGATGCTATTTATGATAACACAAAAGCATCTTCATCGTATGTTAATTTAGTTACACATTTATAAACATATTAAGGTCTATCCGTGTTTTTGTATCCATTTGGATACAAAAGAGAGGATAACCCATATCCTCTCATAAATTTGTTTTCATATAAATAATGTTATAAAATTTCTTACCGTTCATAGAATAAGAAGTTTTATTCATAATAAATATCATGACAATCAGGAGATTTTCTATTATTAAAATCAAATATCATGCAATCTAATATATTGATCAAAGTATATCCCATTAATTCATATTTTTTTAAAATATCCATAGCTATTTCTTTATCTTTTTCCCAATCTCTTTTAATATTTTGATGATACATAAAAAAATCAAATGTAAAACTTGGAAAATTTAATAGGGCAGTTGATTCTAATTTTATTTGGTAATCGGCAAGATTAAAATATTTTTCTTTAATAATATTCATTTTTTCTAAAATTTTTTTATATTTTTTATCATCTTCTCTATTTATTTTATGTATTCGACATGCTGTGGGTTCAAAAGATAAAATTTTATCTTCTAACCAAATTAAATCATGAATAAAAGATCTATCTAATTTTTTATATCCAACGTTAACTAATTTATTATACGCGGATATTTCATCATCAAAGTCTTTTAATGTTAAATTAGGTTTATTACGTATAATACAAAATATGTCTGTTTTGTCGGTATAATTATCAAAAGTTGTAGATAATTCCAATTCAAGACTTTTTTTAAGATAATCGGGTAAAATTTCATCAGAATAAATACCACCGCGAACATTATCTATTCCGTAGTATTCCATATATCTTTTAGTTAAAGTATTAATCTCGAATTTGTTAAAAATTTTTATTACTTCTACCTTTTTTAATGGTGGATTCTTTCTGACAAAACTATACAATGCTTGACATTCTAACTCGACTTGTTTATAATTTTCTTCATATGATAAATGTAAAAACCATTTATCGTTTTCTAGTTCAAGAACAAAAATATAAAGCATAATAAAATATATAAAAATATTGTTTTATATAATTTGTTGATTATTAAATATTTACTTTTTATCCATATTGTTTGTATAAGTAGGATTTAAACATGCTTTTTGATTGGGAAATACTTGTCCAGATAAGCACTTATCATGATCGCTTATTTCAATACATCCCCTACGTTCTTGATATTCACCAACTAAACACCAATTTGTTTTTGCAGAAGTAATAGGATTTTGAATTGGATTTGCCGCACTATCATTAGCAGGTTCATTCTTTTTTATGCTTGACGTGTTTACTGAATTATCTAATTTCAAAGCTCCAAATTCAACTTTTTCACTAGAGTTTTGCAATAAATTTCCAACATTATGAAGAGTTCCACCTGCAATATCTACTCCAACCTTTGCTGTATCAGTAAGAACATCTGTTGTTTTATTAATAACCATTCCAGTAGTGTTTCCAAATACATAGAATATTTGGTTTACTAGTGGAGTTAATAATGCAACAATATTTTCTAGAAGATTTCCGGTTATACTGATTAAATTTATTCCTAAAAATGATAAAAGCAACAGAATAATTAATACAATAATTAAGGTGTTTTTATTACTAAATATATTTGTGTTAGAAGGAGAAGATGAATAAGTATTATCCATTTATTTCAAGTATATAATATAATATATTATAATTATTATAATGTCTAATGAAAAAGATTGTATATATGTATCTAGTAGAGGTATTTTAAAATCATATGATGTTTTTAGCAATACTCCTATTTCAAGTATTAATAATATGATAAATTACAATAAAGAATTAAATAATAATATTGACGGGACCGTTATATATTTATGCAATTCAGCTTTAAGAGAATTTATTAAATTTTTGTCAATTATTAACTATAAATTTATTATTGTTTCAGGTGACTCTGACACAACAGTTCCTGATGATATTTTTCTTAATCTCCAAGAATTTAACAGTTTTATGGATAATTCTAATTTATTACATTGGTACAGCCAGAATTGTGTTATAGAACATCCGAAATTAACCCAAATACCTATTGGAATGGACTATCATACACTTTCAGAAAGAAATTATATATGGGGACAACAAAAATCACCAGTAGATCAAGAAAAGGAATTTACGAATTTAAAAATTACTAGCAGACCATTTTGGGAAAGAAAAATAAAATGTTACAGTAATTTTCATTTTCATTTTTATAAGTTTGGACAAGATAGAAAGGATGCTATTGATAAAATACCATCAGATCTAATGTTTTATGAAGAAAGGGAAATATTACGAATAGATACATGGAGACATCAATCAGAATATGCTTTTGTTATTTCGCCTCATGGTAATGGTTTAGACTGTCATAGAACATGGGAAGCTTTAATGTTAGGATGTATAGTTATAGTTAAAACATCAGGAATAGATCCTTTATATAGTGGGTTACCAGTATTAATTGTAAATGATTGGTCGGATATTAATAAAAAATTATTAGAGGATACTATTATGAAATATACAACAACTTGTTTTAATTATAATAAATTAACATTGAAATATTGGATTACAAAAATATTCAAGGGTGTAAAATGATTTAGAAGGTTCGTTTGATTAATAGTTATATTTTATAGGATAATAATAAATGGGATTTTTCAATTTGATAGAGACATTCTTCTTCTTAAGTTTAGGAATTACGTTTGTGCTAATATTGCTATTAGTATATCATTTTAAGCAACGATTATCATCTCTTGAAAATAGATGTGATACTGTTTTCGAAATAATGAGCAATGTTGTCCAAGAATTAAATAATATTAAAAAAATGCAACAGTATAATTATGCTCCTAATGGACCAACGAACATGATTGATTTGAATACTATTATTCCTCTTCAATCAGATGTTGTTACTAATAAGATTAAGGTATCCGATGAAGATTTTGATGAAGATGATGATTCTGATCATAGCGAAACAAGTTCTGATTGTGATACGCAGTCTGAAAGCGATGATGACAGTGTCCCATCTTTAATAGATGATGATAATAATGTTATAGATCAAGAGCGAGAGAGCGATATTCCATCTACTATTAAAATTATAAACATAGACATAGGCGAATCTATTGAAACAGATATTATTGAACAAGATTTAGAACAAGAACCTGAAAATGATATTGATGAAAATGATAACCTAGAGGCAGTTGAATTGAATGAAGAAGAAAAATTACATGTAGAGAAATTAGATGAAATCTCTGTTTTAGAGAAAAATGATCTCACTGTTTCGACTGATGAAATTAAAGAAACATCTAAAGATGTTTATAGCAAAATGAGTGTTTCTGAATTGAAAGCATTAGTTATTACAAAGGGATTATCAAGTGATCCTAGTAAAAAGAAGAAACATGAATTATTAAAAATGTTAGAAGCATCTGATAATTAGGGTCCTAATTTAAATGTTTGTCGGTATAAAAATAATATATGAACTCTATTATATATTATTCATGTTTTCTGATATTCAACCTCAACCAATAGATTGTGCTTATCCTGTTATTAAAGAAACAATTCCTAGATCTTCTTTAGGATATGCTACTAATAATAAGTATCCTGAATTTCCACCATTAATGAGTGATGGTAGATCTGTTACTGCAACATGGCAACCAGAATCGACTATTAATGATGATCTTATTCAAAGCAATAATATTCGTTCTAATTGGCAATACCGCAAATATTTAACCCAAAATGCAAAGGATATAATGTCTTATAACTTTCGAGAATCATCAAATGATGTAGGTTATTACAAACGTCCAATTGATCTTCCAAATATGCAAAGTAACAATGTATCTAATATGAACGGTACTCCTTATTTATTTAAATCAGTTTTGGATAATTCAAAACCTTTTGGATATCAATCAACTAATTTAAAAGAACTTTATTTATCAAGAGAGCAATTAGATTCTCGCAAGATTTCGCCAGTTATTACCCAAGATGATTTAGTGAGAAATATTTATAATAAATAATCTGCCAATGTGCCAACGTATGATAAAAAATTGAATAAAAAGTTTTTAAATTGATAATTGTAATCACAATAACCAATAACTATTAATAATGTTGTCTCGTGAATCCTTTATTGCTGCCTTTAATGCTCTTGCCTCTGACCCGAAACTCCTAAAAGAAACATCATTGAACTTTAATGATGATAGGAAGATTCAAATTATATCAGAATTGATATCAAAAGACCCTAGTTTCATTGATAGACTTTCTATCAATGAACCGGAAATTGACACTAATCAAATGCAAGTAGAAACCTTTGATGATGAGGAAGATGAGGATTACTACGACCAGGAGAGTACAGGTGAACAAGGCCTGGATGAAGAGGGTCCGTGGTCATGGGAGGATAATGAAATGGAAGAGAATATTCAATTAAATAGGGTAATGACAGACTTTACTCTCGCCCAAATTGAATATATTAATAATATGGATAAAAAGGAAAGAATTCTCTTTGTCAAAAGTCTTGATATTTCAGACAGGGTTCGCAATAATCTCAAGCAACGCTTGAACTATCGACGTAATCCTGAGAAATACAGGGGATATGTAAAGAAGTGTCTTGAGAAAAAGAAGGCAAGGAAGGAAAATGCTATTGCTACTATTCAGCAACAACTTACTAATCTATAAATACTATCCGGCGAAAGATACGTTTGAAAATAACTATAAAAATTCTATTTGATTTATATCTTGCTTAAATTAATAAAGGTTCCTTTTTTAATGAAGCTTATTAGTTTTGATATTGGAATTAAAAATATGGCTTATTGTATTTTTGATGTTTCTGGAGAACATTTATCAATAATTGGATGGAATGTTCTCAATTTATTGGAGGAAGAACCCATATCCGATATATGTTCCCAAATAATACCGGGAAAAACAAAGAAAATACAACCTAAACAATGTGATAAAACAGCAAAATATCGTAAAAATGGCCAATGTTATTGTGATAAACATGCAAAAAAAGGTTCTCCATTTATTATTCCAAATAAGAAAAATTCTATACAATATTTAAAAAAATTAAAAGTAGATGAATTAATAAAATTAGGGCAATCCCATTTTCTTTTTCTTGATTTGGAGAACCTACCAAAATTGAAAAAAGATTTTTTAAATAAAATAGTCGAATTTTATGAGAAAAATTGTTTTGAACCAATTATAAAAAAAAAGACGAAAAATTCTACTGAAATTGATTTGATTACAATTGGAAAAAATATGAAAGAATTAATGAATAATGTGGAGAACATAAATGAAATAACTCACGTATTAATTGAGAACCAAATATCACCTATAGCAAATCGAATGAAAACAATACAAGGCATGTTAGCACAGTATTTCATAATGAAGAATTCAGATATTCATATTGAATTTGTATCATCAGCACATAAACTATCACAGTTTAAGGGGGGAACTAATAGTTCTCCTCAAACCCCTCCTTTAAAATTAGGAAATACTTTTAATAATAGTAGTAATATTGGGAAAGGTTCTCCACAAAATAATTCTTCAACTTTAGAGAACACAATCACTCTTAATACAAACATGATTAATCCGGATTATAAACAACATAAAAAAGATGGACTTTATTATTGTTCTCAATTATTAGAAAATAATCCCCGTTTTTCTATTTGGACTGACTCATTAAAAAGAAAAAAGGCAGATGATTTAGCGGATTCTTTTTTGCAAGGGATGTGGTATTTGAAAAATAAAAATATAATATCTTATGCGGATGATTTAAAAATAAATATTGTATAATTATCATAATACAATGGAAGTTATTGATTTAGGATTAAGTGATTTAGAACCGGTTTCATTGAATTTTAATGATTCTAAACCTAGTGTTAATTTTGGTTCGGGAATAGAGTTATTAATGAATGATAAAAAACGATCATCTAATAGTTTAAATATTGATTTAGGAGAATTGGATACTTTAGAAAATGAATTAAATGAATTATCTGGTAACAGTTCATCAAGTAGTGGAGGAGGTGGCAGCAGTGGTGGTGATACAAAAACTTTAAGCGGGTTCGCATCTAATTTTTTTGGTTTCGGAAATACACCCGAACCAGCAAAAAAAGTTTCTATAAATCCAGAACCTGAACCAATATCCGATTCAAATTTAGGAAATGCTACACGTGAAAGCATTGGTAATACAAAAACATGGGATGGATTTAGCAAGCTAAATGAAATCCCTGTTTCAACTAGCACATCTAATATTAAAATGACTGATCGTGAACGCCGTCGTAAGATGCGTATGATGATTAAAAAATTAGAGGAATGGTATGCGAAGGGATTGATTAAGCATAAATCACATTTTGATATGGATTCATCTTACGAAGAAGTAGAAGATGAATATGAGGGAGCTTTAGAAGATAAACGTAAAAAGGATAGTATTAAATTGCAAGGATGGTGGTTTATGACATTTATTAATTCAATGGAATATGCTAATGCAGCATTTAATCCATTTGACCTAAATTTAGATGGCTGGGGAGAACAGGTTAGTGAAGATATTGATAGTTATGAGGAGATCTTTGGTGAATTACATGATAAATACAAGGGTGGTAAATTAGCTCCAGAGATTTCTCTTTTATTACGTGTGGGTTTTAGTGCAGCTGTCTTGAATTTTTCGAATAAGGCATTATCAAGTGCTACTCCTGCATTCAATGATGTTATTAAGCAGAGTCCTGAGTTGATGAAAATGTTTACTAATGCAACTGTTAGTAGTATGAGTCAGTCATCTCCTGGATTTGCTATGGCAAATAATTTAATGCAAGAACAAATGAATCGTCCACGTGGACCTCCACCACCAGCTCCAGTAGAGACAAAGAATCAACCTCCACCACAGCGTCCTGGAATGGTATTTACTGAAACAATGAGTAATCGTCCTGATATTGCAGCTGGCCGCGGTGCTATGTTTCGTGAACAAGGAATGGATATGAATAATGGGTTCAATAGGTTAGATGAACAACAAAATGTTCGTCCTATGCAAATGCCACCTCAACCTCAACCAAGACCAGAGATGAGAGGACCACAATCAACCGATATTGATAATATTTTATCTGGTTTAAAAACACGTACAGTTAATATTCATGATCAACCAATGGTTGAAACTGTAAATGATGATGATTCTATGATATCCATAAGTTCTCTAAAGGATGTAAATGGATCTATGCCAAAAAGATCAAATCGTAGAAGAAATGGATCTGCCAAAAATACTATATCATTAGATATTTAGAGTATTTTTTTAACTAATATTATTATAACAAATGCAGAAACAATTAAAAATATTTTGGAAAAATATACCAATAGAAATTATTCAAAAAATTGTCGAATATTCAGGAAAAATAAAAATGCGAAATAAGAAATTTATGAATCAGATTGAGAACATTGAAGATAGATATCATTTGTTACGTTTGCGTTTATGTTTTGATAAAGATCGTGAATATAATAATGTAGTTCGTTTATCACATGTAAATATACCTATTCCATTTACTGATAAATCTCTTTATTATTTTGCGTTTCATCGAGGAATGCGTATTACGTTACATACAGATGAATCAGTAACTGGACCGAATATTAATAAATGTTCAAATGCTGAAATTTTATATTCAAATATAGGTGAATAAATATTTTTACTAAAATATGTATTAGTAAAAATAACAGAATAATAATAACAGTTATATTTAAGTATAATGTGTGGAATCGTAGGATATCTTGGAAATGATGATTATAAGGAATATATTTTATCGGGATTAAAACTTTTACAAAATCGTGGTTATGATTCTGTAGGTATTTCAATAATAGATAATAATGATTTAGAGACAACCAAGTTTGCATCGAGTAATACAAATGATGCATTGTATTTATTAGAAAATGAAGTAAACACGAAATTGAAAATAGGTTCTAGTACTAATAAAAATATGATGGCTATAGGACATACTCGATGGGCAACACATGGTGGTAAAACTGATATTAATGCCCACCCTCATCATGATAACCATAATAGGATTGCCTTGGTTCATAATGGTATTATTGAAAACTATAATGATATAAAACTAAATTTAATAAAGCAGGGATATTTTTTTCGTTCTCAAACAGATACCGAAGTTATTGCAGTATTAATTGGAAAATATTTGGATTATGGTGAAACAATGGAAAATGCTATTCAAAAAACAGTAGCTGAATTGTCTGGTACATGGGCATTGGTTATTATTCACCGAGATTATCCAAATAAAATATGGATGATACGTAATGGTTCGCCTCTTTTACTAGGACTAGATTATGATTTTATTATAATAGCATCCGAACCGATTGCATTTGGTAATTTTTGCAAAACATATATTGATCTTGATAATCATGATTTGATTGAGATAACAATGACAGATAATGTAATTTCCTATAATAAAAATATACAACGTTATCAACTTAAAGAAAAACCATTAGGTGTTATTGAGATGGCTCCTACTAATTATGATCATTGGTTGATTAAAGAAATATTGGAACAACCCGATGCAATAACCCGTGCATTGAATAATGGAGGTAGAATAGAATCGAATGTAACTGTAAAATTAGGAGGATTAGATAATTGTAAACAACGACTTATGGATATAAATCATTTATTATTATTAGGGTGTGGAACATCTTACCATGCTGGTTTATGGGCGATGGATATTTTCAAACAATTGGATATTTTCGATACAGTCTCTATTTATGATGGGGCGGAATTTCAGGTTCGTGATATTCCGAAAAAGGGAAAAACCGCTGTTATTTTGCTTTCACAGTCTGGGGAGACAAAGGATTTGCATCAGTGTATTCAAATCGCAAGAGACTATGATATGATAACTATTGGAGTAGTAAATGTTATTGATTCATTGATAGCAAGAGAAACAGATTGTGGTGTCTATCTCAATGCAGGAAGAGAAGTTTCAGTTGCATCAACGAAATCGTTTACAAATCAATGTATAGTTTTAACAATGATAGCAGTATGGTTCTCACAAAATAAGGGTACTCATATTGAATATCGAAAAAAAATAATATCGGATTTAAGAAATGTTTCTTATCAATTAACATCAATGTTAAATGAAAATAATATTATAAAAATAAGGGAGTTGGCTTCTGAATTAAAGGGATCGTCAAGTATATTTTTATTAGGAAAAGGGCGGTCTCAAGCAATAGCAATGGAATGTGCATTGAAGTTAAAAGAGGTTGCCTATATTCATTCGGAAGGATATAGTTCTTCCGCATTGAAACACGGGACTTTTGCACTTATTGTACCTAATTTACCTATTATTATTTTTGATATTGATGAAGAATATCATTCCAAAAATCAGAATGCTGTTCAGGAAGTTCTTGCTAGAGAAGCAAAAGTTATTTTGATAAGTGATAACGATAATTCTCATTTAAAAATAGAAAAAAACCAGACTTTTGGGGGGCTTATTGCAAATGTTTATCTGCAGTTATTGAGTTATTATATTGCAATGGAATTAGGACATAATCCAGATTATCCGAAAAATTTAGCAAAGGTTGTAACAGTTTTATAAATTACAATATATCAAAATTTTTACTACTAAAATGCTGACAATTATTTTTATATAAATTCATTTTCGACCCCCAATTTTGCAATTTTTTAATTTTTATTTTAATATCATCATCCGTTATTTTATGAATAACATGTTTTGTTAGTTCAACTGACTGGGTATGTGTTAAATCTTTATTTATTTTATAAAATAAATCAAGAACTGTAACATCACTAGTGTTAAAGTATACATCTATGTTACGTACTCGAACTTCTGCTTGAACAGTTTTTCCTAATAACAATTTAATAAATGATTGATGAACAGGTGTAAAATCTATAGTGTATATATTTCTTGTATTGGGTTTAGATAAAACAATAACATGATGAACCTTTAGGTAAGGAAATAAGTTTGTAATAGGACTATTTATTATACGTTTTTGAAATTCTATTGATTGAAATGTAACTATTGATAATAAAAACAAAATATAAATAATTGAAAGGGCCATTTTTTTATAAAGATATATAAATGAGTATAAAATTTCCAATTAGATATTTACCTAAAAACTTAACAGAAAATGATAAAATAAAACAATATAAAATGCTACTAAAATCGAAAAAAATGTATAAAAAACACATGTTTTATACACGAAAAAAGGTAATGTCTTATAAAAATAAAAAGTCGGACCATATATCAAATGCTCGTAAAATATATAATATAAAAAACATTGCACCTACTAAAGAATTAGCAGATAAAACAGGTTGTAAAATAGAAGCATTAAAACAAATAGTTAAAAAGGGAGAGGGAGCATATTTTTCATCTGGTTCGAGGCCTAACCAAACGTCACAATCATGGGGATTAGCCCGATTAGCTAGTGCATTAACAGGAGGAAAATCAGCAGCAGTTGATTACAATATAATAGAAAAGGGATGTAATCATAAAAAAAGGGCGTTTATTTTAGCAAACAAATCCAGAAAAAAATATAATTATGGTCACTCAAAAACAAAAAAAACAACTGTAGAGCTGTAAAAATATCTACTTTTATTGTATGTCAACAATTAGAAAAAGAGTAAAAAATAAATCTATAAAAAAAATGAAAGGAGGTAAATTTCCTACTGATGAAGAATTAGGAAATGACAATTCAGAATCTAAGGATGTTTTAATTTATTATAGTTTAGGGCTAGGTTGCAATGGCATTAATCTACAAAGAGTGAAAGAAGACGTAGCGGAAATAACAGGTATTCTTTTAGAAAATGTATTAATAATATGTCATAAAAATAGTTCGGCTATAAAATCAATTATACAAACCTATTCTGGTAATTGTCCTCTTATTAATAGTAATTTTATTAGAGGGTTTACTAATTCTGTTAAAAAAAATGTAAAAATATATAATAAAATATATTTGTTTGGACATTCATTTGGTGGAGCAATAATAAACCGTGTTGCTGAAGAATTAAATAAATCATTAGATGATTCATATTTAGAAAAAATACAGTTTGCAACATTTGGTAGTATTTATATTTCAAAAGCTATTCCTCGAATTAATATATTTAATTACATGGCAATAGGGGATGTTGCAAGCAAATGTAATGGAATTATTATTGATCCAAAGGATATTGAATTAGAAAAAGCACAAAAGTTAATAGATTCAAATACAATGGATATTGATTTAAAATATAAAAAACATAGTGATTACAATATTATTACTTGTTGTTTTTACAATAATAATGAACCAGCTTGTTTAAATATGAAAAAAAGTGTTTTTGGTAACAATGCCGAATGGATTGTGCATAATAAATACAACATACTAATTTATTATTTATTTAGAAATCTAACTAATGATATTGATAAAGTTTTAAAAAATGATGTAGATAGAGTACAAAAATATGATTATTCACTTGATAGCAATAGTATTATTAGCACTAGTATCAAAAGAAAAAGAAGTTTAATTTCAGAAACGGCTAGAAAATTGATACCTACTAATAGTATTGATATTTGAAATACTATCATTCAAATATTATGTACAAATATATACAATTTTATATTTGTAAATACATTTGTGCTTCTAAAATTTTTTGGCAGCATATTTAGTAATATAATTACTATATATAATGTCGACGACTCAACCTGTTTTATCAAATACTCAAATAGCAGAAATAACATCTTATGTAAACAGTTACAGAGCTTTAAATCGAGCCCCTCCATTGCTATGGGATAATAGCATTTTAAATTTTTCAAATCATTGGTCTTATTATTTATTAGCAAATGACTTATTTCAACATAGTGGAACACAACTTTATGGTGAAAATTTGGCATATTTTGAAGGATATGGATTAGATCCAATGAATCTTATGAAAAAAGCAATAGATTCCTGGTATAATGAAATAAATTCATATAATTTTAACAGCCCGGGGTTTTATGATAAAACCGGACATTTTACATGTTTGGTTTGGGTTTCTAGTACTCATTTTGCAATGGGTATTTCATTTGATGAAAAAACATCAAAGGCTTATATAGTTTTTAATACCAGTCCACCTGGTAATGTCGTTGGTGAATTCCAACAAAATGTATTATCTGGTTCTTCTCTGCCTTCTCCACCTCCACCTCCAAGTCCAAGTCCAAGTCCAAGTCCATCACCATTGCCATATCCATCTCAACAATTAACTATACAAAAAATAGAAAGCATTAATAATGTAATTAATGAATTACATAATATAATTTATTCTATCAATTCAAATCAACCCAAATATTTTATAATTGTATCTATAAATAAAGTTATTTCGGATGTAAAAATGTTAAATATTGCGACATCTATTTCAATAATAAATTCTTTGTATGGTATTTTAAATTTAATAAAAAAAAAAAATTATTATTCTTTTGTTATTACTACAATAAATAATATTATAAATAATTTACTCTCTATTCTGGGGTAGATTATACTCAATCATAATTTGTAGAACATTTTTTACACCTTTATTATTATTAATCACAAATAGTAATTAATAATAATTTATGGTCGACTGCATATTTAGCAAACAATCATTATTATATATATGAAACACAAAATAATTATATTAGTATTAATAGTATTATTAATAATATTATTATGGTTTTTATACACCACACTTTATTCTATAGATAAAATTTATTTATCTAGTGATTATAATCTAGTTCGAGATGGTTTTTATATTTATAAAAACATAATAAACAAAAGCGAAATAGATATAATAAAATCGCATATTGAAAGACGTGATTATAAAAAAACAAAATCAGATTTATTAAATAATCCTAGGTTGCTCGAAATAATTAAAAATATATCTCCAGAATATGTTTTTCAAGACTATATATGGATTATTGAAAAATCATCGGTACATACGTGTCATAGAGATAATAATGGGGATTTTTTTAATAAAGGACAAAAACATCCTTCTTATACTATGATAGTTTATCTAGAAGATATGGATAAATGTTTGGCAGTTATACCAAGTAGTCATAAAGAAAAAAATTCATATTTTACTGATTTTGCCGGCAATTTAGTTAATTTATTATGTAATAAAGGCGATGTAATTTTATTCAATGCTAATTTAATTCATGTTGGAACTCTTAACGCACGTGATGATAATTTAAGAATACAATTAAAAGTTACACATAAAGATGATCTAAAAAAAATATCTTATTATGAAAATTTTAATAAAATATTAAATAAAGATAATAATTTACCAATTAGTTTACGCAAGGCTCAACGAAATATATCATGCATGTTTCCTGGTATTTCTAATTTAACACAGAGTGAAAATATAATGTCATCTAGAGGTAGTGATAATGGTGCAAAAATAGGAATAGGACAAAAAATATTTTCCTATTTGTTTTACGGAGATGTTAAATTTTATGATTTACCTAACATAGATTCGCTATAGATTTATTCTTTCATTAAATAATGGATAAAGATCTCTATCATGGCTAATAATAATTATACAATCCTTGTATTTTTTAAACTCCTTTATTATTTTTATTAATTCATTTTTTAATTCAATATCGAGAGCATTTGTAGGTTCATCTAAAATTAATATTTTTGATGGATTAATTAAACCACTAATAATATTTACTATTTGTCGCTGCCCACCAGAAATTTTTTCACCTAATGATCCAGTTTTATTTTTATATATATCAATATCTCTGTACAAATTTGCTATTCTGGGATATTTCATTATTTCATTTAAGTGATTTTGACAAGTTTTCAAATTACTACAACCATAAAGCATATTATCAACTACTATTTTATCAAATAATTTCGAATTTTGATTGACATATGTGATATTTTCTCGAATATATAATGGATCTAACTCTGTAATATTAACGCCATCTATGTATATATCCCCTGACGTTGGGTTATACATTTTTATTAATAATTTTGCCAAAGTAGATTTTCCATTTCCAGATAACCCGGTTATTCCTATAATTTTATTGTTAGTATTGAGTGTTATGTTGAATTTTTCAAAAATATACTTATTTGTTTTTGGATATAAATAAGAAACATTTTCAAATCGAATTTCATTAAAAGTTACTAATCTAGTTTCATATACTTTTAATTCTGTTTCAATAAATTTATCTTTCTTTCCTAACATGTTTTTAAATTCATTTATAATATATACTAGTCTTCCTATAAATTCCAATATACTAGGTATTTCATAAAATACACTATTCATTTTATCTCTGAAAAATAATAATATAGTTAAAAAGGTTACGATTGTTGTTGCATCTAATTTATTTTTAGTTAATAAAAATATCATGTATCCAATTATAACAAAAATTATAATATGAATAACTACATTTAAGATAATAGAATGCATATTTAAATTTTTATAAAAATCCACATTCATGTTTACATTTTTATCAGTTTTGCTTTTGTAGTTATTAATTTCATTTATTGTTTCACCTCTGTAAATAACTTTATCCATGTTATTTAATAAATTTATTATGTATTTTTCGTTTTCATTTGTGTTTGTTTCTATATTCACCTTTTCTTTTAACCAAGAATTCCAAAAAAAGTAAATGTATATTAATAATAACACATTGGAAATAATAAAAAACAATCCAATAATCGAATTTTTATAGAAGAAATAACCGGCTATTATAATTAAGAATGACAAATGTGGTATAATTTTTAAAAATATTGTTGTAAATAATACATAACTAGATACAGAAATTCTTGTAATTGGTGTTATATATTCAATAAAGTTTGCATCACTAAAATCTTCATTGTTTGTTATTATAATAATTCGTAAAATTTCGTTTTTAACCCATTGTGTTAATTTAGTTAACATTTTATTTTCTAAATAATGGGTCGTTCCATAAATACTAATGAATGCTATTGAAATTGCTATCAAATAATGGAAATATTCATATATAATTTTATAGTTTTTTGTTTCGATTCCTTTGATAATATTTGCTGTAATATACGAAACACCATTAATTTTTAATATGATATTTATGAAATTAAAAAATACTAATATGAAGGTATTTAAATATTCTTCTTCAAAAAATTTTTCTATTAAATATAATATTATATTCATTATAATACTGTTACATAATAATTTTTATTATTATAACTTTAGCCATAGTTCTCCAAATTATACTTATAGGTTGTTGTGTTTTTGTGTTTTTGTAGTCAACTGTGTAAATCTTTATAAATCCTTATAAATTCTTATAAGTCCCTTGAAAATTAGTAAGAATTTTTATTATATAAGATATTGTATATACATATATATATTACATTTTTAATGGAAAAAATAGAAATTCCTTCTTTAGTAACACTTGAAAATAAACCAGAAATATCAGAGAGACCTATAGTTAAAATCCATTTTAAAGGATTCAAAAAAGAGGCAGAAAATCAAATAGAAAATAATGATTTGCTAGAACCTGTAAAATCACTAGTAAAAATAGTAAATAAAAGAAAAGGACCGCAATATAGGGAGGATGTATTTAAAAGACTTGCATTACAAAATATTAAAACAGGATATGTTGATATTGCTTCTGAACTAAAAGAACAAAAGAGAATAGTTATTGAAGAAGAAAATGAAACGAAAAAACAAAAAACCGATCAAGAAGAGCTTAAAAAAATAGGAAAAAAATTAATTATTCGAAATGTAGAATTTAAAATTCCTGAAAAAGAAAAGAAGGAAGTTGAAGAAAGGTTTGTTGAAAAAGAAATAAGAGAAAAAGAAGAAACAAAAGAAGTTGAAGCTGATAAAATTATTTCTGAAGAGGATTCTGAATTAGAAGAGGAAGGTTTAAGACGATTAATAGAAGCAACTGAAAGAACAACAGAAGTTGTTGAAGAAAAAACAGAAAAACCTAAACGTGGCAGAAAACCCAAAAAGAAGGATGATTTCGAACCTGAAATTGTAGTTGATTTAACAACCGCTGTTATCGATAAAATGAAGGTTACTGATCGTTTACCAAAAGAACGTGAAAAACGTATCCTTGCAACCTCTAGCTTTTATATGAACAATCGTAAAATTTTTATTCAAAAGCTTTCTGAATTATTTAAACATTATAGAGAGGATTTACTTAAAAACGACGATGATGTTTCCTGCGAAAGCCTTTATAAAAGTAATCAAACAGATTTATTGAATCACCAAAAAGTTGTACGTGATTATTTAAATTTATACACACCTTATAGAGGGTTGCTTATCTACCATTCTTTAGGATCGGGTAAAACTTGCTCTAGTATTGCAGTGGCAGAGGGAATGAAGAGTAACAAACGAGTTTTTATTTTAACGCCTGCATCTTTAAAAATGAATTTCTTCAGCGAAATGAAAAAATGCGGTGATGATCTCTATAAGAAAAACCAATTCTGGGAATTTGTATCCATTGAAGGAAAACCTAATTATGTAGCTATTCTATCCAAAGCACTATCACTATCCACTGATTATATTAAAAAGCATCAGGGTGCATGGATGGTAAATGTTACAAAAGAACCTAATTTTGGAGAACTTTCATCTGAAGAACAGAAAAGGTTGGATGAACAATTAAATGAAATGATACGTACAAAATACACTGATATTAATTATAATGGTCTGAATATGAATAAATTGAATTTATTAACAGGTGACCAAACTAGAAATCCCTTTGATAATTCAGTCGTGATAATAGATGAGGCACATAACTTTGTCAGTCGAATAGTAAATAAGGTAAAACAGAACAAAACGAAAACGATAGCATATATTTTGTATGATTATTTAATGTCTGCCAAAAATGCTCGTATTGTTCTTCTTTCCGGAACTCCTATTATAAATTATCCTAATGAAATTGGTATTTTATTTAATATCTTACGTGGATATATTAAATCATGGGCTTTCACTATTAATGTAAAAACAACAGATAAAATTACAACGGATACTATTTTGGAAATGTTTGATAAGGAGAACTTTAAAACATATGATTTTGTTGAATACAATGGTAATGTATTAACAGTTACACGAAACCCTTTTGGATTTATCAATACAAAGAAACGAGGTGCTACCAAGGGAGTTGCACGTGGTAAAAAGGGAGGAAGTAGAAAAATAAAATCTAATAAACAAAATGAAACAAAAAAAGCTTCAAAGAAAACTGTTAAATTGGAGAACCTGGAAGAATATGATGAAGAAGGAAATCCTATAAATTATGCTGAACAAAATTATCGGATTCCACAGGATCCATATGAAGGCGGGGGTCCTACTTTTGATAAGTATGATGGTGTAAAATTAGATGAAACTGGTAATATTAGTGATTTTGATTTCCAAGAAAAAATTCTTTCCATATTAAAAAAGAATAATTTGGAAGTACAAAAGGGGGCTATAAAAGTTACTAATTATAAAGCCTTACCAGATACACCAGATTCTTTTTTTGATTCATTTGTTAATTCAGAAACAGGTGAGGTTAAAAATATAAATCTTTTCCAGCGACGTATATTAGGTTTAACTTCTTACTTTAAAAGTGCACAGGAAAAATTATTACCAAGTTTTGTAAAAACGGATAAAGGAGAACCTTATCATATTGTAAAAACAGAAATGAGCCCTCATCAATTTGGTATTTATGAAAAAATTCGTAATGACGAAGCTGATCGTGAATCTAAAAACAAAAAGAGGCGTTTGGCAGTTAAAAATCCAGAAGAATTGTATCAGATTTCTTCTACATATCGGATATTTTCAAGGGCTGCTTGTAATTTTGTATTTCCAACAAGTATTGAACGTCCTGTTCCAAACGTGAAGAGTGACAAGGAATTATCTGAAAATGTTTTTGATGCTATTTCTATTAGCGAACGTAAAAACACAGATATTTACGCTAGTGTGGATGATGAAGAAAATAAAGAAGACGATGAAGCAGAAATAACACAAGCAGATGAGACAAAATATGAAGAAAGAATTAAGAAGGCAATGGATGATGTTAATATTGTTGATGATGAAACAAAAAAAAGCAAATATTTATCTAAAGATGTTTTGAAAACATATAGTCCCAAATTTGTAAAGGTTTTGGAGAACCTTTCAGATGAAAATAATAAGGGATTACATTTGTTGTATAGTCACTTTAGAACTATAGAAGGCATAGGAATTTTAAAATTAATCTTGGAAGCAAATGGATTCGCTGAATTTAAAATTAAAAAAACAGGTAATAATTGGGAATTATTAGAGTTAGAAGAAGATAAAGGAAAACCCAAATTTGTATTATATACAGGTACAGAAACACCAGAAGAAAAAGAAATTATTCGAAACGTTTATAATAGTGCTTGGGAGTTTGTTCCTGTTGAAATAGTTAATAAGATAAGAGAACTTTCTGAAAATAACTATCTTGGAGAAATTATTAAAATATTTATGATTACTTCATCAGGTGCAGAGGGTATTAATTTGAAAAATACCCGGTTTGTTCATATTATAGAACCATATTGGCATATGGTTAGAATTGATCAAGTTGTAGGTAGAGCAAGACGTATTTGCAGTCATCAAGATCTACCAGAAGAAATGCGAACAGTAAAGGTATTTTTATATATTACTGCTTTGAGTGAACAACAGAAAACAGATGATAAAAATATAGAATTACGTATTCGTGATTTGAGCAGAATAGATAATAAAACCCCAGTTACTACTGATGAAACACTTTTTGAAATTTCCAGTATTAAACAAAAAACAAATAATCAAATATTGAAAGCTGTGAAAGAAACATCGATTGATTGTCAATTATATTCTAATATTTCGAAAAAATCAAAGGATGATGAGAACCTTGTATGTTTTGGTTTTGGCAAAATCGAATCAAATCAATTCTCTTCTTATCCTTCTTTTGAAAATGATAGATCTACAAAAGAAGGATTGGATGTAGAAATTATTAAGTGGGAAGCTATAGAAATTAAAGAAGATGGTATTAAATATGCATTAAATGAAGATACCATGGATGTTTATGATTTTGAAAGTTATCAACGAGCAAAGAAATTTCGTACAGAATTGATTTTCGTAGGTAAATTAGTAAGAGAAAATGGCGAGTATGTTATACGCCGCTAAACTTCATTCATGTACAAATATATTTATATATGAACAATAAGTGGTTTTGTAATTATTTTGCTAAATCTTCGTTAGACCCATATCTTTTTCGTGCATAAATATATTTATGCACTAATAGAGATTAAAATCTTCGGGGTTGAAAGGGAACAGCTACTATGTTATAATATACAGTATTAACATTATCGGTAATTTCAATCGATGATCCATCTGTAAAATGCAATGTTAAATAGCCATTTACAACTTGAGTACTATCTGCATTATTGTGAGGCTCAGTATAATTAATCGAGGTAATAGTCTTGTCAGAACAAGTATTTCCATTAGCGTCTGTAAAAGCAGTAACGCCATCTGAATCCGAAAATAATGAAACACTAGGTGTAGCACCCTTGGATAATACTTCACCCATATCGCTTGTTATGGAAGCATATGTAATTTGTTTTAAAGACATATATAATAAATAAGAGAAATTATTTCTAAATTAATTTAGAATAAATTTCTCTTATTTATTATATATATGTCTTCACTCTCAAATATTTTTAATAATAAAAATGTTAAGTTTAGTGATATTCAAGAAAAAGCTATTACTAATTTTTATAATAGTGATCTTATTGAAGAAAATCTAAAAAAAAATTTTATAGATGATTTAAAAAAGGTTAGTCACGGAGAAGAGAGTGATTTTGTAAATACAATGAAAAGTAAATATACTGCTCGTACTGGCGGAAAACGTAAACGAACAAAAATAAATAAATCAAGAAAAAATCGTACTAAATCAAAAAGGAAAAGATTCGTTTAATTTAGAAAATATCTATTTTTATAAATAAAATATAAAAACAAACGCGTACTTATTTTTATATTTCTATTGCAATGAACGAATTAAATAATGTTCTTACAATTAAAACTGTTCAAATTCAACCTATTCGAAATATGATAACTGCTATAAAGGACATATTAACAGATGCAACAATAACTTTTACAAAAGATGGTATGAAGATTATAAATTTTGATAAAACCCACACAATTTTAGTAAATGTTATTTTAAAATCACATAAATTTGAACAATATACATGCGATCCAGATAAAATTATTGTTTGTGCAAATACTCTACATTTATTTAAGGTTATTTCAACAATGTCTAATGATGATACTCTATCTATGTATATAGAAAAATCGGATTATCACGAAGGAATAGTATCTCATTTAGGTCTACAATACGATAATGGTGATATTAAACAATGTTATACTCAAAAGCTTAGATTAATTGAACCAGATATGGAAGAATTAATTGTGCCAGATGTTGAATATTCAACAGTTATTAATCTACCGACTGGTGATTTTCAAAAGATAATTCGTGATTTAAATGGGGTTTCTGATCGTGTTGAAATTAAATCAGTGGGAAATGATCTAATTTTTTCATGTGACGGTAATTTTGCAAGTTCTCGAATATTTAGATCAGAATCGGATGGAAATATGGAATTTATTCAAAAATCGGATGCATCTGTTATTATTCAAGGTGAATTTTCCCTAAAGTCTCTGTCTCATTTTATTAAATGTACACCGCTATGTAGTCATCTAGAAATGTATTTAGGAAATGATTTACCACTGATTGTGAAGTATGATGTAGCATCGTTGGGTGAAATAAAATTATGTTTAGCGCCATTGCCACCTGCTTAAGTGAACCGTAGGTTCCCTTTAAAACCCTCCCTTGAGGGGAACCAAGGTTCCCCTCTAACCCCTCCTATTTAGTGAACTACTGGTAGGTTGAATTTACCAAACCATAGTTCTCCAAATTATCCTTAATCTCTATCAGCTGATAAATATATTTATCCACTGATAGAGATTAAGAGCAATCTTTGGTTCCCTTTTAAACCCTCCCTTATTTATAAATATAAAGATATTTATAAATATAATTTTTTATTAGTAAAAATCTTAAGGTCTAACCTCCGAACCCCCTTCCAATAAAGGGAGGGATTAAAAGGGAACCGTAGGTTCCCTTTAGAATTCAGGTTCATGTTTCTTGAATAAACATCCCTGCTTCAACAAATTAGGAATTTGTATAATCGCATTAGGATCCTGCAAACTAGACGTATCTAACCAAATTTTTATAATACAGAAATTTTTTTTAGGTGAAATAGTAATTCCATTTATATGTTTATTATATTTATTTTCTACACACAATGATTCTCCGCATAGTCCATAAAAAAGATTCTTCCACACTTCAGCTACAGATTTATTAATTACTTTATAAGAAAAACATCCTCCATTACGATTACGAGGATCCTCCCACATGGGCGTAATACCATCCCGCATAACAAACAGCATACAATTTTTGACAACATTTTCATGTATAGTTTCATTTAGACATATAACTTTTTCGACGGTATCAATCGAATTCATAATAATTGTATAACTGGCTAAATCCCAGTTTTTATTGTGTGGTAAATGGTAATATAAATTCCATTTATCATGCAAAGAATGTTGTGGGGTAGGAGTACTCACCGTATCCATAGTGATTACGCCCGTATATTATATACATATTTGTTTCTAAATGGTTTTTAGTTTATTTATGTTTACGTGTTTTTGAATTATTAGATTTTTTATATTTTTTTGTATTTATTTTTTTTTCTTTCTTTTCGTCCACAAAAATGTTTTCTTAAATTATCACTGCGTTGATGAAATAAATCATTCTTAATAGTTTTTATAGTTTTTTTATCAGTAATATCAAAATTACATGCCTTGTTTAACCTAAGTTTATTTTTCACTGTATTTATTACGTTTTGACATTGTTCGTCACTAACATTTATACCTGTAGGCATACATTTTGCATCTAATTCATCAATTAATTCTTGATAAGGATGAACAGCTGGAGTTTCTAGTTCACCCTTTATTTGATCTTCAATTGATTTATCGACAGCAGAAATGTTTCTTTTTGGTCCACAATTTAAAGCTAAAACAATTTCATAAGTTCTAATTTTTATTAAAGATTTTTCTAATTCGTTATTTAAAGTTACAATATTGTTATATAAATTTTCTAATATTTCCATATTATTTTGTTCTTCAACTAACAATTTACTACTACATGCAAATCCCTTAATTGTTTCAAAATAACTTTCTTTATTTTCTTTTAAGTTATTATTTATTGTTGTTTTATTAATACCATGTCTACTAAGAATTTCTTGTCTTTCTTCATTTAAACGGGCGTTTTCATCTGTAACATTTTGTTTTGAAATTCTTGTTGCCCCAACTAACATAGTTGCTGCAGTTCCAATAATTGCATTAGCAGCTGACGTTCCTGCTGCTGTAACAGATACAATTAATGCAGGTGGAAATATACTTCCTACAGCAGCCGATGCTGATGCTGCTTGCATTGCAGCTATAGCAGTAGATGCTGTTGTAAGTGATATTGCAACAAATAACTTGTCAGCATAAACCCTATGTTTTATTTTTTTTTCATTTTTTTTTATTTTAGAATCAATTACTGATGTTTTTTTACTTAATACCTCCTCAAAATACTTATCTTCATTTATCTCTGATCTTGATAAAATAATGTATGGATTTATTTCTTCTAAAAACATAGAATATTCTTTTAATTTTTTATAATTTGTAATATAATTTTTACAATATGATTTATTCTCAAATTTTTTAAATTTATTTAAGAAATCTTCAAATGCTTTTATTAATTTGCATTTTTTATCATAGTACAAAATATGATGATAAACTATTAAAATTACAAATTTTTCAAAATAATTATAATTATTACAGGCAAAACGTTGGTTGTTTCCAAATTGAAATTCAGTACGACCTGTTCTTATAATATCACTTCCCTCTCTAGTATTTAATATATTGTTAGCATTAGTTTCTGCGGAATTTTTGTTTAATTCAATAGTACCACGTTCAATTAAATCTTCAATATAATCATTTATTATCTTTATATAATCACGAAAACCACCATTAAAAATTTGACGATTTTTTTTTATAAATTTAAAAATATTTATTATTTCTCCTATAGTTATTATACCATTTTTAATATTGGCATTATTTACTAAAGAATATAATTGCCTTGTCATTAATTTTGGATAAATAATTGATAATAATAATTTTTCGAAAACAAGACAATTTCTTTTATCTAATATATTTTTTTTTTCATTTATAGTAAATGTCATAATTATATAATATTAGTTAGAAAAAAACAAATATAAATATTATTTGGAGAATTATGGTTAATTACATTTTTGGAAAACTGGCTAAACAATATTATATCCATCCTCTGTTAAAACAATATACTTATCAAATCCCAATTCAAAATTATTCAAATTATTATCCATTATCTTCAAAACATAATCTTTATCAAAATGATACAATTCACATTGAAATTCCAAATATAACTTAACAAATGATATCGATAAAATTTCATTTCCCTTAAAATAAATATTTTTATCTAAATTTATTACAATTTCCTTTTTCATAATTGGATGTGTATATTCAATACTCAAAAATCTAGCTTTGCTAGGAATAATTGGAAGTTTAAACTCAGTAAATTCTTTTTTATTTTTTAAAACTCTAAACACATAATCATCATCCAATTTCATTTTAACTAAACCTTCGCAATATATTTTTCGAATATTTACAAAATGTTGCACTGCATAACATATTTCACTATAATTTGTTTCGCATATTAATTTATCATTTTGTTCCCTGTAAGGATTTTCAAAAAATTCATACGATTCTAATAGGGAATATTCATTATCAAAATGTTTATTGTTATCAAAGTAATTAGTATTTTCCGCATTTTTTGATAAAATACAACTTTCTAAACTTTTTGATAAAACATAACTAGCAATCCAGTTTGTAGATAGTGGCTCGATTTTTTTATTAATTATACTAGAATAAATATATTTAAAAAAATACGACGTATGATCAATCGTTTTTTTCCCATATTTGGTTTTATAAATTATATTATACCAATTATTAAAAGTTACTATGACTATAGTACTATAATTTAAAAAATTTAACTCTATGTTTTCTTTTGTATTTATGTAAAATTCCTTTACATTATTGTAATTATTTAAAAATGAATGTTGGACTCCATCTAATAATTCCTGTAATCCTGCCATTTTAAATAAATATAAAATTATATTTATATTTATTTTTTGTTTTATTTGTTTTTATTTTTTCTAGTTTTTTTCCCACCTTTGCTTTTGCCTTTGCTTTTGCCTTTGCTTTTACGATCTGGTTCACGTTTCCTTCCTTTCGAATCTGATGAACTGGTTGATTCTGATCTTTTTAGATGGGTAACCCGTTTTGAATGTTCAATTGCAACATGTCGTTCTTCCCTGGCGGATATTCCATATTGCCCTCTTCTTATTACATTGCATGATAAATCAATAATAATTATTTTTTTTATACCATTAGATATTAAATATTCTATAATATTTCTTAATCTAGTGGTAGTAAGTTCTGTTCTTGTTGGTGCACTTCTTAACGCGGATACATTGCTATTTAAAGTTTCCATTAAATCCACAGGTTTACCCTTATCATCTGTAGTATGTAATAAATTTATTTTCCAATTAAAACTTCTATGTTTTAATTTTCCTTCTTTCGTTCGAATATCATGTTCTTCTCTTAAAAATTCTTTATTATAAATACGATTATCAGGATGTGTGTCGATCTGATACAATAAATCAGGATGATGATAATATGACATTGTTTCTGGGTCATCAGTATAATTTTCATTTCTTAATTCCACTTGATATTTTATTGCTATAACTTGATCATCTATAGGTATTATTTGTTCTCTAATTCGATCAACTATTTTAACCATATCTTTTTTACTCGTAGCTTCATTAAATTTATCTGGTGAAGTATTTTCGTTAATTATACGAACAATATCTCCCACGTTTTTTCCAGGAAGCATATTTGGTACATTAGCAGGGACTGCATATAATGAAACTATATCTATGTTTTCAGGAATATCATAAAATGATGCTTCGGCAACACCTGTTAACGCTGAATTACATACTTGAATATCACCATGTGTTGTTACAACGACAACCTTTGCCATTAATAATTATATATAATTATAAGATATTATCCATACTAAACATAATAAAATCGTATAACATTATAATATAATGTCATCCAAAAAAATAGAAAATGGATTGTTTATATTTCATCGTGATTTTCGTATAATAGATAATCAAGGATTAATAGAAGCAGGTAAGATATGTAAAAATCTTTATACGTGTTTTATTTTTACTCCTGAACAAATTGGAAACGCAAATGATTTTCGTTCTCAAAATTCCATACAATTTATGATAGAGAGTTTAGAAGAATTAGAATCAGATATTAACAAAAATGGTGGCAAATTAATTATTTTGTATCAAAATCAAAATACAGCAATACGAGAACTTATTTCTGAATTAAAAATCAATGGAATTTATTTCAATAAAGATTATACTCCTTATGCTGTAGGTCGAGATGAAAAAACCAAGGAAATATGTAAAGAATATGATATTGATTGTCAAATGTTCTCGGATTATTACTTATACGAACCAGGATCAGTAGTAACTGGAAATAAAGCTTACAAAAAATATACACCATTTTATTTAAAGGTTATTCATAGTAAACCAGACGAACCCAATTCTAAAAAGCCTAATAATTTAACTAGAACTACCAAAACAATAAGAAGCCAAATCAGTTTATCAACTGCTATGCAAAAATTTACTAAAATTAATAATGAAATATTAGTTAGAGGTGGGAGAACCGAAGCATTAAAACGATTAAAAACAGCAATAACAACACAAAAAAAATATGATGAAAAGCGTGATTTTTTTATTGAAAATACTACCTTTTTATCTGCTTATATTAAATTTGGATGTGTTTCTATTCGTGAGGTATATAGTGCATTTAAAAATTCATTTGGACTAAACCATGGTTTAATTCGAGAACTTATATGGCGAGAATTTTTTGCTCATGTTCTATATGCTTATCCTGAAGTAGTAGGAAAGTCTTATCAGCCTCGCTATCAAAAACTAAAATGGCAAAATTCAATGTCACAATTAGAAAAATGGAAAAGGGGACAAACTGGCTTTCCAATAGTTGATGCATGTATGAGACAACTCAATACAACTGGATATATGCACAATAGGGGTAGAATGACTGTCGCGAGTTTTTTAGTGAAAACTTTGCTGATTGATTGGCGTTATGGAGAGAAATATTTTGCCCAAAAATTAACAGACTATGATATTGCATCTAATAATGGAAATTGGCAAGGAATTAGTGGAACTGGTGTTGATATGAAACCATATTATAGGGATATGAACCCCTGGATTCAAGGTGCAAAATTCGATAAAGATGCCGAATTTATTAAAAAATGGATTCCTGAACTATCTTCCGTAGAATCAAAAGATATTCATAATTGGGAATTTGTTCATAATGATGCAAAATATAAAAACGTAAAATATCCGGGACCAATAGTTGATTATGTTGAACAAAAAAAGAAAATGTTAGAAATGTACAAAGATGCATAATTTTGTAAAAAATTGAAAAAACAAAATAATATTGTTATCATGATTATAGTAATTTACGATATTTTTATAATTAATAATGGCTAGAAAAGCAGGATGGTTATATATTTTAGGAAACGAATATATGCCATCTATTTATAAGATTGGACTTACTGGCAATCTTAAAAAACGAAAGGATGGTCTTTATTGTGGTGATTCCGGAGTACCTTATCCATTTCACATAGTAGATAAGGTATATGTGCAAGATACTAGAAAACATGAGAAATTAATTCATAAAAAGCTTGCAAAAGAGAGGATTAATCCGCGACGTGAGTTTTTTGGAATTCGGGTATACGAAAAAGGTGATTCTCCAGAAGATGTTATTAATAAAAAAAGGGTTGTCGATGAAAATGTATTAAAACCAGTAATGAAAATATTTAATGATTTGAGGTTTAATGGAGGATGGTAGACACAAACGAAAGACTAAATTCCTAAAAACCATTTAGGTTTTGTATCGCCTCGTCACATGCAATTTGTTCTGCCTTCTTTTTTATTTTATGTTTCCCTTCTCCTAAGAATACAAATATTTTACCATTTTCTGACATATATTGGTGTATTTCACTATAAGATGAGAAATGACTAATAGGAATTGATTTTGAATGATTTACATTATGCGTTGGTTGACCCAAACACAAATAAACACCCATATAATAACCTATTTCCGCATTATGTTCTTCAACTTCCATATAATGAGGTGTTATCTTAAATTCCTTCTGTATTTTTACTTGTAAAATATTTTTAAAATTATCATCATTTTTTATTAAATTAATCCAATCTACGTGCTTTTCAAAAACATTTTCAACAAATATTTGCACCATCTGAAACCCGGGTCCAGTTAAAAACACATCATTAAACCATCCATCCTCATCATTTACTTTAATTTTATTACAATCCAAGAATATTGATCCAATAAAGGACTCGAAAAGACACCCTAATTTTTTTAAGTTAGTACGGGTTTGTTTTAATTCAGCATGTTTAGATAATATAAACCATTTATGCAGTCCCATTTCATAAGCAATCCTACCGATTGCCTCATTCTTTACTAATGCGATTTTTTTTTCCGTCATGAACCCCTCATTTTCTTTAGGAAATCTGCGATATAAATAATATTTAGTAATACATTCTAGAACTCCATCACCCACAAATTCAAGACGTTCATTTGATTTAGTAAAAAGGGATAAACACCCATCTGGTTTAGGTGCAATAATAATATTATTTTGCTCATTTTCTAAATTTGGGCGTTTAATATAAGATCTATGAATAAACGCACGCTTGTATAATTCAAAATTATTAATTTCTATATCTAATCCGTAAGTTTGTAATATTTGCTTAACTTGATATTCATCAATAGGTTTATTTAGGGAATTATACGGATCAAAAATATATATTTCTGTGCCATTTTTATTTTCAATACGAATATCGTCGTCTATATTCATGTTATTTTTAAAATAATATGAATATCGAACTATATTATTACATAATCAATTTTCTATATTAGTTTTTTATTATTATTGCATTTTATAAAAAAAATATTTAGTAAATATATAACTAGAATAATGCCAGTATCAAGAGGACGTAATGCGTTTTTATCATCAAGCCGAACACGTATGGGTAGCAATGCTATAACTACACAAAATCAAGGAGGAGGAAATACAAAGGCTGGGTTTCCTTATCAAATAGGACGCAGCTCATGGTCATCTATTAGACTTGGATTTGATCCTACATCTAAATCTGGATGTGCCACATTGAGATGCATGCAATTTACTGTTAATCCTAGAGTATCTGAATCTCGCTCTATAGGATCAACCGCTGCAACAAATAGATACTTCCATATTCCATGAGCAGGTCAACCATAATCTTCTTTTGTGAATAAACAATATTTTGAAACAATATAATGTTATCGTTTACATTATATTATTAATGCAAATTATAATAGATAAGCGAGAATATTCTCTTTATGAAAAATGCCAGGAATTATTATCAAAAAACATTACACAATCGAATATAACAATTACGCAAAGAGAACTAGCTATTGGTGATATTTTGATACAAACAAATGATTGTAAAGATGTTTTATTAATTGAACGTAAAACATTTAGTGATTTGTTAGCATCTATTAAGGATGGTCGATATAGTGAACAATCGCACCGGATTTTAAATACGAGTGAATTGCCGCCACATTCTGTTATATATTTAATTGAAGGAATGTTCTCTCAATTATCTAATCCAAAGGATAAAAAAATTATTTATTCCACAATGACAACGCTTCATTATTTTAAAGGATTTAGTGTTTATCGGGTTTCAGGAACATTAGAAGCTGCTGAATGGCTAATAAATATGTCAGATAAACTACAACGTGGTTTTGAACGTGGAAGCATTCCCTATTATAAAACAGAACCCTTCTTGAATACTTTTAATGGAGGATATTCTCAAGGATCCGAAAATAATGATCTTTCAGGATGTTTAGAAGAAAACACAGAAAAAACATCGAAAAATTATTGCAATTTCGTTAAAAAGGTTAAGAAAGATAATATAACTCCACAGAACATTGGTGAAATTATATTATGTCAAATACCTGGAATTAGTTCAATTACTGCAATAACAATTATGAAAAAATTCGGCACTTTTCCGAATTTAATTCAAGAATTACAAAACAATTCTAAATGTTTAGATGGAATATCGTGTGAAACTAATGGAAAAACACGTAAAATAAGTAAAACATGTATTGAAAACATTCATAAATTTCTTATTCAGTAATAATAGTAGGCATACTCCTCATCATCTTCTTCTTCGTCATTTTTATCATAAATATCTAAACGATATCTCCAATTTCTATAATAATCTTTTCTATCGTAGTTAATACAATTATACCTTTTTGTTCTCATTCCGTTACAATCAGAATCTCCACATTCAATTCCATAATGATTATAACGATATGGTTCTCTTTTTGTTATAAGATAAAAATAATATTCCGCTGAAAAGGAATATCCTCGTGAAAATCCACAAAAACAATCCTTTATATGTACCTTTTTTAAACAACCTGCACATGAAAGTGTACAATCAGAGTTGAATTCTTCTAGTAATATTTTTGTTTTTTCGATATGTCCTTCTACGTTGAAACTCCATATAGTATCTTGTACGCATTGTGGCAAAAGCCTAATCTTAGTATAAAGTATTGTTGTCATGTTTGTGCCATATAATATTAATACATGATTGTTTTCAATTTTTTATGTGAATTCTACTACTAATATTTACAAACATTAAGGTCTATCCGTGTTTTTTGTATCCATTTGGATACAAAAGACAGGATAACCCATATCCTATTCGTGCATAAATACATTTATGCACGAATAGAGATTAAATAGTATAAATTGAAGAAAATAGCATAAAAATAATATAAAAATTTTTATATTATTTTATAAAGATGATAATATCTCGACAGGATTTAAAAAATATGTATTTAGAGCACATAGAACAGGAGAAAGCTCGTATATTACGATTGGTTACCAACGAATTAAAAATAATAGTAAATGAAATAATAGAAACAAATAAAACAGGAAAACAAATTTATAAAAGAAAATGTTATGAATTACGCGAAGATTATTTAACATTATTATTTACTAATCTACAGGAAGTATTTGTAGATAGTAAAATAACAACAGAAGTAGTAAATGATCCCGAAGAATCACAAAAATATGTAATTATTACTTTTGATTGGTCGTAATTATATGAAAAATTACGGGGTATAATTGCAAACATTTCTGTTTTTCCTGCGTGATTTACAAACATTTGAAATTTGGATACAAAAGAGAGGATAGACCTTAATTTCTGTCAGGTGATTACAATATGTATTTCCTCATAGAGATAAGGGAAGGGTTAAAGGGGAACCTACGGTTCCCCTTATATAATATCTTTTGGTTGAGGTCGGGATGGATCTATTGGAAAAAATGCCATTTTTGGTTGGAATAACATTGGTTTGGTTATGTTATTATCCTCATATTTTCCGGTATCTATCATTTTTTGAGTATATTCAACACCACCCCAATTAGGATCCATTGGATTATCACTCAATTGGGATTTTTGCGTAGATTTATGAACTTCATCTAAATTAGTAAAAACTCCAACATGTTGTCCGTATGGATCAAAACTAGCATATGCGTTTTTATTATATGGTGGATTATCACGACCAGCGTCAGTTACAATTATAGAATGTTCATTTAGAGGTGTTTGTGTCGATAATGTAGATTTATTTATATCAGTTATTTGTGCAGGCGGTGGAGAATATGATTTGCTGGTATTACTAATAGATAATGGGGGAAATGGATTTTGTCTATTAATATCAGTAATAGATGGCAAACCTCCCTGTAAATCAAATGGACTAGGGCGTATTCTATATACATCTTCACCTTGTGCGTTTGTTTCCTCTTGTAAATAAAGTACAGGACAATTATTTCCTAATTTTCTCTGTGCTTCTAAATAATAAATATATTCATCTAAATTAGCAAATGGTATTGGATTTGTTTCATCAATTGGTTTATTAGTATTATGTAACATTAATACATTGCCTTTTTTTATTAATAAATTAGGACAATTCTTATTAGTGTCATCAGAAATCATTTGTTCAATAGTTAATTTGTTATGGTTAGGTTTGATGTTAGAATTAAATATCCAATATAATCCTGCTAAAAAGACTATGATTAAAAATAACAAAAATAACAATCTTATTTTTTTCATATGTATTGATATATATAATAACTAGGAGAAATTATATATCACATCTATTTAGTGAAAAATATCTATTAGTTATATATATGAATCGTAATACACGAAAAATTACTACTAATAAAACAGAAAAGAAAAAACCACAAATTGTTACTATTGGATTAATATATGCAAATTGGTGCGGACATTGTCAATCCTTAAAACCTGAATGGAAAAAAATGAAATATAATTTAATGAAGACACCGACATTTAAAAGAGGCTATTATAAATTCATCGAGATAGAAGATTCAGATAAGTCAAAAGATTTAAAAATCAATTCCATTAATACGCGTTTAACTGGTGAGAAATTATCAGCAAATGGTTATCCTACAATATTTAAAATTCATGGTGGTAAATTGCATTATTATAATGGAAATCGCACTGCTATAGAATTGCAAAACTGGTTTTTAAATAAAAATATTCAAGACATTGAGGCACCCCCAAGAGGCGTATATTCATTATTCAATCGTATGTTTGGTGGAAAAACAAAGAAGAATAAATCGATGAAACAATGGAAAAAATAGGTATCCGAAATATTTACACAAGTGGTGTTAGTTGTGGTTTCGTTCAAAAAATTGAATTAAGTAATATGACAATTATTTAATTCAAACCAAATAAAACCAACACATAATAATTTTAAAATGGGTGAACTTTCAACAACTAAAAAAGTTATCAGAAAACCAAATGTTAAGAAATTTTTCCGACTTTTTGATTTCAATACTTACGATGAAGTAACTGTTTCTGATGATGCAAGTTCAGGTTCAGATAATGAATCTCATAAATTTAAAAGAAAAGTAGATGATAAAATTTTCGTTATTCAGATGTTTGGTGTAAACGAATCAGGTGAAACATGTTGTATCTATATAAAGGATTTTCAACCATTCTTCTTTATTAAGGTTGGTAATAATTGGCAAACATATGATGCTGTTAAATTAGTTCGTGATATACAATCTAAAATTGATAAAAAATATCAGGATTCCATAGTTTCATACGAATTGGTAGAATATAATAAATTATATGGTTTTACAGCTGGAAAGAAAGATAAATTTGTTCAACTAACTTTTAAAAATACAGAGGTTATGAATAAGGTAAAAAATCTTTGGTATACGTATGTGCAAAATAAGATTGATCCTACTATTAGAGACCGTAAGCGTACAAAATATTTCTTTCAGGGAATTTCATTGGACCTTTACGAGAGTGGAACAATACCGCCTCTGCTTCGATATTTTCATATTCATAATATAAGTCCAAGCGGATGGGTCTCATTTTATTTGAATAAAATTATCAGACCCCCTGTCAATACAACTACATGTACTTTCGAATATATATGTCCACTTTCATCATTGATGCCTGAACCAAGTAAAATGGATCGTGTTCCATTTAAGATATGTAGTTTTGATATTGAAGCTAGTAGTAGTCATGGTGATTTTCCTGTTCCAGTAAAAACATATAAACGGTTAGCAGCAAATGTTGTTGATGCTTTTTCAAAACAATCGCAATTCTTGGACGAAGCCAAGGGAAAAATGCTATTGCAGAAGATTATACTAACAGCTTTTGGTTATGATCATTTTCAAGATATCGATATTGTATATCCAAAATCGAAACCATCAAAAGAACGCGTAAAACATCTTATTAATATATTAATGGACGAAACAATTGAAAATGCTAAACGTGCAAACACGGAAGAGGATAATTCAGTATTATTACGAATTGACGATATGTTTGAATCTATGAATGAAACCCAAAATCAAGGATCTAGTGAAAATGCTTCCGATGAAATACTTGTGGTTGATTCAGGAAATTCTATTGATGATTCAGATGATGAAGAAACAAACACAATACAAAACAAATCGTTCAAATCACAAAAGAAAACATCAAAAGATAATACGAAAATCGTAGATATTTTAATGAACGCATCTACGAATAAGGATGATCCGAAACGAATAGCTAGAGATGAAAAAATTCAAATTACAAATGATGTTTTAACGCGACTGTTTCCAAGATTAGAAGGCGATAAGGTTACTTTTATAGGATCAACGTTTTTGAAATACGGTGAAATGGAACCCTACTTAAATCATTGCATTGTTCTTGGATCATGCGATCCAGTTGAAGGTGCAGTTATTGATCCTGTAGAAAATGAAAAAACCCTGCTTTTAAATTGGGCTGAATTAATACAAAAAGAAAACCCCGATATTATTATTGGTTATAATATTTTTGGTTTTGATTACGAATTCCTTTTTAGACGTGCGGAAGAAAATGAATGCGTACATGATTTTATGATGCTTTCTCGACAAATTGGTGAAGTCGCTGCAAAACCCAATAGAGATATGCCTGGAAAATATGACATCGAAACAACAAAAATGGCGATTGCTAGTGGAGAATACGAACTACGTTATTTTAAGATGATTGGTCGATTACAGATTGATATGTATGCTAGTTTCCGAAGAGATTTTATTCTATCATCTTATAAATTAGATGATGTAGCAGGATTATTTATTAGTGATGATATTAAACGTGTTGAACATGTCGTTCATCCACAATATGGTAATGTTACTGAATTATATAGTCAAAATCTAATGGGCATTAATGTAAATGATTTCATACATATTGAATTATCAGGATATACATCAGAATATCATAAGAAAGGACAAAAATTCCGTATTCTAGATATTCAACGTGGAAAAGAGGTTACTGAAATAGTAAAGGGTCAAGAAAAAACAAATAAATACAATGTATTAATGATAGGTGGTCATGAACATTTTGAAAAAGGTAAATCTATAAAATGGGGTATGGCAAAAGATGATGTATCTCCAAAAGATATTTTCCGATTAGCAAATGGCTCTTCTTCGGATCGATCCATAGTTGCTAAATATTGTATTCAGGATTGTAACCTTGTTCATCATTTGATGAATAAAATAGACTCTATTACTGGTTATTCAGAAATGGCGAATATATGTTGTGTTCCTATAAGTTTCCTGATTTTTCGAGGACAAGGAATTAAGCTGACTAGTTTCGTAGCAAAAAAATGCCTTGAAAACAACATGCTTATGCCTGATTTGGAAAAATCAAATGATTTTGACCGATATGAAGGTGCAATAGTCCTTCCTCCAAAATGTGCAATGTATATTGATAATCCGGTTGCATGCGTTGATTATTCATCCCTTTATCCTTCATCAATGATTAGTCAAAATTACTCACATGATAGTTTGGTATGGTCAAAAGAATATGATTTAGATGGGAAACTAATTAAGGAAAAGGGTGAACGTGATTCATCTGGTAAGTATATTTATGATAATTTGTCCGAATATCAGTATATTGATATAGAATTCGATAATTTTAAATATATTAAAATAGGCAGCGCACAAGCCAAAAAAACCAAGGTTGGAAAAATAGTATGTCGCTGGGCACAATTACCTAATAATAAAAAATCTATTTTACCATCTATATTGGAAGAACTATTAAAAGCTCGTTCAGATACTCGTAAACTCATTAAATCAGAAAAAGATCCATTCATGCAAAATATTCTAGATAAACGTCAATTGGCTTATAAAGTAACAGCGAATTCTCTTTATGGACAATGTGGTTCTAGAACTTCAACCTTTTATGAGAAAAATGTAGCTGCTTCCACGACAGCTACGGGTCGTATGATGATTACATATGCAAAACGTATAATTGAAGAAGTATATGGTGACAGAATATTTACTATGCAGTCAGGAGAAACTGTAAAAACAAAGGCCGAGTACATATATGGTGACACTGACTCTGTATTCTTTACATTTAATTTGGAAAATCCAAATACTGGAGAAAAAATAGTAGGTAAGCCTGCTTTAGAAATGACAATCGAATTAGCTCAAGACGCAGCAAAATTATGTACACAATGGTTAAAACCACCAATGGAACTTTCTTATGAAAAAACACTTATGCCATTTATCCTATTGTCTAAAAAAAGATACGTTGGTATGCTATATGAAGAGGATCCAAATAAAGGGAAATTAAAATATATGGGGCTTCCTTTAAAACGCAGGGATTCATGTGATTACATGAAGGATGTTTATGGTGGTATTTTAGATATCTTAATGAAAAGCACTGATATGAGTTCTGCTATAAAACATTTAGATGATTGTTTAAATAATTTAATTGCAGGAAAAGTAAGTATGGATAAATTAGCCATAACAAAAGCACTTCGGAGTGATTATAAAAATCCTGAACAAATAGGTCATAATGTATTAGCACAACGTATTGGTAAGCGAGATCCTGGTAATAAACCAAAATCTGGCGATCGCATTAAATTCGTATTTATTGTAAATGATGATAAGAAAGCACTCCAAGGGGAAAAAATGGAAACCCCGGAATTTATCATTGAAAATAAACTTCCGATTGATTATAATCATTATATAACAAATCAAATAATGAAACCTCTTTTACAGTTATTTGGTTTAGAACTGGAAAAAATTATGAGAGCTCAAAATAAAGGAAAAGTAATAAATGCTATTAAAGATTATCAGAAGCAAATTAAAAAACTCGAAGAAGAATATCCTGATTTAGAAATCTTTATGAAGAAAAAGGAGAAGTATTGTGCATCAAAAGTAAAAGCATTATTATTCGATAAGGTTTTAGAAAAAATACATAATGAGAAAAACGGAATTCAAACAATCACGTCGTTTTTCAGTAGAGGGATATAGAAACCATTGAAATCTTATTGTTGCCTATTTCCTTTTCAAGTATAAATATATTTATAACTAAATAAAACAAGATCGATATATGAATAATAAACAACTATTAAATAAATATTCATAACTCCGTGTATTTATTTCGTATTTGTACGGTGTTTCCCGAAACCAAATATTGCATACATATTTAACACCTGATTTTATAGGCATTCCTGCATGTAATGCTTTTGGATGACACCTCTTATTTGTTTTTTCTAATGGATGAAAAATGATTGCACTATTTCTAATTGGTTTTATATTTTTATCTAGTGTTACAAACCTTGTTTCTCCTCCTTGAAAATCATCATTTAAATAAATAAGTGTGGTTAATATTCGATGACCTCCTTGTGATAAAAAATCGGGTTCATAAAAAGGAAAACTATCATGATGTTCTCGATAGAAGTTATCCTTTTCATATTTTACTACCTGCATATCTTCCGCGTTCTCAATATTCAAATTATATTTGTTACATATTTTTTCATATATCTCCTTTACAATTGGATTATCTTTGGTTATCCATGCAGTTTGACTTTTTCTGATATTACTATCTACCACGTTTTTTATTCCTCCTCCTACTACACTTGGAGTAAATAGATTGCTTGCGTATTCCAATATCTCACGATTTTGTTTTTCTGATATAAAATAATGAATTACTTCTGGATATATGTAATCCGAGTTTTCATCTGCTAAACCTTGTCGTTCTATAACATGTTTAATATGCTGATAATTTAACAAAATAAATAAAATAATTACTAATATGATTGATAAAAATATATAGTAAAAATTCATTATTATATATTTTGATAAAAAATTATGTTTCGAAGAACTATGAAGAATCAATTCGAGATTTTTCATAAATATTAATCGCATCTTCTTTATTTTTAAAACCATAAACTTCAGTCCATTTGTTAGGTGTTTTTGTTTTATAATTTGAAAAAAACCAAAAAATATTTTCTTTTATTTCACTATTCAAATCATTTATATTATTTATTGTATCATAATCATCTTCCAATACACAGAGAACTTTTTCATCCATACCTTTTTCATCACGCATTATTAAAACGCCAATAATGTAAACATAATAAATTCTATCCTTTTCTAAATTTTTTTCTGTAATTATCAATGCGTCTAATTCATCATCATCCATAGCTTTTGTCTTTAATATAAACCCATAATAATAAGGATAATAATAAGGATATGGTAAAACTCGATCCACTTCCAATTTATTTAAATCTTTATTTAATTCATATTTTATATTGCTATCTTTCTCTATTTCTATATAAACAGGAACTTGCTTATGCATATTATATACATAATATAAATAAACTATCTTTGTAAATTATACGAAAGATCACTAAAAATAGGAAATTCAAATGTATAAATGAGATTTCCTGATAAATCTGTATTAATAGAATTACTATTTAAATATTCCGAAACTATATTTGTTAAATTATCTCGTAGCGTATTATATAGTAAATTGGGTGATTCTCTTGGTATTTGTGTGTTGGATTGTTCTCGTTCTTGTTCTCCTTGAGAATTCATTAAATAATCTCGAATATCATATCTACAAACAGGGCAATGAGTATTACGCTGAAACCAATTTTGTATTGCACTATTTCTAAATGTATGACCACAATGTCTTATTCTACATACTTGTTCGCCTTCCTGAAATTCATCTAGAGTGATTGGACAATTAGTATGAACATTATCATCTGCTAGTGAAAAATCAAATATTATAGTAGCATTATCTATTTGTTGAGAAGATGGACGTTGCAATTCATTTCCTTGAAATATATTATTTAATCTTATAGGATTAGTTGGATATATTGCGTAATTTATAAGGTTCTCCAAATCATATGAATTTAATGTATTACTTCTAGATGATCTGAATGTGTATAATCTAGATGATTCTCTATTACTCGTTGAATTGTTTTGAATTAATGAATATAAAATTCGTAAAATAAGACGTGTATTGTTTTGATAATCGCGAATATTATCATTATATGAATGAATAATATTTGTTAGTAATAATAAAACTTCTGCTGTATCACTATTACCTCTTCCTGTTGAATGTAAATTATTTATATTATTACGTGATCCATTTAAATTTTGAAACAATCTCTGCAACTCATCAAGTAAACGGTTGGTGCCATTATCCATCTATTTGAATAATATAAAGATAATTATCTATATATATTTATTCAGAATATAAAATATAAAATATGGATTTATCAAAATATAAAGATAAGGGAAAAACTGGGTTGGAAAATTTGGGTAATACGTGTTTTTTAAATGCATGTATGCAAGTATTAAATCATACATATGAATTAAATAAGTTTTTAGATTCAGAAAAACACAAACGCTATTTAAAAGCAAGCATTATTGATTCAGAAATACTAACTGAATGGGATGATCTTCGAAAGGTTATGTGGACAGGTAATGGCATTGTTTCTCCAAATAGATTTGTACATAATGTTCATAAAATAGCAAGCATTAAAGGTAGGGATATTTTCACTGGTTGGGCACAAAATGACATGCCAGAATTTTTACTGTTTTTTATGGATTGCCTTCATAATAGCATTTCAAGAAGCGTAAATATGAAAATTTCAGGAAATACTGAAAATAAAGTAGATGAATTAGCTATAAAATGTTACGACATGTTAAAATCTAGTTATGCAAAAGAATATTCAGAAATTATGGATATGTTTTATGGTATATATGTTTCTGAAATAATTTCATTAAATGATAATGCGAGTCTTACATTAAAACCTGAAAATTTCTTTATTTTAGATCTTCCAATATTAGAGGACAATAGAATAGCTACTAATATTTATGAATGTATTGATATTTACACAAAACCAGAAATACTAGAAGGTGACAATGCATGGCATAATGATAAAACCGGAAAAAAAGAAAATGTGAAGAAACAGATTTCTTTTTGGAATTTTCCAAAGATTTTAGTAGTTACGTTTAAACGATTTAGTCCAGATGGTCAATCAAAATTAAATTCTTTAATATCATTTCCTTTAGAAAATTTAAATTTATCAAAATATGTTTGTGGTTATAATAAAGATTCATATAAATATGACTTATATGGGATATGTAATCATATGGGTGGTGTAATGGGTGGACACTATACAGCATTTGTGCGTAATTCGGAAAATCAATGGATTCATTGCAATGATAGAAATATAAATATAGTTGAAAATCCAGAGTCAATTATTACGCCAATGTCATACTGTTTATTTTATCGTAAAAAAAATAACTTATTATAATATACTATATATTTGAATGATAGAAAATTATAAAGATAAAGTTACAGAATATGCAGAATCACAAAAAAACCTTGCCAATAATGAAACACACAAATATATTCCACCAAATTATAATGTTAACGGGAATATAAATACTGTACCTTCAACCCAAACTTCTTCAGGAAATACTTCATATAGTGTATCTAATGACCCAAACACATACGAAGGATTATTTTTTTATATATTTAATAAAACTACTATTATATACTTCTTATGGTTTTTAGCAATATATATTATTGCCTATTATGTATTAGGATTTTTTAGAACAGATGGTTATGTTGTTAGTAATGAATTAAAAATAAGTAGAATAATTGATATTATAGCCCTGATACTTTTATTGTTAGCTTTACTTGGATATTCAACTTTATCACCTGATGAACAAATTAAATCAGCCGAAGAATCTCTTAATTATTTCAAAAAAGACATGACATCACCTGGTGCAATTATCATACAAATATTAGGAATTGCTATTTTTTATTTGGTAATATATTTATTTAAAATACCTATGGGTAGTGGTGTTAAATCTATTACAGTATCTATAATTGAAACAACTATGTGGTTATATTTAATTGTTCAAATATTTTCCGTATTTTTTAAATATGTAATAGGTGTATCATTGTATGACGTTTTATCGAAGTATTTTAATTGGTCTGAATTACCCGATTATGCACCTGTTCCGAAACCCTCTGGAAATGTAAATATTAAAGGGAATATAAATCTGGGTTCTCCTATTCAAAAGGATGAAGTATTTAATATTTCTAATAATTTATATACATACGATGATGCACAAGCAATATGTTCTTCGTATGGTGCAAAAACAGCAACATATGATCAGATAGAAGAAGCATATAAAAATGGTGCGGAATGGTGTAATTATGGTTGGTCTGATGGTCAAATGGCGTTTTTTCCTACACAAAAATCTACCTGGGAAAAATTACAAAAAACAGATAAACATAAAAATGATTGTGGACGTCCGGGCATAAATGGTGGATATTTTGCAAATCCCTATATTAGATTTGGCGTTAATTGTTATGGTAAAAAACCCAAACCAAAAAATTCAGATTTAGAAAGAATGAAAGCACAAAACAATATATCCTATCCTAAAACTGAAAAGGATAATTTGCTTGATAGAAAGGCACAATTTTGGAAGGATAATGCTGATAAAATGTTAGTTTTAAATTCATTTAATAAGAATGTATGGTCTGAATATTAGAGATTCTAGGTTCTCCATAATATGTAAATAGATTGTAGTTTATAGTATTCTACAATCTATTTAGTTATCTATTTATTAGAAATGCACTTTCTCCGCTACCTCTAATTTTAATTTTTCTAATAATTCTGTAGTATCACTATTGCTTTTATTTTCTTTTATTTCTTTTACAATATCTTCGATTTTTCTATCAAAATGTTCGCCTATTACACGTTCAATATTACTAACAACTAAATTTTCTGCCTTATCCTGTTGAAATTTTCTACCTATTTCTCCTGTTGCTATATCCGCTAATTGTTTATCTGTCAATTTTCGACGTTCAGAATCAAATGATGCTGAAACTATTGATCTACCAGGTTTTTTTGGCGGAGGTGGTACACCAGAAGCTGTTTTCAATACTGAACTAGAAAAACGAGGTTTAATACGAATAGACTCACCCTCTTTTGCTGTAGATAATAAAACTAATAAACCAATTAATGTCTTATAAAGATTTACACCACCTTTTATATTTTTCCTGGTTTTACGACATAATGATCTTTTAGTTTTTCTTTTAGTTATATGTTTCTTAAATTTTTTCATTATATAATAAGATTATATAAAAAATGAATACGGAAATTAATATCAATTCAAAAGCTCAATTTATCGAAGATATTAAAAGATGGGCTCTATTAGATAATCAACTAAAAATAGTCAATGAAAAAACCAAAAAAATGCGTGATCTTAAATCTGAATTGTCTGAAAAAATACGCAAATACATGATAGATAATAATATATCTAATAACAAAATTAAATTAAGTGATGGAGAACTTTGGATGTATGAAAAAAAAAGTCAAACTCCACTTACATTTAGTTATATAGAAGAAACATTAAGCAATATAATTAATGATGAAGAACAATTAGAATATGTTATAGAATATTTAAAAACAAATAGAGAAATTACTACTTCTCAAGATATAAAAAGATCGTATAACAAATAAATAATTAGTATTTATATAGAATGCAAAATATTGTAGAATCAATAGAATTTATGAAAGATGCTAATAACACAATAATTGCAGCTAATTTTCCTATGCGAGAATATTTTAAAAGGGAAAACAATAATAGTATGCTTTTAGGAGGATCTATTCAAAACGATTCAAATAGATTTGCTGAATTGGGAATACCTATTGGATTATATTTAGAACCAAATAGGGTTATCAATCAAATAAAATCAAAGCAAAATAGCAATTCAATTATGGATGATGATATGTTTGAAAAGTTATTAAATATGGTATCTACTACTAAATCATGTTCAGGAACAAAAAAGTGTTCTATTAAAAAAACCGAAAAAACAAAAAAAAACCGAAAATAATTTTTTACATATATAATAAAAAATTATTACACAGAAATATATAGTTTAGCGTCTTCCCTTGCGTTTGCTATGACGACGAGATTTTCTTGATGAAGATCCAGGAAATCTGCGATTTTTAATTACGTTTCTTGTATATATGATAGTAGCAGGCACAGCAATATCAGCAATAATGCCTCCACCATTATATTGGCCAGGTGATAATGGTTGACCACCAACTTGAGAAGGAGCTAAAGCCGGTAATCCACCACCGCTGTGTTTCATTGCAATGGTATGATTATTAGCACTAACTGCATGCTGTTGTCCAATACCGCCATATGTATCAATTGCGTGTTGTGTTGCACCGGAGTCCCCTCCTAATAATTTAGAACGCCTGTGTCTTCGAGTTCTTCTTGAATGTCTGGTTTTTGCCATTTATATATTTTAATTATATTTTATTTTGTACTTAATCTCTATTTGTGCATAAATATATTTATCCACGAATAGGATATGGGACTAACGTTGATTTGTATCCATACATTCTTTGCGGATACAATTCCACGGATAGACTTTAATTATCCATTAATTATGCAATAATTATTTAACCGTTTTGATAATCTCATCAATAATACTAAAATTGCTAAAACAATAAAAAATAGAAATAAATTAAAAAAACATAAGAGCCATAGATATAAATAAATTTCGTTATAAACAACGTTTACTAATGGTTTCATTATGTCTTTAATAACTTTACGTATATCCTCGTTTTGAAAAAAATCCGCACAAGAATCACGTATGTTTTTCATTCATATTACAATATTAGTAAATAATAATGCAATTATTCAAACGTAATATACACCATTTGGACACAAAAGAGAGGAGATTAAATATTAATCTCTATTCGTGCATAAATACATTTATGCACGAAAAGGATATGGGTCTAACGAAGATTTGTATCCAATTGGATACAAATCCTCGGATAGAGCTTAAAGGGTATATATGTTTATCTGTGTATATGCGTATGAAATGATTTAAAATTTTATTAACAAATTATAAGTAATTTACTAATGGAAATCCATGACACAAACGATTCATTTGACTTTAATAAACTTATTCTTACTAAACCTAGTTTAATATCCGGGGGAAACTATTTTATACGTTGTTTAGTAAATAATAATCCTGTTTATATACAACCTCCTAAATGCAAAACCAAACAGGGATTTAACAAAGCAGGAAAAAAATTTTATTGTGATTTAATGTTTACTAATGAAAATGAAAATTTTATACGATGGATGGAAAATTTAGAGAATCATTGCCAACAATATATTTATAAAAATCGAGAAAAATGGTTTGATGGAAATATGGAATTGCATGATATTGAAAACTACTTTACATCGCCCTTGAAATTATACAAATCCGGAAAATATTACATTGCCCGTATTGGTGTTAATACTGTATTAAATAAACCCGCATTAAAAATTTATGATGAAAATGAGAACGAAGTTGATATGGAATCTATCAATGATAATACTAATGTAGTAACAATTATTGAAATACAGGGAATAAAATGTTCCTCACGTAGTTTTCAAATAGAATTGGATTTAAAACAAATGATGGTTCTCCAACCCACTAATCTATTTGAAAAATGCATTATAAAATCATCAGTACCATCCATAAAAAAAGATTTTGAAGATAATTCGAATGATGAACAAATAATCGAATGTAGTAACGAAGAAAAATCTTTAGAAATTAAGGATGATAATATTGAAGATGATGTTTTAACAAAAGAGGTTGCCATAACCGAGTCTTTAGATAATATTGATGATAAAATACCAGAAGATAATGTTTTAGAAACTAATAACACGCCTATCTCTAATAATGAAGATGTTATTCCAGATATTATTGATACAAATATTATTTCCACAAAAGATGGAATGGAAGAAATAGATTTTAATTTAGAAGAATTGAAAGAAGCAGAACCATTTCAGATAAAGGCTAGAAACGAAGTTTATTACGAAATGTATAGAGAAGCCAGAAAAAAGGCTAAGATAGCTAGAGATTTAGCACTTTCATCTTATTTAGAAGCAAAACGTATAAAAAATACATATATGTTAAACGATATTGATGATAGTGATGAGAGTGATTTAGAAATGAATGATTATGATGAAGAAAATTCTGTGGATGAAAATGAATAAAACTATTTAGTAAATTTAAATTAATTATACAAATATTTTTATCATCCGTTTATATATAAATGTTGAAAGAGATCATTAGCGGATTTTCCAAATTTTTCACAAAAGAAAGAACAATAGTTCTAATTATATTTTTAGTTCTTGCATGGGCATTATTTGTCTATTCTGGATCTAAATTAAACTTTTATGATAGCATGGCTGACGGATCTAAAGTTGCATCTGGTGCATCAACTGTAGCAACTGCCCCTGCAACTGCCACACAACCTCCTATTGTATCTGCCGGAGCAGCTGCAGCCAGTGCACCTGCTGGCTATTCTCAACAAAATGTAGCAAATCCATCTGATTTGCTACCAAAAGATGCAAATAGTCAATGGTCCGCATTAAATCCTAATGCTATGAATGGTGGTGATATTTTAATGCCTGACTTATTGCAAGCCGGATATCATATTGGACTTGATACTATTGGACAAACTCTTCGCAATCCTAATTTGCAATTAAGATCAGATCCTATAATTACAAAGGCTGATATTGGACCCTGGAACCAAAGCACCATTGAACCCGATTATGGTCGCGTTCCATTAGAACTTGGTGCTTCTCCTGTAAAATAGATAATTACATATAACATATTCATGGATAAATATAATTATCCATGAATTTTATTCAATTGTTTTCAACTTATAGAGATTAAATTTAGAAAAACTTAAAAGGGAATGTGAAAAAATATTTTAATCTATTTAGAATAATTTATATTTGTTATATATAAAATGAATCTAGCCGTTGCTATTTATTCCGCCATTTTGTTCTTTCTCCTATCTCCTGGAGTTCTTCTCCGCTTACCTTCTAATGGTAGCAAATTACAGTTGCTGGTGTTCATGCAGTTGTCTTTGCTGGTGTTCTCTACTTTACCGCTGGATTTGTCTGGCGTTTGTCTCATTCCTTACCCTTTTTACGAGAGGGAAATACAATGATGAAAAAGAAAGAACACGAGACAGAATAATTTATATTTGTTATATAAAATGAATTTAGCCGTTGCTATTTATTCTGCTATTTTGTTCTTTCTCCTATCTCCCGGAGTTCTACTTCGTTTGCCTCCTAATGGTAGCAAATTAACTGTTGCCGGTGTTCATGCAGTTGTCTTTGCTGGAGTTCTCTACTTTACTGTTGGATTTATATGGCGTTGGTCCCTTTCCATACCTGTTTTACGATAGGGAATTGGTGGTGTTCCTCGTGTTAGAAGAAGGTAACTCAATAAAAATATTGCACCATAATAAAATACACCGTATTTATATAGTAATGGATAAATACGATGCTTTAGGTTATTTCATTATAGGGTTTGTTTTAGTTAGTTGTGCCTATATGTATTATAATAATTCCGATGACTTTCAATTAAAATGTATTGTATCAAATATTGATGGTAACAAATATTGCGTTAGAGAACGTGAAAAATTACAAGCAGCAGCTGACCTTTTAGCTAGTATCACTGAAAAATGTAAAAAATTAGTAAAATATATGGATGATCATCACCACGAAGAAGAGCGTGTAAAACGTTTAGTAGCGGGATATAATCCTCAAAAAGTAGTAGAGACTCTTCCTACCAGCGAGTATACTGCCTATAGTGAAAACAAAGGTGAAAAATTGGCTTTCTGTTTAAATAGATCTAAAAAAGACAATGATAATTTAATCGATGAAAGTACTCTTATGTTTGTTGCTATTCATGAACTTTCACATGTTATGACAAAATCAATTGGGCATAAAAGTGAATTTTGGGAGAACTTTAAATATTTACTGGAAAATGCAAAGGCAGCAGGTATTCATAATCCGGTTGATTATAAAAAAAATAAAAAGGAATATTGCGGGATGAGTATTCATGATAATCCGTATTATGATGTCTAATATTATTTACTTTTATCGAGATTTCTACCTTTGCTCGGATTATCTTTCAGAAAAATTACATCTTTCTGAAGTAATCTTAATTGATAATCTAAATTATTTAATTCATTTACTATATAACCCTTATCATCTTTCTTTTTATTATAAATTTCACCAAGTTCTTTATTTAATTCATTAAGATTCGTATCTATTTTATTCAAATCGTTTATAATAATATCTTTTTTCGATAAAACTTCATTCGAAGCACGTTTCTTTCTTAATCGTGAAAATTTATGTCCCATAGTATAATTATTATAATAAATTTTTATATTATTAAATTTTTAGAATATTAGTCAAAATAAAATTGGGTTTCTTTATGATAAATGTCGGGTTTTCATTACTTGATGATAAAATTGGCGTTTGGGAATATCCGTTTTTTAATAAATACAAACAAATATTTTTAAATAAATCCATTATTTTTATATTATGATGGCTTGCCCGTAAACATTCAACAAAAGCATTCGTAAATGCACCAGCTGATTGATCCAATATATTTATTGAATCCGCACTAGTTTGATCATCTCTGCATCCACTTAATACATAAATATTAGGATTCTCGATTTTTACTGTATTTATTCGAGTTTTCAAATAAGTATTTGAAATAACAATGTTATATTCAAAAGACCATGGCATATCACAGACACTACCACTATGGCAACAATCAAACAACATAATAGCTTTACATCTAATTTTCTGAATTATATGTAATATTTCACTGTCCATAATAACACCATCTATGTCATAATTTGAAGGAATAATAATATTTTTCATTTCACTATTCTGACCCTGTAATTGAGAACCATGACCGCTATACTGAAACCAAAACTCTTCTAAATTCCCACTATTTGTAACTATTTTAGTTAATTGGTCGACAATATTTTTTTTCGTTGGATTAATAAAATCCGCTGTATCATCTCGTAACATAATAATATCATCAGCATCATAGTCATAAGCATCAATCAGCATATTACGAACTGTTATTATGTCATTAATACAACCATTTAATGATAGTTTTGGAGAACCAATATAATCAATACCTATTAATAATGCCTTTTTCATTTTATTATATAAACGATAAAAGAATAAAAAACTTACATAATTTATAAGTTTATTATATAATATGGATTCTGAATTAGTAGAACCGGTTTCTGAATTTATTGAGATTCCTGATAATCAAAAATATATATTATGTTTATTAAATTCACAAGGTATTCCAACTAAATATATTGTATTTAATGGTAATTCCTCACCATTGGATGATGAACAGATTAAACAAAAATTATTTAGCAAAGATATTGAAAGATCAACTGTCGATTCTATAAATCCACAACCAGAATTCCTAATAAGTTCTCAACAAATACATAAGGATGATACTATTCGTACTATTAAGAAAAAAATTATTCATGAATTAGGAAAAAATGAAATATGTTATGAAGAAATTTATATTTTCGGAGAACAATACCAAACAGTTGATCCTATAAAAATTATTGATCAGCAACAAAATTTATTTGATGGCAAAAAAATGTCACAATTAGCCATTAATATACAATTAGACAATACTTCATATGATGAATTAAAAAAATTAAATACGAATGTATACACATATGAACATTTAAAAAAATATATAAATAAAGATGAAAAGTACAAAATTTCAATTCCTTTGGGTAAAAGGTTCTCTAATTACCAGGATTTATTATTTTCAGGCAATCCATTCGATATAGAATTACGTAAAGATGATCCAAACCCTGCCTTTCAACTTTCTAAAAAAAACGAACTGTATGTATTTGAAAATAATTTGCTATTAAGTTATGGTGAAATAATTAATAACGTAATCTATGTTTGCAGGGTAGGTGATATATTTGATTATGCTGATTCAGCAGAAGCATCTTATATTGATGGAACAACCGTGGATAAAATTGTAATTGATCAATCATATATTTTGGAGTTGTATTTTCCACTATTATATAGAGAAGATATTAAACATAGAGAGGCATTTTTAGAAAAACAGCAAGAGTTAATTGAGCGTAATAAAGTATTAATAAAAACTGGAACTATTCAATCATACGATACGATAGATTTATTTTATAATATTTATAATAGTAAACTGAATGAATTAAATTACGTGGATAAAGGTATTACTGATTTTAATATTATTTTACATCCTGAAACTAATATTCCTCTTCCATTGGATATTATATTTAAACAAATACATGCAACAAAGGGGTCTGAAACGACACCTTACTATCCGTGTATACCATTAATCAAATATAATCCAGGAAAACGAAGAGAGAGCATGTTTCGATTTTATTCTGAATCTACATCAAAAGATGGGAAAAAAATTCCATGGTTATCAAAGAAACAGATAACCGCAATATCCAAGGAAAATAAGAAAATAAATCAAATTGTCCTATATGTAAAATATATTACTGCGAAAAAGGAAGAATTGAATGTTTATGTTGAAATTATTTCTGATGGAAATATTCGTATACGTTCCAATATGAGTAAACCAATTTTAATATCTACTTTGGAAACAATCGTATATAATATTGTAAATCCAATCATTATTAAAATTAATAAAATATTGGAAAAATCCGGATATAAAATTAAAAGATTCGATAAATTTTCCGATAATAATGTGGAAATTATTGATTTAAATTATCAATTTATAATTATTGTTCCATCAGATAAACAGGTTATTAAATTTAAAAACATTATTGGATGTCTAACTACATTGTTTGATATTATGGATACCGGGATGGATATTAACGAAGGCGTTATTTTAAATTTTATTCGTGTTGATAACTATCAAAAGATGAATGCAATTGCATCTGTAATAACTGATGTATTTAAAAGGACAAACAGTCATGCAGATATTATAGAAGCCTTAACAGTTAATTTTTCTATGTCAATAGAAGATGCAAAAAATGAAATTATAACGTATTTTAATCAGCATCAACGAGTGCATGGACAATATGTTAATAAAACGGTTGATATAGCAGATAATCCTGGATTCCCAGTTTCTATATACAAATCGCAATATGACAATAAACTACAGATAAAAATAAATAATATGAATTCTGTCGAATTTATTGAAATAATGCATATTTATATTGATAGTATTGTTCGAATGTTATTATTTCCTGAAGATATTTCATCTCATCTGTTTTCTAAAATTAGTTTATTATGTTCGAAAATTAAAAAATACGAAGAAGAGAAAATAGAAAACGTTATTGCTAAACCTAATATAATAGTACCGTTAATTCTTATTGACAATGAAGGCGAAGATGTTGAAGATAACGATTTAATAGATACAGAAGAAGGAGAACAACCTAAAATTTTACCGGTTGTAGAAGAAGATGATGATATAGATGGATATTTACCCGAAGAAGACGAAGAAGGTGATGAAGACGAAGAAGGTGATGAAGGTGAAGAAGGTGATGAAGGTGAAGAAGGTGATGAAGATGATGAAGGTGAAGAAGGTGATGAAGACGAAGAAGGTGAAAACGACAAAGAAGGTGAAAACGACAAAGAAGGTGAAGAAAGTGATGAAAGTGACGAAGATAAATTTTTACCATCAGATGAAAATGATGAAGACGAAAAAGAAAAGGATGAAAAAAAATCAGGTGGTGAAAAAAAAGAAAAAGCCAATATTTTTGTAAAAAGATTAAGAGAAAAAGAACCCAAATTAATTTTAAAAAGACCAGAAGGAAGATTTGCAGCATATTCAAGTGTTTGTCAATCAAATGTGAGTTTGCAACCGGTAATTGTAACAGAAGAAGAGAAAAATGAAATAGATAAAGAGCATTCAGGTGCATATACAAATGCATTAAAATATGGTTCTGATCCTAAAAAACAATTTTGGTATATTTGTCCAAGATTTTGGTGTTTAAAAACTAATAAACCATTAACTGAACAACAAGTTAAAGATGGTGAATGTGGTGGTGTAGATTCTATAATTAAAGATAATGCAAAACCCCCTCCTCCTGGTAAATTTATATTTGAATTTACAGATGACAAATATCATAAAGATGAAAAGGGTAAATATGTGTGGCATTCCCCAGGCTTTAAACCTTCCCATTCACACCCCGATTCAAAATTATGTGTTCCATGTTGCTTTAAAAATTGGGCATCTAAAAATAATAAAACAATGAGTCAACAACAAACTAGACGACAAGAATGCGGTATGGTAGATGTAAATATTGATAAACTAGGGCCTGATGGGAAAAAGTCACAGATATCTCTTCAAACCGTTCCAAATGAAGAAATGAAAGAAAAAAATACAATAGTTTTAAATAAACCAAACGTAGATATTGCAGTGATAAAGGAAAAAGAAAGAAAAAAACAACAAGCAAAACAAAATGTTTTTGGAATGGAAAGATACCCTGTCCCGCAATATAGATGGGGATTTTTACCTATTTCTGTGGAGGTTTTTTTACATACAAAAAACAACAAATATATTGTAAAATCCAATCCGTCTTATATACAATCAGGTAAACGTCCTTTGTTGCGTTATGGTGTTGAATTCTCAAACCATCAATCATTTGTTGGCGTAATTGCTGATATTTATAGTAGTTATAAAAAAACCGATTTATTAAATATTGAACAAATGCGTAATAAAATCGTTGAATTAATTTCATTAGATGATTATTTAAAATTAAACAATGGTTCTCTAACATCCATATTTAAACCTAATAAATATCCGGTTGATGATATTACAGTAGAAGATTACAAGGATTCCTATTTTTATAGTAAAATCAACTTTAATAATCCATCGCAATATTCATTCTTGAAAGAATCTATTTCATCTTTTCGAAATTTCCAAAATTATTTAAAAGACTCGGATTCTATGATTGATCATACGTATTTATGGGATATTATATCTTCTGAAGATTCTGTGTTATTTGAAGGTGGATTAAATATGGTCATTATGGATATACCACATAACGATATTACAAATAATATTGATATACTTTGCCCTACAAATGTCTATTCCGAAAATATTTATAAAAAGGATCGGGGAACAATTTTGATATTAAAACACGATAATTATTACGAACCTATTTATTTATATGAAGGAAAGGAAAATAAAAAAACAGGACAAACAGAAGGCCCTATTAAAATATTTACTAATCTAGGAAGTACTGAAGAATTAAAGAATATTCATAAAGTTCTCAATATGATTATAGAAGTATCTAGTAGAAAATGTAAACCAATAAAAACAAGACCTCAAATATATACAATAAAAGAAAATATTTCTGCTATCTCTTTAAAAAAAAGATTGGGAGATATAGGATTTACTATTAAATCACAGGTAATGAATTATAATGGCAAAATAATTGCATTAATGGCAACCACTTTAGATAATAAAACTATTTATCTACCTTGTTTTCCATCAAAACAGATAAAAGATATTGATATGATTTTTATGAATTCTGTAGAAACAATGGACTATGTATCTACTCGAGATTTATTAAATAAAATAAGCTCGGATTCAAATGGTAAAATTTTATGCAAACCAATAATAAAAGTAATTGAAGATGATCTAATAGTTGGATTACTCACTGAAACAAATCAATTTGTACAAATAAGCGATCCGATAGCAGATACATTTGCTGATGGTTTGGTAGTTACAAAAGGTTTGGGTTACAAAGACGGAATTTTAGATTCTACTCTTGCCACTATTAGCGAAGAAGATGAGATACGTTTAACTACGGTTCGCGATATTCGGTTGGAATCCCAGTTTTATGTTTCGTTTAGAACAGGTATACGAAATCTATTAAATGATTACAATTATCGAGAAATTCGTGAAAAAATAATATCTATATTGGATAGTCAGCAATACTTATATACTTTAAAAATGAAGAAATTAAATATTTTAATACGACAATTAACTAATAATGTTTTTTCGTTTGTTGGAGATATTGATGCGGAAATTAAAGAAAAGATTGGAGAACTATCTAATTGTGGAACAAAATCTTCGTGTGATATTAAATCCTTTTGTTTAAAACGCCACGGAAAGGCTTGTTTTCCTATAAAAAATTTAGTAAATAAAGAGGTTGATAATGATACAATGTATTATGCTAGGATATGTGATGAATTAATACGTTATAAACGCGTTCGATTATTCATGTTAGACAATAAGCGTTATTTGAATATGTCTGATATAGATTATAGTGTTAATGATGATGAAGTGTTACTGTTGAATTCTGTTTTAACAGATGAGTATTATGATGGTTTAGTACCTTTTCAAAATAATAAATATGTTAACAATATTACTTATGAGATAGCGAATCCATCAAAAAATTCTGGCTTTTATCAAAACTTCTCTAATAAAGTTCCTCTCAAAGAACAAGGGGAAGGGGAACCTACGGTTCCCCTTTAACCCCTCCCTTTATGGATTAATACTCTTATAAATAATGTTACTTTGATACGTAACATTATTAAAATACAAAATTTATTTTTACTAGATTAGGGAGGGATCTTAAGGGAACCGTAGGTTCCCTTAATGAGTAAGATTATTTATAAGAATATTTAATTCATAAAGGGAGGGATCTTAAGGGAACCGTAGGTTCCCTTAATGAGTAACATTATTTATAAGAATATTTAATCAATAAAGGGAGGGATCTTAAGTGAACCGTAGGTTCCCTTAATGCGTTAAGAGGGAATCGAACCCCCAGCACAACCTTGGAAGGGTTGTATGTTACCATTACACCATCAACGCTTATAATATGTGCAATACGGGACTTGAACCCGCGATCTTATCCGTGTAAAGGATACGTGATGACCAACTACACCAATCGCACATATATGTTTCCGAGTTACCTGGATCGAACAGGTGACATTTTGATAACAGCAACTTCTACAGTCAAAAGCTCTACCGCTGAGCTAAACTCGGAGACAATATAATTAATATTAATTTTTTTATATTGTTTTTATACCATAAAATAATTGTTATTGCCAGGATTTATATATATACCTAATGTATTTACTAAATGTATTTTTTTATCGTCAATTAATCTTGTAACCTTAGCCCAATTCCATTCAACTGGGTTGTCTCCAACAGGTTTTTCAATTAGTTTAATATAAAAACAAGACATTCCTATTAATCCTGTTATACAATCATCCATTTTATATTTTACAGGATTATAAAAGGGTCCATATTTTATTACACAATCATATTTTGTATCATTTATATTCTTAATAACTGTCATAAATTCACTATTGTTATTTAAAATATATCTTCCTGTCATTTTAACAATAAAATCATTGTCATCAATATTATATTTATCTATACAATCTAAAATATCTTGCAATTCTTTATAGCCTTTGTTATTCGTTTTTAAAAAATTATTTTTAGTATAATATATTTCACAACCTATTGTATTCAATATAGTATTTCTTGTTCCATTATTTTCAACAACAATCAATTTGTAATTTTCAATACTTAAATCTTTAATTACTTTTTTTAATCTATTAATTCCATCAATGTATTGGCTCTCTCTTAATGAACTATTATCATATAATGATGTAGTTACTATAAAATAAATCATTTCAAACCTTTATATTGGATGAAGTATTCACAACCCAATTCTTTAAATATTTTTCTAATGAATTACACCTTTTTTCATTTAATCTCTATTCGTGGATAAATATATTTATCCACAAATAGGATATGGGGTATCCAGTCTTTTGTATCCGCAAAGAATGTATGGATACAAAAACTCGGATAGACCTTAAAACGCCCATTTTATAAAAATAAAATATAATATACATATTATATGAATTTTTGTATTGTAGTAGCGAGATATAACGAAGATTTAGAATGGACTAAACAATTTTTAAATGTAATTATTTACAACAAAGGAACTCCATTAATAAATGATTTTAATCAAATTTTATTAAATAATGTTGGTAGAGAAGGTCACACATATTATAAACATATTTATGATAATTATGATAATTTAGCTGAATACACTTTTTTTTTACAAGGAAACCCATTTGACCATTCACCAAATATAATATCTAATTTAAATAAATATATTAATAATAATATGGATTTGAGTATTGATTTTGAGTTTTTAAGCGAAATAATTTTAGATTGTAATTTAGATGGCTGTATTTATCATTATGGGTTACCATTAATAGATGTTTATGAAAAAATATTTGATGAAAGTAAGAAATATATGGAATTCAAATTTGGTGTTGGTGCCCAATTTATAGTATCCAAAAAAAAAATATTACAAAGACCAAAAGAATTTTACTTAAAAATTGTTGAAATATTAGAAAATGATATAAATCCAATTGAAGGGTTTGTTATTGAGAGATTTCATAATTTAATATTTAATTAGAAATTATTAATCTCTATTCATGCATAAATGTATTTATGCACGAATATTAAATGGGTTATCCAGTCTTTTGTATCCGAAAAGAATGGATGGATACAAAAACACGGACAGACCTTAATGTCTCCTGAACCAGCGTCTAAAGGTCGTTTTCCAATAAAAATCCAAAAGTATTGTTCTTACAAATAAAATTATTTCAATAAAAAATTTTATTTTAGCAGGGATTTGAAGGGGACGCAGTCCCCTTCATTAGAACCCAATATCATAATTATCATCTGTACATTCGCCATTATCTACTGGACGAATTGCACTTAAATTATTTGCAATCTCTATTTTATTTTTAGAACAAATATCGCTAAAATCATCCAATTTACCAAACATCCTTTCAATCTCTTGATTATTATTTTTCATATCTACATCTTCGTCTTCCATAGTTTTCATCTTTTCCATATCTAATACTAACTGAAAGGAACCTGTTCCAAATACACCCATTTGACCCATCATAACATTTGCGGATACGCCTCGCATATGGTCAAAATCTGCATGTCTAGAAGCATCCAATAATACTTCTGTGTGAACCTCGAATGTTGCTTTTGAAATAGGTCCAATATCATCCTTCAATATTCCTGATCTAAATATAGATACCATGTTCTGTGTTGATGTCATTCGGTCACATAATAAACTCAAATGGTGATAATTAATATAGACACCACTGAATTCCATCACTTCAAAGAATTCATTATAAATAATCTGTCTTGCAGCTTCGATACCTAGAACATCAAATATCTCTTTAATATCATTACTGTATGTTCGATTAGAATCGATAAAGTCCATTGCCAATACATCCATCAGATTTGTTCCTGTAGTATCCAAAACCCATATGTCTTTTGCAACATATTTACCCTCGTCTCTTGTAACATTATTCTTCATCTTACGAGGGTTTACGTTTACAATACCATTCACGCCACGAAGTACGATATTATTTAATAGACCCTCTTGGAAATTACGTAACATATAAATTTCATCAGATTGATCAAGTGTCTCAGGTATTCCCTTTTTCTTACCCTTATTGAAAACGCTGCTATTTATTCGAATTCGAAATACTAGATTATTAGCATTATAATCCGAATATACACATGAAATATCACTTCCATGGCTATTTGTAATAGCAAAATGAATATCATCCATAGTGATATTTTTATCTAAAAGTGAGTCCGCGTCTAATTCAAGACGAATAATCCATTTAGATTTTTGAACACTGTTATCTAATGATGTTTCTAAGCATTCCTCCATCATATTTTCAAATTCATAAAATTGGTCCATCAATAAACGGTCATCCATGATAGTAGTTGACTTATCATTGGGATCAAAACAGATTTGTACTGATTTTATAACATCCACTAGTTTTGTATGTTGTAACATATTTGCATATTTTGTTGCCTTATCTTGCTCACCCTCATCGAGTGGCTTAAGATGAATAGTAAGAGAAGGGTTCTTAGGATTTTTTGTTAATCTGAGAATTTCTTCAATACGAGGCACACCACGTGTCACGTTAGATTTTGAAGAAACCCCCGATAAATGGAAAGTATCTCTTAAACACAATCCGTTATAGCAATCAAAATTTCTTGTGTCCTCAACAGTTAAATCGTATGCATAATTTGTTGTGTTTGATACTTCCTCGATTGATACAATTTGATCGAATTCGATATCTACGAAACGGTCGAATCGATCCTCCATTATCAGAACTCCGTCTACAATATTTGGTACTTTTAAATCTTCAAGAGAATACTCATACTTAAAATAATCTTGTTTTAAAAGTAAATCTAGTCTATCTTGTTTATCTTTTATAGTTAGGCTTAATAAAGAAGCCAACTTCTTGGATTGCTTATTTTTAACATCTAAACTATAAGATTGTTTTTTATGTTGAATTTTATATGTATTTTCTTTTCTAGTTGGAATTTTATAAATACTGCTGCTTACTCCTAGATTACGCAACATTAACCTTACATCTGTAAGTAATTCCATTGATGATGACCACATTTTAATATCTGATATACGTATTGATCCTGATTTGTTTGTTTTTTTTGAAATAGATCCATCTCCTCCGATGTAAGCATCTAGAAATCCAAGAATACATTCTTTATTTGAAAATACAATCATAGGAGATATTTTCTTTTGATGACTTAATCTACCACAAAGAATATCTATAATTCTACATAGTATTGTACTGTCTATTTTAAGTTCTTGGCTAGTCCAACCTTCTCCACCTCTATTTAATCTTTTATATTTTTTATTATTAATATTCCATTTATTACATAGCATTTCAATTGGCTTCAAATAATCATCATTAATATTTGCTATGGATAATTTATGTTTTGTCATTGAACCTTCTGCAGCATATGCACCTAATAGATATCCGAATTCATAATTAAGTTGAATTACTTCAGGTATTTCATAATTACATGAACCCATGCTTTTCATATAGATATTACCCGGTTTAATATATTGATATTTATTCGGTGTCTTTCCTGAACCTACTTTTTCTTTAAACAATGGTAGTACACACCGACTTTCTTTATGTGGCAAAGTAAATGTTTTATTCGCATGTTTTTTCCACCAATTATGTTCATGCATTACACCCTTTGCTTTCATTAATTCTGTACCATATAAATATTCAGAGGGAGGTAATAATTCACGTAAATTTAATTCATGTTTTTCAGAATATTCCAAAGGTTTTCTAGAAGCAGGTAAATAATCACCTATCTTTAAATCTTTACCGTTTACACCTTGAATTTTACCATCAATGAGTTGCAGGAATGATTTTGCTTTAGTTGCAGTAATTTCGCGATTACCTTTGGTGGTTACTTTCAACATAGTGTTTGTTCCATCTTCATTAATAACTGGATGTTGAGTAACAGCTTCAATTCTTCGCCATACTGTTTTTCCATCTTCAGTTGCACAAGGAACTTCATAATAATCAGAAAGCTCTGCATATGTAGTATCTTTATTTTTCATATAATCAACCTTTTTAGACGATTTAATACAATTTTCAGTAAATTCTCCTATCTTTAGCCTGAGAATTTCATTTTTCGAATTTTTCACTAAAATTTCCGCTGCATATACGAGTGAATTAAGTGTGAGTTGCGTTGTAGGTTCACCAATTGACTGACCTGCGATAACACCAACCATTTCTCCAGGATGAACGATTGCTTGTTTGTATTTTAAAACAACATTTTCTAATAACATGATAATTGCTGCTCTATGAAATCTCTTATTTACCAACAAATCCTTTGGTGTCAAATAATAGTAATAGAGGATTTCAAATAATGATTGTGGTTGAACATACGTTAATCGCTTAAGCTTTCCATAATACTCTTCAATTAATTCAAATGCTTCTAATGGAGTAATATCAACAATTGAACTAGAATTCAAATTAAGTTGACCTTGAATATTTGCTATAATATTTTGAAACGATACCGGAACAACAACCATGTTTTCATTCTTATTTCCAAATACAGATTCAATAACATTCTTACGTGCTAATATCATTTTTTCAATATATTTATCACATAATTCCTTTGTTGCAGCCTTTTGTTTTCTTAAGCGGGTTTGTGTGCCCTTGCTATAAATATTTATTAACTCGCTATTCTGATCATTTATCCCGGCAATATCATAGTGCAAATAAATGTCTTCTGTGCTCATTCCTACCAAAGGAACTGATTGATTTTCTCCTCTGGTTGAATCGAATCCATCATCACCATAGGCAAATTGAATGATTTTTCCTTTGTTATTACGAACTGTCATATCATACTCCACCTTAAGATCTTCTAAGCCTTTGATCAATCTTCGCTGAATATATCCTGTTTGGGAAGTTTTACACGCTGTATCAATCAATCCGATGCGACCACCCATTGCATGGAAGAACAGTTCTGGTGCAGTTAGACCTGAAATATACGAGTTTTCTATAAATCCACGTGCACCCGGACTATCATCGAATTTATTAAAATGAGGAAGGGTACGACTATCAAAACCGTAGGGGATTCGCTTACCATCTACGTTTGTTTGTCCCAAACAAGAAATCATTTGAGATATATTGATGGGTGTGCCTTTTGAACCTGAATCGACAATCATAACAAAACGGTTTGTTTTGCTTAGTGATTTACGTCCTATAGAACCTGCTTGATTGTTAGCATCGTTTAAAATATTATTTACCTTTCCTTCAAACTCCATCATATTAGATTGTGCTGTATTGTTTTCAAAAATACCCAAATGTATTTTTTCGATTAGAGTTTGAACATCACGCTTCTTTTCTGCTATAACCTGAATGATTTTATCTTGCGTTATTTTGTTTGCTATTAGATCGCTAATTCCTACACTGAATGAGCTTGTCTTCATGTATTCAGTCACTACGTTTTGCAAATCATCTATAAAGTGTGCCGCTTGCATGTTTCCGTAATCATTGCATACTCTGTGAATAATACCTTTTGTTGTAGATGCTAAAACCGACTTCTCCATTTGACCTCGTATGTATTTTCCATTACGAATTTCTAAAATATTATTTGAAATGTTTGCATCTTCTTCTTCTTCGAACAATTTTGTTTTGTATTTTAATGTAATTGGTGAAAGTATTTGTGATAAAACATCAAAACTGGTTATGTCTTCTTTGTTATCACGCTTCTCCATTAGTGGTTTCGGATTTACTTTATCAAACATCATCAAGAGATTCATTGCGTCTCTGGGTGATAGTTTAACATTAGGTCTAGTAAATCGGTAAGATCCTAGAAGAGAATCTTGATAAATACCAATAATTGGTGAGTTTGCAGAAGGACTAATCATCTGCCATGGTGTTGCTGCCAAATGTCTCAACTCTGTTTCTGCTAAAACATTTTGTGGGAGGTGCATATTCATCTCCATTGTTTTACTAACTACATACGTAGTTACCTGACCTTTCGAATCAGGATCGGACTGTATCTTAAACAAGCTCTGAGTGGCTAACTCTTCATAGCTCATCAATTCCCGTTCAGTCTCTGAATGCCTTTCATGGTCTGCCAAACGACTTTAGAAAGTAACACTGCGGATTGCCCAATCCTTCACATTATTACCATTGGGATCGGCTATTAACCGAGTTCCTCCAAAATGTTTCCAGATTGGAGTGGTAGCGAAGGCTCTAAGGTGGTTTCCCGCATCAAGGAATTTCGCCTCAAGGAAACCTACGGTTTCCCTGAAACCCTTCCCTTTAATACCATTTCTGGTTAGGGAGGGGTCTCAGGGGGAACCGTAGGTTCCCTGAAACTAGATGGTTATATTAACATGATAAGAATATGCAGTCCTTATCGTGTCAGTAGATATTACACTGTTTTCCCCAATAAGTATTATCTACAACTTAATGGGCAGCCACCTGTTGGGAACAAGATTTATCCCCATCGAAGTCGGCATTGTATGGCCGAGTACACCCAACATTCATTCTAAAAGTATCACCTCGCTGCATAATCTTCACGATATGACACATCATAGACATCCTGTGCAAACTTGGTTGTCTATTAAATAAAACCGCATCACCATCCATCATATGACGATGGACCACATCTCCATTTTCCAAACGAATAGAACCACGATCAACATATCGCAAAGAAATATTCTCACCATTCCTGCGTTCCAAAATCTTCGCACCCGGGTATTGTTCTGGACCATTTTGTACTAATTTCATCAAGAAATCTCGATTTCTATTATTAACTGTAGTTGGCTTGGTAAGATTCATTGCAATCTTCATAGGAACTCCTAATTGCCGAATAGATAGATTTGGATCACCAGTAATAACTGAACGAGCACTAAAATCAACACGTTTACCCATAAGATTACCGCGAATACGACCATTTTTACTATTCAATCTACCCATAATGCATTGCAAAGGACGTCCACTACGCTGTGCCATTGGAACAGCACCTTTCACTTTATTATTTACAATCATAGCTATAAAATACTGCAAAACTGTAGTCAAACCTTCGATTACATTAGGAGATGCATTATTCGCAACTTTTTCTGCCAAATCTTTATTTGTTTTTATGATATTGCTGTATATATGTGTCAAATCATCCTCGCTACGTTGCTGTGCGTCATGTTTTACTGATGGACGAACAGCAGGGGGAGGAACCGGTAGTACTTGACAAACCATCCATTCCGGACGCGACCATAGAGGACTGAATCCCATAAAGGAAATATCTTCATCTGAAATACGCTTGAAAATCTTCAAGATGATTTCGGGTGTTAGTTTATGCGTAATCTTTTTGCTTTCTCCTTCAGCATCGGTATCAATATTTTCCCAAATAGCAATAATAGTCGACATACCATCTAATTTAATTTTTTCAGGCTTTTTACATCCACATCCATCGTCAGATGAATCACCACAACGCTTTACTTTTTCAGATGCAGCAGTAACATAATCCCAACGATCTGACCCCTGTTTATCTAAGATATGTTTATGCTGATTTTTATTTATTAATAGTTTACTACATTTATAACAAACACATTTGCATATTTTCATAATCTCTTTAATATGTTGAATGAAGAATACCGGGCGAGCTAATTCAATATGACCAAAATAACCAGGTGTATCAATATAGGTAAATCCATCAGTTGGACAGATCAATCCTGGTTCCAATACACCCATTCTTGGATCAAATAATCCTCCTGCTATTGGTTTATTATTTATGTATGTATCGCGAGATGTTACTTCAACTACAGAGTTTTTTCGAATCTCTTCTGGCGATAACATACTGAACTGTACACCAATAATTTTGGAGGGAGGTTTAAAATCATTCATTCTAGAACGTTGCGACATTCTGTTAAATTTCCCTATAATATTATGCATATATTTTTTATATCATTTTAAAATCAATTTTTTGGAAGGAGGGGAACCAATGGTTCCCCTCAAACCCCTCCTTAAGGTCTTTCCGTGTTTTTGTAATGCATTATCCAAATGGATACAAAAATCAGGATAACCCATATCCTTTTCGTGCTTAAATACATTTATGCACGAATAGAGATCAAGTAAGAGTTTCTGGAGCAAAATTTGTTATAAAAATCATAAAATAAAATATGTCATAAAAATGTCATAAAATATAAGAATAAAGGGAGGGGTTTGAGGGGAACCGTAGGTTCCCTTCTAAAAAATTGATTTTGTTTTGGAAAAATATATTATCAAAATCAATTAAAGTTACTGTGATATAAATCTATAACAATGCCCAAGATTTCATCTGATAAGAAGAACACTCGTTCCACTAATAAGAATACAAAACTTAAAAAGAACGAACCTGATTCTTCTGATGATGAATCTGAAACCTGGACAGATGAAAGTTCAGAAGACGATAGCGATTCAACATATGTTCCACCTAAAAAGAATAAAAAGAGAAGTAATAAAAATAGCAAATCCAGTAGAAGAAGACGTATTGAAGACGTAGATGAAGATTATGATGACGATTCTGAAGATTATGAAGACGAAGATGAAGAAGAAGATGATGAAGATTCTGACGATTATGAATCCGATGATTGCGATGATGATGAAGATGATGAATCAGAAGATGAAGAATCTGGAGAAGAAGATGATGATGAAAACGAGGATGATGAACAAATGGATAAACAAGAATTACGCAAATTTATTTCCAAGATATTCCCATCTAAATACATGTCTAAACGTATAAAGGATTGTGAAAAAGAAGAAAATAAAAAATCCAAGAAAACTTCGAAAAAATCCGATAAAAAGAAGAAGGCATCTACCAAAGAAAAAACTCGTCCCAAGAGAAATAAGCAAAAAAAGAGAAGAGATTATGACTCTTCTGACGAAGAAGATGATGAAGAGGAAGACTATGAAATGACTGAAGAAGATTTGGCTGAAGAGCAAAAGGGTTTCTATAGTATTGTTTTCGAAATGGATGGAGAAGAAGATGAATGTTCATATAATGAAGAAGATGATGATGCCGAATGTGATAGTGAAGATGAAGCCACTTTCATGAAGGAAACTTATGAAAAAGTTGATGAAGTTGTCATGCCTCAAGAGAATATGGAAACCGAAACAAAAAAATCAAGTAAAAAATCAAGGGATAAAAAGCAAATAAAAAAAGATAAAAACAATAAAAAATCAGAAGAGGAGGAACATGATATTACAGATGTCGAACAAGAATATTTGGAGCTTGTTGAAACAAAGAAAAGTCTTATCACACAACTTAAGAAAAAGCCAAAGAGCAAAATTCTTCGCAATGCAGTAAGTGAGTGCAATCGCAGTATCAAAAAATTAGTTAAGAAAGCTAGAACCAAGAATGCCAAGACTTATCATAAACTTATTCATGATGATAAAAAACGCACAAATGAGATTGATTATTTTAAGAAGAAGCTATCAAATAAACAACAATTACGCGTTATGAAGGATCTCAAGGAAATCAATTCATTTATTAATATTGAAAAACCATATCGATTATCGCTTTTGGATTCAAAGATGCCTGCAAAGTTCAAGGCAGCTGCTCTTCAGAAACTAAATGTTCTGCGGTCAATGGACCCAGGCGATAATGAATATTATAAAATCAAGAATTGGGTTGATACATTCATGCGTATTCCATTTGGTGTATATAAAAATCTGACCGTAAAGATGGAAGATGGAATTGATGTTTGTCATGATTTTATGGAAAATGCTAAAAAAACATTGGATGAATGTGTGTTTGGATTGAATGATGCTAAAATTCAAATTATGCAAATGCTTGGACAATGGATAGCAAATCCAGCTGCAATGGGTACGGCAATAGCTATTAAGGGACAAATGGGGACAGGCAAAACTACGTTAGTCAAGGAAGGTATTAGTAAGATTTTGGGAAGAGAATTTGCCTTTATTGCTCTTGGTGGAACTGGGGATGCCAGTTTCTTGGAAGGACATTCCTATACTTATGAAGGCAGCACTTGGGGAAAAATTGTACAAATTTTAATTGAAAGCAAATGTATGAACCCGGTGATTTATTTTGATGAATTAGACAAAATTAGCGATACTCCACGTGGGGAAGAAATTGTTGGAATCCTTACACATTTGACAGATACTTCTCAAAATAGTCAATTCCACGATAAGTATTTCTCGGAGATTGATTTTGATTTGAGCAAGTGTCTATTTATCTTCAGTTACAATGATGAAAGCAAGGTAAATCCTATTTTGAGAGACCGTATGTATCGTATTCAAACAAAGGGTTATGAATCAAAGGAAAAAATAATAATTTCTAAAAATTATCTACTTCCAAAGATACAAGAACAAGTTAATTTCAAGGATGAAGACATTATTATTCCTAATGAAACACTTGAATATATTATTTCGAATACCGCATTAACAAATGAGGAAGCTGGTGTTCGTAATTTGAAACGTTGTTTAGAAATTATTTATACAAAATTAAATTTGTTTAGATTAATTAAATCTGATTCGAATATATTTGGTAAGGATATTGAATTGGAAGTTAGCTTCCCTTTTACTGTTACAAAGAAAGTTGTTGATATTTTAATTAAAAATGAGGAGAAACAAAATCAGAGTTTGTTAGCGATGTACGTTTAAGGGAACCAAGGTTCCCTTATGATCCCTCCTTTTATAATTATTCGTTGTAAATATATTTTTTTTATATTTTTAATTATTAAAATATGCATAATATAACTGTTATAACGCCTACTATTGGAAGAGCCAGTTTAATAAAACTAGTGAAATCATTAACTCTACAAAATGTTAATATTACACATTTAATGATGTGGGATAATAAAAGAGAAGAAAAAGGGTATTTACCAAACGATAACCGTATTTCTCAGTTTGAAACAGATAATTATAAAATTTATCATTATGTAATAGAGCATCCTGTAGTTATTGGACGTAAAGATAATTACTTACGAACAGTTGGGCTAATGATGTCTAATACCGAATATATTACACAAATTGATGACGATTGTTGGATAGAAAACGATTGGTTAAATAGGGCAATTAATAATATTATAACTTCAAAGTTAGATTATTGTTTTTGCATTAGAAGATTATGGGAAAATGAAGATACTATTTTAGGAATAGATAATTATGAATCCATAGGTATAGTTAATAGCTTTGGATATAATTTAATTGAAACAAATTCTATAGTATTTAATAAAGGAATATTAAATGATATTTGTTCAATAACACAATTACATAACAATTATGGACATGATAGAAAAATTGGTAAATTCTTAATTGAAAATAAATATGGAATGTTTGATACTAATTTTGGATTAAATCAAATAGTACCGGAATTTTTATTAAATGACCATAAACAAGTTATGAAAAAAATTTTAGAAAATAAATAATGAATAATTATGTAATAGATTTATAAACTAATATAAAATTATCTTATTTGTTTATTACAAAAAAGATTTATGAATACGGATGAAATGGAATGTGAATATGATATGGAATTGATGTCTAGAGCTCTGTCTTATTTAGATGGTCTACCAGAAGAATTGCAAAATTCTGAATATAAAAAAATTATTGAACTTATCAATAATTATTTGAAAAATTGTAAACATAAAATCGTAGAGGATTATATTGATACGGGGCCAGATACAACCAAACGAATTCTATATTGTGAATATTGTAATAAAACCTTGTAAGGGAACCTTATAAGGGAACCTTGTAAGGAACCTACGGTTCCCTTATGATCCCTCCCTTTAAGAGAACCTACGGTTCCCTTATGATCCCTCCCTTTAAGAGAACCTACGGTTCCCTTATGATCCCTCCCTTTAAGAGAACCTACGGATCCCTTATGATCCCTCCCTTACAATGAGGTTAGAATGTTAACCAATGATCCATCCAATTATAAGGGAGGGGTTAAAGGGGAACCGTAGGTTCCCCTTGTAGGTTCCCCTTGTAGGTTCCCCTTGTAGGTTCCCCTTGTAGGTTCCCCCTCAAATTTGGTCTGGGCCACCAGTTTGGTTACCACCGCGGGTTTGTAATAATCTTGTTAAATCATTTCCTAATATTAAACCTCCCTTTGAGTTCGATAATCCAGAACTTTTTCCAAAGTTTTTTGGATCACCTTGTGCATCAGCAAATTTATCGATTTTATTATCAGCAACAAAAGGTTTGCAGAATAATCCATCAAATCCTTGTACTTTCTTACAATCCCCTAATCCCTGATTAATTAAATGATCACTTGCAACAGAATCATTGGAATTATCTTTATTTAAATAATCTAAAGTAGAAAACCCTTCATAAGGATAATTATTGGTAAATACGCTTTCGGATGAATAAGGTCTGACTTTTGAACATGAACATAACATAGTTAAAATAATAACGAATATTACTATAACTGCAACAACAATATTGAATGTGCTTGATTTCATTTTTAATATACATATTTATAAGATAATAAAATAGAATGAATGTTTGGATCTATTTTTTGCTAAACTTTTTAGTATTTACATAACCAACAATATAGAAAAATAGCGAATTATTGTATTATATGTCAAAATTAAACACTCAAGAACGACTAAATTTAAAAAAACTCATCGATGAATCGAACTGTGAAAACAATACAGAAAATATTCGTCAATTAAAACACAGTACTTGTATACGTGATGATATCCGAAAAATAGATACTCTTCGAATGACGCACCCAAATATGAAGTCCAGTGAGTTTGATGAATTATGTCAAAATGAATGCAAATTTCTTTTTAATAATTACACCGATATTTTTAATAAAATGGTAAAAAATGAACTTGACCTAACCATTATGACTAAACTTTTAACTGTTCTAAAACTTATTGAAGATGATAAAGTTGATCAACATGAAGGTTCAGTTATGGTTGGTAAAATTTTAAAGGAACTATACATTGATTCTGCTATAAAACGGGCCGACAATATTGACAAGGAACATGAAGCCGAACGCATTCAGCCAGTTGAATCTAAAAATATCACTTGGAAGGAATATAAATTGAAAAAATAATATAAATATTACGCAATTATACTTTGTATTATGACTAATTCCAACATTAGTAATCTTTATTCTAATCTAGTTAATAATTTTTATAATACCTCTGATAATTTTGCTATATTAAAGGTAGCAGTAAATCCTAATAATGATAATCTAAAAAATATTTATAAAAACAAAATTGAAGCACATAATCAATCTATCTTGGATAATAAGTTCGCGGATTCTGGTTTTGATCTTTTTGTTCCTGAAACAACGGTATTCGATAGAGCAGTAGATACTAAGTTTATTGATTTTCAAGTAAAAGCAGAAATGGTTTATTGTGATGTTAAAAATAATGTTATTAGAACATGTGCATTTAATATTCATCCTCGTTCAAGCATTTCAAAAACGCCTCTTATGTTAGCTAATCATACTGGAATTATTGATAGTGGTTATCGTGGTTCTCTAATTGGTGCTTTTCGTTGTCTTAAATTAAATAACACAAATGAATATGTTGTTGATGGTCATACCAGATTGGTTCAAGTATGTCATCCTACACTATGTTCAATATATGTAGTTATGGTTGATGAAAGTGAACTATCTACTACTCAACGAGGCGATGGTGGTTTTGGATCTACAGGACTATAGGCATGTAAATACAATTATAATTTTATAATATATTATTTTAAGCATATATTATAATGTCATGTAATACTGATGAAGAAATAATTATTCATAAAGGTAAAAGTTTTTCAAATTACTACGCAAATAAAAAAACGCCTATTGTTATAGCGTTTGATCTAGATGAAACATTGGGATCTTTTTCAGATTTAGACATATTATGGAGAACATTAATATCTTTTCAAAAAAACAAAGCAATTAATTTTAATAAATTACTTGACCTTTATCCGGAATTTTTAAGATACGGAATTCTTTATATTTTGGAATTCATTTACAATAAAAAGAAAAAGGGTATTTGTGATAAATTATATATTTATACTAATAATCAATGTTCTCCAGAATGGAGTGAAATGATATCGAAATATTTTGATTATAAATTAAATACTACTTCTAAATTATTTGATAAAATAATCTGTGCATTTAAAATAAATAATCAAATTATAGAATTAAACCGCACCTCAAATAGAAAAAAACACAATGATTTTATAAATTGCACGTTATTGCCCAAAAAAACGAAAATATGTTTTATTGATAATACTTATTTTTATGAAATGAATCATGATAGAGTTTATTATATACAACCATTATCTTATGTGCATTCTTTATCAAAAAACGTTATTGTTGAACGATTTATGAATTCAATATTATGTGATGATATTATTGATAATAATAAAAAATACATTCTTGCAGATTTATTATTCATTCAATTCTCAAAAACACACAATGATATACAAAATGATGTTACTGATATTTATGTTTCTCAAAAGATTATGTATCATGTTAAGGAATTTTTTCATTTAATACAAAAAAAAAAATATACTAAAAAAATCAAAATATGTATTGGTAGATTCACAAGAAAAAAAAAATCATAATCTATTGCGGAATATTTCTAGGTTCCCTTCAATAATTGTTCGTAAGCCATTATTATTAATTGCTCCTCTAAAGTCATTTTTTGAAATATAAGACATTCATCGTATTTAAATTGAATAAATCTATTTGTCACGCCTTTACATAATACGTGAGTTCCATTATCTAGAAATTTAATATCCACTACTATTCCACCATTTGTTAATTTTGGAGAACTTTCACGTATCCATCTTATATGTTTTCCTTTATGTAATTCATGGACGTTATCTACTAATCGATAACCTATTAATTTTTGACAATATTCAAATCGAATTTTTTGAGAGATCTCGAGTATTTGAATAGTTTCATAAATTTCATTTGTAATCTGTTTCATTGTTTTATTTTCTAAATAATCATTTTTATCATTTTCAATAGTTTTTAGTAAATTATCTATATCTAATGTTGATAATAATGTGGGGTCTTTCATTGCGTTCTCGAATAATTCATTAATATTAATTCTTTCTGTCATAATTATTTCATCTATTAGTAATTATGAAGATATTTTTGTATTATTTACGAAGATAATTATTATCGACATTAGATATTAATAACAGGTTTTTTCCACCATCTAAAATTCTGGTTTTAATAAATTCCACAATACCTAAATTTAATAACAAAAATAATGCTGTACTAAAAATAATAACTTGATCATAATATTTTATTTCTATGGTTTTTTTTATTGGATTAAATCTGTACATTAAAAACAAACATAATAAACTATGCACTATTATATTAAAGTTATTAATATATTCTGAATTAACTATTAAGATTCCAGCAATTGTCACAATATATATAATATTAAAAACGACTAGTAATAGATAATTTGTCAATCCCAGCTTATCATTATTATTACTAAAATTGTTTTTTATTGTTGTTATAAAAGTCCACATATATATATATTAATAATTGATAATATATAATTTATTATATGAATAAAGGTTATTTATAATTATTCATTATTATGAATAGTAAAAAGGTTCTCAATAAAAAATATAATTTTCTAGAAAAAATCGGCCATGGTAATTTTGGTTCAGTATACAAAGGAATAAATCAAAAAAATGGAGAACATGTTGCTATAAAATCAGAAAACAGAAATTCTCCTATTAAACTATTGAAAAACGAAACCTCTATTTTAAAATATTTATATGATTATGGTTCTCGAATTACCCCGATTGTTTATTGGTTTGGTGTAGATAATGAATTTAATTACTTAATTATGTCATACTACGAAATATCTCTTTACGATTATTGTAATCAAAATTCACTTTCAATAGATAAAATTAATAAAATTATGTATGCTAGTATAGATATTTTGGAAACGATTCATAAAAATTACATTATTCATTGTGACATAAAACCTCAAAATTTTATGATATCTAATGAGGAACTTTTTTTAATTGATTTTGGGTTTTCCAGATTTTTTATTGATGAAAATAAAAAACCTCTTTGTGATTTAGGTTCTCAAAATATAATTGGTACTCCTAAATATGTAAGTTATAATATTCATAATGGTAACATGCCATCTTGTAGAGATGATCTAATATCGCTAGGTTATATTTATTTATACTTATGTTGTAGAGAACTTCCTTGGGATAATCTAAAAATAAATAATACAACTTTTGAATACGATGACCTACATATTTTAAATTTTAAAAATCAACAACGCAAAAATTTAAAAGAGTGGGAGAACCTGGAAAAAATATGTTTACAAGTTAATGAAAAAATACACAAATTTTTGAACTATTGCTACTTGTTAAAATATGATAGCACTCCTGAATATACAATATTAAAAACCCTTTTTACGTAATAGAATTAGGTGTATTTATTACTGTTTTAGGTGTTGAATCCAATGGTAATATATTCCATGATCCTAAAGAAATTGATATAAACAACGATACAATCAATAAAATGATAGATGATAATTTATTAAAACTAACCGATGGTTTCATTATATATTATCTAGTTACAAATAAATTATTTACAAAAACAAATATAAAAACAATACATGATATAGTGTATAGTCTAATATAAGATAGATGAGCACCGAGCAAGACACTACAATCGCCATGGATTCCAACCGCCTTTTGGGTCAAGTTAAGTGGTTTAATAACAAGGCGGGTTATGGATTTATTACCGTAAACGATGGCGAATATTCTGGAAAGGATATTTTTATTCATTATTCCGCAATTCGAGTTACTAATTCTCAATACAAGTATTTGGTACAAGGAGAATATGTTGAGTTTACTCTAATTAAGTCAAATAGCGACACTCATGAATATCAAGCTACGGATATTTCTGGAGTTAAGGGTGGATCGTTAATGTGTGAGACACGTCGCATCAACAGACCAGTTAGAGAGGGTGGTGATTCTTCTGAAGCACCTGTTCGCGTGGAAAGACCTCAACGTAAATACAAGTCTACTGGACCTCCTTCTACCCCTACTCCTAGAAAGACAGCTGAAGCAGGTGGCGAGTTTGTTACTGTTAGACGTCGTCGTCCAATGGGAACACGTGCTCCTCGCAAGGAGACCAAGCCAGATACCCAATCCTAAACCAGTTAGTAATAAATATTCATCTATAAATAAAAAGAACCCATAAAAATGAAATGAATTAAAAATTTTATAAAGAAATGATTTCTTTATAAAATAACAATTAATTGCAATATTTTCTATTTTTTAATGTTTTTTTATTAGGTTTTGTTTTTTGTTTTATACTATTTTTTTTTATATTTTTACGTTTTCCTCCTTTATGTTCTAAAGTAGGCGATCTATCTGATTGTAAAAAGGTTTGAATCTCATGTTCAAATTCTTTTTTTAAATCATCTTCTAATTGTATAGTAGTAGTTTTTTCTCTAGTTATATCAAATATTTGATCAATATTGTTTTCAGAATAATTAGCTGTTAACCAATCATACAAAAATGTATATAATTCAGTATTATTGATACGTTGTAAATGAAAAAGCGTTACTAGAATATAGAATAGTTTTTTCTTAATATCTGAATATTTCTCTTGGTCAATATTTGCAAGATCATCAATTATTTTAATATTTTTATCTTTAAAATAAATATTTCCACAATTTGGATCTGGTTGAATTAAATTTAATTTTCCTAATTCCAAATAAGCATTTAACAATATTAATTGTTGGTTTTTGTCTAGTTGAATATCACATATTTTATTTCCTTCAACCAATTCTAATAGAAAAACATATCCATCAGAATTTATATAACTGGCATATAATTTTGGTGTCAATCCACTTTCTCCTGCTTTCCTATAAATATCTACTATGTTGTTTATTTTCATTTTAAAAAAATCAGATTTATTAGCACCCCTAGGAATTTGCATAATTGGTATTCCTGCAAATACCAATGCAGCATCGATAGGGGCATTCGAAATTCCTGATAAAACATTAACACGCAATGCCATTTTATCATTACCTTTTCCTAATTTGTTATTGTTCTGTATTAAAATATCATTTATTTTAAAAGGCTGTTTGTATTTTAAAATACTATTTTTAAAATTAGCCCCTTCTGTTTTACCAATTGAAATTATTTCATCAATTGTTTTTGGTTCATCAACTGTTTTTGGTTTAATAAATAATCCTTTAACCCTTGTAAATATATTCATATACATATACTAATATAATTTTCTATTACGAACCTAGGTTCCCCTCGTGAAATGATTTTAATTCATCCATTTTTTTATTAAAATGTATAGAAATCAATAACTTACTATCTCTTGGATATTTTGCTATTATTTCTGTATCGCCATATTGATGAAATCCCGGGCAATGTATTCGTCTAACGCCTTTCTGATCACTAGCAAAATAAAAAAGATAAGCTAACCATAAATCATATCCATATTTCATACCATCTATAATGTTGTTTTTTTCTGATAAATATATCATTCGAAGATAATTTTCTATACCTGATTTTGAAAAAACAATACCTGGACCGCCTGAAAACCATGAATTATAATCTAATTTTTTTTGAAATGCTATTTCTGGTAATTCATTTACATAAGGTATCCAATTTAAACAGTCGCCAATCATATAACTATCACGTTCATCAAAATATTCTAAATATTCTGTTAATTTATCCACGAACAAATAGGCATCGTCATCCATTAACATAAACCAGTCATAATCACTATATTTATTTAAATATAATTCAAATATTTTTGTTATGATAATTGGATCAAATCCTCTACGATATGGTCCTAAATAAATAAAATTGTCTTCCTTACATAAAGGATCATCTGTAACATAAATTATATTTGCCCTATCTTTTGCCCATGTTTCTTTAATAACTTTTGCCCTTTCTTCATACAATGCTTTGCATGTATGAACAAAAATAATTATTTTTTTATTACTCATTATTTATTATAATAAAGATTATAATAAATAAAAAATTACGAATATTATTTAATAGTAGGCATTACCTTTTTATCTAAAACTACTTCTTTCAATACATTTCTAATAATCTTTTCATCCATTTTTTCTTGTTCATCATCAAACTCCGATCCTAGAGAACTTAATGATATTTGCATAAATTGTTTATTTTGTGGTGTGTCTAAATAACGAAAATCGGGGTTTTCTGCCTGCCATTCGGGTAATATTTTTAAATTTTTTCTAGCGAGTTGTTTTATTACGTTTCTCAATTTTGTCTTTTCGGCATCCTCTTTTTCCCATGTATCCTGATCTTTAATATAAACTGTTTCACGCTTAATATCTGTACAATGCAACGGTCGCATATTTACGTCTAATTGTTTTAATCCCTGTACAAAGATTCTGGTAATTCCTTGAGTAAATCCTAATTTACCGGTTTCTTCTAAATCCTTTACAGTTAATTTTAATGAATTAATAAAATCTGCTATATTTAATGCATCTTTACAGTCTTCGTTCAAAAATACATTTAAATTAAACTGATTATTCATTGTATTGTTATTTGTTGTATTGTTTACTATATTTGTTTGTTTTGATATTTCAATTAACTGCTTTTGAAGTTCTTTGTTTTGTTCTATTAATGTTAATATCATATCATTTGTAATAGATGGTTGTTCGGGTTTTTCTAAAATTTCATTTTTAATATTGTTATTGTTTTGCAGTGTTTCACATTTCTTTTTATGCGTAAAAAGACTTTGGCGATGTGTATATGATTTTCCACATAGGCATTGATAAAATGGCGGCGTTTTTTGTAAGTATCCAACCGATTTTTGGTGTTTACGAGTAGTCTGGTGTCGATCCCAATCACTCATTTTACTGCATTTATAATCACAACTATTGCAATAATATTTCGGCGTTTTTTCCAGTTTTGAAGCGTCAGTAACCATTGTCAGTATAATATACTTACACATTTTTCGCCTAAATACTTTTCCGTAAAAGTATTTATTTTCTTATGCAGTGCAATTTTGCATCATTTTTTTGGTATTTAAAGCAGAATGGTAACAAACCATATTTTTATACCCCCTTTTTAGAAACTATTTTCAGAAAATAAAAAATGGACATTTATTTTTGTCCATTTTTAAAAATCGTCCCGACTTTTTTTCTGGGGTTTTCTAAGAATTAAATAATTTTATAAAAATATGTAAAAAAGGAGTTACCTCCAATTTTTTAGGTTTTTCAAATAATAATTTTATTTATGGTTTTATCAAGGGATATTTTTATTCAAATTTAAGCAACCAGCATTTTCTGCTGGCAGGAGACTTTCCAACATTTTCTTCTATTTTTTCTTTTAGAGAATCGTAATTAGCGACGTTTTGAGCCTTGAGATACCACTTTCCATTACCATCCTTAATGATAATGGAACATTTGTTTTCGGTTGCAATTGCCAGAATTTCATAGAAGGTTTTTTCCTTATCGAATCCCAATGATTCGACTCTGTTAACTCCCCCATAATCACATGCGTTATACATATTCATTGATTGTAGCATTTTGGTTGTAATGTTGTGTATTTAGTTAATTAAATATAAGAATAATTATATTCAATTTTTTATTGATTTTCTGGCAAAAATATTCGATGATGAATGTTTATAATTATGGGTATCAATGCCCTGTGTTGAAATTACGTTTTCAGGGCGTAAAGCCCAATCATTTCCTATAATATCCATTTTTAGTATATTCGTTCTTTCAATTATTCTTTTTTTAGATAATTCTTCTGTATCGACTTCATATTCTATGTATGCTTCTGTCATTCCAAATGTAGGATCAAATTGTAATTTTTTACCATCCAGTCCTTGAAAATAAAGAGTAATATCTGGGTCGTATGGCCTACCGTGTTTTTGTATTTCGACCAATTTACCTAGTGTTTCTGCGTCCTTTAGATACTTATTATCAATTATTCCTCTTCTAACATCAGTCATACGTATTCCATTACGAAATGTAATTAATTTATAATATTTCCCAATAACGATTTCATGTAGTAAATAAATTCTGGTAGTCATTTAAGTATACTATTATTGTATAAATGTCTTTATTTTTATTATCTATATATATTCCAGATGACTTATTTAAAATTAGAAACATTTTTAAATATATTTTCAAATAAAAAAAAGCAAACATTTCATGAATTCTTAAATTCTTCAAGAGTACGCAGTGGAAAAAACTTACGAAACCTAAAAGAATATGTAAAAGAAAAAAACATTGATATGTCAGACATAAAACTAATATTCGAGAACATTCAAAATAGAAATGAATATTTAACGCGGTTTTTTAATCTTTCAATGATGGTTCATGCAGACAAAGTAGATATGAATGCAATGGAACCTATGAAAAATAAACATATGAATAATAATGAAGAAATACTTTTTAAAAATCCAATAAGAAATATGCATTATAGGGATATTTTGAAAAATACAAAATCAGGAATCGAGAACGTGCCAACATATATGGATGTGTTGACTGATCTTTATGTAAATAATATAATTGATTACAAAATATTAACACCAAGTTCTCGGTTTTATATAAGAAATGGAAGAATAGGTAGTGTATTTTCATCCTATTATTTTAGGGCTTCAATAATGAACCCATATTTAGTATATTCATTGAATAAATCTGTGTTGCACGGCTCTCGAATATTTACACCAACATTAGGATGGACATCTTATTGCTACGGCTTCTTAGAATGCGATGAGGTTACAGAATACGTAGGTACGGATGTTATTCCTAGCGTCTGTATAAAAACAGCCAAATTTGCAAGGGCTCGATATCCTAATAAAAAGGTGGATATTTATTGTAAACCATCAGAAGAATTAGCCAAGTCTCGAGCATTTTTAAATAAATATAGAGGGTATTTTGATGTTGTGTTTTTTAGCCCACCTTATTATAAATTAGAGACCTATAAGGGTGGTGAACAAAGTACTGAAAAATATAAAACATACGAAGAATGGTTGAAAGGATATTGGGAAGAAACAATAAAATTATGCCATTATGTTCTCCAAAAAGATGGAAAATTATGTTATATTTTATCTGGTTATGGTTCCGAGAACACAAAAGAGGAGTATGATTTATTGAAAGATATGAATATAATAACCAAGAAATATTTCAAATTAAAATCAACTCAACCAATGTATAATAAAAATGTCCATGTTACAGAGCATAAGGAACCTAGTGAAAAAATAATGATATTTACAAGGGGAACCTTCGGAAACCCTTAATCTCTATTTGTGCATAAATATATTTATCCACGAATCGAGATTAAAATATTTTTATATAATATATGTCAGCATTTATTAGCACACAAACTGATATTGATGGTATTAATATTGATGGAATTAATTTCAGAATAAATAAAATTGGTTATTCAAAAATTGGTAATTCAGAAAAGACAGGGCTATATAAAACTGTTGAAATCATTTCTCATGGAGAAGAAGAAGGAACTTATACTTTTAAAGTTTATGCTTCAAATAGTGAATTAGGTATGTGGCGTTATTGTTTTATATACTCTAATTTATTTTATAAGGGTAACCCAAATAAAAAATTTAAAGATGGAAAATTAACATATACTCCAGATTATACCCAGACAACTCTTATTCATTTAGATTTGCAGAAGTATATTAATAATTATATTAAAAATAAAGAATTTATAACAGAATTACCTTCGTGTATATCTGCGGATAGATGGTGTAATATTTCGCCAGATAGACCAAAAAAGTCAAGACCAAAAGGGTTTGAGAATTGTGACATAAGTTCGGGAAAAAGACAAATACTTGAAGAGCCATTTTCAAGATGGCAATCTTTTTTAGAATGTGGACATACTGAACATATCAGTATCTATAGATTTTACATATTAAAGGACAGAATTAAAAAAGATTTTATTAGTCTTAATAAAAAAAATAAGATAAAATATGAAAATAATCCAACTGGAATAAATAAAGCAATTTCTGATGAATTTGAATCATTGTATAATTTAGAAAGTATTGAAATAATAGATGAAGATTACGAAAACAATTTTAGGGGGGTTATAAATTCAAACGGCATGATTGTAAAAGCAGTATTGATTCGAAAAACGCCAATTGAAGGAGGAAAAACAAATACGGTTTATTTATATTTTTTGGTTGTTAAATTAGATAAAGTTAATAGTAAAAATCCTGACGATCTTTTAGAAAAGATATGTTCTAGAGAAAGTCATTTTATGCCTATTTTATTAACAGTTCCGGAAGCAAAATGTAATTTTATGGGATTATATGACCAATATATACCTAGTGGCTCGTTTATGTGTAAGTTATTTGATTATAATAAACAATCTACAAAAGAAGAGAGGAGTTTAGGACAGGTAGATTATTATAGTTATATAGGAGATAGATACAATGGTATTTTTCCATACAAAAATATAAACGTAAATTTATGTAGTATTCCTCCTACAATTAATATAATAGGTGCATCAAGTGCATTAGGTGGGCAAAAACCCAGAACATATAAAAAAAATGTAAAAAAACCACATAAAAAAAATATTACAAGGCGAAAATAAAGTATTTATCCGTAATCTAAAATTAGAATTTGTATTTTTAAGGTCTATCCGTGTTTTTTTATCCATTTGGATACAAAAGACAGGATAACCCATATCCTATTCGTTCATAAATACATTTATGCACGAATAGAGATTAAAATATTAGTAATGTAATTAAAAAATGTAATTACAATATAAATGAAAACATCCATACTCTTATTAACATTGTTTAGTGCATTCTTATGGGGAATATCACCATTAATAACTAAACATTTGTTAACCAAATATGATCGTTATACTATTATGGTATTATGTTCGGTGATATACTTATCCTGTTTATTGTTAGGAATGCCGTATTACAATAAGAGTTTCTTAAAAGATATAACTAGGTTATCAAAGAATGATATATTATTGTTATTATTTGAAGGAATTTTCGTATTGTTTTTAGCAAATCTTATTTATTATTATGTCTTAAAGGATAATTCTTCATCTATTGTTGTTGCAATAGAAAGTTGCGGACCCTTATTTACATTATTGTTTGCCTGCTTTTTATTAAATGAAAAAATAACAGTTAATGGCATTGTCGGTATTGTTTTAATTGTTCTAGGTATAATATGCATTTCATACAATGACATAAATATTAATTTATTCGAAACCTTTTTTAATAGAGAGTAATATGATTAGCGGTAGTTTTTATCTTTAGTAGCAATTTCATTCGAGAATTGAATAAGTTTAGAGGAATATGTTTTGCTAATTTCTCGTAAACACTCATTTGAATAATCAACGATAGGATCGATCTCTTCCAATATAGCCATGCTCCAATCACAAGTACCATTACGAGTATTTTGATTAAGGTTTTGTTGAAATCTAAATATAATATCAGTAACTGTAGTTAACAAGATATCCAAAACATTATGAATTTCAGTATATTTGTCTATTTTTTTCTGTGTACGTTGAAGAGTAATTTTAAATTCTTTTTCGGTTATTCTATTACGTAGATATCTAATCCTTATTTCTTCATTTCGACGAACTCTATCTCCCGGTGAATAACTGGGAATTGTATAATAACGTAAATGCAATGTGTTTCTGATAATCTTATTCAATAAACTATCGCATGCTTTTGATAATGGATTTCTGCGATTGCTAGTATGATCAAGAAGATGTCTTATTTCGGTATAGATATGATGTGTAAGCTCATTTCTGCAAGGAATATCTCCTGGATTACGCGGAACTTCATTACCATTTCGACGTAACCATTCAAAATAATGGGGGTTATGAACAACACTTTCAATCCTTCCTGTACGCCAATTGAATGCTGTATGGCATTGAGTGCACCACATATTATCGCAACCATCTATCTTAAAAATACCAGTTCTGCATTTTGGACAAGGCTTTGTATCGTTTGCCAATAATCTGGCGGTTGCTACATTATCCGGGTTACATTCATGAGCAATATCTCGATCTAATCCTTTAATCTCATGACAATCAGGACATGCCCATTTTTGACAAAGCCCACATTTCCATTGTGTACTCAGAAAACCACGACATTCTTCGTCAGGGCAAGCTCTTACAAATTCAGCTCGTTCAAGAGGTTCAGTTCGGTTTTGTAGTCTTCGTAGTCTTGCTTGTTTTTCGCGTTTTTTAGCATTCAATTCACGTATTTTATCATACAATTTTTTTAATGTTTCTTCATATTCTTCTATTTTAATTTGTCGTTCAACGAGTGGTTGTGTAGCAGGAAGAAGAGAACGCTCGTTGTCAAATAATAATTGTTCCTGATGTTTTTTAAGTTTACCGTTAATAAAGGTCGCTGTGAATACTGATTTTATGAACTGTCTTGTCCATTCACGACCGCATGAAGAATTCATACATTTTACCGAGCTCTCTCCAAGAACATAAGTTTCACAACAAGATTTACAAGCATCAAATCCACAATAAGGACATGCTATTAGCTTACGGGTAGATTGGTTAATATTGTAGTCGCAAATTTGGCATACAGTAGTCATATTAGTATATTATATATTAGTTGTCTGATATAATATTGTTGTCGTTATAAAATCAATTTTTTAGGGGAACCCATGG
>Ga0214921_10000228_pt1 | contig 111819 bp, 125 predicted proteins | sample LL1505_MetaG_FD_177992 | JGI IMG/M metagenome (GOLD analysis project Ga0214921, IMG submission 177992) | Freshwater microbial communities from Lake Lanier, Atlanta, Georgia, United States - LL-1505 | ecosystem: Environmental > Aquatic > Freshwater > Lake | place: USA: Georgia | collected... | reverse complement strand
TAGCCACAGCAGCCAATTCAGACCTTTCGACTTTACTTAATGTTACAGAAGCGACTAAATCACTTTTCTTTCCACCAGAGATAGCGTGTGAAAGACCATTTGATTTGGCATCGAGATAAGGATTTTCGACCTGAGAAAGATCGCCAAGAAGGATGACTTTACTGTCTTTTCCGCATCTTTCCACTACCATCCTTGCTTCTCTAGGTGAAATATTTTCAGCTTCATCAAGAATAATGATGGATCTAGGGATGGATCTACCTTGAATAAAAGCCATTGCTTCTACTTCAATGATGCCGTCGCGTACCATTTCTTCAAACATATTATTTGCAGAAAGTGATTTAGAACCCAAGATTTGATCAATATTGTCTTTGATTGGACCTAACCAAGCAGAAATCTTGTCAAATTTATCACCAGGAAGAGCACCAATATCTTTTCCACCAACAGCAATGAGAGGCTTCATAACAACAATCTTGTCATAAATACCCTCATTGATCATTTGTAAAGCAGCTGCAAGAGCCAAGAATGATTTACCTGTACCCGCTGGACCAGAAAGAGTTACAAGAGGAATGGTGAGATCAGCAAGAATTTCTAAAGCACATTTTTGCTCTAAGTTTTTGCCTTGAACACCAGAATATCCCTTGACTTCTTTAGCATTTGATTTTTCTTTGAGAACTTTCAAAATGCCTCTTCTGTATATGGCTGGGCAGATTTTATCTCCGTAGTGAAATAAAATAAATTCGTTTGGACAAATATCGCCAAGTTTAGTTATTGTTTCTTCAGATAATTTTTTGAGTTCAATTTCATAATCAGACCAAAGCAAAGCCCAGTCTGTTTCGTTGTTTAATTCAAACTTTCTGATACCTGTGTAAATTTCATCGCTAAGTTGATCAGCTCTATAATTTTCAGCTGCACATCCCCAAGTTATAGCACGAATGCGAAGACCAGTATCCTTAGTAATGATAGCTACTTTCTTTCTAGGATTAGCTGATTTTAAAGCTAAACAACACTCAATAATAGCATTGTCAGAATGAACCTTGACAATATTGGGTCTTTCGTTTTTTTGTAAAGGAGACTCTGTATTGTAGACAAACAATCTTCCACCAAGTTCGTTTATTTTTACGCCTTTAAGAAGATCTTGAAGAGAATAATTTTCTAAATTTCTAAATACTTGTCTAGCTGACCAACCAACATTTTCTTTTCTTGTCTTAATGTCGTCCAAATCATCGATGACAGCTAATGGGATATAAATATCATTGTCACCAAATTTATAAAGAGCAAGGGGATCGTGAAGTAACACACAAGTGTCGATGATGTAGATATGCTTTGCCAAATTATTGGTCTCCTCGCATTATTGTTGATTTTATGATCACAGTATTGTTTTCTTTTTTATGCTTTATAAGCCCTACTAAAAAGGTAATTCAGGCTTTGCTGCTTTCTTAAAAACAGGTCTTTTATTGTCTATATTTTCTAAAAATTCAGCAGCTTTATCATCATTATCAAAAATAAATTTTCTAATATTTAATATTTCAGAAAGCTTATCTTTGTCAAATTTTTTCATCTCTTCACTGTCCATCATCTTTGCTTGATTTGCTTTGATTGTTGGTTTTAATTCCCCATTGTGAAATTTGATCAAATCTGTTTTTAAATTATTTTTTATGTAATAATTTGCTGTATCCAAGTTTGTTGTTTCTAATAAATCTAAATCGTTGTAACCTGCTTTAGTGATGTTTCCATTCACTAATGTTTTGCCATCTGGAGTTAAAACAGAATTTTCTTCTCTTACAAAAACTAGATTGGCTTTAGGAATACAAATGTAAATTTTGAATGGCAATGCTTTTTCTACATCTTCATTTGATGTCAGGCGTAAAACTTCATTTTCATCATTTACAATAGAAATCACCAGCTTAGTTTTTTCTTGTCCCTCTACTACAAAATCCCATTCGTAGTTATGTTCATTTGTCGTTGGGTAAAATGCTGGAACTACACCTAATTCTTTTTTCTCATTACAAAGTTGCAAGAATAAACTAAAACCAATAGTATCTTCGGGTGTTCCTTTACGATAGGTACCAATTTTAGCCCAATCTACTTTGAAATCTTCACTTTCATTACTAAGAGTAAATTCTTCAAAAAATCCTTGGTCATAAATTCTCTTAAGCAAAGGATCTTCTAAAATTCTTCTTGCTCTAACAATGTCTAAAAAAGCTTCATTAGATCCACCAAAATCGGGATGACATTTTCTAGCTTTGACACGAAATGCTTTTTCTAAAACTTCAGAAGTTTTGATAACATCCTGTCTTGATTTACCTGTTGGAAGGTCTTCTTTTGCCAATCCCAAAATAAAATAATAATCTTTATTGAAATCAATTATTTTTTTAGGGTCAAATTCATTAGACATATACCTTTTATAAAAGAATTAATAAATTGGAAGAAACATATGAAATATATTAAATTGGCGAACATTGCTCATTATTTAGATAGTAAAGGTTTTTACAAAAAAGCTGATTTGATTACTCGCAATCTAGTTAAACTGTCTCAAGAACACGAGAATATTGACGACACTGCTGAAAAAACTCAAGAAGCCCCTCCTTTTGAATTAAGAGAGGGACTGGAATCTAATGACCCTACAACAGTAATGAAATATTTTATTGGTTTTGCTTTTGACATGTTTAAGAGAAATCCAAGTGTATCAAAATCAAGAATTTCAATGGAATTGGACAAAAAGATTTCTGAAAAAATGGAAGAAATGTCCCCAGAAAACAAAGAAAAATTTAGTAATATCCAAGCAGATGTCTTTGCAAATTTAGAAGATCAACCTTGGTATAAAGATTTACCTGAGTTTACTGAAACAAATTTTGGACCTGATGAAAGTTTTGGTGGCAAAACAGCTGAAGATTTTCTTAATTCATTTTCAGGTCCAGCTAAAAGTGCTTCAGCATCAACCGGCAATATTATTCCACCTTCAGTAATCTTGGCAATGGCTGCTTGGGAATCCGGTTGGGGCAAGAGTAGACTAGCTGCCGAACATGGTAATTTCTTTGGCATTAAGCACACTCCAACTTCTGGATCAAGTCATGGTGTTTCCATGAAAACCAAGGAATATAATGGCGGAGAGCATAGTGAAGTAGCAAATTTTGGTCAGTTTGAAGGCAGTTTGGAATCTAAAATGTCTGTATTGCCTAATTTCTTAAGAAATAATAGAAGATATTCTCAAGCTATTGAGGCTGGTCAAAGATACAATAGTTCTAAATCATCTTCTGACTTATCTGCAATAATTGATGCTATATTTGATGCTGGGTATTCTACAGATGCAGAAGAGCCTGGAAATATCAAGAATCTGATTAGACAATACAATTTGACACAATACGATTAAAATGTGGTACAAATTCGCCAAGAAATATAACATGTTTGGCCTTCCAATTTCTGGAGATCGCAAATTTAATTTATTTGTTGATGAAGATCAAGACGAGACCGAAACAGCTGAAACACCTCTAGAATTGCCAGAAGAAGATTTGCCTGAAGAAAGAGATGAGCAGATGGGAGATGAACCTGGCCCACCTAATCCTCTTGATGTAACCATAGATGATCCTTCTGGTGATAATAATTTTACACCTGAAGATTTACAAGACAATGTGCAGAAAATTGAAAATGACCCTACAGCATTAATTCAATTGCCACCACTTCATGATAGATGTCATTGTGTAATTGAAACTTTGCCTATTCTTTCTATGCCCGGAATTAGAGATGGAAAGAGAGTATGGCAAAAAAGCGATAATTGCTGTTCAAAATGTCATGAAACTGCCCTGAGATTTAATGAAGCAGAAGTTCAAAGATTATTAAATAAGGGTGTTGATGTAAATAGAATACCCCGATAAATCTACATCTATTTTTTTATTTAGCGTTTTCTTGTTTGGATTTTTGATTTGTTTAAGACAAAACAATAGTCTTTCTTTTAATGTATTAGATAATTCTGATTTTTTGATTTCTTTAATTATTGCTGGTTTAATCTTAAATAATTCAATTTCAATATGCAATAAATTATAAAATATTTTTTCTTCTAAAAATTCAAAAATTTCTGCATTATATTTCGCTTCTTGAATTGACAAACATTGGAATACATGTGACACAAAATATTTAATTAAATTATACTTTTGTAAGTTTTTCAAAGATAAGTCTGTCAATTGATTTAGTTCAAATAAATAATCTATATCACCAACTAATTGATATAAATTGCCTTCTATGTCCAAAATGTAAAAAGCAACAATTTTATTATTAGAAAGCACTGGAAGAATAGGTTGCCCAGATCTTAGTCCTACAAACAAAATATCACAAATGTTAGATGGATTTTCAATACCTAACATATGCACATCATCTTCTTTTCTCCTAGCAAATGTCAAATATGCTTTCATTTTATAATAAGGTGTTCAATTAGTGTTGGATCTTTGTAATTTGTAGATCCACCCCAAATATTAGTCCAGTAATCTATAATTTTATTTTTTCTAGCAATAACAAAACAAGTTTCATAAATTTGATATTCTATATTTGCTTCTTCCAATAAACTATTAACATCTTTGTTTCTTGATTTGTATGTATTAATTATATTTTTAGAAAATTGCTCTTGATTGTCTTTTATGAAATTATATAAATCATCTTCATAAAATGGGTTGAGACGTATTTTATCGTAAACTACTATTAGTTGTAAATCTTCGAAAATTTCTTCGATAAGATTTATTAAATATAGTTTTTTATTCTTGGGTAATAAATATAAATCAATAGGTTTTATCCCAATCTTTTTTATGTTATCCTCATTGATTTTTTTAAAAATATTGGGGTTTATGATTTGACAGTCTATTAGGTCTTTTTCGTAGTCTTCTGAGTATGTAAAATCAATCCAATAATAAACGGGGCTGTCAAATAAAAAAGCTCTCAAACTGATAATTATTTCCAACCGATCATTTTGAGAGCATTGAGTTATTTTATTGGAAATTTCAAGTAATGTATTCAACTCTCATTATTTTTTGCCAAATAAATGATAGACAGCTTCTGATATGATTGGCTGTAAACTCATTCCTTTTGAATATAATCTCACGTTGGCTATAGAACCGTAGCTTTCTTCCAAATACGAGAATAATTTTTTTAATTTTCTACTAACTTCAACATCAGAAGGATTGTAGTTTTTTTGAAGAGCAAGAAGTCTCCTGATAGCATTTTCGCCATCAATCTTTATGATCTTCATTTCGTATGTTGGATTTTGCTTTTCCGGTTCTTGGCTCATATTATTTACTTATATCTAAATTTTGTACGTGAATTTCGTTATATGCAAAAGCTACATTCTGGCTAGGAACATTGAATAAACATATCACCATTTTTTCATCTTTGTAAATAGTGTAGAAATCTTTATTCACTATAAGAACACCCTCGATTGGTCCTATAAGTGCTGATGGATTGTAGGTTTGAATTTTCCACTTTCCATTGCCTCTATTTTGTGAATTGTTATCAACTGTTGCCATATTTTTTCCTCCAAAGCGATTATAATATTATTTGTGGACTGGTATATATCCTACCTATCTGTATAATATTTAGGAGGGAAACATATGAATAAGAAGACATTAGTTCACGCCTGTAATTTTTGCGATAGACTTGCCACAAAAGATGTTCTGGGCGAATTAGAAATATTTGAGCAAAGAATAGCAAAAATTTATCTTTGTGATCAATGCTACAAAAGTTACAAAACTGGAAATAAGTTTGGACAACTTCAAATCCATCAAAACATAATGTCTTTGATTATAAATGCTGAAGATGAAGCTCCAGTAATAAGTTTAAAAGAAAAACTGGCTGAAGTTGCTCCTTTGTCTAAAAAATTCTTATTTGAAAAAAAATTAAGCACATTTAAAAAAGTTGCACCCCAAGATCTTTATGACAATTTGAATTTAAAAGTTGTTGGTCAAGAAAATGCCAAAAAAAGAATTAGTATTGCTGTTTTTGAGCATATGCGAAATGTTGTCCATCATAAACTAAATGACAAGCAAAATATATTATTTTTAGGCCCTTCTGGAAGTGGAAAGACCTTGATAGTCAACACTATTTCTGCCTATTTAGATGTTCCTTATGTATCTGGCGACGCAACTTCATTTTCTCCCACTGGTTTTCAAGGTTCTGATGCTGATTCGGTTATTACTGATCTTTTAGTCAAAGCAAATGGCGAACCTGGATTAGCAGAAAAAGGTGTAGTTTTTATTGACGAAATAGACAAACTTGCTTCAAATATGAGTGCTGCAACAAGGCTAGAAAGTTTTCATTATTCTACACAAAGTACTTTATTGAAACTTATCGAAGGCAAGAAAGTTAAAGTTAATTCTTCTGCGCTTGGTGAACAAGGCACACCTCCAGTAGTTGTTGATACTTCTAGCATTTTGTTTTGCTTTGGTGGCGCATTTAATGGATTAGAAAAAATTGTTGCCAAAAAACTTGGTTTGACTGAAGGCACGATTGGTTTCAGAAAAACAAAAAGTGCCAATTATGAATCACAAATAAAAAATTACGAAATATACAACCAAGCTTCTCATGAAATATTGGCTGAAAGCTTGATTGAGTATGGTATGTCTACTGAGTTTGTGGGAAGAATTCAATCCATTGTTCCATTAGTTCCGCTGTCTAAAGAACAAATGCTCTATTGTCTTTTGCAACTTGAAGATTCACCAATTATAAAAAATCAAATCTTATTTGCTGAGTCAAATGTAAAGCTTGAATTTGATGAAAATTATTATGATGAGGTAGTTGAAAAAGCTATCAAATCAGGCACTGGCACAAGAGCTCTCAATTCAATTGTGAAAGCATCAATTTCTGCAGCTGCATTTGAACTTTTAGGTTTGCACCACTCTGATCCAAAAAAAGTTTTGATTGGAAAAGAGTGTGTTTCTAATCCAAGTGCTTTCATTGTTGAATAAAGGAATTGTAAAAATCAAAATTGAAATTATAATTTATGAACAGTGAAAAAGATATAATTAAACAAGCTTTATTATTTGTAAATGAAAACAATAAGTTTGCAATCAGATCAATTACAAATAACTCATTGCCAAAGTCTAATTTTTATAAATTATCTTCAGAGCCAGAGTCAGAAATAAGTCTTATGGATGAAGATATAATTGATGAATCATCTATCGATTCTCCAATAGTACCTCCTGAATTTGATGAAGATTTGTCATCATTTTTGTACCCAGAGGAACATCGAACAGACGAAGATTCAGATGAAGATACAGATGAAGATACAGACGATGATTCAGATGAAGATTCAGACGAAGAAAAAAGTTCTTTTTGGAGACGTAAAGAAACTTGGTATCAAAAATTGGTGAATAGGACAAGAGATTCACAAGCTAAAGCAATTATGGATTTGTATGGAATTGATGTGCATGGCAAGAGCCAAAAAGAGATTGCAGATGCATTAAAAGAGCATGGAGTACATTTCGAAACATCAGGATCCAGAATGCCTTCTACTAGAATTTTGAATACTAATCTTGGAAGAAAATAAACAATGAGTTCATTTAAGAAAACAGCACAAATGGGTGCATTAGTTGGACAAATTTTCGGAGCTCCAGGCGTTTTAAAAACTTTAGATGAATGGATTGGAGAAATACTTAATCCTGAATCATTATTGAAAAATGCAGTATTTTTTGGAGCATTGTTTCAAAACTGGAAAACAAGATATAATCCTAATGCATTTTATCATGTTTTAGAAATGGAAAATAGCAGGGGATATGAAGCTATAGATCCATATACAGGTAAACCACTTAAAGATCCTATGACTGGAGAAGAGATGACAAAAGATGGAAAACCTTATGTTTTTCAAACATCTCAAGGCCATTTAGAAAAAGTTGATTATAATAAATTGCAAAATGAAATCAATAAAATTCCAGCTGGAAAAGGTGGGAAAACTTTTGAACATCAATTTTCTGAATTAAAACCTCAAGAAGATATGCCTATGTTTGAAAAGAGAAATATTACTATTAATGAAGATTCTCCAGAATACAAGCAAATGTTTAAAAAATTATATCCTGGAGTACAACAACCGCGTAAATCTAATAGCAATAGTAGATTCGTCAAAGTTGCACAAAACGATGCTACTTCCAAGCAAGAAGAAATTGTTGAAAAAGTAAAAAAACTTACTCCCAAATGGGATATTCATACTATGATTTCTGATCTTAATAAAATTGCTAAATCATACGAAGGCAAAAACTTAACCGAAGAGGAAAGATTACAATTAAAATTATCATTTGAAAAGAAGTTTTTTCAATATAAAGACTCTATAAAGCCTTTGCATGAATACTTGGAGAAAAATGGCTTTGGACAAAAAAATAAATAACCTCATAAAGGTTGCTAAGAAATTAGATGAGTCTGGTAATTTTAAATTATCTGACAAAATTGATAATTTAATCAAGATTTCTCAAGCTGTTGGAATACAAACACCAGTAAATTACAAAAGTGTTAGACCAATAGACACACCTGCAACAGGATTTTTTCAAAACTTAGGTGATACATCTTTTGGGTATTATCTTGCTGGTGGACAATACGATGCACAAGCTCCAGGGAAATTTTCAGGTCCAAATGCTCCTTTAGTGCAAACAACATTAACTCCCACTCAATATGCTGAAATGGAAAGAAATAATCCTGAAGGCTTAGCAAGAATACAAATGTTAGAAGGTCTCAGAGCTCAACAGTATTTGGCTGAATCTGGTGCTACATTTGCAAATCTTGGTAGAATTATTTCTCAATGGCTTGGTCCAGATGTTCCATCACAAAGACAAGAAGCATTTAAGTCATTTGTTTTGCCAAATGTTATGAGCTCCACAATATCCACAATACTTTCTAACTATCCTGTATCACAATGGGAAAAGAAACTTGATGATTTAGAAAATACAGCTATCCAAACCTCACCTAGACACGCCTCTGTTATAAGTGATGCTATAAAAGTAGCAGTAAAGAAAACATTAGAAGAAATAAAATTCAGAAATGCAGCGAAATACAAAGATCTTATAAAAAGTCCTCAATATAGAACTTTTGCATCTACCTATAATATAAGGTAATTTGTATAATTCTGATATGTCAGAATTATGCCCAGTTTATTTATCATCTGGTGATTGTTTAGTAAAAATATTATCAAACCCTAGATTGTCATCATTTCTTACAAAAGTTCAACTTGATACTGTTGTAGAATCTTGGGGTAAGGATTGTCAAGGCGACCCAAATTTATGCTCTTTTAAGCATCAAGAAGAACAATCTGCACCAGAACCAGAGCCAACTCCAGAACCTGTACCTGAAACTAAAACAAAAATTAGTATTCACAAAATAGAAAATCCCTATCTTGTCAAAGCTGATGTCTTAGTATATCCTACAAACATTGGTCTAACAATTGATGACCCACTCTTGAATAGAATGTCTCGTGGTGTCATACAAAATGAGCTAGACAAATTTCAAAAGCCAATCAATATGGGCACTGTCTACATTACTTCAAGTGGTGATGAAAACACAAAAGTAAAAGCTCAGAAAGTTTATCATGCAACAGTATCAGGTGAAAGTAGGCTTGTGAATGAAGTAGATTTGAAATCTGCAATGAGAAAAGCATTATTGTTAGCAGATGAAGAACATGCAAGAAATGTACTCTTAATTCCTGCAGATTGTGGAACTCATGATATTAATGATACTGCCAGGGTTCAATTATCTTCTATCAAAACCTATCTTCAATCTACTAAAGAATCAAGTATTAAAAACATTTTTATTGTAATGGAAGACGAGGAGAGCTATCAAGTTTTTGAAGAATATTATAATAGAATATTTCTTTGAGGCATAAACGAATGGAACAAAATGTAGAATGTAAGAACCCATCAATGTTACTTTGTGGTCTACTTGATACTTTTAGTTGTGCAGCTTATATTTTAGATGATGATAAAAATTTGATAATGAATGACAAGGCAAAAGAACTTTACACGAAAGGCCTTGATATAAAGAATTACTTATCAGCATCATATATTCAATTCAGAGACCAAAGATATAGTTTAAAGCAAAAAGATATAAATCACGGGACAAAAAGCAAATTATTTATTCTTGAAGCTGTTGACGAAACAATTACAAAACTTTCCGAATCCTCAAAGAAATTACGACAAGTTCTCTCTGCTCTTTAATTGGAGGGTGAAATGCAAGAAAACGAAGTCGGATTAGAACAACTTAAGAGCGTCTATAAAGCACAGACAGAGGCATATTTAGATTTTAATATGGCTCTTATTAATATTTTAACTAATCAAAAAGAAATATTAACCCGCGTAGAATCCTTAAAGATATTATCCGAAGATGAATTTAAAAAGTTATCTAAAGACTATGCTGTTTTAGAAAAATTGTTTGAAAATTTCCAATCAGCCCAAGTAAAAAGAGATGCTGATATTGAAGAAGCAACCTTAGAATACACTGCTCAAATATCTGATTTTGGTTCTGATATTGCTGAAGTAAAAGATGATATCAAGAGCATGAAGAAAATTTATTGGGATGTCAAAAACACAATAAATAAAATTATGTGGACTATTGGTGGTGTTATTGCTTTTTTAACTATAGTTCAATTATTTACCGGAAAAGCACTCACGGATTTTGTAAAGTAATGCCAACTGTATCTTGTTATTGTGAAAAATGTGGGCAAAGTTTTTTCTTAAAAGATGAATTATATTTGCCTGGACTTAAAAACAGATATAAATTTTCACGTCCAGAAAAGAAAGAATTAAAAACCTGGGACGATTATGTAATGCATCTTTCTACTAATTGTGAAGATTGTAGAATAAAGGATGTTCCAGAATCTTGTTTAGAAGATTATAAAAAGCATAAATGGCATTAAGCTGATTTAACTATTCCTGCCAAACTATTTTGGATATCATTAATGCTTTGTGGAGATAAGTTATTTCCGACAAATTTTAGGTTGTTATCAATATTCAAATGATACAAAACCCCACCTATAATTTCGTCCATTTCAGAAATAATATCAGCATTTGAAAATATAACATCTGGGCTAGCTTGTGTTTCCATAGCATCAGCAAGATTAGTGGCTTCTTCTTCAAAACCATTTTGTTCTAGTTCTTGCACTAATTGAGCTAATTTGCTATAATTCATTAGTCTGCCTTGAAGATCTCTGCGAAAAGATTGTCATAATAATCATTTTTTGATGCGCTGACTGTTTTTTCGTTGAGTTGTTTTTGAATTTGAGGAGGTAAACACGAAATACAAACTTTTTTGCCAACACGATCTTTTTGCCAATCAGCGTATTCTGCGTATTGTGGTAAGTAGAAAAACAAACCACTATTCATAGGTACTTGAGCCATACAAACTTCGCACTGTCGCATTAGATTAATCTTTTGCTTTGGTGCATTTTGTGGAGCTGTATGATATGATTTCATTGAGTCAATTGGGTTCATTTGTATTTCCAAAAATAAAACACTATAAATACTATATAAAAGATTTCAAGTGATTTCCTGCTTGAAATGAAAAGGAGATGACAATGATTGAGGTAATCAGTCAGGTGATTGTTTCCATAATTCTTTTGTTATTAAACATTGGAGTTATTCATTCACCGAAACCATACCATCAAGATGCGAAAGTTTCCGTATCAACATCAAAGGATAAACTTGATAAAAAAGAAAAAATTTCTAAATTTATCAAACTTGTTCAACCGAGATATTCGCAATCATACATAAAGAAAATTACAGATGCTATTATGAAGTATTCTGCAAAATTCAAAGTAGACCCATATGTGATAGCTTCTACCGCATATGTTGAGAGCGAATTCAAGATGACTAGTAGACCCTGTATTGGTATGATGCAGCTAGTCAGATCATCAGTTAGGTATTATGACCCCAAAAGAGTCTATAATCCATATACAATTGATGGGAATGTAGCAATAGGAACTAAAGAGCTTTCTACCCACTTAAAGCGATATTCTAGGGGTAATTTGCCTAATAGAGTTGCTTATAGAAATATGTATAGATCTTACAATGGATCTTATATGAAAAATAGATATTCTGTAAAAACATTGCTAGTTCAAACCAGATTAGAACATCTTTCTATAGATGCTTTAAAGGCTAAACTGAAAAAAGGGCCAATTTGGAGATAAAAAAAAGAGGGGAGAATTTTCTCCCCTCTTTTTGTAATTGATGGACTAAAAAAATTAAAGTCCGCCAGCTGTGTTGGTGTATCTGTTCCAGGATGATGGATATCTTGAAACTGTTGTTGTAACTGCAGTACCTGCGTTAACAAGAGTTACATCAGCAATTAATCTATTGAATTCATAAGCCATCTTTTCCATCTTGGATTGAAGATTGTTATATGAAATTCCAGAGAATGCAACTGCAATAGCTTTTTCAGTATCACTAATAGCAGATACAGCTGTGGTGTAGTTGGTAATCAATGATGAAAGGTTGGTTTGCGCAAGACCAAAGTCAGTGTAGGTTGATGTCCCGACACCAGTTACACCAAATTTCACGTCAGTTGGATATTTTGCAGCAGAGTTGTAAGTTACTGTTGTGGTATCGTTTGGGCCTGAACCATAACCAATGACAGTATCTTTGAGCTCTTGGTATGTTGTTAAGTTGTTCCAAAGGTAGGAACCTGGATCATTGGTAGTACCATTTGATGATCTAGCTGTACCTTTGTATAAACTTGATGGATATGTTGGCATATTAAGTACTCCTTATACCTTATCTATTTCTTCGAAGAAACATAAACTAAAACAAATTATATTTTTTGTTTTCAATTTGTTATTTCTATTACTTTTTATTTTTCACCTTCAACCCTTGTTTTGGGCAATTATTTTTTATTTATGAAAAACTAAGTGTTCTTCCTTTAGAATTTTTGAAGTTATTTCTATCTCAAATAATGAATATAAAAAGTATGAACTCCCAGATGCTGTAAAAAAATTACAGCAGCTAATATTGCAGCCCGTTTTTTCATAATTTTTATGTCAGATTTTTACATTGTCCCACCCAGATTAATAGTTGGATCGCTGCAAAGATCTAATGTAGTCACGTCTTTAAATACTTTAAGAGGTGACTTATCATTTAAGGTCTCGCCTGATACTGGCTTGACCTTAAATATCAACAGTGGTGTTTTCAATTTTTCAATCCAACCTGATTTTTATATCAAAAAATCGGGGGACACTGTACCTTCCAATATTATTTTTCGACCAGATCCAGGCAAATATGGTCTTGCTGTCGGATCCGGTGCTGCTGATCCTGGAATTGGCGTAAGTGGTGCTCTTTATTTCAATACTACATATGGTGTTCTCAAAGTTTACAATGGAACCACCTGGAATGAAATTGCTTCCACTGGTACCTCAGGAATTACTCAATCTTTTGCAGATACTAGATATTTGCGACTTGATGGTGGAAATGTTCCTACTAGCGCTATTTCCATGGGCAGTCAGTTTCTTGGACTTGCAAACTTAACTACCAGAGTAGCTGCAGGAACTGCTGGTCAAGTTTATTTTAATACTGATACAAATAGATTAGATTTATATAATGGAAGTTCTTGGGTTCCTGTTGGCAGTGGTATCACTCAGCTTAACGCTGGCAATGGCATAACTTTATCTAATAATCCAATTACAACATTTGGTACAGTTGGTGTTGATCAATCTTATAATTTTAATTGGACTGGTACTCATACATATTCTAATGCTATAACATTTGCTTCTTCACAATTGTTTGATGCTTCTAAGCTTACTATTGCTTATGAAGTACAAGGGGATATTTTACATTTTAATGGTACAAATTGGGCCAGATTACCATTAGGAACTCCAAACCAAGTATTATCAGTTTCAAATTGTGGTGGAGATGTAGAGTGGCATAGTTTAGCTGCTGGACCTGGCATTGCAATATCTTATAATGCTGGTACACTAACATTTTCCAGCTTAAGTTCGGTCGGAATAAGTGGAATATCTTATTTAAACAATCTTACTAGTTCTAATCAATATTTTGCTACTGGATCAGATGGATCTGTCTTCAATATAGTTTCTTCAGGTTCCACTCACACATTTAATATACCAATTGCTGGAATTGCTTCCACTGGACTCGTTTCTACATTAGACCAATCTTTTGCTGGCAACAAAACTTTCACAAATAATTTATTAATTTCAAGTTCTACAGCTTCTACAAATACATCAACTGGTGCTCTCACTATCATAGGTGGAGTTGGTGTAGGCCAAACCATAAATTTAGCTGGAAGTTTAAATTTCTGGAATGGAAATTATTACACAGGTTTCAAGTCAGGTGCTACAGCATCTACTACCTACATTCTTCCACAAACTACACCAGCTACTGGAACGTCCGTATTAAGTTCAGATACAGCAGGTAATCTTTCTTGGGTTCCTATGACCGCTACTGGAAGTGGAACAGCATCTAGTGCAATAGGTACCCCAACAGATGGAACATATACTGACGGTTTCTTTTCAACTTGGACAAATAACACTACAATAGCAAATGCATTTGACGATGTAAATGAATTATTGGCATTATTAGCTCCTGCAAGACCAAATTATCTTACAGGCACATCTTTAGTAGCAAGCAGTGTTCCAACATACTATACAGTAAGAATTGCTGGTGGTTTGGGTACTGAATGGTATCAAGCTGGCTATGGTACTGGAAGCTTAATAACAAGTAAATACTATTTGTCAGGTGCTCATACATTAAATACAGCAAATACAAGCACTACATTCTCTGCTGGTAGTCTGACAACATCAACTTACGGAACAATATATTTTAATAGATACAATTATTTAGCGCCAACAGGTGGAGGTGTTGGAACTATTGATTTGACCGTAAATTATGCTATCAACTACACAAATAATAATTTAAAACTCACTGCTTTAGGTACTTACAATAGCATATGGACTAAAGCAAATGCACAAATTCTTACATACACACAGCCCAACCCTGGTTATGAGGGTGTGTATATCTCACATACAGAAAACAGCCAATTAACAAACACTTACGAAATGTGGAAAGATCCATGGTCTTCAAGTAATCCAAGCCCATCTTTTTCACAATCTGCTACCGCTTCAACATATAGTCAATCAGATAAATGGCTTTCTGGAATTTCTTATTATGCATCTGGAACAGGTTTTAGTGTTTATTTCAAAGGTGCAGCTGGAATATATAGTTGTGCATACAATGTGACTCAGGTTTATGCTATTTCTGCTACTGGTCTAAATACTGCAACTGGTTTGCCAGCAAGTCCGCCTCTGTATACTGACGAATTAGATAAATCAGGCACTAATCATGTAAGAGTTTCATTGTCTGTAGCAAATCAGTCATCTTTTAATAAATATTTAACTGTTACAATCTATAAAGCTCATGGAACAACTGCAGCTTCAAATGCAACTATAGCCAAAGCAATTAATACTTATGGGACAGTTTCAACAGACACTTACGAAGGTTTCCAAGATGAGGCAAGAAGATTGGTTATAGGGTCAGGCATAGCATTTACATCTACTATTGATATGGCTAATGGAAATGCTCAAGTCAGATCAGGAACACTTCAATACCCATTAGCAGCCGATTATGATACACAATGGGGTGGCACTCATACATTTACTGGTGATCAAGAATATCAAAGATATTTCTATAAAACATCAGCAAGTACTGGATCATTGACATTTACAGGCTTTACTGCTTCAAATATTGCTCCTTATGGTACTGGAAATATAAATGCTTTATTGTATCTAGATGGAGATGCTTTGTGGTTTGACTTAGGTGTTTTACAAGGCTCAAACTCAAATAATGGTTCAACAAGATCTGCTGCAATTTCCGCAAAGACATCAGCGTCAGGCGGTGCATTAGGTTGGTCAATTGGAACAAAAACTACAGGTGTAGCGGGAGCTGGAAATTCAGCAAGATATAGAGTTGTAATTATTTTCAGAAATAATACTTATAGTATGACAAGTATAACGAGTTCATAATATGTCCTGGACACAAACAGATACAAGTTTTAAGAAGCTAAGTAATAAAAGAATTACAACTAGCACTGGGAAAGGACTGCCAGAAGAAAAAGGCGCCTCAACCTTAGAATTATACTTGCCTGACATTAAAACAGGATTAATTCCAGGAACAGGATTTGCTGGTTATGGAGCTTCAGGTAATTTATTTTACTATGGTCCTACAGCAGCTTTCGGACAAACATTAGCAGTAGATACATCCGTACCAGGGAATCTTACTTGGTTTGCTACATCTGGATGGGCAAATACAACTGCAGCAAATGATGGAAGTGCTGCTTCAGAAGCTCAAAGATTAGGAGATTGGGTTTCTGACAAATATGACGCTTTTGGTACAGTTCCGGGCGCTGGTTATGAAATTAAGGTTTATGATAGAAACAACAACTTAATTACAAAATCTGATAACTCGAACTGGCTCTTTGACTATCAAACTGGAATTTTAGTTTTTAATAATGATGCTACAAGTATCAGTACACTTATCTCAACAAGTGGTCCTTTCAAGATTGTTGGATGGAGATATATTGGTCCAAAAGGTATCATACCAGCATCTTATGGTGGTCTAGGTTACACTTCTTATAATTTAGGTGATTTGATTGTTGGCGCTGGATCGACAATTATCACACTTCCTGTAGGAACAAATAATTATGTTCTGACTGCCGATTCTTCTACTCCATCCGGATTAAGATGGGCAGCAAGTTCAAGTAGTGGTTCGGGCATATCATACCTTAATGGCTTAAATGCTGGTCAACAATATTTTGTAACAGGAATTTCAGGCATAGGATTTAACATATCCTCGTCAGGTTCAACTCATACTTTTAATATCCCAATTGCAGGAGTGGGTGTTACTGGTCTTATTACTGGTATAGCACAAACTATTGATGGTTCTAAAACTTTCAGTAGCGATACTATAATTTCTTCAAGTACAGGATCTATCTCAACATCAACTGGCGCTTTTGTAGTTTTAGGCGGAGTAGGAATAGGTGGAAGCTTATTTACCTCGTCTTCTTATGCTTCTTCAATTTCTGGTGTTGTTTTAAGTAATAATGTTATAACAAGTGGTTACTGGGCAGGTAACCTAATAACAGCTTATTACGGTGGAACAGGATTCAATTCATATAATAAAGGTGATTTACTTGTAGGTCTTGGTTCTACATTTGTCAAACTTCCTGTAGGCTCAGATAATTATATACTTGCAGCAGACAGTACTACAGCAAGTGGATTAAAGTGGATTGTCAATACTGGTGGTGGCGGGGGTGGAGCTGGAGCATCTGTATATATTGGAGTTACACCACCACCTTGGTCTTCTAATCCAGGTGATTTTTGGTGGAATTCTGATAATGGTGCCTTAAATATTTATTACGCTGATATCGATACATCACAATGGGTCGAAATCAACAGTTATTTTGGTGGCATTGATACTCCAGCTAGTTTTGGAATTGGTATTACTCAGATAAATAATATTGGTTCTTCATCTCAATATTTATATGCTGGATTTAGTGGCAATACTTTTTATATTTCTTCAACTGGAAATTCACATACATTTAATATACCTGTTGCTGGTGTTGGAATCACAGGTTTAGTCTCAGGATTTGATCAAACATTTGGTGGCATAAAAACATTCCAAAATGGTTTAGTTTCTGGAAATGGAGTGACTATTTATGGAAGTCTTGCTTTGCAAAATCAACCTTTGTCAACCATTTATGGTGGTACAGGAAAGACAATCTATAATGTAGGCGATATTTTAGTTGGTGCTGGTACATCAATTATAAGCCTTTCTGTAGGCACAAATGGATATGTTTTACAATCTAATTCTGCTTTGCCAAGTGGTCTAGGATGGACTAATGTTTCAAGCGTAAATGTTTCTGAAACTGCTCCAACTCCTGCTGTTACTGGCGATTTATGGTGGAATTCTATAGATGGTTCATTAAGTGTCTATTTTGTTGATGTTGATAGTACAGCACAATGGGTGGAAGTGGGAAATGCTCCATCTTCAAGTGTAGGAACAAGCACAATTTCAGGCATTTATTATATCAATGGCTTGTATGATAGTACTCAATATTTAAGTGTTGGTGCTGGAAATAGTTTTTATGTAAATTCTTCAACTAATACACATACAATACAAATACCACTAGCTGGATCAGGTTTTACAGGTTTGATGTCTGGAATAGCTCAAACTTTTTCAGGCAGTAAAACTTTCCAAAATGATGTTATTGTTTCAGGAATGCTTAATTTTACATATGCTACAATTGGAACAGCTGGAATTACAACTTCTCCAACAATCGCATTCATCGGACAAACAAATAACCCAATAACCCTTAGTGTATTGCCTGATAATTCACTTTCCTTTGACAGTGCTTCAGGTCAATTATTTAAAATTTCAAATGATTTATTAGCTGACTATATTTACAGCGTCAATGATGTTTCAGGATTGCCAATAATTAGAGCAAAATCTGATTCAACTTTAACCATGGCAGAATACGGAAGTAATGTTGGAATTGGTTTGTCAAATCCTACATACAAATTACAAGTATCTGGCGATGTTTATTCAGCTACATCTAAAACTTCTAAGGGATTTATAGAAACTGTTTATGGTTTTGGTACTACTTCTGGGTCTATAACACCAAATTGGAATAATGGTAGCACACAAACTATGACATTAAATAACAACTTGACATTAAATGCTCCAGTTTCTATGCCTACTGGATCTTCTATGAAACTTGTAATCACTCAAGATGTTTCAGGAAGTAGACTCTTATCTCCCAATGGTGCTTATAAATTCCTTGGTGGAGTAAATACACTTTCAACTGCAGGAAGTTCAATTGATGTAATAAATGTGTTTTATGATGGAACTAACTATCTGTCTGAAATTAAGAAAGGTTATTCATAATGGCTATAGTTCAAAATCCTTCAATAATTACTTTGGGATTACAAGCTTATATGGATGCTTTAAATCCTAGATGCTATACAGGTTCAGGTAATACTGCCTATGATTTAAGCGGCACAGGAAGTACATTTGCTCTCAATAATACACCTGGTTACGCCTCAACTGGGTATACAAGTTGTTTGACATTTAATGGAACAGATGAGTACACTGAATGCGCTACTTTTCTAAATAGAACAGAATATACAAAGATAGCTATATTTCAAGTAAATGAACTTACTAGTCCAAATGTAATAATTGGTGGAGATGGTACATATCAACATGTTCTTTGGATGGCAGGTGGTAATAAGCTGGCTGCTGGACATAATAATAGATCTGGTGGAAGTTTTACAAGAGTTCAAACCACAACATCTTTATCTACAAATAAGTGGTATTTTGGCGCAGTAACTTTTTCCAACTCTTCAGGCTACAACTTATATCTAAATCAAAATTTAGAAGCAACTAGTGGTGACACTTCAATGTTTGCTGTGGGTAATGCAACCATACATATTGCAGCACACACAGATGGAAGCAATTTATTAAATGGAAAAATTGCTCAGGCTTTAGTATATAACAGATCCTTATCACAATCAGAAATCTTACAAAATTATTATGCTTTTAAGTTCAGATATGGAATTTAGTTATATTCATTTATAAAAAAAGAAATAGAAATTATGTTAAATCAAGAATATTTAATAAGCATCCCCAAAAACTCGGATAAATAATGGCAGCACTTAATTTCCCCTCTTCACCATCGACAAATCAGATTTACACAGCAAATGGAAAATCTTGGAGATTTGACGGCACTAGTTGGAAAACTTATTACATATTAAATGTTCAAAGTGGAGGTACTGGGAACACCTTTTACAATTTAGGGGATATTCTTGTTGGTGCTGGCACATCATTATATCCATTACCAGTTGGGTCTAATAATTTTGTTCTTACAGCTGATAATACTGCATCATTCGGCATAACTTGGAAGCCAACTGCAGCTACCGGAATTACCACTTTAAATTCTTTAACTGCTACACAGCAATATTTTTCAGTTGGTACTTCTGGCAATGTATTTAGTATATCATCATCTGGTTCTACTCATACATTCAATATACCAATTGCTGGAACTGGATCTACAGGTTTAGTTTCAACTTTAAATCAATCATTTGCTGGAATTAAGACTTTCACAAATGATTTAATTATTTCTAGTTCTACAGTTTCCACTTCAACTTCAACTGGTGCTTTAACAGTTACAGGAGGAGTTGGAATTGGTGGAAGTTTATTTTTAACAAGTTCTGTTCCTTCTAACTTATCCGGAGTAGTTGTAAATAATGGTGTAATTACTTCAGGATCTTGGGCTGGCAATACTATCACAGCCTATTATGGTGGCACAGGTTATAATTCATATTCTAAAGGTGATATTTTAGTTGGCGCTGGGAATACATTTATTAAATTAAGTGTAGGTTCAGATAATTACGTTCTTACAGCATCATCTTCTTCAGCTTCAGGTTTAGTTTGGTCTCCAACTGCTGCAACTGGAATAACTACATTAAATGGCTTGAATGTAGGAATTCAATATTTGTCATTTGGATATTCAGGAACAGTACCAGCTTTTTCGTCTTCAGGGTCAACACATACACTGAATATACCTTTAGCTGGTTCAGGGTCTACTGGTTTAATTTCCACACAAGCACAAACTATTGCAGGTCAAAAAACATTTACATCTGCTATCATTGGTGATCTTACTGGTACAGCTACAACTGCAGGATTTGCATCTACAGCAAATTATGCATACCAAGCAGGATATGGAATAACATCAGGTTTTGCTACTACAGCTTCTTATGCATATCAAGCAGGTTATGGGCTTACATCTGGATTTGCAACTACAGCAGCAAATATAAATGTAAATAATGCTATAAGTGGCTCAGCACATCCAATACATTTTAGTCCAACAGCAACTGGTTCTGGAGTAGCTGTATCTTCCAATACAACTATTTCATTTAATCCATCTACAAACATATTGTCAGCATCTGGTTTGGCAATAACTTCTTCAACATCTTCAACATCAGCTACTTCTGGTGCGTTGATTGTAACAGGCGGAGTTGGTATTGGTGGCAGTTTATTCCTAACTAACTTAGTTCCTTCAAGTCTTTCTGGAATTGTAGTAAATAATGGTGTAATTACTAGTGGCTCATGGGCTGGATCATCAATAACTGCCTACTATGGTGGAACTGGATACAATTCATATACTAGAGGTGATATTTTAGTTGGATCAGGCAATACATTTATTAAATTAGGTGTAGGCGCTGACAATTATGTATTAACTGCAGACACTGCATCTCCTGGTGGTTTAAAATGGACTAGTGTAGCAGGTCTATCTATCACTTCAATTAATGGTCTTACTGCTTCTGCTCAATTCTTTTCTGCTGGATCATCTGGAACTGGATTTAATATATCTTCTTCTGGTTCTACGCACACATTTAATATTCCAATTGCAGGAACAGGCGCTACAGGTTTAGTTTCAACTCTTGCTCAATCTTTTGCTGGTATTAAAACTTTCACAAATGATGTTATCATTAGTTCAACTACTGGTTCAACAGCTTTCAACACTGGTGCTTTAACAGTATATGGCGGTTTAGGAGTATCTGGTCAACTTTCATTTAATCAGGCTTCTCTTGGATATACAGGTGCTTCCAATCCGACAATGTCATTCATTGGAAGTACAAATTCATCTCCAATTACACTTACAGTTCTTTCAGACAATTCACTTCTTTGGGAAGGAAGCTCTGGAAAATTATTTGGCATAAACAATAATCTTTCATCAGGCTGGATTTTTAATGTTGGAGATATATCAGGTCTTCCTATAATCCGTGCAAACGCTGATGGAACAATTGCAATGGCTGAATTTGCAGCCAATGTAGGTATTGGGCTTACAAATCCATCTTATAAATTACATGTTGTTGGCGATACTAATCTCTCATCTGGATATGTTTATAGAATTAATGGTGTTTCAGTACTTTCAGGAACCTCTCTTGGTACTGGTGTCACAAATTCTTACCTCACTGCAGTAGGGACAATTTCCACTGGTGTTTGGTCAGCTACAGCAATCACTGCCTACTATGGTGGTACTGGTTACAATTCATATACAAAAGGAGACATTCTTGTTGGATCTGGCAATACCTTTATCAAATTAGGTGTTGGACCAGACAACTATGTCTTAACTGCAAGTACTTCATCTGCATCAGGTTTGACATGGTCTCCAACTGCTGCTACAGGTGTAACAACAGTAAATTCTCTAACAGCTTCAGTTCAATATTTCTCTACTGGAGCATCTGGTTCAGGATTTAATATTTCTTCATCGGGATCTACACATACATTCAATATCCCAATAGCTGGCATTGCGTCAACAGGTTTAGTTTCTACATTATCACAATCTTTTGCTGGAATAAAGACATTCACAAATGATCTAATTATTTCAAGCTCTACCGTTTCAACATCTACTTCTACTGGTGCTTTAACAATATCTGGAGGAGTTGGAATAGGTGGTAGTTTATTCTTATCTTCATCTGTTCCATCAAATCTTTCAGGAGTTGTAGTTAATAATGGTGTAATTACTTCAGGGTCTTGGGCAGGAAGTATTATTACATCTTTCTATGGTGGCACAGGGTTCCAAACTTATAGTACTGGTGATTTAATTGTTGGAGCAGGTTCAACATTAACCAAGGTAGCTGTAGGAAGTAACAATTCAATATTAGTTGCAGATAGTACAGCTCCAGGTGGTATTAAATGGGCTAGTGCTGCTGGTATAGCAATTACCAACATTAATGGTCTTACAGCTTCCAAACAAGATTTAGCATTTGGATATACAGGAACAGTTCCGGCATTTTCTTCATCTGGATCAACTCACACCTTAAATATTCCATTGGCGGGTACAGGTGCTACAGGTTTAGTATCTACTCAAGCACAAAGTTTTGCTGGTATTAAAACTTTTACTAATGCTGTAAATATTACTGATAGCACAGGTTCAGGTTCATATACAGCTGGTGCATTGGTTGTCACTGGTGGCGTGGGTATTGGTGGAACACTTAACGTTCAAGGCGACCTTAATGTTCAAGGCACATTCACCACTATAAATTCTACAACTATCACAGTTGCTGATAAGAATATTGAATTAGGTGTTGTTGCAAGCCCATCAGACCTCACTGCTGAAGGTGGTGGTATTACATTAAGAGGAGCGACCAACAAATCTATAAACTGGTATTCTGGTGTAGGTTGGTCTTCTTCCGAAAGTTTTAATTTATCTTCTGGCAATACATTCAAAATAAGTGGTACCAATGTTCTTTCAAGCACTACTTTAGGTACAGGGGTAATTTTCTCATCAATTCAAACTGCTGGAATTATTACATCAGGTACTTGGTCTGCTACAGCCATAACTGCATTGTATGGTGGAACAGGTTTAGTTCCCTCATTTACAGTTGGTGATATCCTTTACGCAAATACATCGAATACTTGGGGAAGATTAACAGCAAATTCTAATTCTGGTTATGTTTTAACATCTGCAGGTTCAGGTGCTACTCCAGTTTATGTAGCTCCATCAACTTTATCTGTAGGATTGGCTACAACAGCAACTTATGCTCACCAGTCAGGTTATGCAATTACTTCAGGAACTGCTACTAATGCCAATAACTTAAATACAGTAGCAGCACTTGCTAATTCCACTCATTATATTTTGTTTTCTCCAACAAATGGAGGAAGTGGTGTAGCTGTTTCTTCTGATGCTGGGCTATTATTCAATCCAGCTTCAAATACTCTTACAACTAATACCTTTTCTGCAGGTGTATCTGTCAACACAGTTACTGCAAGCGTTTCAGGCTCTACTGCTTCAACAAGCCCTTATTCAGGTGCGTTAGTAGTTACTGGTGGTGTTGGAATAGGTGGTAGTTTATACGTTGCATCTGCTACTGCAATTTCTGGTGTAACTATAAACAATGGAGTTATTACTGGTAATTTAACAGGTACTGCATCCAATGCTACAACATCTGGATTTGCCACAACATCTGCAAACATAAATGTTGCAAATGCTATATCAGGCACTTTCTTCCCTGTACTATCTAATACATCGTCTTCAACTAGTGGTATTGGCGCATCTGTAAACGGTTTCTTCTCATTCAATGCAGCAACTGGAGCTTTTGGCGCAACTTCTGTAAACATTCTTTCTGGACAATCTTACAGTATTGGTGTAAACAGTGTTCTTTCCGCAACTTCACTTGGCACCGGAGTTACAAATTCTTCATTAACAGCTTTAGGCACCATCTCTACTGGTGTTTGGTCAGCAACTGCAATTACTGCCTATTATGGTGGTACTGGATATAACTCATACGCTATTGGTGACTTGCTTGTAGGAGCAGGATCTACATTATATAAATTGCCAGTAGGTACTAATGCTTATGTTCTTACAGCTGATAGTACAGCTCCAGGAGGAGTGAAATGGTCTGTTGCTGCATCTACTGGTGTAACAACAATAAATGCTCTCACAGCATCAATTCAATACTTCTCAACTGGAACATCTGGAAGTGGATTTAATATTGCATCTTCTGGGTCCACTCATACATTTAACATACCTATAGCTGGCACTGGAGCAACTGGTTTAGTTACCACACTTGCTCAATCATTTGCTGGAATTAAAACTTTCACAAATGACACTATAATTTCATCTTCTACAGTTTCAACTTCTACTTCTACTGGTGCATTGACTATTACTGGAGGAGTAGGTATTGGCGGAAGTTTATTTACAGGAACTTCAACAGCTGATAGCATTTCTGGCGTAGTCTTAAATAATGGCGTAATTACATCTGGCAGTTGGGCTGGATCTTTAATAACTGCATATTTTGGTGGAACAGGCTACAATTCTTATACAAAAGGTGATATTTTAGTTGGAGCTGGCTCTACATTTATAAAGTTTAGCGCTGGCACAAATAATTACGTTCTTGGTGTAAGCACAACTTCTGCAACAGGTTTGACTTGGAGAACTGCTGCTTCAGCCACTGCTACTACCTCTTCTGCTCCACTATATCCATTATCAGGTGATTTCTGGTATGACACAACCGATGGAAGTTTAAGTGTCTATTACAATGATGGTGATACTTCTCAATGGGTTGAAGTAGCTGGTGCTTTTACAGGCAACGTTTACTATGGAAGTGCAAATAGCATTCCTTATTACAATGTTTCAGGAATAGGCATCACAGGTTCACCAAGTTTCCAAAATGTTGGTACTGGAATTTCTATACTTTACACAACACCTTCTACCTCAACTACTTCGGGTGCTTTGACAGTAAGTGGTGGTGTAGGTATAGGTGGTAGTTTATATACAGGCACTTCTACTGCAGACAGTATTTCAGGCGTTGTTCTAAATAATGGTGTAATTACTAGTGGAACTTGGGCTGCAACAGCAGTCACAGCAAGATATGGTGGAACTGGTTACACTGGATATACTCTTGGCGACATTTTAGTAGGAGCTGGTTCTACATTTATTCAACTTCCAGTTGGCATAAATGGTTATATTTTAGGAGTAGATTCTGCAAGACCATCAGGGTTGGGTTGGACTTCAGTATCAGCCTTAACAGTTTCTGTCACTGCTCCATCGAGTCCAAAAAACGCTGATCTTTGGTTTAACTCATATGATGGCAGTTTATTGGTATATTATCAAGATATAGACACTTCTCAATGGGTGGAAATTGCTCTTGGAAGTGGTGTTGATTTAACTCAACCAGTACATATTACTAACAATACTGCATCTACTTCTACATCAACTGGAGCATTAATTGTTAATGGTGGAGTTGGTATCCAAGGTACATTGCATACATCATCATTGGTTATCAACGGTACTTATGATGTTATTGCAATTGACATAACTTTGTCAACAACAAGTGCGGGTCAAGTTATTGATATTTTAGATGCATCAGTATATAGATCTGTCAAATATATGGTGCAAATTACTCATGGCACTGATTATCAAGTTCAAGAAATCATGTTATTGCACGATGCTGTAGATACATATTTGACTCAATATGCGCAATTATTAAGTGGAAACAATCTTGTTTTGGCAACATATGATGCTGATTTGAGTGGTGGAAACATGAGGCTTTTAGTTACACCAACTTACACCAATACAACTTTCAAAATTTATGGAACAGCAGTGAGAGTATAAGATGGCAATTATTAGAAACTTCAGACTTCCTGCGGGTATTGGTATTAGTGCTGACTATATTGAAACCTTTGGAACAATTCAATCAACTTCTCCAGCAACAGGTGCTATCGTTTCTAGAGGCGGTGTTGGTGTTGGAAATTCTATTAGTATTGGAGGAAGACTTCAATTATTTAGTGGAGCTAATTACACTGCTTTTCAAGCTGCATCAGGTATTACAAGCAACTCAGTATATAATTTACCTGCTACATCTCCAGCTATCGGCACTTCAATATTGCAGTCAAACTCATCTGGAGCTATGAGTTGGGCTACTTTGCCTTTTCCTGGAACATATGGTGGCACTGGATATACAACATATACTAAAGGCGATTTAATTGTAGGTGCTGGCTCTACATTCATTAAACAAGCAGTGGGAAGTGATGGAAGTATTCTTGTAGCAAATTCAAATGCTGGATCTGGAATATCTTGGAGAGGTCCTATATTTGGAAACTTCACTAGCTATACTACTCAACCAGTTTTAGCTGCTGACACTGCTACACCTTTGACAGTGAGTGATGCTGATTCTTCTGCAGGCTTTTCAATTATGGGTGGTGCAGGAACATCTTCAAGAATTCAAATAAATGAAGCTGGATATTATAATATCCAATTTTCCGCACAATTGAATCAATCAACAGGTAGCACTCCCCAAACTGCTTCTATTTGGTTGAAGAAAAATGGAACAGACGTACCAGGATCTCTTGGCGTCATTACAGTTACAGGACACAATAATTACACTGTAGCATCTTGGAATTATATTGAGTCATTTACAGCTGGTCAATATTTTGAATTTTATCTTAGCAGTCCTGACAATCATATGCAAATTGAAGGGCTTACTGGACTAACTATACCAACAAGGCCAGATAGTCCAAGCTTTGCTGTAACAGTCACAAAAGTAATATAATTAGAGAGAAAAAATGGCAGACTTAAATTTTCCCTTAAATCCACAAGTAAACGACATTTATACATTCAACGGTCGTTCTTATAAATATGATGGTTCAAAATGGCGATTTGTAACATTAAGTCTTACAACAATCATCACTGGAACTGCAATTACATCAATAAATAGTCTAACAAATTCTGCCCAAGATTTTTTTGTGGGTGTATCGGGTAGTGGATTTAATATTTCGTCTGTAGGAAGTTCACATACATTCAATATTCCATTTGCAGGATCCGCTTCTACAGGTTTAATTACAACAGCTTCTCAAACCATAGCCGGAGCAAAAACATTTTCTTCTAATTTATTAGTTTCCTCATCCACCGCTTCAACCAATACAACAACAGGTGCACTTACTGTCACGGGTGGTGCTGGTTTTGGAGATTCTATAAATATTGCTGGTAGATTAAATCTTTGGAATGGCAGTAGTTATTCATCATTTGTTTCTTCTGCTTCTGGAAATACAGTTTATACATTGCCTTCAACTTCACCAGCTGTAGGTACTTCAGTATTGCAGTCTACTTCAGCTGGTGTGATGAGTTGGGTCCCTATGACGGCTACAAGTGGGTCATCAGGCTCCGCTACAACTGCCACTAATGTCAATCTTGTGAGTGCTATTTCCAACGCAGCTCACCCAATAATTTTTAGTCCTTCATCTTCAGGTTCAGGTGTTGCTTTATCTTCAAATACATTATTATCTTTCAATCCATCTAATAATATATTATCAGTTTCTGGATTGGCTGTAACATCAGGACTAGCATCTACTTCTTCATCAACTGGAGCTTTGACAGTTACAGGTGGAGTGGGAATTGGTGCATCTTTGTTTGTAGGAACAACTATTGGTGTAAATACAGGAACTTCAGGATTATTATTGCAAAAATTAGTTGCTGGCAACTCTGGTGCAATTTATTCAGCTGGCGTAACTCCTAGCCAAACAAATTACACGTTAATTACAGACGGGGCAGCAGCTAGTGTAAATGGTACTACTGGTGTTTATGTAAATATTAGTAATAACAACAAAATTCAAGTCACTACTAATAATATAAATATTGTCCCAACTGCGGCTTCTACATCTTCATCAACTGGATCTTTAACTGTCGCAGGTGGTGTTGGTATAGGTGGAAGTTTATATGTTGCTTCTGCTACGGCAATATCTGGTGTTACATTTAATAATGGTTTTATAAATGGTACTTGGGCAGGAAGCACAATCACTTCTTATTATGGGGGAACAGGATATAATTCATTTACTAAGGGTGACATTCTTGTTGGATCAGGAAACACTTTATCAAAATTCCCAGTAGGAAATGACTTAACAATTCTCGCTGCAGATTCAACATCTGGATATGGAATAACTTGGAAAGGTTTATTATCTCCTACTTATGGTGCTTTTGGAAGCACAGCAATTCAACTTGTATCTGCTGCAAACACAGAAACTCTTGTCACTTACAACACTACTTATGAAGCTAATAAAGTTTCAATTGGCTCAGGTACAACTACTAGAGTTTATATAAATGATTCTGGTGTTTTCAATGTTCAATTTTCTGCTCAATTATCACTAGCAGCAGGAACTCAACCTAAAAATGTTGATATGTGGTTTAAAATTAATGGAACAAATGTACCTTTATCAAATACCAGACAAACAATTCAAGCTAAAGACCAAGACACTGTATTTGCTCTCAATTTTGTAAGTACGTTCATCAGTGGTCAATACGTTGAATTAGCATTTAGCTCACCAGATGCTAACTTACAATTTGGAACATTTACTGGACTTACTTTACCAACAAGACCAGATATTCCAAGCATGATTTTGACTGTAACACCAGTGTCAAGTATTTTGCCTGGTAGTGGTTCAGCAATCACTGGTCTTGCATCCTTAAATTTATTAACTGCAAATGCTCAAACTTTAACTACTGGAACATCTGGTGTAGATTTTAACATTGTTTCAAGTGGAAGTGTTCATACTTATAATATCCCAGATGCAAGTACTTCTGCTCGTGGTTTTATAACAACAGGATCTCAAACATTAATAGGTAGCAAAACATTTGCTTCTGGTGTTGCAATTACATCTACTATTGCATCAACTTCAACAACAACTGGAGCATTATCTATTTCTGGTGGTGTTGGAATAGGTGGAAGTTTATATGTTTCATCAGCAACTGCAATTTCTGGTGTAACTATAAACAATGGTATTATAACTGGTTCACTTACTGGTACTGCTACAACTGCACAAAATGTAAATGTAGTAAACGCAACTACAAATGCTGCTCACACACTAAGATTTAGTCCATCAGCTACTGGTTCAGGACTTGCTACTTCTTCAAATACTGCTTTATCATTCAATCCTTCTACTTTAATTCTTTCAACATCAGGTTTGGCAATTACAGCAGGTACAGCATCAACAAACTCTTCTACAGGTGCTTTGGTAGTAACAGGCGGAGTTGGTATTGGAGGTAGTTTATTTGTTGCTGGCGATTTGACAATAAATGGCACAACAACAACTATAAACTCAGTTACACTTACTGTTGATGATAAAAATATAGAACTTGGTTCTGTGACATCTCCATCTGATGTTACTGCTGAAGGTGGCGGAATTACCCTTAAAGGTGCAACTGATAAATCTATTAACTGGTATACAGGCACAGGTTGGTCTTCTTCTGAATCATGGAATTTGGTTTCAGGCAGTACATATAAAATCAATAACACAACTGTTCTTTCAAATACATCCTTAGGGACAGGTGTAACTAACTCTAGTCTTACTGCTCTTGGAACAATAGTTACTGGTGTTTGGGCTGGAACTTCAATTACAGCTTACTATGGAGGTACTGGTCTTCAAACTGCATTTACTGTAGGAGATATACTTTATGCCAATACTTCATCTACTTGGGCAAGATTAACTGCAAATTCAAATTCAGGGTACGTCTTAACTTCAGCTGGTTCTGGTGCTACACCAACATATGTAGCACAATCCACATTATCAGTAGGTAATGCAACTACTTCTGGAATTGCTACTACTGCAACAAATATAAATGTAGTTTTAGCTTCTACAAATGCAAGCCATCCAGTATTATTTACTCCTACTTTTAACACTGGTTCAGGATTAGCAGTATCTTCAAACACAACATTAGTATACAATCCATCAACAGACATATTAAGTGTTTCTGGAATGGCTGTTACTTCTGGTACTGCTTCAACAACAGCTACAACAGGATCATTTATTGCTACAGGTGGTGTGGGTATTGGTCAATCTTTAAGTATTGGCGGAAGACTTCAATTATTCAATGGTGCTAATTACACTGCTTTTGTATCTTCTGCTTCAGGAAATACAGTATACACATTACCAGCAACAACACCAGCTACAGGAAGTTCAGTGTTACAATCTAATTCTGGCGGTGTGTTGAGTTGGACACCAATGACATCCAGCGGAGTTGCAGTATCAGGCGGAACCGATGGTGTAGTTCAGTTTAAAGTTGGATCAGGACTAGGAGCAACTACAAGTTTGTTCTTTGATACTGCATTACTTGGTTTGAGAATTTCGGGTTTTCCAGGAGGTAATTCGCCTTCAGGAACAGATGCAGCCTTAAAAGTTGAACAAACAACATCAAGTTTTAATGGTAGCTTAAATGGAACCATGATTGCTGTAAATGCAAACACTGGTTTTACTGGTGACTTGATGAATCTTCAAGTTAATGCATCATCCAAGTTTAGAATTGATAATACTGGTGCAATAATTCAAAATATTGGTACAAACTCAACCAATACTACTTCTGGTGCTGTTCAAATCAAGGGTGGTGTTGGAATTACTGGCGCTGTATATGTCGGAGAGTCCATTAATGCTACAAGTACAACAACATCTACAAGCACATCAACAGGTTCATTGGTTGTATCTGGTGGCGCTGGATTTGCTGGAACCATAAATGTAGGTGGAACAGCTAAGATTTTTGCTTCTACCGCATCTTCGAACACTTGGACTGGAGCACTTTTGGTAGGCGGTGGAGTTGGAATATCTGGACAATTAACATTTGCCCAAGCTTCTTTAGGATATACAGGAATTACAACAAATCCAAGTATGTCTTTCATTGGAAATACATCAAGTTCACCAATAACACTAACCGTTCTTACTGATAATTCACTTAATTTTGAAGGTTCTCAAGGATCAGTATTTTCTATTGATAGCAATTTATCTTCTGGTGAAATATTTGCTGTAAGTGATATATCAGGTTTACCAATAATAAGTGCTTCTGCTGGCCAGACAGTTAATTTCAATGAGTTTGGTGGATATACACAATTTGGTAATGGAACTTTAAATTCTTCTTCCACTTCTACTGGTGCTGTTGTTATTGCTGGTGGATTGGGAATGACAGGTAATGCAAATTTTGGTGGGACTGTTCTTATAAGTAACACCACTCAACCTGGTTATGGTTCAACAACTTCGGGTGCTTTTGTTGTTACAGGTGGCGTTGGCATTGGAGGACCTGTATATATTGGCGGTCAATTGGGTGTTGGTGGTACTCTTGATTATAATGCTACTGGAAATGTTGCATTCTTTGCTGGAAATTCCAATTCATATACACAAGTTATAGTTCATAATCATAATGCTGGTAATAATGCATCATCTGACTACATTGTAAGTAATGATAGCACAACAGATACAACTTACTTTGGCGACTTTGGTATTAATTCATCAGGTTGGGCAGCTACTACTTCTGCTTTCAATACAGCTAATGCAGTTTATTTAGCATCTAATTCTGGTGATCTTGCAATTGGCTCTCTTACTACTAACCCAATCAGATTTTTCTATAATAATGGCACTTCTGATGCTGTTGTATTTGGTGGAACTGCTGCAACTGTTTATTATGGGACAAATTCTACATCCACAATTTCTGGCGCATTACAAGTCAAGGGTGGTTTGGGTATCACTGGAAACGCATTTATTGGTGGAACAACTACAATAACAAGTACAACTGCTTCCACTTCAATTACTTCAGGAGCCTTAACTGTATCTGGTGGTGTGGGTATTGGTCAAACTTTATTTGTTGGAGGAAATATATCAAGCGCCAGTTATTTCTATTCTGGTGGCAATAATTTCACAAAAGCTGGACAGGCCCAAGGTGATATTTTCCTTGACAATAATACAAATGATACACCTGGTTTGCTTTATTATTACAAAAATAATACTAATTTTGGCGTTGATGTTTACGCAACTGGTACAGGAACAACAAGATATAGGATTGTCAGAGATTTAAATGAATCAACTGGTGCAGAAATTTGGAGTATTGACAGAACTGGTGTTGTAACTCGTACTGCTTGGGATGTTGGTGAAGTAATCAACACAAGAGTATATAACTACTCAGATTTGAATATGTCTGCAACAACGACAATCAACACCACAACATACACTAATGTAGCAACTATAACTTATACTCAAAAGTCTTCAACATCTTATTTGTGGATTGAATTTGATGCTAACTATGATTACAGTAATGGAACAACTAATGATGATTTCTTCTCAAGAATTACAGTCGGAGGTTCAGTGATTTCTGAAAGAAATCAAATAATGGTAGGTCAAGTTGGTGGTGGTACAAGATCAGGAGTAATATTCCCAATTTCTGGAAGATATACAAACTCTGCAACTTCTGGAATTGCTATAACTGTCCAAGCCAGATGGGGATCTTCTGATGATGCTATAAGAGTTTATGGATCTTCTACTTCTGGATATATGAGAATTCAGGAAATTGGCAGATAATGGGAACCAAATATAATCCAAGTGTTGTTCGAAATGGATTAATGATTTATTTGGATGCTGCAAATCCAAGATCATATCCTGGCACTGGAAATACTTGGTATGACTTGAAAGGCAGTAAAAATTTCACCTTACAAAACAGTCCACCATTTCTTGCCAATTCTGCTGGTGGAAGTATTGGTTTTACTGCTGCTAGTGCTCATTATGCATCATCTTCAACAAGTCTTTCTGTGATGACAAGATTTAGTGTAGAGGTGTGGCATTATTACACTGGTGTAAACACAGGAACTTCGCCTTGTATTGTAACAGAACTCTTTCCTGGGTCAACAAGTCAAATTAATTACAATCTTGGAGCAACTACAACAAGTAGTGACTTAAGAATTGCTTTTTATAATGGTGGATGGCAAGAATCAGCCCTATATGCTTTGACTGCTGGAAACTGGTATCACATTGTTGGCACATATGATGGTGCTAATTTAAGATTATATATAAATGCAGTGAATCAGGTTACAACAGCAAAAGTATCCACACCAACAGGAAATACTGGTGGAATCAGATTGATGCGTAGATGGGACAATGCTGAATATTGGGGCGGTCATTTAAGTACAGTTAAAATTTACAACAGAGCTTTGTCACAACAAGAAGTGCAACAAAATTACAATGCCACAAAGAAGAGGTATGGATTGTAATGGGTCTCAAACATCATCCTAGAATAGTAACAAGTGGAATGTTTCTTTATTATGATGCTGCTAATCCAAGAAGTTATATTGGAAGCGGTGTCACAATAAATAACTTGTTTGCTGGTTATGGATGCACACTTGTTAATGGCCCAACTTATTCATCTAGTAATGCTGGTTATTTTTCTTTTGATGGCGTTAACGATTATGGACAACTTACTCTTCCAGCTTTGACAAATTGGTCTTTTTCTTTTTGGATTTATAATCATCAAATTGCAAATCTTGCAGAAATACAACTTTTGTCAACATACACTGATCCTACTGGTTTGAGCATGGTTTATACAAAATACAATATATGGAACGGTGCAAGTAATTTTAGTAACGCATCTATAGCACAAAGTACTTGGTCTAATGTTGTTTTTACTAATTCAAGTGGTGGTACAAGTGCTATTTATATTGATGGCTCGCTTGATTCTACTTTTAATAGCAATAATCAAATTTATGCTGGAGGTGCGCAACTTTTAGCAATTTTATCAACACAAAGAAATGCTCAAGCTTATTTAGGTAGTTTTATGGGCTACAACAGATCTATATCCGCAGCAGAAGTATTACAAAATTACAGAGCCACTAAAAAAAGGTATGGCAAATAATGGGAGTAAAAGCTGGACCAAGAATTGTCAAAGAAGGATTAGTGTTTGATATTGATGCTGCTGTTTCAAGAAGTTATAGTGGATCTGGACTAACTTCTTATGAAATCAAATCAAGTGGTATTGGCGGAACATTAGTTAATGGTGTTGGGTTTGGAACCACAAATAATGGATACTTTATATTTGATGGAACAAATGATTATTTACAAGTGCCAGTTAATTATATTCCCACTGGTAATCAAGTAACAATTTGTTTGTGGAATTATGGAACTTCAGCCGTTGCACAGTCTGTCTTTTCTGCAATGTTAGCAGACAATAGTAGAGTTATAAATTTACATCTTCCATGGAGTGACAGCGTAGTTTATTGGGACGCTGGTAGTTCTGGTGGAGCATACGACAGAATCAATACTGCAGTGCTTTCAAACTCTCAATGGCAAGGATGGCATTTTTGGGCATGCACTAAAAATGCTTCTACAGGTGTTATGGAAATTTATTTGGATGGAGTTCTAAATGTTTCTGGTTCTAGTAAAACTCGAACTTTAAGCACTACATACGAGGCATATATTGGAAAGTTTCAAGTTACATCGTCACTTTATCATAATGGATGGGTTGCTCAATTTTTAATTTATGACAGATCTCTTTCATCTCAAGAAGTTCTCCAAAATTACAATGCTACAAAGAGGAGGTATGGTCTCTAATGGGCATTGATATTGGACCTATAGAAGTCACTGATGGATTAGTATTACATATAGATGCTGCTAATACTAGAAGTTATAGTGGTTCTGGAGCAACTGTAAATGGGCTTGTGAGTGGAGTGGGAGTAACATTAATAAATGGCGTAGGATTTGGTACTACAGGAACAAGTTATTTTATTTTAGATGGCACTAATGACAACATTCCATTTTATGTACCTAATTATGGAACTACTTTAACTATTGAATTATGGGCAAAAATTAAATCTTTTAGTGGTGGAATGATTATTGGTTTTTTAACTTATGACGTTTGGACAGCAGATGGAGCGATGGGATTCAACACAGCCGCAGCTGATCAATATGGAATTACATCAACCCAAGTAAATAACCTTGGACTTCTAAATAATTGGAAACATTATGTATTTGAAATGAGAAGTGATGTATCTTACACAAGTAATAAAATTTACATTAATGGTCAAAATCAATCTTTATCACAAGTTTTGGCAACTGAATATGTTGCTTTTAGAAATTTTAATAATGGAAACGGAAGAATAAGTTCTTGGCTTACTGATAATAATTATTATATACCAATGGATCTAGGTCAATTTCAAATATATAACAGAGCATTGACACAACAAGAAATTCTTCAAAATTATAATGCTACTAAAGGGAGATATAGATAATGGGTTTAGATCATTCTCCTTTGATTGTTTCTGATGGATTGATATTTTTTGTAGATGCAGCCAATAGAAGAAGTTACCCTGGTTTTGGCAACACTTGGTATGACTTGAGCGGAACTGGAAAAACAGTAACTTTATATAACACACCAACATACACATCAAGTAATTTAGGTGGAATTGATTTTGATGCTCCTAGTTCCGAATATGGCACTTTCACATCTCCTGGCGATTTAAGCACTTTTACTTGTGAAGCCTGGATAAAAATAAATACAGCACCATCAGCATCAACTGTGCAAGCTATATTAACACAAACTTTTCCTGGAATTAATACAAAAATAAACTATAGTCTTGGATTTAATGGAACAAATGGCGCTGGTTCTTATGACGGAAAAATAAATGGTGGATTTTGGGATGGTTCTTGGAGATTGACTGCTGGATTTACCCCTACAGTTGGTGTTTGGTATCACACAGCAGTTACTTATAACGGATCAACAATTATTCAGTACTTAAATGGAGCACAACATTCTACATTAAGTTATGCAGCCACTCCCACAGGATCTGGTAGTTCAAGTTTGATAATGAGAAGATGGGATACTACTAATTTTGTTGATGGTGTTTTGCCACAATTAAGACTTTACAACAGAGCATTATCTGCAGCAGAAATAGTACAAAATTACAATGCTACTAAAAAAAGGTATGGACTTTAATGGGCATTGATTATAATTCAATTGTTGTTACAGATGGTTTGCAAGTTTATTTGGACGCAGCAAATGCAAGAAGTTATTCTGGATCTGGAAATACAATTTATGATTTAAGTGGAATAGGCAACACGGCTGCACTTGTAAACGGACCTACATATAATTCATCTAATTTAGGCTCAATTGTTTTAGATGGCACAAATGATTATATAAATATAAATTCGCTTGCAAATATTTTACCATATACAGCATACACTAAAACTGCATATTTTTATGTCACTAGTTTCTCTACTGCAAATAATATTATCAGTGGTGGATTTTCAGGTCAACATGCATTTTGGTTACAAGCATCAAATAAATTATATGCTGGACATAATGGTGCTTGGACCACTGTCACTGGTAATACTACCCTTTCATTAAATACTTGGTATTTTGGAGCAGTCACTTACAGCAATTCAACTGGTTGGAAACTTTACCTTAATGGCAGGGAAGATGGGACTGCTGCTGATACAACAACTTTTACTGGAAATCAAGAAATTGTTATAGGCGCTTATAGCACTGGAAATAATTTTACTGGAAGAATTTCTTATGTTCAAATATATAACAGAGCCTTATCGGCCACAGAAATTCTTCAAAATTACAATGCAACAAAACGAAGATATGGATTATAAGAAATATTTTATAAGAATGATGCAGAATAATAAAATAGTTCCCCTAATTTGAGATATTAATGGCAGCACTTGACTTTCCCACATCCCCAGTTACAAACCAGATTTTCACATCAAACGGAAAAACCTGGAAATACGACGGCACTGCTTGGAGAACTTTAAATGTTACATCAATTAGTGGTGGTGGTACTGGTCTTACAAGTATAAATGCTGGTAATTCATTCTTATCATCAAATTCTGGTGGTTCTGGATTAACATACAGAACATTTTTTGCTGGTTCTGGCATTTCATTTACAATAGATGCTAGTTCAGTAACTTTTACAGCTTCAGGTACTCTATCAGGGTCAGGTACTTCAGCATATGTCCCTCTTTGGACTGCAGGAGGAACAGCACTTACAAATTCATTGATATCACAAAATGGAACTATTATCAATGCAGCAGGAAATTTTAAAGCACAAACAAAAAGCTTCTTAATTCCACACCCATTAGATCCAGAAAATAAATTATTAGAACATGGATCTTTGGAAGGCCCAGAACACGGTGCATATTTGAGGGGATCAGCTTCAGGAAAAAAACAAGTTGAAATAATTTTCCCGGATTATTGGCAACCACTTATAGAGGAAAATTATACAGTTCATATAACTTCAAAATGTAAATATCCTCTTTTTGTTTACTCACAGTCATCTTCTGGTTTTATTGTCAGAAGGTGTGGAGTAGATTTATTTAGTAATTCAATAATAGAGTTTGACTATTTAGTAATTGGTGAAAGAAGAGACACTAAAATTACACTAATCCAACATAGGTAAATATAGGGAAATCAAATTATGGCATACCAAGATGATTTTAGAAATAAGGTTTTAGAAGCACTCAAAGCCAAAAACCTTGCAGTTGATATATCACAAGAAGCAACACAACAGGCAATTGTAGAAGAAGCACAAAATGTAGCTAATCAAGAAGCACGTCCAATGTCGCCTGAAGAAATGAAACAAGTTCTTCAAGATGTTGCAAATCAACTTGCTGCAGAACAACAACAATTTACTGCTCAATCATATGATTTTACAGCTTATTCAAACCCTCAACTAGCTGGTGGTTCTGGAAACTATCCTGGTGGTGGATTCGCTATAAGTACTGCTTCCAAAGATATTATGATTATTCCAACAGCTGGTACTGCTGGAACTGTCAATACACTTTCGCAAATTGATTTCAAATTTATTTACAATCCATCAACTTATGGAGCTCTTGATGCTACAGAAGTTAAATCATCTATTTATAACTGGGCTGAAAGACTTTCTGGACAGACATTTGATACTCCAGTTTTAGGAATTGGTGGAGCTTGGGGTGGAGTTTCTTACACTCCAAACGCAGGTTATGGAACAGGTACTGGTACTGCAGGTTTAGGCGCATCTATATATACTAACTTAGGTAGAGGTAATATAATCTTCCTCAAACCAGCTATTTCTACAATTAACGCTGCTCTTTTCAATGATGTTGGATTGGATAGCACTGCAGCATCGTATTATTTCACTATCACTGGCTATAACTCTGCTGTCCCAAATGCAAACCCAATAGCTGGATTTGCAGTTTCATTTGGTGGTATTGGTGGTTCAGGTCCTATCGGAATAAGTGGTTCTAATGCCGTATCTGGTACACAATATAACCAAATTAGATTTATTTCTCCACTTACAATTTCAAACCCAACATCTACAGACACCCTTTCTTTAGGTTTGTCAGCAGGTGGTGGAATTGCTGCTTCACATTTATTTGTTTCGGGCAGTGTAAGTCAAACTCCACTTAATTATGTCTTATCCTCAGAATCTGGTTCATTTACTAGAGGTGATCTTTTCTATGCTTCTGGTACAGGACATACAAACCTAACTAGACTTCCTATTGGAGCCAATAATAGTTATTTAGCTTCAACCGGATCAACTCCAATTTGGACAAGCTCTATTGCTGCTAATACAGTTGCTGTAAACCCTGCCACTACATTTGCAACATTGTATCCTTTATTGAATAATGCTGCTGGTTCTGGTTCAGCAATTTCCACTGATGCAGATTTTTATGTAGACCCAGGTGCAAACATTTTACGCTATGCTTCTGGTTCTATTTACGCTGGTACAGCTATGTCAACACCTTTGTTCACAAGTTTTGCAAATGTAGCTATCAGACCAGCGGCAAATACAACAACAGCAATTCAATTACAAAATGCTAGTGGAACAAATATTCTTGTAGTTGACTCAACTAACAATTTAGTAGGTATCAATAAAACTCCATCTACATATGCATTGGATATTTCGGGAGATGCAAATGTAGGCAGTGGTAACGTCTATAGAATTAATGGAACCCAAGTATTATCATCCACTCAAGTATTTGGCGTTACAATTTCTAGTAGCGTAATTACTGTTGGTAGTTGGGCAGGTTCTACAATTACAAGTTTCTATGGCGGTACTGGTTTCCAAACCTATACCACAGGAGATTTACTTGCTGGCGCTGGTGCAACATTAACTAGATTGTCTGCAGTAGCTGCTGGTTCTTTCTTGGTTTCTGATGGTACTGGCACATTACCTAAATATGTTGCTGGATCTGGTGTAAGTGTTGGATTGGTGAGTGTTACATCTCCAGCTGCATTTACTAGTGTAGAAAATTATATCCCATTTGTTGTCGGAGTAGGTGGTGTAGGTTTAACTATCACAAACTCCTCAACCAACTTAACATATAATCCAGTTTCACAGTTATTAAGAGCAACAATTTTCACTGGTACTGCTGTTACAGCAACAAACCTTACTGGTACCTTGCAAACTGCATCACAACCGAATGTAACATCTGCATCATCTCTTGCAACAGTTGGTACAATTGGAACAGGTTTATGGCAAAGTACTGCAATTGGTACTACTTATGGTGGCACTGGTTCAAACTTAGGTAACAACACTGCCAATGCCAATAAATTAGTTGTATTAGGTACTGCTGCAAACGGATATGCAGCAACTCTTATCGATGGAGCCAACTCAGGTTATTTCTTGATGGCAAATGGCAACTCGAGTGCACCTTCATTTAGTAACTCGTCTTCTGCAGCATTTACATTTACAGGAGGAGTTGCATTCAATACACTTGCAGCAACTTCTACAGTTACTCCAACTAACGCAAATGATTTAACAAATAAATCATATGTGGACTCAATTTCTGGTGGTCTTGATCCTCATGCTTCAGTAAGAATTACTACTATCGCAGCTATTGGTGGAAGCTATAGACAAGGTGGTGGAGTTGCAGGTACTACATGGGGCAATGGTGATGTAATCATTGCTGCAACATCTGCAGAACTTATTGGCAATATGACAGGTTTGGATACACCTACCTCTGGAATTGCGTTGACAGTTGGACAAAGAGTTTTAGTCAAAGATGGTGTAACTGGTGGATATGCTGCTTTAAATGGCAACTTTGGAGCTTTTCCAACTACATTTGGTGGATTTGCTGCCAGTTACGTAGCAAATGGTATTTATACCGTTGCTTCTTGGGGTGGTGCAGCTACTACTGGTTGGTTGCTTATAAGAGCTTCTGACACTGACAATGCTCTTGGTGTACAGGAACTTACTGGTGGTACATTCACATTTGTTGAAGAAGGCACAACTTATGGTGACAACGCTTTTGTTTGTACGAATGACACAACATCTTTAGGACCAATTGGATTTGGTTCAACTCAAATTACTTGGTCTCCATTCTCTGGTGGCGCATCCCTTACAATGGGACAAGGTTTAAGTAAAAGTGGAAACACAATTGCTACAAACTTCAATCTTGCTGGCTCAACTTTAATAAATGCTAACCTTTATAATGGATTTGCTTTGGGTGGTGCTAGATCTGGTTCTGTAGGTGCTTCATCTTATGCAACATTCATTGTAACATCAGCTTCGGCATCTAATAACACTCTTACTGGTGCAAATGATGGATTTACATTGCAAGGTGGAATTACAGGTAGAACATTAACTGTAATTAATAGTGATATTACTCTTACTGGTGGTGGCAACACTCTTACATTATCAGGTTCAAGCATTACCTTAACTGGTGGTGGATTTACTCTCACATTAGGTTCTAACAGCACAGCTAGTTTCAATGGACAAACACTTTCATTGACAGCTAGCATGGGAAATATCACTTTCGCTGGAAATGCCAACCCATCTTCTACTACTCAAACATTAGTACAAAATGCCAATACACAATATCAATTGAGCTCCCAAACTAATACTTGGGCTGCTGGTGATATGTACTACATGGCTGGTTCAGCATTTACAGCCTTGACAAGATTGGCATTAGGATCTGGCGCAGGATCATCAGTACTAGTAAGAGATGGTTCAGTTGGTCCTAAATGGGGAACAATTGCTTTAGGTGATAGTAACTTTGTATCTGGTACCCTTACAACTACTAATGGTGGTACAAGCAATGGTTCTATTACAACTACTGCTGGTCAAGTTGTTTACACTGATGGCTTCAAGTTTAACACTACAGCTTCTGGTACTGCAGGGCAAGCTTTATTGTCGAATGGTGTCAGTGCTCCATCATTTGGTGTACTCTCATTAGCAGGTGGTGGTACAAGTAACACTATTGCTGGTTGGGGTATATCAAATCAGTTGGCTCAATACAACTCAACTGGATCAGGGATTTCATCAATTGCATTGCCAACCGCTAACAACAGTGTATTGATAGCACCTACTCCATTCTCTGTTGCTTGGTCAAATGGTCCACTAACAGTTCCTTATGGTGGAACAAATGCAACTGCTGCAAACTTTGCATCAAATGGTGTAGTTATCTATGATGGAACCAGATTAACTTCTGGCGCTGCTGTTGGTTTGACAATGACCGGCGGTGTTGGGCTGACAGTTATTGGTTCAATCCTATCAATTGGAACAGTTACTGCGCCTAGTTTTAATATTGGTGGAAACTCTGTTGTAACATCAATTACTCCATCAGGTGGAAGTGCAATATATGGTGCTGTCACTATTGCAGTATCTAACACTAACCCGTCAGGAGCATTGGCAGTAAGTGGTAGTGGCCAAAACTTGACAATTACTGGACCAGCCACTGGAATTACTGGTGTTGGTGTTGCAGGTCAAGTTGCATACTTTAGTGCTTCTAGTACAGCTACAGGTAGTACTAACTTCACCTTCTCTCCAACAGCTGCAACTGGTGTAGGTTTATCTGTCAATATTGCAACTGCCACATCCGGCACAGCTATGAGATTGAATACTCAATCATCATTTACATCTGGATTATTACTTGATGTTGATAATAACTCAGTACAAGCATTTGCAGTTGACTTCAAGGGAATGGCTACTCATACTGCTGCTTCTGGATTTACTGCATTAGTCAACACTGGTGGTAGAACAGTACTTGCAGCTCCAACTGCCAATTATGCAACAATAAATTTGGCATCTGGTACAAACCCAGGATCTGGTTTGTCCTACGTTGGAGATATGTGGTACAACGGAACCAACCTTTACTTCAAGACTGGCGCAACTACTCAGCAAGACTTGTTATTAGGATCAGTTACTGGTTCTGGTGTAGCTGATAGAATTGCAAAGTGGTCTAGTGGATCAGGATTGACATATTCTAACCTTTCAGAATCAACTGCTGGTGTAGGTATGACAATTACAGCATTGTCTGCTGTAGGTGTTGGTTTCGGTGCCACAGCATACTTGACAATTAGATCACTTGCTGGCGATGAAGTTGCAGGAATCAAAAATTCTTCTTACTTTGTAAGAGGAGTTGACTCAAACAGTAATAGATTATTCTCTGTTGACGTAGCTGGAAACTTAAGAGCAACAACCAAAAGCTTTGATATTCCTCACCCAACCAAAGAAGGTCTTAGACTTGTTTACGGTGTTCTTGAAGGTCCCGAACATGGTGTATATCATAGAGGTACAGCCGAAGGCAAAGGTGTTATTCAAGTAAATCTGCCTGATTATTGGCATAAACTTGTTGGAGATCAATATACAATCCAATTGACTCCATGGGGTAATTACAATGTCGGAATTAATTCAAAGACAGAAAATTACTTTACAATACAATTAGTTGGTGATGTGATTTCAAGAAAGTTCAAGAACATCAAGGTTGACTATATTGTTCATGGATCTAGACTTGATGCACCACTTGACATAGAACAATAATGCATAAATTTTCAATATATAAAGAAAAAAATCCAAATCTTAGATGGCTAATCGTTGAGGAGGGCAATATAAATATCGAAACTGGTATTCGATTTATATATGCTCTTCTTGATGATGAAGAAAATGTATTAGAAAAAAAAGTTTTTATTATTAATGGAAATGATTTTTCTGATATAGGATTGAGTGGCAAAGATACAAGAATAGCAATTATTGAACTTTTGCTGCAATCAATTGAAGCTATATTAGTTCAGGAATAATCAAGAAAATAATAAATGGCTGCAGATGTAATTATAGACCCTAGCACAGGTCAAATTTATTGGAATGATGGTACAGGTACACCTCAATCCATTTCAATTAAAGGAGATGCACTTGATGCCATCTCCTTTGTTGGATATAGTGGTTCATTTTCACCAGGATCTACTCCAGGTGGATTAAGCACTATAGCTACATTTAAAGATTCAGCTACTGCAACATTGGCTCCGGGAACCACTGGAAATGAATTAGGGTCTACTACCCTTAGATGGAAAATGTATGGCACTTCAGGAAATTTTTCTGATACTACAAATGTCATAAGTTTATTATCAAATGCAGTTGTAATAAATGGCGGTATTGCAATTTCAGGCAATGCCTCAATTGGGCAAACCCTTTTTTTATATGGAGTCGGTACAGCTTCTACTTCGTATACTGGAATTAAAGCTGGCTCTGTTACAACCAATACTTTATATACTCTTCCGACTAGTTACCCAGCAACAGGAACGTCAGTTTTACAATCTGACACTGTAGGAACAATGTCTTGGGCACAGCCTGCTACTGTAAACTCAGGTGCTTTAAATTATGCAGCTTATTATGGAGCTAATGGCACTGCAATAAGTCAAAATGCTAACTTGATATTTACTGGAACTGGTTTATCTGTTGGTGGATTGATTCAGTCTACTTCTACTTCTACTGGTTCATTATTTGTTTTGGGTGGTGTTGGAATTACAGGCAATGCTTTTATTGGCGGAACAACTTCAATAACCAGTAATACAGCTGCAATTTCTTCTAACTCTGGAGCATTGGTTGTTACAGGTGGTTTTGGATTAGGAGGAAACGCTTTTATAGGTGGCACTGTTTATGTTCCTTCAACTACTGCTTCAAATTTTTCTAATTTATTAGTTTCCAATACTACAGCAACAACATCTACTATCACAGGAGCTTTAGTTGTTGCTGGTGGTTTAGGATTAGGTGGCAATGCATTTATTGGTGGCACTGTTTATGTTTCTTCTGCTTCTGCTTCAAATTTTTCTAATTTATATGTTTCAAGCAATACTGTGTCAACAACAACTTCCACAGGCGCATTGGTTATTACAGGTGGATTAGGCTTAGGTGGAGCAGCTTTTATTGGTGGTACTACAACTCATATCAATTCAACATCTTCATCATCAACTAATTCTGGATCTGCTGTTTTTAATGGTGGTGTAGGAATAATTGGTAATGCTTTTATTGGTGGTACTACATCAATAATCAATAACACTGCTTCAATTTCTTCAAATTCTGGTGCTTTAGTTGTCACAGGTGGTTTAGGAATTGGTGGTGCTGCATTTATTGGTGGTACAGTTTATGTTCCTTCATCAAATACTTCGAATATTTCAAATGTTTTATTCACAAACGGAGTTGTAACTTCTGGTTCCTGGTCAGCTACAGCAATTACAGGTTTTTATGGTGGAACTGGTTATAATTCATATACAACAGGCGATATTTTAGTTGGTGTTGGAAATACATTTGTCAAATTAAATGCTGGTGCTCTAAATTATGTACTAACTTCAGCAGGTACAAATACAATTCCATCATGGCAACCTGTTTCAGCTGCTGCATCATCAGTACAAGTACAAGCTGCAACAGGCACAACTACAATTTACTTAACTGGTGTCAATACTAGTGTTGGATCAGGATTAGCGCTTACTACAATTTCAAGCATATCAGTGAACCCTGCTACTGGTTATTTAAGTGCAACTGGTATTTCTTCAGCCAATATCTTCACTCCAGGTACAAATATTAACTTCTCCGATTCTACAAATGGTACAGGAGTTGCATATGCTGGTGGAAATGCAAGACTAGCCATTAACTTCACTACAGAAGCAACTACGGGTACTGCAGCTTTATATAATCTGGGTGGCTTCCTTACTGCCAAAAATGCATTCTTTACTGGCACTGGATCTTCAGTTTCTATACTGAGTACTATAAATTCTGGTGCTATAAACACTGGTGCATTTGTTGTTACTGGTGGTGCTGCAATTGGACAATCTTTATCGGTTGGTGGAAGATTACAAATATTCAATGGCAGTAATTACGCTGCATTTTTATTTTCTGGATCTGCTAACACAACCTATACATTGCCTCCAGCATCTCCTGCAGCTATAGGTACATCGGTGCTGTCTTCTACTATTTCAGGTGTAATGAGTTGGGTTCCAATGGCTGCTGGAGGAAGTGGTTCTCCTGCAGGAAGTATTGGCGATATTCAATTAAGTAATGGTTTAGGTGCATTTACTACCCTTTCTAGTAGTTATTTAAATGTGAACACAACAACTGGCGCTTTTAAACACATTGGTTATAACACAACTGGAACTTCCAATTCATCAACAGTGAATGCAATGACTATTGGTGTTGAAGGAATTAGTGGATTTAGTGGTGGAGCAAAAGGTACAATTCTTGCTCTTGATAATACTTCTGGAAATGCTGTTACTTATAACTTCATAGATGCTCAATATTATAATGGTGTAAATCCACAAAAATCAGTATTTTTAGTTGATTATTTAGGCAGAACTACAGTCTCAGATCTGTCAATTGCAAGTAATAAATATGTTGGAACAAGATTTTCTAACACTTTTATAACAAGTAATTCACAAACAGGTTCAACTACCTATACATTGCCTCTTTCTTCACCAGCAGTTGGAACTTCAGTATTGCAATCTGATCTAACAGGTGTCATGTCTTGGGTACCTATGGTAGCAAGTACTGCAACTGGAGCAGGATCAGGAACAGTTGCAATTCCTGGAGCGCAATATCAAGTAGCAGCATATTATTCAGGTGCTGGTGCTTCAGTATCAGGTTCTGCAACCTTTGTTAATGATCTCGCAAATAGTAGAGTAAGAATTACTCATACAACACCCTCTACTAGTGTAAGCACTGGTGCTTTTGTAGTTGATGGTAGTGCTGGCGTTGCTGGCAGTTTATTTATTGGTGGTCAAATAAATCAAACATTTACACCATCCATTGGAGCTGCTATAGACCACGCTGTATTTTTACAATCAAATCCTATCCAAACTAATGTTGGTGCATTAATTCAAATTGGTTCAGCTAATAAATGGGATGGTTCTACTGCTGGATACTACACAGGTACATATGGTGGAACATTTATTGGAATCAACGCTGCATCAGGAAACACAGCAGATTTTATAAACTTCCAAGAAAACGGAGTTTCAGTTTTTTCTGTTGGTGCGGGAGGAACTTCTACAAGATTTGGACAAACTCTTGGATACACTGGTACTAATGTCTTAGCTAGTTTTGTTTCAACTATAAACAGCTACAATCAATTAATAATACAAAACAAATCAAATGGCACTAATGCTTCTGCTGACTTTGTTTTAAATAATGATTTAAGCACTGATACAACTTTTTATGGCAACTTGGGAATCAATTCAAGTACATTCTCTGGATCTGGAGCCTTCGCTGCTCCAAACGCTACATATCTCTCTGCAACCTCAGGGCCTTTGGTTTTAGGAACAACAACTCAGCATCCAATTAGAATTGTGATGAATGGCGGAGCCACTGATATGGTTTATTTTTCAGAATCTGGAACTGCCATATCATTTTTCGCAAATATTGGATTGAGAAGTCAAAATGACGTTAGATTTTGGAATGCTGGAAATACTAATTACACTTCAATACAAGCATCTAACAACTCAGCCACTTACACTTTATCATTGCCTTCTGCGCCTGTTGGATCTGGTGCATCTTCGCTTGTTATTGGCGCTGATGGAAATATGTATTTTGTTTCCCCAGGAGGTGGTATAGCTTTTTCAACTGTTACTGGCAACTTGCCAATAATAAGAGCAAAACGTCCTTTGACACTTCAATTTGCAGCTGGTTTTACACCAACTGCAGCAGGAGCAGACAGCCTTGTAATTAGAGTGCCAGACAATCCATCTGATGGCACATCAGCTCTAACTTATGTACCAAGAGAATTTTATGTAAGAGTGGAGACACCTTCATCTGGTTCTTCAAGAATTCAATTAGAAAGATCTACTGGCGTTGGTGCATTCACATTAGCTGCAACAGGTTCAAGTTATTTGGGCGGTTTAGGACTTACAATAGCTGGTGCAGGTATTTATGTCACATCTACAACATCTTTTGCTGGAGCTTTTATTACAAGTGGTGACAACTTAAGGTTAAACTGGACTTTATTGAACGCCACACATGCAAACTTCTCAGTGCAATTGCTTTTAGAAGAAGTTTAATTCTTTTATAAATTTATTATGAAAAGCTGTGTAGTACGAAAAAGATTCTTATCTAATGCATCAATAAATGAAAGTGGGACTGCAACAACTGTAGACTTAGATCCAGGATTTGGTGTTCCAAAAGCTTGTATTATTTACTATGTTGACCAGAATCCTAGTGGTGATGGTTTTTTTGATGTTTCCACACTTTTTAGGACTGTTGGTGTTGGATTCATTGGATCTACAGATTCTTCTATAACATCAAACTTAACCTACAGATGTGCATATACTACTCAAATGAACGGTGTAGGTACTGGTGTAACATTTGCAAGAAGACAAAATAACCTTACAAGATGGGCAATTACAAATAGTACGTCTGGTACACAATTTTGGCAAGGAACAAGTGCTACTTTTAGTACTGATCAAGTTACTTTTGTAACATCTGGTGGCGCAGCACCATCCAACTTACACCTAGATACAATCATGACTTTTTTAGGTGGTAGTGACTTGACAGTCGCAGTTGGTGATACACAATTTCCAAACTCTGCAAATACCTCTTTGGCAGTTGGATCATTAACATTTCAGCCGGATGTGGTTTTAATAGCTACAGTTAATGGTACTGCTGGAGCTGGAGTTACTGATGACGCCAGGTTTTCTTTTGGTGCAGCCACTCGTCTTCCAGCTGCGCAAAAAGGTATTACCTGGCATTTAGAAGGAAACAACCCTTCAGTTTCTGGTATGAATTGCGCCTCATTATCAAGTTCAACTGTGATTAACACATATTCAACAAACCTTGGTGTTGGTACATTTACGTTTTCTATGGGCACGTTTACTGGTACTGGTTGGTCAACAGTAGCAGGTTCAGCCGTCCCTACAACTAATCAATCATACATTTATATGGCATTAAAATCAAGCCAACCATCAGATTTTGCTTTACTGGATATATCAACTTCAACTACAACTGGTTCTGTGTTTACAGGGACAGGTAGCTCAGGTTTTGTTCCAAGAGTTTTACTTGGAGCTTTAACAGCTGCCACTACTGATAACACCAGGGCAACAACTTCACCGAGCGCAGATGGTATTGCACTGTTTGCTGGACACCGAGACCCTTACTCAGTTTTTTATAATGGTACAGGCACATTATCAGTAGCTTCATTAAGTACAACAGTAACTGGTCAATCATCAGAATTTGGTAGACTAAACCAAGGCACTAGAATTTACGATGCGAATGGTACTTTTGCAGGAACAATTTCATTAGTTAATAGTAAAACTTCTGTCAGTTTTTTGGCTGGCTCTAATGTAGCTATGACTACTGCACCATATTTGTATGCTAATCCAAATCAATATTATATTGCTATTGGAAATTCTACTAGAGCTATTTCTTCACAAGTTTACAGTAGTATAGGTAGCACTTTGATATTTACCGCAAGAGGTTTAGGAGCAGTTCCAGCTTATCTAGATACAGCTAATTTACAAAGAAATGACACTAGACAAGGTTTTTTATTAAATTACACCACTTCTAGTGGTTCTGCAAAATTAGGTTGGGTGTTAGCAATTAAAGATACAGATTTGAAGAGAAGAGGCTCAGTTGTTTGATGATTGTATCTGCAGTTCAATTAAGTCTTAAGCATTGTTTTTCAAGAAAACAATTTCAAGATTATATTGAAAAACAAGTATTTCAAAATATACTTGTTATGCCAGATATTATATGTTTTCCTGAAAATATTAATTATTGTTTATTGTTTGCAAAGAAAGAAACTATAACATCTCTTTCAATAAAATTATCTTTTGAAAATATTTTTGACAAGATAATTTCTAAATTAGATTTATCTTTCATTTTTAGATTTCTCAATATCAAAAACCAAGAAAATATTATTCTTAACGTTATGAGTAATCTAGCCCAAAAATATAATGTTCATATAATCACTGGTACTTATTATGAAAAAAGAGCTGATGGCATTTATAACAGTGCTTCGATCATAGACAATAAAGGTGAAATTTTAGGAACAGCATCAAAAAAAGATCTTGTAGGGTTTGAGAAAGCATTAAGATTACAAACACAGCACGATCCAGTGGTAATAGAAACAAGACTTGGAGAAATTGGTCTTTGTGTATGTTATGATCTTAATGATTCTTATTATATAAGTAAATTTAAAAAAGAAGGAGCAAACATTTTGTTCGCTCCTTCAAATGGATTTCGCCCTTTTCCCGGATATCCTTTTGATTATAAAAAAGAAACACCACAAATAGAAAGAGCAATAGAAAATGGTTTTAGTGTTGTTCGTCCATATTGTGCTGGTTGGTTATTTCCATTATATTTTCAAGGTCATTCACAAATTGTAGATGCTTTAGGAGATGTAGTTGCTAAATCCCGCACTAGAAATAAAACTGAAATTATAACAGCGGAATTAGTAAGGTAATCTAACTACTCCACCAAATAATCCAAGAGCTCCAAGGCTTCTTTGCTTCATATAAACACCTTGACCATCTCTATCTACAACATCTTTTAATCCTGAAGATGTATTCCCTTCTACAGTTTTGAAATCACTATTAGAATTAGCATCAACAACAATTCCAGTGTGAGCAATTCTTCTTTTTCCAGCAAAGAAATAAAATACAATATCTCCTTTTTGTATTCTATCTCTACCTAATTCAAGATCAGCTCTCTTGATAAACCAACTCTTTCTTTTGCCCCAATCAGAAAATAATACTGTACTTCCTGTTCTTGGCATTTCGGTTGGCAAAATTGCAGAAAGTGAATGCGCAGCCTTAATTAATCTAAGCACAACAAAAGCCATACACCAAGGATTTCCAGGACCAAGACCAACAGCGGAAAGATATCTCTCTACAAAAGTTCCTGCGTTTGATCCATCTTCTCTTACACTTAACACTTCTTTAGCACAAGCATCATCAGCAGCCTTAACACTAATTGGACCTGGAGTTTTTACTGCTAATTCTGCAAAGTCATTAAATTTATTTGTTGATAATAACTTCCAAAAAAATTGTTTTACTGGATTCATTTTTGTTTATTCTCCTCAAAATTAAAATCTTTTATTTCATCTTTCATATCTTTATTAGGAGTTGTTTCTTTTATTACAAAACCTGGGATTTTATCTAGAAATTTCATAAGGTCTAAGCACTCTTTTCCAGATGTTCCTTTTGGCTCTACCACCACTTTTCCATTCTTGTCTATTTGAATGTTCAATTCCACTTCTTTTGCCATTAGATTAACTTTCTTGCAACTATTTCCATTTCAGACATAGTTCGTTTCAAGAATTCCTCATCATTGATATTTACTTTAATTTTAAAACCATTTTTTACAAGTGCTTTTTCAATTGCCACTTTTACATATGCTTGAATAATTCTTTGATCCATAAGCATTCTTTTGTCATATGAAGAACAAATAAAGTCATATTTTTGTTCTGCTTCATTCCAGAAAAATCCAATGTCATTAGAAGCACCAGTAAATTTATTAACTTGATCTCTTGGAATAATAATGTGGGCAATTTCTTTTCTTTCATCGCCCCTATAACCAGTCAAATTTTTAGGTTCATTCAAGACATCGGGAGAAAAACCTAATAATTTCAAGGCTTCAATAAGTGTGTCTTTATCAACTATTTCACATTCAATTTTCTTATATGCAGACATTACAATTCTTCTTCTAAATCTTCTTCAGTAAGGTTATGAGTAATCCATTCAACAGCATCCATCAAAGCATTTCTCAATCTAATAATCCCAGCCATTGAGATACCTTGTCCTCCATTTATATCTGTGGAAAGATCATAGCCTTCAAGAATTACGTCTGTTGAATCATGAAGTTTAATGATTCTCTCTAAAAATTCTTCTGGATCCATAGAAAGAATAATTTTTCTATTTTCTTCAAATTGTTTTTGAAGTTCCAGTATCTGTTCTTCGTCTAAATTGTTTAGGTCCATAAGTGATTTGTACAAGACATATAGAATAAGGAAATTATTATGAGAAATGTTTTTGCTATTTTGTGTTTGTTCGTCTTTTTGGCTAATTCTGTTTTTGCTCACCAAGAAGAAAAGAAAAAAGAACCTGTCTACACTGTAATTAGTACGAAGTATGTACTTACTTCAACAATTATTGATGATTTTTTCAGAGCTGCAAAAATCACAACATACTCATATAACAAAGAGGAAATAAATAAGATTAAAATTCCAAAGTTTCAAATTTGGGAAAAGAATTTTGATGACACTAAATATTTGTTAGAAAAATTCTTAAGTATTCAATTTGAGTCTGATGAAAAGAAAACTTATTACATGGTGAAGAAAAAATGAAAAAATTTTTTACATTACTTTTAGTATTATTAATCTGCTCTTGTTCCTTTGCGCAATCCAATATAACAATGGAGTTAAAGGATGCGCCAGTAAGAACAAGTTTAGAAATGATTTTTAAACAAGCTGGCATTAAGAGTTATGTCATAGAAAATAGTGTCTATGGTGTAATCTCAATGAATCTTTCAGAACAACCTTTTGAAAATGCTCTCAAATTAGTTATGAGAGCAAATACTGTTCCTCTTACATATACTAAAGAAAACGATGTTTATATCGTCAAAGCAAGGGTATTTACTGAATATAAACAACCAACACCAGAAATCACAGTAGAACAACCAAGAGGAATTATGTTTGAAAAGATTTATCTCAACCATATAGATCCATTTGATTTGCAAGCAGTTTTGGGTAATATATTATTTATCAACCAATTTAGTAGATTCACAGGTGGAATGAATGGAAGTGGTATGGGCAACTTTGGCGGTGGTACTAATAACAGCTCTTTCGGAGGCAATGGAAGCTTTGGAATGGGCGGTAGTAATAACATGGGCGGAGGAGCAATGGGAGGCTTTGGCGGTGGAGCCTTCGGTGGTATGAATGGTGGAAGAGGTGGATTTGGTGGTGGAAGGAACTTTTAATGTCTCACTTTTATAATAGAAAATCATATTCTTTTGCTGAAACTGATGAAATGATGACAGAAATAAAAAGAGAAATGTCAAATTTTCTCACAAAAGAAGAAGCAGAATTAATTTTGAACAGAAGATATGCAATGGTAGATCCTCCTCCATATAGAATGAATGATGAAATACAAATTTTGCATAAGGAAATAGATGACTTGAGAAGAGAAATATATTTCTTGAGAACTCATCTCAACAAAATTCAAAATAAGTTTGACATTGACGAACCAACACTATAATGGCAAAACACATTGTATTTCAACCCGTAGATCTTGATAGTGATGATAATGTCAAGGATACAGTTCTTTGGGGCGCATCCTTTCAAGTTCATCCAGAAATAGAGCCAACAATTCCACAAGAAATGTTGGCTCTTGTCAATAATAAAAGCGCAATTGCATATCCCTTGGCTTATTGGGTTAGTGAATTTGCAAAGTTAGGCTTTGAACTTGATATAGATTTTCCATATTGCAAAGAATTTGTATGGGATTATGTTATGCCAGATGCTGTAAGAATCACTATCAAAGCAAAAGATCTTAATACAAATTATAATCAGATCATAATTCCTAAACCATTGGCCAAAAAATTACTAGATGAGATGAATCTTCCATTATTTGGCAAGATGCATCCAGAAAAGTTTCATAAAAAACTTATATCGTATATTGATATATCATCAAAATCTTATGATATGGAAGAAAAAGTCTTTGAGATACTTACTGAACTAGAAGATCTTTGTGCTGAATGTGTATCTTATGAAAGTTTTGTAGAATGGAAGGTTTCTTGACCACTCTTTTATAAAAATAAAGTATGTGGTACAGATTTTCTCAACAACAAACTTTTGACAATTTAGCAGCAACTTCTTCTCCTTCTATGATTTATCAAGGAGCTTCTCAAGGAATTAAAACTGATGCTGCCGGTAAAGCTGCTGTTCAAAAATTCATGAACGATGGTATTCCTACTGCTATCAAAGATGTTACTAATGGCAAAATGATTACTCTTGCTCACGGAAATCTTACTAATGGTCAATTTGCTATTGTAGACCAAAATGGACAGGGTATCAATCAAGACCAATATGTTCAATGGGCAAATCAAAATGGCTTAAATCCAAACAATCTTCTTCTTTCTTGTTATGAAGGTGCTGCTAATACTGGAGCATTTAAATCTCTTACATCATATAGAGGCAAGCTGATGGTCAGTACAAGTGTGAATCCAGATGAGAATGGAAACTTTACTGTATTTGTAAGTGGTGGCTAAATGTTTATTTCAAATAATTTTATAGTCTTGTCAAGTAAGAAAGATGATGTGGAAATTACTGGATATGAATTCCAAAAACTTCCATATTCTTTTGATTTTCTTGAACCTGTGATTGATGCAGAAACTATGAAAATTCATCATACCAAACATCAGAAAAAATATTTTGACAAGATGATGGAAGTATTAGATGAAAAACCAGCTTTGATGAAAAAATCAATTGTTGATTTGATGTCTGATCTTGAAAAAATCCCAGCAAAAGATAGAGAAAAATTTAAGAATAATGCTGGTGGATATTACAATCACTCTTTTTTCTGGAATGTAATGACTTCAGAAAATCCCGTTTATTCTGGATCAATCAAAACACTTATTGATAAAGAATTTGGATCTTTAGATAAATTTAAAAATGAATTTGTCAAAACAGGCATGGATCATTTTGGTTCAGGGTGGGTATGGCTTTGTATAAACGATGGTAAATTAAAACTGTCTTCAATGCCAAATCAAAATAATCCATATATTGAGGGTTGTGGAAAACCATTAATAGGGTGTGATGTTTGGGAACATGCTTACTATCTCAAATATCAAAATGACAGAGAAAAATACTTAAAAAACTGGGTGAAATTGATTAATTGGAGTTTTGTCAATGATACCTTGGAGTCATACAAATGAATTACATAACTAACTTACTTACTCTTCAAAACCAAATGAGAGTTTTTCATTGGCAAACACAGCATAAAGTTGGTTCTTTCGCTCAACACAGTGCATTTGGAACAGCTTATGAAGATTTAGATGGGCATATTGATGACTTTATTGAAATATACCAAGGCAAGAAAGGAGCAATTATGGCTTCTGGCGGTACTTTCAATATCACTCTTCATAATCTTTCTGACAATGCTGAAGATTTTGTAGATGAATATATCTCATATCTTGTTGAATATGTTCCTCAAGGTTTAGATGAAGCAGATACAGATTTATTAAATATTAGAGACGAAATGCTTGGTATTTTGAATCAAACCAAATATCGTCTACATATGAAGTAATGAATCAACTCAATGAAAAGATAGCAATTGTTGCCACAAAATATTTTGGAAGTATGTGGACTTTCTGGTTATTTTGTGGCTGGGCTTTTTTACCATTAATTCCAGCTCTTTCAATTTACAAAGAAACAATCTTATATATCAGTAGTGGTTTTATTCAATTATCTGCATTGCCATTAATTATGGTTGGGCAAGAAGTATTAGGACGTGAATCTGAAAAGAGATCAAAAAAAGATCATGAAATGATAGAAAGACAATTCTATCGTATGGAAGATGCTATGATCAAGTTGGGTACTATTTTAGAAGAAATAAGAGCATTGCATCTTCACACCCATAAATTACTTAAAGAAAAGAATGATGTCCCAGAAGACATATAATAGCTATTACGATGAAGATGGCGTAAAAGCTTATGTTGCAAGAGAATTAACAAAATTAGAATTATCTAGAAATGATATGGTGAAGAGTTTAGATATAGCTCTTAATATGAATCTAGAACAATTAGAAAAAATAGAAAATAGCCTTTCCAAAAATCAGCGAAAAACTAAATTTGGAAAGGCTATAAGTGTTATTATAGATATCAAGAAAAACTATTTATAACCACATCCACCACAAGAATCATATTCTTCGCCATCTACACTAAATGAATTAGAACATCCACAAGTTTTGACAGCATTAGGATTATCAATTTTAAATCCTTTCATCAAACCATCTTCTTTGTAGTTAATTACAGCACCATCAAGATACTTCGCGCTTTTTCCATCAACAACTATCTTAATGTCATTGTCAAAGACAACAACATCATCAATTTCTGGTTCGCCTTCAGATACAGCCAAACCATATTGAAGACCAGAACATCCACCACCTGAGACATAAACAAAAAGATGCGGATCTTCAGTCTCAATTTCTTCTATTGCATTCTTAACTAATTCTGCTGCTTTATCTGTAATTGTAATATTCACTAATCTATCCTCATCCCTATACAGTGCATTACAGGTCGAACAAGAGCAAGTCCTAATCCCTCATCATACAAGACTTCACCGCTTGTATCTGGTTCTGGTACCTCGCTATCTGTAAGCACTGTCAACCTATGTTTTAGTTCTAATACTATTTTTTGTGCTAGATATAATCTGCAAGCATAATGATTTTCTAACTTTTGAAATTCAGACAATCTCTCTCTAAATTCCTTGTCTTCTAATTCAGTTGTGCCAAAACCCTCAAAAAATTCTATGTGCCAATTTTCTGGATGTTGAAGAGCCAAGTCATAACGATTAGGTATTTCATCAATATATTGCTTGTCTTCACTATTTGTACTTTGTATGTACATTTTGCCTGGAAAATTAGCTATATACTCTTTGATTGAGATTAGTTCATGCTTTACTGCTTCATGGTATTCAACAAGCATTTTTTCAAGCAATTTTTCAGCTTCACGAATTTCATCTTTTTCAAGTAATTCTTCAAGGAAATACAAATCATCTAATGAGAAAGCAAGATCTTTGATAAAATCTAAAGTTTCTTGTTGAGATAATAAAATTTGATTTTTAAAAGTGGTAAGTCTTGGAGCAATCACTTCGAAATGAGAAGTGGACTTGATAATAATTCTAAAATATCCCCAAGCCATATGATTGATATTTAGGAAGCATTCGTGGATCAAATTGCCATCTGGACCAAAAACTTCTGTGGGAACTATACCCATAAAAGAATTTTGATTTGTATCTACCAATCCAAGATTAGTAGTTTCAGCAGCTAATTCTAAAGCGCATTTGACAATATCTTGATTGTCAGCAGTCCAAACAGCAATCCCAGCTTCTAATGCGTATTCTGGTGTCTTTTCCATAATACGCTTATTGTACCGGATTAGAACTTAATAGTCATATCCAAATTTGCCACAGTACCATTTTGACCAGTATTCGTCTTAAATTGGTTAGTTTGAAAAATATTAAAACTTACATTTGTCAAAGAAGAAGACTTACTAAATGAAAGACCAGTGGAAGTAAAGTCTTGCATAGAACCATAAACTTTTTGATTTGCAACAGAAGCACTTAACGTTCCAGAAAGAAATTTAGCACCAACATTAAAATTCAAATCGTGATCAACAGAATTCTTAAGATCACTTCCAACTACAGTACTTTTATAACCAACCTTGACTGCTTCATATTTTTTTGATTGAAGAGTTGTCTTGATATTTGTAATTGTGTCTGTTTGGTAAAGATTAAATTTAGGTTGCCAAGTAGGAACAAAATTAGGTGTAGCAATTTGTGCATATCCTGAAGAAGCCAATAATAAAACTAAAGCCAAAGGTAAAATTCTCATTTTGCATACATCCTTAAAAGATTTATCTAATATTAGTATACTGCATGTAATAATAAAGTTCCTTAAAAAGAAAAAAGCTAGGATGAGATTAATCCTAGCTTTGTAGTTTCGTTCACAGGTTTACTTTGCTCGCAACTTACAAATTGCCTGTTTATCCACTTTTCAGTCAAACTACACAACCGCCTTTTTATACTAGTGGCATTTCTAGTCTAATGTTAGTCTTACTCTGCAATTCAAAGAAACATTATATTCTTTGAAATGGATAAGTGTTTGTTGCATTTACACTTTTTAATTTTTTGGTTGTTTACAACTAACACGAGATACGTCTATTTCTTGAGTGAATTATCTTATTTAATCAACGGAGTGCGATCTCTTCAATAATTCTTAACCCGCTCTCTACAGAAGTGTGCGTACCTTGTTGCTCCTGGATAAGGAATACAACTCACTTCAATGTCTAATACTCCACGAAGTTATTAGACCTGATTTTGAGATAATAACGGAAGGAAATATAATTGTATCTTCCGCAAAACCTCTCATCATGCTACAAAGCCCTTGATCGTGACTTCTCGGACCCTATAACTACTCTTAATCTCTTAGGTTTCGATGATGCTGTGCTTGGCTTATATTCAGCTTATATAAGTCTGCTTTCATCTTATTCCATAGTTCCAAGTTCTGTGCTTGAAACTCACAAAGATTGAGCTTGCTTGACTGACCAATGTTACTTGGCGGGAGCAGTAGAGAATCGCTTTATCCCTTTATTATATCTTACGATGTCAAGCCACCGTGTTCCATATTCAGTTTTTAAAATGCTGATTGTATTATACAATATTTGTGATTAAATTTATTTATTCCTTTGATTTGCAATGTACAAAAAAATTATGAAATATGATTATTTGATAGTAGGTTCAGGATTATATGGCTCTATATTTGCCCATGAAGCAAACAAATTAGGGAAAAAAGTTTTAGTAATTGAAAAAAGATCTCATATTGGCGGAAATTGCTACACTGAACCATTCGAGAATTATCATATACATAAATATGGCGCTCACATTTTTCATACATCACAAAAGTATATATGGGACTATGTAAACCAATTTACACCTTTTATTCAGCATTATCATAGGATAAAAAGTTTTTATGATGACAAATTTTATTCCATGCCAATTAATTTATTTACGTTTCATCAAATTTGGCCAGATATAAAAAATGAACAGGATGCTAGAAAAAAATTAGAATCTGAAAAATTAGATATTCAAAATCCAAAAAATTTAGAAGAGCATATTTTAAGTATGGTTGGTCCTACATTATATAAAATGTTTATTGAAAACTATACTACTAAGCATTGGGGTATGGAACCAAAAAACTTACCAGCTTCTATTATAAAAAGACTTCCAATCAGATTTGATATGAATGATCATTATTATCACGATCATGATATCTACGAAGGTATACCTGAGTTTGGATATACATTTCTTTTTGAAAAACTACTTGAAAATATAAATGTAGAATTAGATGTAGATTATTTTGAAAATAGAGAATATTTTGATTCTTTGGCTGAAAAAATTGTTTATTCAGGTCCTATAGATAGATTTTTCAATTACAGTTTGGGAAATTTACAATACAGATCATTATCTTTTGAAGACAAAATTGTTGATTATGATTATCAAGGCACATCTGTAATTAATTATCCAGAATTAAAATATGATTTCACAAGAATCATACAGCATAGACATTTTCAAAAAGTAAAATCATCTAAAGATCTTATTTCTTTTGAGTTTTCTAAGTCTTATGATGGTACAAATGAGCCTTACTACCCAGTTAATACTACTCTTGATCAAGAAATTTATAAACTTTATAAAAATGAAGTTGACAAATTAAGTAATGTGATAGTTGGAGGAAGATTGGGCAATTACAAATATTACGATATGGATATGAGTGTAGCTAATGCCTTGTCTGCAGTTAAAAAAGAATTCTCTGGCTAGAATTTCCAGCCAGAGAAGTTATTTTGATGTTTCCAAATAACAGGCCATAATCTTTCAAGAATATAACCTAAATCTTGATTTTCAAGATCTACATACCAATATCTAATCAATTCATGTAAATCTTTCCAAAATGACAAAGTTTTATTTTTGAGAAGATTTGTATTAACAGTATACAAAGCTCCATTTGTCCAATTCATGCTTACACCTTTATAAGGTATACCCATAATTGTCATTACATACATTAACTGTTTGATTTCACCAGATTTTTCTATAATGTTTCCATTGCCATGATCCATAGGGTAACTGAAATCTGAGAAGATTTTTGTTTCATCGTGCCCATGATCAACTGTATGAGATTGTCTCAGCATTACATCAATAAGGAATTTGTGTGTATTAAAAATAAATCCATCTTTTGGTATTGTGTGAGTTGAAAAATATGCACCTAAACCAATGTAATCATCGGTAGTGTAATTTAGTAATTGCATCAAATCTGGGGAGTGGTCGAAACAATAACCTTGCAAGAAAACAATGTCATCATATTCTGAAAGCTTGTCATAATGATCAATGATTGCTCTTACGTAAGTTTCAGACTCTCTGCCGTAGTTCTCAACATCAATTTTGTTAAAATTCCAGCGGTAATTTTCGCCTTTATTATAAACTATGATGTCTCCTTGAAGTTCTTCTACCCAAGAAATATCTTCATTGTATCTGGCAATTACATATAGTCTTTTGTGATTCATAAGCTAATTATACAATCAGCTATTAATTTATTTTCCAATCTTTGGTCAAATAAATTTTAATAATATTTTCAGCCCAATGCTTTCCCTCATCACCACCGTAACAAAGGTATTCCCAATATGTTGGACTATCATCTTTCTTACTATGACTATGCCATTTTTTAGCAGTGATTTTATGGATTTTTAAAACTGTATCTAATTCTAAATAACTTCTTTGTGAAAGTTGTCTAGCAATTTCTATATCTTCCAATGTTCCAAATTTTACATCTTTACTTCTGTGTCCATAAGCTTTGATTGCCATTGACTTGACTTGACTTGGAATTAATATTTGTTTCTTTAATAGTTCACTTTGAGTATAAGCATATTTAGTGAAAACATTGTCAGCATACTTAAAGTAGCCTAGTTCATCTAAATCAGCACAGAATTTCAAAAATCTTTCCATAGGATTTTAATTCTATACAAGAGAAATAAATTACTGTATAGGAGTAAAAAATGGCAATCTCAGTATCAGTCTCTTACGCAATTAATAAAATTACAAAATCAGGCACCAATTTAGAAGTTTTGTATACTCTTACCAATACTTCTGCACCACTTACAAGAAAGTATTTAAATGTTTTTGATGAAGCCACTTTATATGCTGGTATTGCTGATACTACAGGATATTCTGATGCAGTTACTTACATCAATAATAACTTCTATACATTGACAAAAGATGTAATGTCTGGTTTTGCAAGTGAAGCTAGATTGTTGATTCAAAACTCTATTGGAAGTACAGCAGGTACAGCGGTAACTGGAGTTGCTACATTTAGTCAATTACTTAATAAGCCTGAAATCACTTTGGGTTTATCACCATTTACTTATATTTACACATGGGCAGGTATATAATGAAAAATTCCTTAGAACTTTTAGCAGATTTAGCTAATGAATTGGATTCACAAGAATGTCATAAATTGGCTGACACCATCACAAAAACAATGATCAAAATTGCAGACCACGAAGTTAGTATGGTTCATTCTCAATTACAAAAGACAAAAGATGCTATTGATACTATAATGTCTTCTCTTCATGATGAGAATGAAGATTTGCCAGCTTGGGTACAAAGTATGATTAGCGTAAGTGCTGATGATTTAGATCAAGTTGCTCATTATATGAAAACAGCATCTAAGAATGAAGGCAAGAAACTCAATAAACCTTTCCGTACTCCAGGTGGTCCAAAGAAATTTTCTGTATATGTCAAAAATGACAAGGGTAATGTAGTAAAGGTTAACTTCGGAGATCCTCACCTTTCTATAAAAAGAGACCAACCAAATAGAAGAAAAAATTATAGAGCAAGACATCATTGCGATACCCCAGGACCAAAATGGAAAGCAAATTATTGGTCATGTAGAAACTGGGAAGCTGGAAGATCTGTTTCTGATAATTTGAAAGGCAAATAATGAACTTTAAGAATTTTCTCAAACTTGCATCTTTTTTTGATCAACAAGGCAAATACAAAACTTCAGATAAAATTTTCAAAATAGTCAAGGCAGAAATTGATAATCTTGATGATGATCCTTTGGGAATCAGCAACATTCAACCATCAGGAATGAAAGATGATCCTGTTGTTAAAAAATTGAGACAAATGGTGATGAATGGTGAAATTTCTGAACAACAATTTTGGATAGAATTAGAAAAACACAAACCTGGCACATTTGAAAATATGCTTAGTAATGTAGGTAAGGCTGGCGATTACGATATCGATAAGATTGAAAGAAATATCGCTTCTCAAGGCGTAAGAGTCAATCCAAAAGAGAGAGATATTTTTGCTAAATTTTATGAACTTTCTAATGATGTATATGTAGATTTTATAGATTCTTTGCAATCTAATTTTGCTTCTGTTTTAAGAACAATGGCAAGAAAAGATGAATTGCCAGAAATGTTTTTAAGCATTCAAGATCACAGAGCGGGAAATCTTATAATGGAACTTATAGAGCCATCAACAAAAGAAGAATTTCTTACTAGAGAATATCTCGAATTAAAAGCAAAAGGTATTGGTCTTTCAGATGCAGTCGAATTAAGTACAGGTGGCGATTATTCAGATATTAATGAATATCTGAAAGCGTTTGTTGAGAGTGAAGTTCCAACAATCACTTCCCAAGCATCAGTTATTACAGGTTTGAGATACCAAGAAGATGATGTTGCTAGAAAATTGTCTGATGTCACTGTCAACACCTTGAATGAAACTATAGATAATTCTCTCACTGAATTATATTACGTTTATAAGGGATAAATTATGTGGTATAGAGAAATTCTGGCATATAGAGAGGTCACTGACAAAGAGGGTGAAAGAACAATTCATCAAACTGGAACACAATACGAAAAACCTCTTTTCATTTTTGATGATCCAAATATTGATACCCAATACAATATTGGCGGAGCAGGTAGTCAATGGTTTGGCCCTGGGCATTACACTGCTCAAAGTCCTGCTGTTTCCAAAGGCTATAAGGATCTAGGCTTACAAAAGAGAAGAGAAGAAAAGTTACCTAAAGGAACAAGAATACTTCATTATAATTTATTAACTCCTGATGAAAAAAAACAAATTATAAATGCTTGTAATGAAAAATTTGGATTAAATGTTGATATTAATTCAAAAGTTCAAAATTTGGGAGATATAGGAAATTTATTTTATGATAGTCATTTAATCAAGATCAATCCTATTTTAGTTGAGTTGGGTTATGATGCAGTTGAGCATATATCTGATACAAATAATAATTTGACTGATGAAAATATTGAAAAATTAAAACAAGATCCTGAATATTATACTGAAGAAGGCGTTTTTAAGTGGCGAAAATTTAATGATGCTATTAGAAAAATTGGTAAAGAAAATATAATCATAATAAACCGTGCCATCATTACAAAACCAGATTTATTCCAAAAAATAAGATTTAGACCAGATTCGGTTACTCCTGAAGAATTAGCAGAATATAAAGAAGAAATACAAACAACTCAAGAAGAGATGTTGACTCAATTATTTGAATCAGGCGTGGAAACATTTAGGACATCTGATACAGCAAATTCTACAGCTGGAACTAACTGGTTGGACTTGAATATTATATGCAACTTTCTCAAAAAAGGAAAACATTATCCACAATTTGATACTTTCCTTAAAACGTTGAAACCAAGAGATATATCGAATATAAGTTTTGAAAAAAAACTTGAATATTTAAAAATATTAACTTTATTTTACTCTGATGATATAGTTGGAAAATTATTCGATATAAATGAAATATATGAAAACCAAGACGTAATAAGAAACAATATGTCTCAAGGTCCCAAAAACCAATCAATCAACAGAGTAAGAGAGGTTGTAGAAACATTTCAAAATACAGAAAATAATTTATTGAATGCTTTGTATACCTTGAAAAAAATACAATGCAATTCTTATGGTTGTGGCGCAGAAATGAAAGCAGGAGACACAAAGTGTTCTGTATGTGGAAAAGATAGAATTGCTAGATTTTATGAAAAAAAATCAAATTTAAATATACAAAGTTTAATTTGGGGAGTCAATACAGTCAATGCTTTGAAATCAATGCCTCCTAAAGATTTTAAAATTACAAATGTATATGATACTCATGGATTGATTAATGATTTTATAGAAAATATTTTATCACTTGCATCAACATTTGAAAATGTCGAAAAATTAACAGAATTGAGAACAAAAATTGTTCCTCTTGTTGAAAATTTTTCTCCTGAACAATTTAAGATTTTGAATGAAGGTTTTAAAACTTTAAGAGAAAAATTTCAAACAACGCCTTTACAACCCCAACCAGAGAAGCCAGAGCCAAAAGTTGCTTATAAAATTAGAAGAACAAAAACAGCTGGTAAAGTCAAATATTATTATTTCAATGGTGAATCTAAACCATTAAGAGATCATTTGCAAGATATATTCCCTGGTGCCAATTCAGTAGATATTTTTTATATGGCCGACAGAGTGAGAAAAATTGCTCTAAATGATGATGATGTTTCCAGAGTTTTGTATGATGCAGCAGTTGGACATCTATTCCCAAGATTTGAGGATAAAAGAGCATAATATGTGGTATAGAGAAGCAGTCACAAGAGTTGATCCATCTGGTCAAATAAATATGGATTTTCCTGATGTTAAGCCTAAACCATTTGACTTAAAAAATGTAAAATTTGAAATTGATGAACCATATCCTAATAATTATTCTATAACCGCTAAAATTTATGGAAAAGTTATAGGATTCATTGAATTTGATGCTAGTGACCTTTCAGATACTGCTAAAATTCTATTAGTTTCCTTAAATGAATATCCAATTTATTCTGCTAGAGAAGAATGGGAAAAACCTATCAATTCATCAGATAGAACAAAAATGGATATGAATGTGGAATTAAGAGATGCTGGATATGATGTTGATGAATCGTCTGTAACAAGAACCAAATGGGGTTTAGGTACGAGATTGTATCAAGAAATGAAAAAATTTCTACAAAAACATAAGCCATCAATTAGATTCATATCTGGAGACGTTCATTCTAGAGATGCTTTTCAAGCTAGAAATTCAGTTTTTGGATTGCCTATTGAATCTTATGACCCTTCAGAATCTTATGGATACAAAATAGATGAAAAAACTCCAAGAAAAGAAAGAGAAGAATTATCAAAAAAGATGCCATATGAGCTTCTTCCAGCAAGATTTGATGCAATGGGAAGTGGTGATATTCCTCCAGATAGTTTTATGGTGAAACATCGCTTAAAAAGAATTCCATATAATAAAACACAGAAATTTATGGATCCTAAAAAAACACCCACACCAATTTCAACGGAGACTGATGAAGATGTGGTATAGATATGCTGCTTTTGGAAAAATTGATCTTGATAAATATATATCAGAAGATCTTTCAGAAGATTTTAATATTGAAGAAGAATTGAAAGAATTATTGAAATCTGGTGTAAGTCCAAATTTTGGTGTTATTTATTTTCATAATTTAAATAAGAATTTAGAAAAATCAAGATTGAAAAAATATATTTCGTCATTTCAACCATCTAGAAATAAAGGTGCCAGAGCTACATATAATCCGAGAACCAAAGTTATAGGCTTACGAGATTTACAAGAAGACGAATCTATTGAAAATTTATCTCAAAGTATCAAGCATGAAATTAGACACGCTGTAGACAAAGGTAGAAAATATAGAACTCCACATATATCAAATGCTGAAATTGATTTAGCTATTGATTTTTTCAATAACCACAAAGATGAATTGGTAGATCCAGATACAGGCAAACTCCGATATAACCAAGATGAAATGGTTTTTTATTTTGCATATGATTATATCAGCAAAGATCATCCAGAAATTGAAACTCTTCCTGATGAAATGCAAAAAGTATTGATTGATCAAATGGTTAAAGAAAATATAAATAGACCAGATCAACTATATGATGTTTTTGTCAGATTGTCTCAAAATGAAGATGATTCAGATGTAACTTCACATTATTATATTAATGATCCACAAGAATACACTACTTTGCTTTCTGATTTAGATATGCTTATATCACCTCAAGCAATCAAAGCATATTTTGACAAGTATACGCAATTTGCAGATAAAGAAAAAATTATAAATGCATTAAGATTTGTATTCACTACGCCAAGTCAAGATACTTCAATACGAGTGCTTGCAGATATTAATTTTGAAGGTGCCAATTTGCTATCTTACATTTTAGAACTTGCGCAAAATAATCAAATGAAAAGAAATGCTTTTAAGATCTTGAATGATAATTTCCAACAATTTCTTTCACTAATTGATAATAAACCAGAACAAATTAAGGAAGCTAAAAAAGGTTACAATGCTCCTCGTACTGGCAAAATGAAAAAGCGATGGTCAGTAAAACACAAAAGGTCAATAGATTGTAATAATCCCAAAGGCTTTAGTGAAAAAAATTACTGCAAAAGAAAAAGACGTGGCGGAAAATATAAAACAGAGGGATAAAATCCCTCTGTTTTAGTATGCTGTAAGATAATAAGACCAATACTCATCTTCTCTATCAATTGGCCTATTTAAAAGATAATTAAAGGTATATCTAGGCACTCTAGGTTTGCTCAATAACTTCATACCAGATAGTTCTAATTTCTTTCCACCCTTTTTATGGTTGCAATCTGAACAACAAGTGACAAGATTTTCCCAAACATGTTCTCCACCTAAATGTCTTGGGTGTACATGGTCTAAAGTTAAGTTTTGCTTTCTAGAACCACAATATTGACATGTGAAATTGTCTCTACTAAAAACACCCATTCTACTAACTTTGTAAACAGGATTGCCTTTTTTCTTTATGTTATATTTTAAACGGATAACAGATGGAACTTGGAATTTCTGCCCAGCTCCTGTAAAAAAATAACTGTCGTCTTTGAAATGTAGAGTTTCAGCTTTGTTCATTATCAAAAGCTTCATTGCTCTAGACAGTGAACAAACATATAATGGTTCGTAGTTTAAATTAAGCAGTAAAATTCTGTTCATTTCAATAAAAATTATACCGTATGCAGATAAGGCTGCAAAGTTTATAGGATGAAAAAATGAAGTTAGATTCAACAAATTTTTATGACAGTATCAGTGATGGCAAAGTTTTAGTAAAGTTCGAAGCTTCTTGGTGTGGACCTTGTAAAGCATATGCTCCAACATTCAAAGAATTTTCAGAAGAAAATGAGAGTGTAAAGTGTTTTTCTTTAGATTGTCAAGTTGCTCCAGAAATTGCAGAAGATTTTGATGTCAAGAGTATTCCAGTAACAATTCTTTTTAATAATGGCGAAGAAATTGCAAGAAAACCTGGCAAGTTAAGTAAAGAACAACTTGCAGATTTTATTGATCAAGATTTCTAAATAAAAACCTCCTTTATGGAGGTTTTTATATTTTCAAGGTTTAGATGTGTCTTGTTTATAATAATCTTATTATTACTACATTTTTTGTCAGGTGAATTATGAACAACAATATTTTAGATGAATTGCACAAAATGGCAATGATTTTTGAAAACAATGGCAACGAAGAATTAGCAAATGAACTTCATGATGTTTTCTTGAAAGTATCAGCAAAAAAGAAAAAATCAAAGAAGAAAAGAAATGTTCCAAATAATCCATCTTTGTGGTCAAGTTGCAAGGCACAAGCTAAAGCAAAATTTGATGTATATCCAAGCGCTTATGCAAATGGTTGGGCGGCTAAGCAATACAAGCAAAAAGGTGGTACTTGGAGAAAGAGTGAGTAATTATGGCTTTTGAATTAGAAACTACTCTTCCAACGGGTGTTTCAGGTAATTATTGGTTCTTGGGCAGTGTTGAGGTTGTTTGTAGTAACGACCCATTTTGTTTAGCTTCACTTCATTTGTTTTTAGATAGACAAGCTAAGTTAGATGGCAAAGCTGTTATGGAAACAAGAGTTACAAAAATGTTTCTATCTGAGATTGATGCAAGTGTGTCTTATGATTTTAGAGCTTGTATTTATCTCGCTATGAAACAAAGACCAGAATGGGCAAATGCTGTAATGGTTTATGATGATCCGACTGAAAAACCAAAATGCCAAGATGCTTCAATAACTACTGAAATGGAAACTCCTGTCGCTATAACTATTGGCGCATATGATCCTTATAATGTTCCATTTAGTTTTTCAATTGTAGAGCAACCTTCTCATGGCATAGTAAATATTGAAATGGCAAATGTAGATTTTGGAGCTGGTTCATTATCTAATCCTGTTTTTTCATATGTACCTAATGCTGGGTTTGCTGGTGTAGACACATTTACATACACAGCTACAAATGATAATGGAATTGCAGGAAACACTGCGAAGATTACAATTACTATTCCAACAAAAATTCCAAGTGTTGCTTCATACAATGTTTCAACAGATATGAATACATCTGTTGATTTTCCAATGAATGGATTAGATCCGAACGGTTTGCCTTTAACATACACAATTATTTCTGGTGTATCAAATGGTTCATATTCTGTAAACAATAATGTGATTACGTATACACCAAACCAAGATTTTGTAGGTTCAGATCTTTTGCAATATATAGCTTCAAATGGGACATATACAAGTTCAGCTGCAGAAATACAAATTACAGTTAATTAATAGGGAAATTAAATGAAAGAAAAAGAAGAAAAAGTAGCAGATAATTTGCTCAAAGATATCAATACAGTTATTTCTGAATTGGAAGAAGCAGATTTAAACAAAGAAGCATCAATACTTCATAATATTTTTGTTAAGATCGCCAAACTTCCAAAAGAACAAGAAACTGGTCATAAATCTGCACCAAAGGGTTATCCTATAAAACCAAGTAAGTATGCTGATCCTAAAAATTTTAAATATCCTATTGATTCTGAAGAACATGCTAGAGCTGCTTGGTCATATATTCATCAGTCAAGAAATAGAAAAGGTTATAGCGCTGAAGAACTGAAATCTATGGAAAACAGAATTAGAAAAGCTCTTGATAAATATGGTGTAGATATTGAAGAGGAAAAAGATGCACACGACTAATTTAAAATCTTTGGCTGAACTTGCAGAACTATTAGAATTACAAGGCAATTTTGTTGAAGCTAATAGAGTACATAAATTTTTTATGAAATCGGCAGAAAAATTTAAAAAGAAATATGATGTTCCTTTTCCTATGAATCTTGATGACGCTTTGAACAATTATGATTCAGAAAGTTATCAAGTTGACACTGAGGGAAATTGGGAAGATGCTGAACCAATTTCTGATTTTAGAGAAGAAGCTTCTGATGACTTGATGCATAGTCCAGCTGCAGTAGATGACAATCATATAATTTTTTACAATGATGATGAAGATCATGTTGAAGTTATGAATATGGTTCCTAAACATCATTTAGACACTCTTCATAAAGATCCAAGTAAAAAAACAAGATTTATTAAAAGAGCAGACGATTAATTATGGAAAGATTCAGAAAAATTGAAGCTAAAAATCACGGTGGTCTTGACGATTGGTTTAATAAAGAACATTGGAAAGATGTTTCTAGACCAAAGAAAGATGGTGGGTTTGAAGATTGTGGCAGGGGCGAAACATCAACTGGCAAAAAACCTGTTTGTGTTCCAGCTAACAAAGCTAAAAATTTATCTGATAAAGAACGTAAAAACAGAATTCGTCAAAAAAGAAATAAAGAAAAAGAACCTAATCCTGACAAAAAACCAAATACCACCACATATACAGAACAAGCTGGTGGAAAATCTAATGTTTCAAATTCAAATAACATAAGATTTATTGGCAGTATGATCCCTTTATCAGAATTACGTCCAGAACAACCTAGATTTATTAAAGTATCTGGTATAGAAGATGAAGGTGGAATTGGCACTGATATACCATCACCAAGTAAACCATTTTCTTCTGATGACACTTTAGATCAAATGGGATACAAAGAAAGAAATTTTGGTGAAGAACCATCTCCAGAAGATAAGGAACAATATAAACCTTATTTTATATTAATGTATTTTCCTATGTACAAATCTTTGATCAGTAATATTCTTACACCAATGTTAGAAGATTCTAATTATTACAACATATTAGAATTTCAAAGCGCATTAAATCAAAAAGAACCAGAAGCAATAAAGTTATTCTTAAATGCTAATGAATATTTAGCGGGTACAAGCAAATCAAGAGGTGGTAGTCCTATTGCTCAAATAGCTTGTATGAATATGGCTTCGAATGCTAGAAAATTTGTCGATGCTGGAATTGATATTTTTAATTTTGATAAGAAAGAAAGTTCTGATGCTGAAGCTGCTTGGGAATTAGTATCTTCTGGAAATTTCTTTGAACATCAATTATCAGATGAAGATTAATATTTATGAATATTGATTTTCTTTCCTAAAATCAAATCCCAAATCAGCCTCAATCTTCCTTTAAAAGAAAGGCTGATTTCTTTTTCTATGAATTCTTCTGCAGTTTCAATCAATACTTCATCAAGATTATTTGTAATTGGTAAATAATCAGAGTTTATAGAGTCAATAACAAATTCAAGATAATTACTTGCTACTTTGTCTTGGGGAACGAAAATCTGCAAAAATTCTTCATGGTGAAAAAGGGCTAAGTTGTCATTTTCACAAGTAGCCCAATTTCCAGCATCAACTTCCAAACTCATATCTGTACCTGGAATGTTAATAAATTCAGATTCAAAGAAATATCTTGCTAATACTTCTCGTCCATAAGCATTCACAAAAGAAGAATATAAATAACGATTTTCTAACATATGATTCCTACAGTGAGTTTTCAGCAAGATTCTTTTCACGAAGTTTTTTGATTGACTTGTTTGCAGTGTTGTTAATTGCTTGCCTACTTACATTGTACATAATTGCCACTTCATCATATGTATAGCCTTCAATATAAATCAAATTAATTATTTCTTTTTCTTTTGGTGATAAAGAATCTAAAATTTCATTCAATTGTATTTTTTGATCTACAGAAGAATTGTCTAAAAATGGATGCTCATGATCTGATCCATTGTCATAAAGAAAATTATTATGTACTAATTCAGGCTTTTGCTTAGTGTCATCTCTAAGCGCTTTGTTTGGAATTTTAATTAATCCAGTGTCAGCTCTGAAATAATGGCTAAGATAAAAATTTATATAATTATGAAGGTGTGTAATAAGCTTTGTATTTTTACTTGGATCGTAATTTCTATAAGCTCTAATGGCACTAATCTTAGCTTCTTGCAAAATATCTTCTAAAGCATATTTTCTGTTATAACGAAGATAATTTTTGTTGGCCAATTTATAAATTAGCTTTTCATAATCACGAAGTACTTTTTCTTCTTTCCGCTTATCAATAGTAGTCATATAACCCTCACAGCTATAGACTTTAAGTATTAACTTTTTGTTCTCGCATATTTTTTCCAAACTTCTAAATCAAAATCAGCAACATTTTTATTGTTCTGCTCACACCAATTCAAGAATCTTTCTTCCCAGAATCTATAAGTCAAAGGAATTACAGGTGTAGATTTAGGTGCTCGATCATCAATATTTTCTTTGATGAATTTTAAAATATGTGTATCTAATATTGCAATCTTGTCTTTGTAAAATGTGTCAGAATGTAAAAGAAAAAATCTACTTGTTTTCATTCCAACACCAGGAATTTCTTCTAATATTTTTGGTGTCATTCTGTTTAAATTATATTCACGTTCAGAAATAAATTTGAATCCAGAATAGATTTTCTTATATTGTCCAAGTTTTGCTTTTTTTATCTCTTCAAACAAAATGCCATGTTGTTCTGCACTCTTGATTGATTGAAAAGGTTTTGCATTTTCTGGCATCATCAAGCGCTCATTTACAGAGCATAAAAACTGATCTAATTTATCAGCTTGAATGTAAGCAGTTTTTCCAGCCACCACAATGCAAAACAAGAGGAAAAGTTGTAACTCTTCCTCTGTTCTATTTAAATTAGTGATGTTATAAGGATCAATCTTCGTCGTCGTCTTCATTTGAGATTATCATATCACCTTTTGATATGAAGTCAAATATAGAGAGCTGTCTTTCCCACTCAATAACTTTTTTTGTTGCTTTTTGAAAATTTTTATTTCTTGTGCTTTCTTGTCTGTCAGTTTTTACATATTCAGCATAAGGAGACAATTGTTCCCAAGTTAAGTTTTCATCAATCCAATCTAAAATTAATTGATGATCTTGCAACACTGGATCATTGTCATCTATATCATTTTCATCTCGATCTAACATAGCATTTCTCAAAGCTAGTACATCTAAAAACTTAACAGAAAATTGAATTTTATCTGGAAATGTGATGATCAAATCTTTGCAAAATAATTTATTTTTATTTATTTGATATTCATCAAATTCTGTCAACCAATTGTCAAAAAAATCAAATGCCTCAAATTCTTCTGATAATTTTTTCTTTAAGAAATTTGTAATTTCAATTTTTGTAACATCAAATATCATAGCAAAATCATCTGAATTATATAGAAGATTGTTTTTATGAATGGTTTGATGAACTAATGAAGCAATCAAACTTTCTGATTCCATATGAAAGATATTCTTACCAATTACTACTGGTATTCTTTCAGGAATCTCAACATCAGTCGTCATTTAATGCCTTTGCAACTCTTTCGTAATCAAGCAAATACATATCATCTTCTACATCGCCATTGTCAGTAACAAACTTGACTTTGCCAACACGAAGTCCAATATCTTTCATAAAACGCTTAGGATCTTCACCATTTACTTTGACAACTGGCTTGAAATCAATAGCAGTGTCAGCAAAGAATCCTGTCCACATACTCATATTCTTTTCTTTCAAGAACATCCATACTGCAAAGAATTCTTCTAATGCTACTGCTTGAGCTTCAGACAAATTGTCAAATTCAACATTAATTTTCATAACGATCTCCTGAATACATTATACTGTTATTTAAAATTTTCAATATCTTTTAAAGCAATTTCCCAATCAATGAATCTAATTGCTTTGTCGTCTATGTAAAATAAACATCTTGGCTTTTCAGCAGTTATTTCATAGAAGCAATCTTTGATACCGTATTTCTCTAACCATTCCCAGACTAATTCTGTACCTGTTTTGCCATCTACAAGTGGGCGATCAGGTTTAGCCTTTGCAGTAAATAAAACTAATTTATAATCTTCTGCCAATTTTTTTACTGATTCTAATGACCCAGGTATAGGTTCGCCATATATAGTGCCATCATGCCAACCTAAAGCATCATTATGAATTACTCCATCAAAATCAATAGAGATAGTTCTTTGCTCTTCTTCACTAAAATAAAATTTAGGTTTCATCATCAAAAAGTCTCCCAGGGTCTCCAAATGAAATTCTATCTGGAACTTCATACATTTCTTTCACTTCATATTGGGGAAAGAAATCTAAATCAAAAAGTTGCAAGTTTATATCTTCTTGCTTCATTGTTCTTGTAAAGCGAATTCCAACTAATAATGGTATGGCTTTCAAATCTAGTGGAGGAAGTTGGTTCCATAATTCATTAGCAATCATAGACCAATAAGTATAATCCATAGATGCAATTGCTATAGGACTAACTTTCTTATATGTGCCTCTTCTTTTAGTTTCTGTGTTACGCCAAGACAAGTAAATTGATACTCTTTTAGCCCCTATTCTGTGCTTATTGAGTCTTTCTAATCCTTTGAACAGTAAGGCTTCAAAAACTTCAAAACTACCAGCATCGTCTCTTTTATTTGGTGGCAATACATGAGTGTGTCCAAAAGATTTAGGAATTTCATTGTCTGACAATCCATAATCACATTGCAAACTTCCACGAATCATATGATACCAACGAGCACCAACGATACTTCCCCAAGCTTTTTTCAATTTCAATTCTTCTGTGTTAAATAAATCTTCAATTGTTTTGATTCGTGATTTATTTAGACGGGCTTCCATCTTTTCAGCAATTCCAGGGAGGTCGGTCAATCCCAAAGTCTTCAACTGCTCCTGGGCTTTTTGGCCCAGGGCAGTGAATCCATTGGGCTTGTCCATGTCAGCAGCAACCTTTGACAAAAATACATTTTGAGCTACACCAATTGAACAAGTGATATGCTCACCCAATCGTTCTTGAATATCTAATTTCAATAACGCAGAAATCATCTCACAATCAAAATCATCGTCTTCATCAATCTCACAAGCCATCTCATCAATGGACAACACTTGTATCTTCTTGAAATGCTGGGACAAGATTTCAACAATTTGATTATGCACTTCTACATATCTTTTGGGTCTAGCTCCACAAACAAAAAGACCTGGGATTTTTTCTTTCGCCGTTTTTACACGGGTTCCAGTTTTTACCCCAAGTCTTTTTGCTTGATATGACGCAGCAATAGCACACGTATAATCAGAAACCACAGGAACTACAATTACAGGCTTCCCACGATATTCAGGATTGTCTTGTTGTTCTACACTAGCATAAAACGAATCAAAATCAATAAATAATCGTCTAAAAAAAGCCATACATACACTATACCATAAATGGAACAGCCAAGCCCTTAGCAACTAATTCTTTATTTAATGAAACATAATTTCCAGAAGCATCTTTATAAAATACTTCTGCCAAATATCTACCCCACTTTTCTTTGCCATCTTTCTTTGTGACAATTACAATTTCTTTACCAGTAATCAAATCACTAACATACTGCTTAGTCTTCAATCCTTCAGCAGCACTAGGCCCATGAATTTCAGGAGCATTGATACCAGTGAACCGGAATTCCTGATTTTTTTGGACAAAACCAAAGCCTAAATCAACATCTCCACGAATTGTATCTCCATCAACAACTCGTAAAACGGTCATCTTGTAATGATATAAAAAATCTAACATTTTTAATCTTCGGGATAGACAAAATATGCTTCTCCCATCTCCTTATTTTTACTTTTCTTACGCAATAAATATAACTGATAAGAAACAGAAGTCAGCGCAATCAAGATTGCGCTGACAGTTAGAATTTGACCCTTAGAAAGTCGTAATTTTAAAGATTTATTTTCCACTTCCAATACCCCTCAACACATATCCATATTATACTTAAAATATATAGTGGTGTGTTAAATATATTGGAAAAAATTAGAAACTTCCCTCTTGAATTAGAACCTTCTCATTAGCTACTGGTTTATCAACAATTAATGCTTCTGTGGTTAATACTAACACAGCAATTGAGACTGCATTTTGAACCGCAGAACGAGTAACCTTAGCAGGATCAATAATGCCTTCTTGAATCATATCAACATATTTTCCAGTACGAGCATTTAGACCAATACCATTTTCTCTTGAACATACAGTGTCAACAACAACGTCAGATGAAATTCCAGCATTGAAAGAGATTTGACGTATAGGCTCCATCAAAGCTTTACGAACTATTTCAAAACCAATTTTTTCATCTTCATCAACAAGATCATTCATTGATTCAAGTTGTTGTGAAATGCGTAAAAGGGTTGTACCGCCACCAGGAACAATACCTTCTTCAACAGCAGCTCTTGTGGCAGCTAAAGCATCTTCATAACGATATTTCTTTTCTACCAATTCTGCTTCAGTGCTGGCGCCGACCTTAATGATAGCGACACCTCCAGAAAGCTTTGCAATTCTTTCATTTAGAATTCTTGCTTCATAATCACTTTCAACTTGAGATAACGTTACTTTCAATTGAGAAATACGATCCTCAATTTTATTATCATCGCCCTCGCCACCAATGATTGTAGTAGATTCCTTATTTATGATTACACTCTTTGCTTTTCCAAGATTGTCTAGGGTGCAAGTTTCAAGAGTGGTTCCCATCTCTGAGGAAATTACGTCGGCGCCAGTTAAAGCAGCGATGTCATAAAGATATTCTTTCTTCTGACCAGCAAAACCAGGAGTCTTTACAGCAACCCAAGGCATAGCACCCTTATGCACATTGATTACAAGCATTTGAAGAGCTGCCCCATCAACATTGTCAGCAACAATTACAATGGGTTTCTTTTGTTCATTAACTTTAGTAAGAATAGGAAGAATGTCAGCAGAATCAGAAATTTTTCCATCATAAAGAAGAATATAAGGATCAGTGTGCTTACATTCCATCTTTTCTGCATTATTGACGAAGAAAGCAGAAACATAACCCTTGTCGAATTTCATACCTTCAACAAGTGACAAAGATGTTTCTCTACCTCTGGATTCTTCAATAGTAATGACACCATCTTTGCCAACTGCTTCCATAGCGTCTGCAACAATTTGGCCAACTTCTAATTCATTACCTGAAATGGTTGCTACAAATGTCACTTGTTCTTTTGATTCAATTGGCTTTGCAAGTTTTTCAATAATTTCAACTGCTTTTTTTGCTGCATCTTCCATACCAATTTTTACATTAATAGGATTGCCACCTGAAGAGATATATTTCAACCCACCAGAGACTAAAGCATTGGCCAAAACTGTTGCAGTGGTGGTTCCATCACCCGCTACATCGTTGGTCTTAGCCGAAACTTGCTTACAAAGTTGAGCACCTAAATCTTCATAAGGATCTTCAAGCTCAACATGTTTTGCTACAGTAACTCCATCCTTGGTTACGATAGGACCTGAAGCAGATTGAATTACCACATTACGTCCCTTTGGACCTAAGGTAGTAGCAACAGCAGTAGCTACTATTGATACTCCTCGGCCCATTGCTTGACGTGCGTCATCACTAAAAGATAATTGTTTGGCTGGCATAATTACTCCGATTTAATATTAAAGGACTCATCTTTGAACCAGCCTTTTTCTTGAAGTGTTTGACACAATTTAATGTAAGTAAAAGCAGGAGGCAAAGCAACACGTCCTTTACTTGTTATACTGACAAAATTCGATACGATGACTTTTTCTTCTGAATTTTCAACATAAGCGAGTTCAATGTCGGAAAGCAAGAAAGGTTCAACCATACTTTTGACTGTGCTAGGTTGCTCGTTCAAAAGATTTGACATTGTTTCAAAGCCTACCGGGCCTCTTTTCTTGAGCAATTCTACAATGTATTTTCTACTTACAATATCTAATCCGATGATTGGATCGATTTGTTCATATCTCAGTGTTTGATAGAGCAATTTCATTGTAAGGTCAGATGGCTTTACACGGCCAACTGTTGTAGCTTCAGCCACATCCATATAACTGCGCAGGAGATTGTATGCAACTCTAGCGGTTTTTCTGGACAATCGAGCAATCTTTGTGGCAATTTCATCAGGGATAGTAATATTGTAAATTCTTTCACCTGCGCCAACAATCATTTTGGTCAAGTCTTCAACACTATAAGGCAGGAGGTATGCCTTATGCTGAAAACGAGACAATAACGGAGCATTGAGGTCTCCAGTATGCGTAGTGGCACCAATGAGTGTAAATCTTGGAATTTGCATTTTTACTTGACGATTAAGGTTTTTGTCCTCAACAGTACAAGTAAAATCTTCCATAACACCATACAAATGCTCTTGAATCTTTGGTGCTAGAGCGTGGATTTCATCAATAAAAACAACATCATTTTCTTCTACATTCTTGATGATATTGTAGAAGTCAGCCCATGTTCGAATTCTGGTGGCCATGATTTGATGAAAGCCAACTCCCATTTCATTGGCTACAACATTGGCGAGAGTGGTCTTACCTAAGCCAGAGAAACCAAGAAACAATACATGCACGAGGCTGTTTCCGGTCTTTCTAAAGGCAATAATCTTTAGCTTCAAGAATTCCTTGATTTCATCTTGGCCAATGACCTCGTTGAATTTTGTTGGACGAAAATCTACTTTATTCATTTTTCTAGTGGGACTAACAACTGATTGCATTTTAGTTGAAACCTTATTAACATTACGGGATTTTGGAACTACGACTTGTCTCTTACTAGGTGACGAAAACAATTCTACCAGACCATCTAGCAAACTGTATAAATTTTTTGACATGGAACTTGTAGCATTCATTTCATATTCACAAGACGAGATCGAAAAAATAGCATACCAAACGTCTGCTATAAACTATCATAGATATTTTATCATAGTTGGATTTAACGTCAATAGACAAAATAAATATTTCAAAGATACTGATTCGTTTCTGGAGATTGAATCTTTAGACTCGAATAATAAAGAAATGCTCAAAAGGTTAGTGCTTGTATACTCACCACCAGACTATGAAAACATTGCTTTATATACTTCTAATAATATCATAAGCTTGAATGAACTGCAAAATTTATTTCACAATCTTTTCAATGGAAATCATACTAAAACAGATTATTTATTTTCTATTTCAAGAATGAATTTCGTCTTTGAAACTTCATCAGTAAAAGAAGATCAACCTGTGAATGTATTAGATTATTCAGAAATTTTAGGTGATGCGATGATGGAAAAGCCAATTTCTTTTGATCATTTCAAGATTGCATTAAAAGAGTTACTTCCAGAATATACATTTGTTCTTGATCAAAGCTGTATGATCATGGGAAATGATTTAAAAAATATTATAATTGAACATAATAAAAATAAATATGTACCCAAAATGACCACGTATTATAACGAAATCAAAGAACATGAAAAGTGTATCATGTTCTTTGATTTAGATCCAAATATTGCTGATTATTCTAGTAAAATAGTTTCACTCGAAGGTTATGTAGTTTACTTCAAATTCTAACTATTCAGGCTCTGCACTACCCTCAAAAATTATTCCTCTAGTTATTGGATATTTCTGATACCAAAGTTCCAAAGCGTGATGACAATGTTCCGCATATTTATAATGAGCGCCAACACCAGTACGCAGTTCCATTTCATATAAAAATTTATCAGCAGTAGTAGTATGTTCAAATAAATATTGATGACCTAAATTTGTAAAGTAAACATATTCAGGATGTTCTTTCATTATATTTTGAGCATCCCAGGTAGTTTTTTCAAATCTAGTATGGAAAAATTTGATATTGTTTGAAATTGTACTTTCATCAGGCAATTGATCCAAAGAGCCATAAAAACCCTTGGGAATAAATGGACAGAATTTGTATCCAGTGCGATGACGATTCAAATCTCTTATTTCTCCAAAACTCATATCACTCCAAGAGATCTTTACTGGAATTCTTGAAAGATTACTTGAGAATGGAGAATATCTATTAGTTCTAAAATCTAAATCATTTTTAGCTACTGTCATAGGAGGCGCATAAAGATTTGTACCATGATACAAATCATAATCTGACTTCCAAATCTCAAATTCTCTTGCATAATAAGTCTTAATTGCATCTGTTGGTTTGCAATGTTTGACAAGTCTTGGCGCACCTAATTGAAGCTTTTCTTCAATTTCTTTTCCAATAAGATTAAATTCTTTCAATTTATGAGATTGAAGATGCGCTGAAATATTTGCCCAAGCCCTAGCAGATTGAATCATCATTACACCAGTGAGAGCAGATACTGGTATATACACTCTTGCTCTATCAAAAGCATAATTTCTCATCATTCTTGCCACTTGTTTCTTGTCTTTATCAGAATCAGAGTTTAAAAGACTTAATGGAATTTTAGTAAGTTGTGGATTCGTCTCACCAAGTTTAGTCCAAAGTTTTAACGCCTCTTCGTAAAAATTAAAAGACTTAGCAATGTGTAGCTCATAGGCATCTTTTAGTTCTTCAGATATACCTAAATCTTCTGCACTAGCTACATTAGAAGAATCCATTTTGATATATCTGGTAGAACATTCTTGGCCACCAGCAGTAGGAGAAAGAGTCCAAAGGAAGTATGCAGCATATTGAGTGATATCATCAATAAATAGTGCAATTGGGGCCATATCAGCAATAGATGCATGACCATAATCCACCATCTTGAAAATACCATCTACTGACTTGTCTGTATTTGAAAAATCAATCTTGGAAACAATAGCATCTAAACCTTCATTATTACGAGAATAACGAGCACCTGTAGCAGCTAAAAGTTCAGGTGTAAGAGCATAACAGCCTTCGTTTTCAGCTGTGGTGGTTGGCGATATTGATACGTATTGAATTTTCATAGCTTTGGAAATTGTGAGAAACAGAGCGCCCTCCCATTTATTAATAGACGATGTTTCTCACAATCTATTTTACATCGTGATTAACCTTGAATCAACAATAGAGGAGATTATTTTTCCATATCAGAAAAATAATCATTAAGAAGTCTGCTAAAACGGAGCATCATTTATGAGTGTCATTTATGGTTTATATAATCAACATCTAAGATCGTCAGTAGGATTTACATTTACAGGAACAATTGCATATGCCACAATACCTTGGCATCCACAATCTACTATCGATGAAATTAGAGTTACAAATACAGCTGGTACTGCTTTTACAATAACTGCCTTAAACATTTTAGATGCTGGAGCACACTATAGAAATAGTACAACTGATGGTAAAGCACACGTAATCTTGAGAGATCCAACAGATAAAAATGCTACAGGAAATGAAGCTTATTGGACTAGTTATGAATTCAATCCTCCTGTTTTCCATGAGAATTTATATGACAGACCATACTTAAATGTAGCAGTTTCTTTGACTGAATCCAAAACTAATTTCCCAATCCGTATTACTGCTACTGGCAAAAAAGCAGTATCTACATCATATCAGAAAGCTGATAGTTTAGGTTTAGAAGTTCTCAATGATTACAGAGTGCTTATTGGTAAAGGTCAATCAGGTACTGGTGGATCTGGTGGAACTATATATGACGTAACTGGTATTGCCAAAGGCACTGGTGGAGAAAATGCTTCACAATTCAGTCTTTCTGCTACTAACGATTTTGTATATATTGGTTCAAGAAAGAAAATTGACCACTGGGAATTTCAAGTTGGGCTTGGCCTCACTGCTCCAGCTGTTTTGCAAGGTCAATATTGGGCAGGAAGTGGTTCAACATTTGGCTGGCAATCTTTTGGTGTCATTGATGATACATCTACAGGAAATTCAGATACCATGAAATTCTCAGGTATTGTAGAAGGTTCTGGATTAGGAAGTTCTGTTTGGGTTCCAACCAAGGCAGATTTTTCATCAAGTATGTTCTTGCCAAATGATCCTCTCACAGTACAACAAAACAACATTATTGCTGGAAACTATCCTATTGTTGTTCTTCCTCCAAATCCAGAAAGATATTGGGTTAGATTCAATCTTTCTGCTGTAGGTGGAGTTGTAAACTTTAATAGAATTTTGCCAGTAGCTGAAACATACGAACAATTCTAATAAAAAAAGCTCCCGAAAGGGAGCTTTTTTTATTCTGCTTTTTCTACTTGTGCAAATTCAATTTCTACTGGTGTGTCTCTTCCAAATAAAGAAATCATAACTCGTAATGTTTCTTTATCTTCATAGACAGTTTCAATTTTGCCAGTGAATTCTGAAAATGGACCTTCGACAATTCTTACAATCATATCCTTTTGAAATTTCTTCTTTGGAATAAATCCCTTATCTGGATTGATTGATTCAAGAATTTCCCTTACTTCGGAATCTTTTAATGCTACTGGTTTCTTTGCACTAGAAGAAACGAAATTTGTTACTCCAGGCACTCTTTTTACAAAATTGAATGACTCATCATCCATTTTCATATTGATTAAGACATATCCAGGAAAAACTTTGGTCTTCTTTTCAATTTTCTTCCCTTGAACACGTTTTACTTCAGTGTCCATAGGAATAATTACTTCATTGATTTTGTTTTCAAATCCACGTTCTTTTTTAACTTTATCAATGTAATTTTTTACTTTGTTTTCATATTGAGAAAGAACGTGAATTGCATACCATTGATCTTTTATCATTACACAGTCTTCTTTCTTGTTCTTTTAGGCTTAGCTGCATTTTCAACCCAAACCCAACAATGGACATAAGCACCAGTTTTTGTAACAGCTACTAAAGCATCATCGTCTACAGAAATTTCTTCATTTACAACAAGATCTGAATTGATGGTCTTGAATTTTTCCACTGCAAGATTTTTGTAATTATTAAAACTTTTGTTCTTGAGATCCCAATATGTATTTTTATATGATTCAAGTTTCAAAGCTAGATTTTTAGATTCTTCATCTTTATTCTTTTGCAGTAAATTCTTAATCAAAAGTAATTCAGCTTCATCCAAGTACAAATATCCACTCTTCATAATTATTTAATCCTCGACCACTTAAAACCGTGCAAATCATTTACTCCTATACCATCATAGAAGTTCAGTTTTTTCTTTCTTTCAACAATTCGCCATATAACCTTACCAGATTTATTCAAATGTTTCAATTCAAGGTCTTTGATTGTAAACATTTGATCTAGGGATGGTCTGATACAAGTTTCCAAATAAAGCGCTTTATTATTTGCAATGATTACCTTCATACAGCCAGAAAAATACATTATATCTAAAGCGGGAGAATTAGAATAACTTAAATTAGCAAGTTCTCTAGTAATCCTTCTAGCAGATTTGTCGTAGTCATCTAGTTGATCTGATATTTTTCCATTGCGATATATCCAAAATGCGAAACATTGATGATCACAAACCTCAGATTCCATTGCTTCTAAATAATCTTCAGGAGAAAGGGTTTCAAAGAATTCGTCAACAATGTTTTGATTTTTAAAATTAGATCGATTAGGAAAATTATCAGGCATATACCCATTGGCATTTTCCATCTTTCTATTTAATAAATCGCACAAATCATAATTCATAAAACTATTATACTACACCTTAATAAGCAATATAGAATAAAAAATAAAAAAATTCAGTATTTTTTAAGGTTAGCAAAGACTGGAGGATGTCTATGTTAATCAGCTATATCGCAATGCTTTTTTCATTATCTGGAATCATTTTAAATATAAGAAAGAATATTTTATGTTGGTTTTGTTTTATGATTTCTGATAGTTTATGGTTTACTTATTCTGTTTTGACAGGTCAATGGGCAATAACTCTCACTCATACTGTTTTTATAATAACTAATTTTATTGGATTTTACAGTTGGTCTAAAGCTAAAAACGGGAAGGATGCTAGTAAAAAACAGTAGAATAAATTAGTAAATATCAATAATTGATAAGGATTTTTAAGATGTCAAAATTTCAAAAGTTAGCAGCAATTAATAAAATTGCAAATGAATGTGCTCAAGATGGTGATTTTGTTCTTGCAACAAAGTTTCACAAAGAATTTATGAGATTAGCTCAAAATCAATCAGAAGCAAAGTATGTAGTAGATGCCGGTGATAGTTTAGCATTAATTGCAAGAAAATATAATAAAAAGGGATATGGCTGTTCAGTTCAAAAAATCATGCAAAGAAATAGATTGACTGATAGTAATATCCACCCAGGGCAAACATTATATATTCCTCTCGAAGGAAATCCAATGAAACCAGGAATTGATGGAGAAGAACCTTCAATGTAAAAAATCCCCGAAAGGGGATTTTTTTATTTAAGGAATATTTTTCTTTAGAAATGGTATAATATTTATTGAGTGTAAACCACTCAGGTGATCTTATAGACACCTAAATATCATGCGTACCTAATGGGCGCAAATGGAGAAAAATTATGTCTGAAATGGACTTTTATTTTAAAAAGATTCCGATGACTATTGCTCAGTCATCACCAATTCGTCAATCAATCCTTGACCATCACGAACAAATCGTAAATAAGTTTTTTGATGATTTCTTTGGCAATCGCAAAAACTTTATTCATTCAAACACTTCATATCCTAAAATGGATATCTTTGAAGATGATTTCTATTTCTGCTTAGATTTTGCAGTACCTGGTGTTGATGAAAAAGACCTTGACATTGAAATTGTCAAGGAAACGAAACTTCTTACAATTAAGGGAAGCTCAAGAATTTCTAGAGAGAAAAGCTATTTTTATCATCTTAAAGAATTGAAGCAATCTGCATTCTCTAGAACAATTCAACTTCCTGATAATATTGAAAACGAACCTGAAGTATGTCATTTAGAAAACGGCATTCTTAAAATGGCTTTCAAAAAGATTGTAGCTCAGGTTGAAGAACCTAAAGAAACAGTTAAGAAAATTCCAATCAAAAAATCTTAACAAAAAGGGGAGAAGAAATTCTCCCCTTTTTTATTTGAATGTATAATTAGTTTATGAAAAGAGCCCTTATAACTGGCATAAATGGCATGGATGGAAGTCATCTAGCAGAACATCTTTTGTCCTTAGGCTATGAGGTTTATGGAACTGTAAGATTTTCATCAAACTTAAAAAATATTGAAAAAATTATTAATAAAGTGCATTTGTTGTATGGAGATATAACTGAAGCAAATTTTATTTATAAATCAATTTTAACTAGTAATCCAGATGAAATTTATCATATAGCAGCAATTTCGTTTAGTGCTGAAATATGGACAAATCCTATTTCAACATATCAAATAGATGCTATCTCTGTAGTTCAATTTTTAGAAGCTATCAGAAATATCAATACTAAAATAAAGTTTCTTACTTGTTCATCATCGGAAATTTACGATGTGATGGTTGGCGGTATAGATGAAAGCACAGTTCCGAATCCTACCAGTCCATATGGTATTGCTAAGCTTTTTGCTCAACACAATATAAATATGTACAGAGACAAATTTGGTATATTTTGTTGCTCAGCCATTCTGTTCAATCATGAAAGTGAAAGAAGAAGTAATTCATTTGTAACTAAAAAAATAAGTTCAGGAGTTGCAGATATATATTTAAAATCTGAAACACCTTTAGTTTTTGGAGATATATCTGGAAAGAAAGATTGGGGTTATGCTCCTGAATTTGTTGAAGCAATGCATAAAATGTTGCAAATTTCTCAACCTGAAGATTTTGTTTTGGCAACACAAAAATTAGTTAGTGTCAAAGAGATAATTGAACATGCATTTAAATACAAAGAAATAAAAAATTGGGAAAATTATATAAAAACAGATCAAAGCTTATATACAAATAGAGTTAATCGAGAAGTGTTTGGTATAATTGATAAGGCCAAAAATTTATTAAATTGGGAGCCTAAAACTTCAATATTGCAAACTATTGAAAAAATGGTTGATTTTGAAGTTGCTAACAAGATTATAAAAAATAATATTTTTTTGGTGAACTAACATGAAAAAATTATCTTGGCGTTTGATGGAAAACGCAATAACATTTCAACAAAAAATAAAATTAGTATCTTTTATTCTTCAATCTAATAAATTTACCAATGGCCCAAAAGTTTTAGAATTTGAAAAAGTCTGGTCTAAATGGGTAGGAAGCAAATATTCACTATTTGTCTCCTCTGGAAGTACAGCAAATTCATTACTTATTGCTTCTATAAAAGAAAAATATAATTTGCAAGATGGAGACAAAGTTTTAGTTCCAGCTTGTACATGGATGACAAGTGTTTCTCCAATTTTTCAAAATAAATTAACACCTATTTTTATAGATATTTCTTTAGATGATTACTGTATTGACATTGAAGATTTAGAAAAAATAAAAACCATTCATCCAGACATTAAAATGGTTTTTACTACTCACTTATTGGGATTTCATTCAAATGTAAAAAAAATCAGTGAAGTTTTTCCTGATGCATTGCTTTGTGAAGATTGTTGTGAAGCACATGGAGTAACAGATGAATTTGGAAATAAAATGAATTCCAAATCTTTAGGAGCAACATTTAGTTTTTATTTTGGACATCATATAACAACAATTGAAGGTGGTTTTGTTTCTACAAATGATCCTGATTTATATGAACTTATGCGCATGAAAAGAAGTCATGGTTTGGCAATTCAAGCAAGTTCAGAAACTTATAAAAAGTATCAAGAATTGTATCCGGATATTATTCCTACATTCTTATTCGTTACAGATGGCTATAATTACAGAAATACAGAATTAGGCGCTGTATTGGGTTTGGAACAACTTAAAAATCTTGACAAAATTATTAAGATACGAAATAAAAATTTTCAAAATTATCATAATGTAATAAAAAATTATTCCAATTTGTTTTATGTGCCTAGTTGTAATATAAATCAAATGAGTTCTTTTTCTTTGCCATTTGTTTGTAGAAATAAAGAAATTTATAATCTCTTGATGCAAAAATTCAAAGAAAATAAGATTGAATTTAGACCTTTGGTAGCTGGAAATTTACTTAGGCAACCTTTTTTAAAAAATTATAAATTTGATTATGACAAAGAAACTTTCAATGCAAATATTATTCATGAATTAGGCATGTACATTGGAAATAATCAGTTTGTAAATGAAAAACATATAAAATTATTGCAAGATATTCTTGCAGAGGTAGCAGTTGATGTTGAAAATTAGTTTAGATGAAGCTTATGTATTTGACATGCTTTCAGTTTTTGATGTCAAAATCAAAAAGTTGGATGGTGAAAAACTTCTCAAGACAATTGAAAAATATTCAATTATGGTTGAAGAAGTTATTGACGAAATAGGCAAAGACAAATACGAACAGATCATAATTTCTGAAGAATATTTAGCTATGGTAAAAGCAAACTCAAGAGTTTTTGAATTGATTGATGAAAGCAAGAATGATACTGGTTTGGCAAAAATTACTGATGACGCAAATTATGATCGTCATATTGCAAAAATGGCATTACAAAATAGATTCTTTGAAAATGAGCTCACTGAAGTTAAGAATAGATAAATTGTATGTTAGATTTATTTAAATATTTTATGTTATATGTGGAAGGGGCATTGTCAAATGTATAATGACAATATGAAAAAAATTCTTACTCTAGGTAGCCATAATGTTTCAGATTATCTTTCAATTAATGACAATGTAGATAGAAACAAATATTCCTTAGATTTATACCTAGATGAAAAAATAGGTGCTGCCAGATTAAATGAATTGGCTCCACCTGAAACAATGTGGGGCAAGTATTGGTATCGCTCTGGTATTAATCAATCTATGACTCTTGAACTTAAGGGAATTTCTGAGCAAATTTGTAAGCGTGTCAAGCATGTTAAAGGTGATATTTGGCTTGATATTGCTTGTAATGATGGAACAATGTTTAAGTTCATACCAGATTCTTTTGTCAAGGTAGGATGTGATCCAAGTGATGATAGTTATCATCAAGAATCATCAAAACTTGCATTTGTAATTCAAGATTATTTCTCTTATAAGGCTTGGCAAGATTCCAAGATGAAAGATCAAAAAGCGAAAATAATTACTACAATTGCTATGTTTTATGATTTAGATGACCCTCACTCATTCATTGAAGATATAAAACAAGTATTGACTGATGATGGTATTTGGGTAATTCAACTCTCATACACTCCTTTGATGATTGAGCAATTAGCTTTTGACAATATTTGCCACGAACATGTTTATTACCATTCATTGAGAAGTATCAAAAATTTATGTGATATGCATGAATTGAAAATTGTTGATGCTGAACTTAATGATGCAAATGGTGGCAGTATTAGAATTTATATGCAGAAATCTAAAGCTGAAGTAAATTCTTTTGGAAATGGGCCTTTAAGAGATGTATGTAATTTTAGATTCAAAGCTCTTCTTGCTTATGAAGACACAAATTACGATGCAAACAATACTCAGATTTGGTCAGATTTTCAAAGAAGAATTGAAGAATTAAAAGAAACTACTGTTAATTTTATTCGATCTGAAAAATCTAAGGGAAAAAAGATTTTTGGATATGGGGCTTCAACTAAAGGCAATACTTTGTTGCAATATTTTGGATTAGATCATAACGACATTGAAGCAATAGCTGAAAGATCTCCATACAAATTTGGATTAAAAACTGTTGGGACAAATATTCCAATAATCTCCGAAGAAGAAATGAGAGCTCAAAATCCAGATTATTTATTAGTGCTTCCTTGGTGTTTTATTTCAGAATTTATTACAAGAGAACAAGAATTTTTAAATGCTGGTGGTAAATTCATTGTTCCATGCCCTGCCTTTGAAGTTATAGAAAAATCATGAAGAAAAAAAATATATTTTTTGTAAGTCAAGAAGTTGAAAGCAAATCTGTCTGTGGTGTTCAAGTTTTAGGTCAAATGTATGGCAAAACATTAGCTAAATCAAAAAAATACAATATCAAACATGTCAATGCTAGTAATTTGGATAAGTTATATTCTTATTTCAGTGTTTATAAGCCTGAATTAATTTTATTTAATTTTTCATTTGCAACAATGTCATGGATTATTTCAAATAATTTAGTCCGATATATGCCAAGTAAATATGCTTTAGTATTTCATGACTCAAATCAAGACATAGCAGACAATTTTTCACCTGAAAAATGGTTTGGTTTTCAATATATGATTGCTGCAGATCCAACATTAAAAATTGATGAATCTAGAAATTTTTTCACTACTACTAGATTAATGCCACCGTTTGAACCTAAAGATGCATATCAAGAATCTACAGTGCCAATAATTGGATTTCAAGGACAACTAGTTCCTGAAAAAGGTTTGGATCATTTAGTATCTCAAGTGCAGTCTGAATTTGATGAAGCTATCATAAGACTTCATTGTCCTAATTATCATTATGGTTCTGGTCAAGAAACATGGGACAAGACTCTCGAAAGCTGTACCAATATGATCAATAAGCCTGGTATCAAAATTTCTTTGAGTAAAAATGCAGTAGACGAGCAAGGATTAGTAGATTTCATGTCTCAGAATACAATCAACTGTTATTTTTATAAAAGTTTAGATGGGGGTGGTTTGGCATCTTCATTAGATTTTGCATTGGCATCTAAAAGACCACTTTGTATTACTAAGTCATATATGTTTAGAAATTATTGGGACACTCCTGAAATTTTTATAGAAAATACAACAATCAAAGATGTAATCCAATTAGGAACAAAACCTCTGGAAAAATTTTATGAAGACTATTCAGAGCAAAAGTTCATCGAAGATTACGAAAGAATTATTTCTATTATTTTAGGAGAATAACTAATGTCTTATTATCATACTCAAGAGAAACATAGTCAATTAATAAATAAATTCAACAATTCTGAAAATATCGTTACAAATTTCTCTCAAGCCTTTCAAGATATGTTTGTTTTGTCCATGCTAGATGGAAAAACAAATGGTACATTTTTAGATATTGGTTGCCATGACACATCTTTTCACAATAATACTTACTTATTAGAGAAAGATTACAACTGGAAAGGGTTCGGCATTGATTTGAACTACGGTATACTCAATAAATATAAAACTGAAAGAAAAGCAGAAGCAGTATGTTCTGATGCTGTCACATATGATTACAGTGATATATTAAATAGATTGGGCAAAATAGATTATCTTTCTTTAGATATTGATCCACCTCACCAATCTTTACGAGCTTTACATAAATTATTTTCCTATGGAGTTCAATTTGATGTTATTACATTCGAACATGATGCATATGTTGCTGGAGATGAAGTAAGAACAGCATCAAGAAAATTTTTATTAGATCAAGGTTACAATTTAGTTGTTCCTAATGCTTGTACCCATGTTGGACAATATTATGAAGATTGGTGGTGTCATAGTTCTGTAGATCTAAAAAATAAATTTACCCTATGCAAAAATTTAGAAAAAAATATGCCATTAGAATTTTTCTATGCAAAAACATTTTCACTCTAAACTGGATTTATTCCAGTTTTTTTATTGACATCTATAAATAAAATGGTATCATCCATTTATGATTATCCCAACAGTTCTCGAAAAGTCTGCTACAGGCGAACGTGCGTATGATCTTTATTCACGTTTGCTAAAAGATCGTATTATTTTTCTTGGTGAAGATGTCAATGAACATTCTATGAACCTCTGTATTATGCAGATGTTGTTTCTTGATCGTGAAGATCCTCATATGCCTATTGAATTTTACATCAATAGCCCTGGAGGAAGTGTAGTAGATGGTCTTGCCCTTTATGATGTAATGCATACCATTTCTGCACCTGTAAATACCACTTGTGTTGGCACTGCTGCTAGTATGGGTGCAATTCTTTTGACTGGTGGAACTGGCACACGAGCTGCCCTTCCACATTCCCGTATTATGATTCACCAAGTTTCATCTGGATATCGTGGTACTGCTGCTGATATCAATATTCAGGTAAGAGAAACAAACAAATTGTATGATCAACTGCTTGAAATTCTTGCAGAAAAATCTGGTCAAACGATAAAGAAGTTGCGAAATGATTGTGATCGTGATTACTATATGAGTGCTGAAGAAGCAAAAGCATATGGGCTTATTGATTCTGTAATTGAAAGCAAAAAGACCAAATAAAAAAAGGGGAGAAAATTCTCCCCTTTTTGTTTAGTAACTTGATCTTTCGTCTCTAGATCTTTCGTATGCCATAGCACCAGTATCAGGTGAAAAAGGTTTCGGTTTTGTTTTGTCTACAACTGTGAATAAAATATCGTGTTTTTTTCCAAGTTCATCTGCCCATTCTTGTGCATATACAATAGCATCCATCTTTTCTTTAAACGGGACTATGTTTCCTCCGGCTGATTCCCTTCCACGTTTTTCACCAAGATAAATATTATCTTTGTCTGTTGATAAAGATGCGCTTACGTAAAAACCATTATCACTTCTACGCACTGCTACATTTGAGTTATTGCCAGGTGGATCTGGAAAGTCTGGTTGAGGATCGTCATCCATGGGTCCAAACATATCATCATAAGTGCCTTCTTCATCAAAGTCTCTATCAAAAGCTAATTTCTTCATTACATTTGTAAGAGTATTAGCTTCTGCGTAAAGACCATTTGCATCTAATTCGTTTGCAATATCATTAATTTTTGCAATAACTTGTTTTTTCATTTTGTGTCCTTTGTCAGGTTGATAATATTTTTTTACATGTACTTGCAAAATTTTCCTTTGCAATATATACTTTATTGATCCTAATAAGGAAGAAAACATGGCAGAAATTCTCAAGTCAAAATCAATTTACTACAATGATGTAAATCTTGTAGCCCAACCGTGCAAAGTTAAGTCTCGTAAAGATATACCTGTTGAATTAAACAGAATTATAGTTTCTCCCATGGAAGCAATTGTTGGAAAAACATTTGCTTTTAAAGCAAACGAACTTGGCCTTTCTATTGCTCTTCATCGTTTTTGTTCCATAGAAGAACAATTAGAACTTTATAATTCTTTACCTAATAAAAGAAATGTTTTTGTTTCCATCGGTTTAAACGATTGGGACAGAGTTGATGCATTGGCTGAAGCAGGAGCCACATCTTGGTTGATCGATATGGCAAATGGCTATATGGCTACTGAGATAAGAACTTGTGTAGAAAAACTTGCCGACAGAGCAAGTATTCATGATTTAATGATGGGCAATATTCACTCTGAACGTGGTTTTCAGATGTTGTCAGCAATAAGAACTAATAAAACTTTCATGAGATTTATCCGTGTAGGTATTGCTGGTGGTAGTCCATGTGCTACTAATGACTCTACTGGATATAATCGTGGACCAATCACTGAAATTATGGAAATCGATGAATCAAATCCATGGGATCCATATATCGATCACAGGCACAAACCGTTTATTGTTGCTGATGGTGGTATCAAGAATTCTGGATATGCTGCTAAGGCTTTTGGTGCTGGTGCAGATTATGTTATGATGGGAGGGTATTTTGCTCGTGCATTTGAAGCTGAAACCCATGTTAGAGGAGATGGTCACTATTGGGGAGGAGCATCCCACAAGCAGCAAATTCTTTCTACTGGTAAAGTTTATCGTCATTCTGAAGGTAAAGAAGTTCCTATATTGGATCAATTATCCCCTCTCGAAACATTAGTAGAAGAATTATGGGGTGGTATATCTTCTGCTGTATCTTATGGTGGTTATGATACACTTACTAACTTTATTGGAAATGGTGTTTTTGAAATCAAACAAAACTCACTTCCGCCAAGGAGAGGTTAATGTCCAGAAATAAATTTTACGATAAAACTATTTTTCAAATTAAAGGAATGTTCAAAGATGAAACAGCTCTGAGCATTCTTGACAATATGCAAGCAGTTTATGAGGCAAAAGACAGTGATTATTCTGCTAGTGGTTTGCCTATGGGTAATCTTCGTAAATGTGAGGATGCTGGTATTGATGCTTGGCGAGGATGTTTAGTTAGAATTGGCGATAAGATGTCCCGCCTTGAAAATTTCCTTAAAGAAAAAGAATATCTAGTAATTTCAGAAAAAGCTGAAGATACAGTAATTGATCTTGCCAATTACGCAATTCTTATGTCTTGCTTAATTGAAGAAATTAAAAAACCTCATTCAGATTATTATTGGAATTTGTCTGAACGAGCGCAAGAAAATCTTGTAAGTTTATCTTATTATTGTGTTTTTCAGGCAATGCTTTGGAAAAATAACGACACTGAAAATGGGTTAATTTTTCTTGAAAAAACATTGAGTTATTGGAAACCTTTGTGTGATTATTCTTTAGAGATGCAATGAAAGATACATTATTGATTAGCAGTCATAGAGAATACTTGACTAATTATTTGAAAAACAAATTTCCCAACGCAAGAAAAGAAGATATTGAAGATGCTGTTCAAAATGCAGTAATTAAAGCAGTAAGGCATAGTGATAAATGGCAAAAAAATTGCTCACTTAAAACCTGGCTTGCTGTAATTGCTAAAAATATGTATCTTGATTCATTTAGGAAAACATACACTAAAAATGAATATTTGCTCAAGACTAATGAAGAAACATTTGTATTTGATAAAATTTCTGTAGATGATTTTTCTGACAATATTTGTGAAATTGAATATGAAAATGAACTTACAGAAGTGCTATTTTCTGGTTTTGACGACAATATACATGTTCAAACTTTTAAACTAAGTGTTTTTGAGGAAGTTGACTATAAAGATATAGCAATTCTTTGTAATATTCCAATTGGTACTGTGAAATCTCGTGTTTTCAGAGCAAGAAAACTGTTGCAAGAAAAATATGAAAAATACATATCAACAAACCAATCATAAAAACAGTCTTATCTTAAATGAAAGAAAAAATATTACTTATATTTTAAGAAAAAAATATCCAAATATGCCTATAGAAGATATTGAAGATGTTGTTCAAACAACATTATTCAAGGCATTGAAATTTTATGATTCTACTAGAGAGACAAATATTAAAACATTTTTGTTGACAATTGCAAACAATCATATAATTGACATACATAGAAGATCTTATAAAAAACTTGAATGTTCTGAAAGTGATATAGCAGATTACGAGACCATTTTTATGGAGAATGATTTTTCTGAAACCTTTTGTAATCAAGATTTTCAAAAAAATATAATTAAAAAATTGTTTTCAGGATATGAAAACAATATAATCATAGAAACTTTTATTCTTTCTGTAATTAAAGAGAAAGATTATGAGGAAATTGCAATAATTCATAATACAAATAATGCCAATGTTCGTAAACGTATTGAAAGAGCAAGAAAGTTATTGCAAAAAAAATATCAAGAAATTGTTGCAGAACAATAATTGATGGTATAATGTTTAAAGTTTCATTTGAAAAAAGGAAAATAATAAAATGAAGAAATTTGTTCTTACAGTAGTTGCAATTGTTGCAGCTACCTCTGCTTTTGCAGCTGATCCAATCTTTGGTGCTAAGCCTCCAGTAAAGAAGGCTGGTGTTGATTTCACTACCCAGTCTGTTGGAGTTCAATTGCAAGACAATAAGTTTTTTGTGAACTATGCTAATGATGGCAAGGATTGGTTTACAATTACAAATCCTGGCAAGACTGTTCCTGATGTTGAGAATTACGTTGGCGGTCTTCTCAAGGGTACACGTTTTGTATCTGTCGTTGCAACAAATGGCAAGGAGACTCGTGTTTCCTATGGTTTTGAAAAGCAACTCGTAAAGTTTGATGTTCCAGTAATTGGTACAAACGCAACTGTTATGGGTCAAGTTTTTCCAACTGGCTTCGGTGGTGGTTCTTTCAGCAACCTCAACCTTTCTAACAATTGGGCCTGGGGTGTTCGTGTTGGATTTGATGTTTCCAAACTAAAGCTCCCAAAGCTTTTCTAAAATAAACACTAAAGGGGAAGATAAATTTTATCTTCCCCTTTATAATATAATTATGAGTTTAATTGAAGAAACACTCATTACAATAAAAAGTTCCCACACGATTAAACCGTGGTGGGAAATTTGCATTTATTGCTCTCAACCTTTTACTACAGATACATTTGAAAAAACTTGTCAAAGATGTAAATTTTTTGATAAATATAAAGATGAATTTATATCTGGTGTAATGCTTAGGTTTATTCTTTTTTGTTTAGTCATAGCTTTGTCAAATTGTATATCTGCTATTTATATGTCAAAAATCACAGGAAATATCTATCATTTGCTTTTTTTCTGTGTTTTACTTGATTTATGTATAGGAACAATCTTCTACCGCATTGTAAAAAAATAGTACAATAATCTTGCAAGGAAAATAAAAATGCCAAGACCAAAGAAAATCGTCCAAGAAGAAATTAAAATTTCAGAAGTGTTAGAAGTTCAAGAAGAACCAGTGATTGAGTCTGAAGAGATACTTGAAATTGAGCCTGTTTCTATTGATGTGCCTGAATTAGAAACCTTAAATGTTGAAGAAGAGAATACAAAGACTATTTTCAAGGTGTACCATCTTGGAAATTTCATAACTGAAGTAGAAGAAAATTCAGATTCTCTCAATAACTTTTTAGAATGTAACAAAGTTCAATTGTATGAAAATATTTATAAATTGAAAGTACCTACAAATAATCCTGAAGATTTAGTGCTTTTTAATGTACCACCTACAGATAATAGAAAATACAATTCACTTGCTCAATATTTTCAACAAAATGGATTCGCTCCTCAACCCCCTAGAATTGCAGATTGGATGACTTATTATCAAGGCAAATATCCTTTGGCTACTGAAGAAGAAATTGCAATTCAAGTTTTTGGCCCATTGGATTATAGTTTTGAAATTGCAAGGTAATGGAGTATGGTTTTAAGGTAAAAGCTGAATTTGCGCATGTCAAATTAATTACGAAAGCATTAGATATCTTAAAATCAATATCCAAAGGTGAACTTATAAGATGTGTTTCTTTACTTGAAGAAAACAAAAAATCTTACACCGAGACAAAATTAGAATATCCTGAATTTATAGACTTGAGGTTGAATAACCTCAGGTCTAATCTTTTATCTATTGAAAAACAATATTTCAATAATAGATATTTAAATATTTTTCAATTGAATGAGTTTGGATTTCAATTGGTAGATATCAAACAAAGATTTATTGACACTGGAATGATTATGAGAAAGAAAAAACTCATAAAAATCGAAATTCTTATGAATCAAGATGAACTTGATATTATAAATTTAGCTTGTTCCTTATATTGGAAAATTCTATGTGGCTATATGGATTATTTGGCAGATATTGATTTACATAAAATTGACAAAGAATTATTGAAAGAAAGTTTGTCTAATATCTGTGATCTTGCTACTGGATTTGAAGATAAAAATGCCCGATTAGATATAGAAAACAAAGCAGTGAATAGAAAAGCAAAGTGGGCATATGATATTTGCAAAACTATTGACAGCGTAGACAGTGATGATATAATCAAAAACATAGGAACATTACCTAAGTTGAAGATTACAAAAAATGGCTAAATACAAACATTCTTTTTGGCGATATGTACCAAGCACAGAAAAATACAAATCTGAATTCAAATTTGTAGAATCTTTTGAAACAGATTCTGATACTGTACCTGAATTTCACGATCATTATTGTATTGACCACATGATTAATTTAGAAACAGGACAAATGAGAGTGAAAAATCATTCTGCTCCTGAATATTGTGTTTCTAAATACATTGGCTGGGGATTGTGCTTACCACCTGTTGAAAAAGCCAATAAACAAGAAATTTACTTGGTGATACATAGAAGCTCATTTTCCCATAAAAAGATTGAATTTGATGAGTTTCTTGAACCTAAAGACAAAAGATATACCCAAGAAGAATTTGAATATCTTTTATCTGTAATTGAGAAAAAATTCAATAAACAAAAAGAATGGGCAAAAGATGGCATAAAAATTCCAAGTCAATATGAAGATGGAACTCAAGTATTTAAAACAGAAGAAGAATTTAGAGCCTTTTCATTTGGTAGACGTGCTTATTTTCTTTATCATCTAGTTCGCAATTATAATTTCACCCATCTTATTCGTAGATTAAATATAGGATACACCCAATAATGTTAGTATGTGATGTTTCTGCAATTGACAAGCTTATTGATCTTTATTTTGATAATTTATCTGTAATTTTTAATGATAAGAAATTCTTATTATATGATCTTCGTGACCATTTTGTAGATAATAATATAGAATGTTCTATATATGATCATGAAATTACTACGTCAGGTATTTATTTTAAAGATTCATTGATTGTTGAAATTGACAAACAACAAGATTTCAGAAAAGACGATACAATAAACATATGAAACCAAGCTTCAAAGAATTTTTAGAAAAAATTGATTATAATGATCCCTCTGATTATGATTTTGATGCTGATGAAGCAATTGACAAGAACATAAAAGAAACTATCAAAAACATCAATAAATCATCCTGGTGTTGGACATTGTGGAGTTGTGAAGGCCATAATCATTCGGAAGATGAAAAGTCTTTACCATACTTTGTTTTCATAGTAAAGAAAAAATGTATTCCTGTATTATTAGGACTATTATTTAACACTCTTGACCCAGATATTGATGTAAAAACTATGTTGCCCTTATGTAATACCAATTCAATTAATGTATCTTGGGGATTTACTGATGACAAATATGCAATTGTAAATGTTCATTGGGCACATAATTTTTTGGAAGAAGAAAATCAACATAAAAAATTGTTGTCTGATCTTTATGAAATGAGTTTTAAAATATTAGAGGCAAAATTATGAATAAAAGAATTGGTGAAGAATTAGACTCAGATATTCATTTTCAGATGCTAAATTCTTTCACGCAATTTATTGAACATTTTTCGCCAGTGTTAGACAAGGCTGAAACTTATCATAAACATATACTTGCTGAAAACTTAATAAACCCAAGTGAATCTAATAAAGAAAAACTTGAAATTATAAATGACACCATTGAAACTTTAGAAACAATGATACCAATTTTTTTCAAGTTTGCTAAATTAGAAGATAGATTAGAAAAGTTTCATACAAACTAAAAAAAGCCCTCGTAAGAGGGCTTTTTTACTATCTAATAACTACAGCCTTTTCGTGGCCTACAATTACATCTGGATCAACATATACTTTGACTCCAGCATCCTTCCATTTCCAACACAATGAAACGTCTTCTGAACTAAAGTCTTTACTAATTTCAATCTCGTGCATTGCTGGCTCAAACCAAGGATATGTAACCTTTTCAAATGCACCCTTACGACACATCATAAAACCCATACCAGCATAGAATACTTCTGCAAGCTTCTTAGGATGATTATTAGCAAGTTCCTTCAAATCCCCAGGTGAAAGAAATGGGAACATACCTGTCTTTAAGAAGAAGTTTAAATCCCAATCTTTTACAATTGTGGAGTGAGTTCCAGAGGTAGTAAGATATATACCACAAAGAACTTCTAAACTCTTGTCACGTTGCATTTGAGCAAAAAGCTTTACCACTTGTTCTGGCTCAAATACGATATCAGAGTCAAACCACATAATATAATCGTATTCAACCTTGCCTTGGAACGGAATTTGATGAATACCTGCTCTATTATCAGCACCTAGTAGATTTGCTCTACAGTGGAAAATAACTGGAGAATAATGCCTAGAAACAATAATATCAAATGGCAAACCACGAGAAGTAGCCAATAATAATTTTGTCCAAGAATCAAAGAATCCAGGAGTAAATTCTTTTCCAGGAATACAACATACAACAACTGGCTTCTTTACAGGAGCAGCATTAATTGTTTTAGCTAATGGAGCTGGCATATTAGTATTGAATTTCATATAAGTATTATACAAAGAATTAAAAAAATAAAACCCCATTTCTGGGGTTTTATTTATTGTGTCTTGACCGATTTCATTCTATCCACTCGGTTAATACTTCTTTGTATACTATTTTGAGTGGCATTTTCTTGTTTCTGTTGAGTTGGAAGTGTTGTTAAAGAAATTGCTTTCTTATCTTCATCTTCCTCTTCTCTTTCGCCAGTTTTTTCTTTAGAATCTTCTTTGGAGCCCATAGCTTTCATATTGCCAATTTGCTTGACTGTTTTGTCAATTTGATTATTAACAAAATTGGTTTGTTTTTGCTGATTCATTATGCCAGTGAGATTGACCATGTTTGCACTTCTTTGAGAAGATGAACTTTTCAATCTATCTACAGTATTTACAGTTTTGCTAATGTCTTTATTGGTTTTATTTGTATTCAATTGATCATTCTTAAATGTAGTCAAACTTGTAAATCCAGCTTCTCTCTTATCGTCATCATCGTCATCAGAAGCTTGAATGGGAGCTTGCTTCTTCAATGTAGATGTTTCTTGCAAAGTATTTTTAATTCTATTCTGAGTGGTATTTTCTCTATTTTGATCACCAACCATTTTATTCATGTTTACAGGATTTGCAATTCTTTTAGATGCCAATTTCGAAGCAATTTTAGTCAATGAATCGGCTTCTTCAAAATTTCTGTTAGCATCAAATATATTGGCCAAGTTTACGATTCTTTCTATAATATCCATCTTAAAATCCCTTGAGAGTATTGACTTTTTTCACTGAATTATTAATATTTTTTTGATCAATATTAACTTTGCGCTCTTTTTGAACCATGTCAGTGTTCAAATTAATCATACCAGCAGCTTCTCTTTCACCATCTTGCATTTCTTCTGCCATTTTAGTAATCGCATCTGCTTCATCGTGCATACCCATAGCATCTATATCATTTGCAATCTTAACAAGTTTAACAAAAATATTTTTCATAATTACTCCCTTTAGTATTATATTTACAGAAAAATAAAAATTGCACCTTTTTGGGAGTATAAAATTGACAAGCAGGAATATAATGTTTTATAAAATAAAAAAACAATAACCGTTCCCTAAGGAAAAGATTTATAAATGAAAAAAATTGCAATCACTCAAGAATTATTAGATATCGCAAATGAATTGGACAATATGAAATTGTTCAAGGAAGCAAACACTGTAACTAAAATTGCCCATGTTGTTGTAGCTGAAGACTATAAGCATGACCCAATGGTATACAATCCTGATGAGAAAGATGCAGATGTTCAAGAAGCACATTCTATGGATTATTTAGATGCCATGGAAGCTTTAAATAAATTAGTTGAATCTGGTGAACTTAATCCAAGAGAACTTTCACAAATTCAATCTATTCTATCCGATTCTGATAATGAAGGTCCAGATCCATTCAAGGAAATGTCATTTGATGATGATGAACATTATATGACGGATGAAGAACTTGATGAGCAGTTCGATAATGATCCACACGATATGGATGATGATGAAGAAGACGATGATCCTCACGCTTGGCAATATGAAGAAGATGAAAGTGATTTAGATGACATGGAACATAAGCAAAGAAGTGATCATCATATGCAACATCACGACGAAGACGATTTCTAAATAAATCCCCTCGAAAGAGGGGATTTTTGTTTGACAAGTTCTTGACATGGTATTGCTCTTGTAGTATATTATTCACAGGAGAAACCTTTTAATGAATCGATTGCCAATTCCTGACCCTTTGATTGATGCTATTATAGAGCATCTCAAATTTAATAGAGATTCAGCAGCTCCCACAAGTAGACAAATTACTAACTATTTTTGGGAGAATTACAATTATCCAGGATCTAAAACTTGGAATCAACTATATGCTGAAGTCAATGCACAAATTGCAATACACAAAAATAAAAACAATCGACATAAGCAAATACGTCCTCTGCAAATAATGGAATACCAAACCGTTCCTTACACTTATGGATACATGGATGTGCTTGAAAATACAGTTCTCGGCAGGGTCAATGAAGAGCCTGAAAAAACTGTCACCAAAAAATCCACGAAGAAAGATTCACAATTGTCATTTGAACATTTGTTGGAGAGTGTAAATAAGGTTATGACAACTGACCATTATATTGCATCTCTGAATGAAACATCAAATGAGTCTGTTGATATCTCAGTGGATGTGCCATCACCAGAATCTATCAAACTACCAGCAGAAGTTGAAGAATCTGTACTTGTTGAAGAATCTATACCAGTCGAAGAATCTGTACTTGTTGAAGACATCAAAGCTTGTGACAAGGTGACTAACATGCGAAGCTTCAAGCTATCGTTGATTCATTGGATTATTACATCTGACAACAAGGAAGAAACTCTAGCTGAAATCCGTAAAATTATGGAAGAATATGCTTAGCAAAATACCCCTCAAATCGAGGGGTATTTTTTTACATGTCTTTTTCAATAATTGCAGTTTTTTGATTTTTATTTTTTGTTTGAAAATTCATTCGCAATATCAATAAGAATTTTCTCAATTGCAACTTGTCAGTTACAGCAACTTGTTTTAATTTTAAATTGAATTCTCTTATGAATGAAGTGTCAAATCTAGTTGAACGATTAGTCAAGCCCCAATATTGATTTATTAGCTTGACTAATCTTTGCTCATTGGACTTGTTATGCATCAATAATCGAGTGATTTCTTGTGCAATTGGATCAAATATTGGGTTGAGCTTCTCTAGATTCATTCCAGTGTAATAATCTTCAATAGCATCCAGAATTTCAGGGTCGTCTAAATCTTGCTCTGTTTCAATCTTTTTAGTGATCCCTTTTTTAATTAACAATTTTTGGATTTCGTTCAATTCAAAATACTGCAAGAATTTTTTTAAGCGATTACTCAAACCACCAGAAAATTCTTGTTGATCTTGATTATTTAATTGCACATCTTCTTCTATGGGATCTTCAATATCTTCTTTGTATTGAACTGTCATAGCTGGGTTTTCAACTGATTTGATATCAGATGCAACATTTCCACCGCTACCCATTAATGCTAGTGCAGGGATAGCAGCTTTACCAATTTCCTTTATGCCAGCTTCTTTTTCAAGTTCTGCCACTTTTAAAAAAACTTGATGTAATTCTTGCGCTTCTTTGTAATAACCAGAATTTTCTAAATCACAAACAATACTATTTAATTCAGCTAAAGATATTCTCATAATTAATTTCTACCATTGAGTCTTTTATCAATCATACTAATAAGTTGCATTTTTTCATTATTTTCTAACTGAGCATTTTCATTAATTAATTTTTTCAGACTGTCTAATCCTTCTGGAGGTTCTGTATTTACAAGACTTTTAAATTCATTAAAATTGTCAGCTTTGTCTTGATTTGTAGGTACATATTGGTTTTTAAGAGCGTTAGGAGCAGTAAGAGCTTGCAATTCTTTTGCTAATTCTTCCCCTGGTATGTATCTGTTTGTATTTCTAACACGTAAATACAGTTCTTGTAAAGCACGAACATTTTTAATCAAACTTCCTTGATAACTTGCTCCAGCATTTGCATAAGCATCAAAAGCTTGTGTCAAACTATTAGCTCCATACATTTTTCCAAATTCAATCAATGATTTTGCAAAGTTTTCAGGAGTATTAGTATTTAATAAATAATATCTTTTATCTTGATATTTATCCGCTTGATCTTGAGCAGAAGATTTATGAGGTGTATTTTGTCCTGGAAGATTTCTTAATCTTTCATAAATACTTGTTGGCTTTTTGGTGGGGTCACTCTCAAATTCTTTTAATAATTCATCCAAATCAGAATCATACCCATTTCGTAAATTCATAAAGTATTGTTGGAAAGCTGGAATATCTCTTATAGGTACGTTTTTATATTTAGCATTTTGTGCTGCATAAGAATCCATTGATTCAACAAAATTGTTCAATCTATTTGTATTTTGATATCCTATAAGATTTTGAAAAAAATCCTCAGGGTTGTCAGAATTTAAAGTATAATTGTAATTATTTTGTTGAGCAATCTTGAATAATTTATCTGATAAACGAAATTGCCCAGATTGGTCTAATAAACTTGCAATCTTAAGAATATTTCTCATACATTATATATTCTACTTAAAAAACAAAATCCCCCACTTATTCGAGGGATGCAAGTGTAACACCACGTATAAAACAAATGAAATGTATTACAGTATTACAATCAAAAATCCTAAAAGCAAGATCAAACAATTTGATATGCCGGGGCCAAGATCTATTAATGAATTATCTAATGATGAATTCAAAGAATTGATTAAGAATTACACACAAAGACAATTAGCGAAAAAAATCAATTCACTTAAATTTGGACTTGTAGATATAAAATGGGAGCCTTTATCACCCGAAAAAGCAAACTTTCTAACACAATTTTATTCTTCAAATCCAATCTATTTTGCTGATATTAATACAAATCCTGGTGATGATGGTACCATAAACCAAAGTGATGGAATTTATAGAGCAAAAGATATACCTAGAATAGAAGATCAAAATCAAGCTTATATAGCATTGGGAATAAATCCAATGCCATTTTTCTATGTCAATTGTAAAAATTATTTCATCCCAAATTATGAAATAAATCCACAATACAGAATAAAATTTCAAAATCCAGATGCACAAACATTTGATATAATTTTGCAACAGTTGATGCAAAAAGGTATTCTTCAGTTTCCTTTAGCACAAAAAAGATATAATTATACAAAGCCAGATTTTTATGAATTAAATGGAATAAATTATAAAATTCCTCATTACAATACATTAGAAAAAAACAAAAGCTTTATGCCTTTACTAGAAATTTTTAATAAATATGCTGAAGCTGATGAAACTATTTATAAATTCGATGATAATTTGAATGCTTGGGAAGAATTCTTAAATTCCATTCCAGAGATAGTCAGATCTGAAAAAACTTATGATAAATATTTGATGACTGTTTTACCTAAAAAAATTTCTCCTTTCCCAGGTACTAAAAATCTTGAAATTTCTGTTTACAATCATGAAAATGCCTTTTATTATGTACCAAAATATGAAAACCTTAGAAATACAAATTTATTTCCATATTGGAAATCAATAATCAAAGACTCAAAACCGATCATAAATAGTCTTGCTGATGAAACATTTAGACAATTAAAAGTTGAAAATCCATTTGGTCAAATTATCAATGATGGATTGATTTTTGACACATTTTTTAATTGCAAAAAAGACCCAAGATGGAATAATTTTATTAATGAAAAATATTTTAAAATTCCAGTTGATGCTGACAAACAAGAGATCACAAATATAAAAGAAGAAATTAGAGAGAGAAGCCCAAAATTATTTCTTTTTAGTAGTATCAAACCAATAAAGCAAATTGTAATTGACAAAAATGGAATAAAGAAACATTGTTTTAATTTATCCAATGATTATTTTGAAAATGTTCCAGACGGTGAATGGAAAAGATGTATTTCTGCACTTGCCAATGATCCTTGCAAAATATATGAGTTTGTAATTTGGTGTGATAGCATAAACCCAGAAATATGGAAAGGCGAAAGCAGAACTCCTACTGAAAGAGGAGATATAAAATTAACGCCATTTACATTTTTACACGATAGAGGCATGAACGAAGACGCATACTCGATGGATGCTGTACTTGTAAATGAAAATGACGAAATACAATACATAATAGAATTTGACGGAACAGACCATTTTTATTCAAAAAGAAAATATGGAAACCCCACCGGAAAGATTGTATCCGATCAAGTGAAAAATCGTTTTGCCCGTGATTTTAATATTCCTTGTATTAGAATTCCAGGCTTTAGAAACCAAAGAGATTTAAATTTTCAAAGTGATTTTAAAAAACACATAATCAACCTTATTAGAGAAAAGTACAATTTGCCACCACTAGAACAAACTGCTGAAAATATAAATCCAGGCATATATACAAAAGCTGCATACAAAATAATTCAGAAATTTAAATAAAAAATCCCCCGATTTATTCGAGGGATTTTTTCTATGATTATGAACTTTACTAGCTATAAAATTTAGAATTAAGCATTTCAATAGTGCTATCAATTAGTATTTTGTTGTATTTATTCTTGTCAACATTATATTTTTTTTGAAGTTCATACAATTTATTTGTAAATGACATGGAATCTTTTTTGTCAATTATTAAGTTGCCAGATTTATCTAAAATTTTAAGGTCAATCAAATCTTTACTTAATTGATTGTTTATTTTTTCTTGATCCCATGAGTTATAAATAGTATTTCTTATTCTATGAGCTTGTTCAAGAAATATGGATTTCTTTTGATTACTCCAACCTGAATGATCCCACATAAAATTTAAAAAGTATGTAGCATCTTGAGCAAGAGATCTTTTCTTGCCAGGATCTTTTTCATTTTGAAATTCTTCAATTATTTGTTTGTACTTTTCAATATCTTTTTTATAATCACCAACAGGCTTTGGTCTATGATCAATAAATCCAGGAGGAATTACAGATGCTATAGTGATAGAAAGATCTTTAGAAATTCCATCTATAATATTTGCCTCTTTTATTAATCCCATCTCGTCTAAATCACTAGCAACTTTTATTAATTTAGATATCAAATTTTTATTCATAATTCTTTCCTACAAAACTATTTATTTTGTAATATATTTATTCTTTAGGCATTCTCGATGCTCTGTATCTGGCCATAGCTTCTTGACGCTCTCTTTCTCTTGCATCTCGAGCTTTTTTATAACTTGAAATAGCATAAGGACTATTTGCATTTGGATACAAAACTTGATTTTCTACTGGTAATTTTTTAAAAGCTGGAGACTTTTGATATGCGAGTATTTTATCTTTATTTTGTCTGAATTTATAAAATAAAGAAGATCTGTATGGTTCAATGCCACCAGAATAATCTTTCATTATATGTTTATTAATTGCTTGAGGAACAGCCATGCCCTTTTCAACATCAACTAAAGCATTAAAAACTTCCCCATACTTGTCAAATAATTGGAATACAGGCATAACTAAAGCTTGAGCACTTCCAGGAACATTTTGAATACCACTCATAGTTCCTGTATTAGGGTTTGCTTCGCCAGTAACATTATCAATATTAGAACCAATCCAATCAGTTACACTTACTAAACCCATAAGAACATTTGCACCAATATTAAGCCCAATTAACCAAGCTTTAACTTGTGGATTTTCTAGTAAGGCTATAATTGGGGGATATAAAGTTTTTAATATCGCTTGAGTTTGTTGATCTGTTATTATACTAACAATTGTTAGACCAAGATCCAATTGGTCTTTCATCATAATTTCTTCTTTGTTTTCTATTTGTTTAGAAATCTGATTTGTCAATGTAATTACAAAATAAACATCTTTTGCTAGCATTCCATAATTGAAAACTCTACCAGCTCTAGTATTATTGAATTTATCTAATATAGCACCTAATTCAGTAAATAGTTTTTTAATTGTCGGCAGAATTTGTGATAAAGCAGATGTGGATTTTGGAGTGGAAGGTTTTTTAACATCAGGCAAAGAAGATGTTTTTTTCACAATTTGATCTGATGATAAAGATCGTTGAGTAGTGGTAGTCTGCTGTTTAGGTGTAGTGGTAGTTTGCTGTTCTGGAGCTTTTCGAGCAGCAGCATCAGTTTGTTGTTGAGGTGTTTTTTGAGTAGTATCAGTTTGTTGTTTGGGAGTTTCTGGAGTTGTGCCCGTTTTAGTTTGAACAATCATTTTTTCCCCGCACTCAGCACAATAATCTCCACTTTGAGATTTCATTTTATTATATTCATCACAACCTGCATTTTGACAATAAGCTGTCTTAACAGGTTGTTCAGGTATAGTAAACATAGGAACTTTTAATTGATGATTTAATCTAGGTAATTTTATTGTTGGTCGTTTTTTTGAGCCAAAAGGTTTTCCCGCAAATACATATCCAGTTTCGTCTACATAAGAATTTTCAGGAACAGTTAGACCTTCAAAAAAACCTTTAAAATTACCATTTATATCTTGAGTAACATAAAATTTACTTCTGTATTCTGGAGTCAAATCGTTTAAGTATTCTTCTTTGATAAATTTAGCATATTCTGGATTTAAGGCCATCAAATCCAACATAGATAATCTTAAAAGCCCACCTTTTAATAATAAATCAGCCTTGGCAATATTTTTTCCTATGTGTTCTAAAATTTGACGCTTGATTTTTTCATCTTTTATATTTTTAAAAAAATGATCACTGTTATGTCCTATTCCTCCTACATGATTATAAAGCTGATTGATTCCGCCAAAAGTGCCTTTTTTTTCATCTGGAAAAAATAATAAAGATTTAGCAAATTCAATAAATTTTTCTGGTGTAACAGTTTTATTAACTTTCTTAGATTCCGAATACCATCTCAATAAATTATTTGGTGAAAAATCCGCATCTATCTGATTTCTCCAGGCTACAGGTTCAATATGGTCATCAAAATATTTTACAGCTGAAATTTGGCCCCTTTTAGGAAGATTCTGAGCTTGATACTTTTCATAATTTTCTTTTTTATATCTTTGCCCATTTATTACAATTCCAAGTATTTCGCCCTCATCCATATTTTGCGCCATTTCATTTGGATAATATTGATTCCAAGAGTCAAAATGTTTTAATAAATCTTTTGGTTCTAATCCATAAATTCCAGATAAGGTCTTTTGCCTAATGATTTCATCAGGATATGATACAGTTGCAGCAGTGTCATATATTGCATTTATTTTTACATTATCTTCAAAAGACAAAGATATGTCAATTTTATAAGGATATATTAAACTCTTAGCTTGAAGTTTTCTCTTTAATGCAGGGTCTAAAGCATGAACTATTTCATGAGCGAAAGTACCAATAATTGCAGGAATTTCAATAGGACTTTTTATTTGATTTAAGCCAAGTTCTCCAGTTAAAGAATTAAAATATCCTTCTGCCTTAGGAAGAGTCGTGTTTTGAACAACTTTAGAAATATACATCCTTAAAGGAAAATGACCAGTTACTAATCTATTAAGAACATCAAAATCAATAGAGACACTATCAGATCCATTCCATTTAAGAGATTGATTTAACAACTTGCCAAATTCACTCTTGGCAAATGGTATATTCAATTGACCACGTTCAGCTGTAACAATCTTTCTGTACCACATACAATATATATTCTACTAAAAATAATCAATCACTTTTTCGAGCAAATACGATATAATAACAATATGAACATAATTCTTTACTTATATGCATTCTCAGCAACACCATTATTTATCTACCTGATTATTCGAGCATTTAAGACAAAAGGAAAAACTAAAAGATTGTTCTTCCTTATCTGCGCATTATATATATTAATAGGACAATTAATTCATTTTGTTCTCGCACCCAAATAAAAAATAAACCCTCCTTATAAAGAGGGATTATTTCTATGATTGTAAACTTTACTTGTTCTCAAATTTCTGTTGCCAAGTTTTTTCTTCCTAGCAAAATTCTTCTTATAACTTTCCACAATATCAGCACATTCTTTTACTAGATACACTGGACTATGCTTTTCAACATCTAATAACAATTTTTCAAATCTATCTAAAAAGACACCATTGTTTTCTTTAACACGATTAAAATTATCCAAGGTATTCAAACTATAATCATAATTTATTTCCCACAATAATTCATTCACTAAAAATTGATATAAGAAATGCTGAATCTGACTTTTTACATAATAAGTTTTTTTCTGATTAATATTCTTAACACTATATAACTCACCACCATAATCAGAAAAACATTTACTATCTATATTTTTCTCTTTTAATACATTGCATAAATCACTTTCATCATCAATATGCAAACATCGCTGGTCTAATGTACTTTCAAGATTATTTTGCCATTGTATTTTTCGAATTTTTCTTCTCTCATAATCAGGGCCATAAAAACCAAAATATTCACCAACAAAAATAATGTCACTTCTTAAAGTAAAATTTTCACCATCATACTCTCTAACATTACAAGGCAATAAAAAGTCTATTCTAAAACCAAATTTCTGACCTTCATCATCTACCAAATTAATTAATCCAGATTGCTTTGCCGGAATTGGAAATAATCCCACTTTTTCAAAATTGTCAAATATTTCCCGTTCTTTATTACTAGAATTTGGAAGAGAAAATTCTTGAAAATGCTTACTAGGAGTTGATCTACCTTCACTTTCAAAATTTCCATTACTCTTAGATTTTCGAACATATCTAGAAAAATATGTTCCAAGATCAAGATCATAAGGAAAATGATTCTTTATATTACTATATGAACCTGATATTATTTTTTGAGTTAAATTAAATCCTCTATTATATAATTGATCTCTTAAAAATGTAAATTTATTTGACATCATCAAATCAAAAAATTTCCTTGATGATTCCAATGCTTCAACAACATCATCTATTAAACTTTTGTTTTCAATCAAATTTAATCGCAATAAATCTTCAAATTGGAAAAAAGGATTATTTTCATTTCTCTTACGATATAATCTATAATCATTTATTCGCCAAGATTTATTACTATCTCCAGCATTGAAAAATACACCACTACTTGCTCCACTTGACAAATAATGAGCAATCAAATTTATATTATAATCCCTGTCATTGTTTATTTTATCTAACTCTTCTAAAACTGAAATTATATGAAGAAAAAATGTTTTTACTTCCTGCGCTGTTTTTCCATTAAATAAAACTATATTATCAAAATGTTTAGATATTTCTCCAACCCACCATTTCAATTTTTCAGGATCATTCGAAAATTGTTCATATGAATCCCTAATAACTTTATTTCTATCTGAAGAATAATCTATATTTTTCGTAATATAACTAAATAAAGCACTGTCAAATCTTTTTAATATATAATCTATAAACCTAGAATCCAAAAGACTAATTTGTGGAAAATCTTTGCTCTCATTTACCAAATTTTCGAGCAATAATACTATCCCAGGATTTAAAGCTAAATCAGAAGCAAATGTCATACTTTGCTCATGATCTATCTTATCTAAACTATGAACAGTATCCAAATAATCCTCATATTTATGCAAAAATTTACTTGGATCATGCTCATCAGTATTTCTTAAAGATTTATAAAAATAATCTTCTGGAATATTATAATCAGTAAAAGTGTTTTTATAACTATCTACTAATGAGATATCTTTCTTCTCATCTTCTGCAAACTTATATGACCTAAAATTAAACATACTATAATATTCTACCTAAAAACATAACCCCACTTTTTCGAGCTTTTCTTTTTGCCCATTGAAGAGTACAATAAATTTCGAGCAAATGAAAAAACATAAAACACTATTGATTCTTCTATCACTAACAATCTTACTAATTCTTATCATTAGAGAGAAAACACTTATAGAGAAAATAACAAATGGATTCCTATACTCAGACAATGCCATTCTTCCACCAGACCCAAGAATTATCAAACACTAATTTTCGAGCCATTAAGGAACAACATTTAATTTGCACATATTAGAGAAACACCTTATAATGATTTTCGAGCAAACTAAACATGAACTTAAATAACTACATAGAATATACTTCACTTAAACTTTATGTTACAGAATTTTCTCAAGGACATAAAGTAGAAAGATATCATTACAAATCTTTCTCATTCAAACTTAAAAAAGAAAAAGACTCTGTCAAAATTCTTTCCAAACACCATAAGAATCAAACATCAACAAAAACTTCCATAATACAAAAAAAAATCTTTCAATGTCAACACCCTTCTAATTATGCTTGAACTAACAGAAAAAGCATATAGTAAAAAAACCTTTAACCAATCAGAGTTTCTCGAGTGATTTAAAAACACCATTAGAGACAACAATAAATTTCGAGCATTATAAATACAAAAAATATTTTCCTGCACATTTTTTACACCAATATTAAAAATGTATTATAATCTAAATAATACCCTACACTACAACTTATAATAGATTTCTCTTGCGCTTTATACCCACAAGCCTAACATATCCTCAAACGTAAAGAATTCATAGTAAACGAGCATAAAAATTCGAGCTTTATCCCAAATCTAAAAAAATAAAACAATAGATAACCTAGTGGAGATTTGTTTACACACCATTAGAGAAGAGATATATTATAGTGGATATATAGTGGAGGATGAGTGGAGACCTAGTGGAGAGTATATGGAGGGTGATAAAGATATGATTTATTATATCTACACTTACAAAGATTTCGAGCAAAATATATTTATAGATAATAATGAAAGATTAACATTAGAGAGAAGGAATATATGTAATCCATATAGAAGAATAATAATCCACTACAAAGATATATCACATAAAGAAAACACCAACCCAATAATTCGAGGGCTGGTGTTTTTTAGTTTAGAGAGAGAACAAAAAAATAATTTCTTCTATGGCAAAAAATAAACATTTAGGATAAAGAGACGTAATTTCGAGGGATATAATTTATTTTTACTATATAGAAGAAATAAATTTATATACCATTAGAGAGAAGAAGAAAAAAAATATTACATTAGAGAAAAGAATATTCTGACACACCAAGATGAGTTTAAAGATTGTTCTGATTTATCGGGGCTCTTAAGAAAATTCTTTAACTTTAAGAATTCTACTATAAAAAGAGACGTAATATATTTTATTCTACGTGAGATAAATCTTTTCCTGCATCTTTTTCGAGCTTAAAATTTTCGAGCATTTAGAGGGGCAAGAATATTCTTACATATAGTGCGGGGAAGAATATTCTTTGATACAATAGGGACAATAACAAAGCTCTTCCCCTCACCAATTTTATTATACACACGTTACTAATAATTGTTGCATATTCAAATAATGTTAGAATATTCTCACGTTCATTTTTCGAGACGTTAGAGGGATGAGTTTTTCGAGCCTAATGTTTAAAGATTATTCTCTCACTCCTTTGCAGTCGTGAGAGAATAATTTAGGCTCACTCTTTTACAATACTCTATAAGGAAAATTTCGAGCCTATGAATATTAGAGGGTACACGATTAGTAAAGTAAATGGTCCAGGTAATAGATTTGTATTATGGACTCAAGGTTGTTCTAAAGGTTGCTCTGAATGTTTTAATCCTGAAACTTGGAGCCATAACATTTTTAAAGAATATTCTCCCAGACAAATTTTTGAGACTATTAAAAATTTCGAGGTAGATGGAATAACAATTAGTGGTGGAGATCCTTTAGAGCAAGAGTATGAATTGTTGGAGCTTTTATTTCTCTTAAAAGAAATAAAACTCCCTAAAGGAATTATATTATTTACTGGGTTTACTCGAGAAGAAATTCGAGTAAACCCTATTAGAGAAAAGTGTTTAGAGTATGTGGATGTTTTAATTGATGGACGATATGAGAAAAATCTAAAAGTAGATTTTTCACTTAGAGGTAGCAGCAATCAAGAGTTTTATTTTTTCTCCCATAAGATTTCGAGGAATGAATTAGTGTTTGATCAAGAGATAGAAATTTCTTGTTTAGAGGGAGATATAATAGTGACAGGTTTTCCTAACATTTCGAGGAAGATATTGAAGAAACTAGGTGTAATTTTAAAATGACAATTAGAGAGATATTAAATACAGAGAACAAGGTTAGTAGTGTAGAAGAATTCTTTGCTCTATTATATAATCAAAAGATACATCCAGCATTTAGGGTGTTCTCAGATCTTTCTATTAATTTTAATAGTTTAGAGGGGATGAGTGTTTTTTGTTCTGAATTAGAGGGCGCAGTTTATTTCAAATTATGTTTTACAGATGCGATATTTTTATTATATAAATTTAATAATTTAAATGATTGCGAAGATGTTTGGTGTATAGATTTTGAATTATATAGGGCAGCATTAAGAAGTTGTGTCAAAGCAGTGGATAAGAAATATATTCCAGTAAAAGATATAAATGAAAGAATATTCTAAAAGTTAGAATATTCTTCTTTTAAGGGGGATAATATGACGAGGAAAAATAAAATGTTGTATGATGCTTTAATAGATTATGTTTCTTATTTTTATAATTGTTCAGATATGCCAGATAGTGCTAAATTAAATGCGCTGAAAATTTTCGAGGCATTACAAGACGAAAAAATAGATGTTAATGATTTTATCCCTGTAATGAGACAAATGCAATTCAGTTTAGATCTACTTGCAACATAGGAAAAGAAGGATCTTTTTCTCTATAATACATTTGAAGAGACGAATAAGACAACGAGGTACTGAATCAACTCTTCCCTACACTGGTTAATTGTGGAATTAAATAAAAAAGGATCCTTTCTAGAAGGATCCTTTTTTATTATGCATATCTTTGTAATTGTTTTATTTCTTCTATGAGATTTTCTAATTCATCCTTTGCATATCTTTTGTGCATAGGAAAAGCTCTAACATCTTCGTCATATTGTTCTTCAGCTACGGTATACTCTGGAAGATTGTTTAATAATTCTTTTACTTCATCTAATTTATTTAAAATATTTTCTATATCACTTTTTGTATCAGAATTAAGATCGTCAAAAGAATTATCTCTATTTAAGTTTGGTCTATCTCCTGGCATTATAATATCTTCAGGACTAATTTGCGCTTCTCTTCTTAAAAGCATTTCGAGAGCAATATTGTTATAACCAAGCTTCTTTAAAATTTCTTCGTTCATGATAATCTCTTCTTCTACATTTTATCATTTTTGTCCTGTATGTGATAGAATATTCTTATGAACCTTTCCCTATGCTGTATTTCGAACATTTT
>Ga0214921_10000227_pt1 | contig 112234 bp, 101 predicted proteins | sample LL1505_MetaG_FD_177992 | JGI IMG/M metagenome (GOLD analysis project Ga0214921, IMG submission 177992) | Freshwater microbial communities from Lake Lanier, Atlanta, Georgia, United States - LL-1505 | ecosystem: Environmental > Aquatic > Freshwater > Lake | place: USA: Georgia | collected... | reverse complement strand
CGCCCGCCTCGGCCTCCTTCAAAATCCCGATGATCTGCTCTTCGGTGAACCTCGTTCGCTTCATCGTCCGTCCTCTCCAAGGGCCGGACTCTAATCGATCGTGGAGGAAAATCAGGGGGGCAGGTCATTGATGCTGCGCTGATGCATTTCAGACGCCCCCGCCAGTCCCGCAAAAAGCCCCACAAAATCTCGGCTGGCTGGTCTGCGGCCATATAGCCGGCGGTCCGCCTCTCGCCTTTATCACAGCCATTCAGCTGCTCGGTGCGCGCTCCCAAGAGCGGTCGTCCGTTCACACCCCCGGAAGGACCGATGAAGGACGGGAAATGGCGAGTTGGCTCCCGCTCCTCGCGGGGGCGCAGAATGTCCGTCCATGCCAGCAACGGATATCCATGCGCTTGCTCGAGCGACGTCATGGAGAGGCCAGTTTAAGCGGGGTCCAGTCCGGGAGGTCTCGGCGATGCGACGGTTGCCTGCTTTGCGTTCAACGTCGCCTCGATTGCCTCCAGCACGAAGCTGACATGGCGCAACAATCTGAAATACCAATAAATTGATGCCCATTGTCGACGTCGACAAAATTGAGGAGCGCACGTTAAATGAGACCTGAGCCTAGTAAGGCCTCTCAAATAAGCAGCGAACCCTGAAAGAACTTGATTCTCGCTTATCCGCCTGAGAGCCAATTTTTAAAAAATGAATATAGGCACCGATGTCGATATTTATGTCTGTAAATTCAAAATCATTATTTTCTTTGGGAACCCTCACAATCCACATATTGGAGGAAAAGTTAATGGAGCCACGACTAACGGCTGCATAAATATCAGTTGCTTTGGAAACACCACCAAGAGCAGGCGGGGCAACCTCAATGGACAAGGCAACATCATAACCCGGACGCGCACGCAGCCTAACCTGGCCGGAATAAGACGGAGTACGCGATGACAGACTAAGTCCTGATGACAGCGAAATAGCACCGTTAGGGCTTATCAGTGCCCACCCGGATTCAAGGCCCGGTTGGTATCTGAGCAAGCCAAGGTCTAGATCGCGTGTCGTTAAGACCGTTGATTTTTCACAAGACGCATGAGCTGGAGTTGCGAGAAGCGCGAAGCTTCCCAATAGCAAAGCGGTGGTAAGTCGCTTGAGACTATTCATGCTCAGATGACCAATCTGCATATGATATTATAATTTCCAGTCCTGTAACTGAAGTGCTGTCTTTTGAAATGGTAATTTTTTTCTTCGCACGGAATTCCTTCCTGCTTTTCGACAAGCGATCTGTAGAGGCAATCACAGTCCAGTTTCCGGCTAGCAAATCTTCGATGCTGAATGACCCGTCTGACAAGGCCTTGCCGCTCCGGATCAGATCCCCAGCAGCATTTAGAACCTCCACCTTCGCCAGTGGCACGGGCCGCTTTTCGCCATTCTTGCCCTCAAAAAGGACCGTGCCATCCAAAGAAATGGCATCCACCACCGGAACATCCAGTTTGAAAATTCGGCCAGGCCGGGGGGTCACGATCACATTGTTGAAAAGCGTGGTCTGAAACTCGTCCTTGAGGCGTTCGCCGCCAATGTTGAAAACAGACCCGTTTCCAGGCTCCAGATCCCAAATGAGCAGGTCACGAGAGGGATCCAGGCCACCCCGCATTTGCACGCCGTTCACGCCGATCTCGAGACCGCGAACCGCTTCCTCGCCAACGCCAAACTTGCCGTCATGATTGCTATCGCGAAATGGCCGGATCATGATGCCGCCAAGCCTCGAACGCTGCCGGCTGCTCATATTCACGCCAACACCGCGATGGGCGCCGAACGAAAAGCCCATCTGCGCCGCCACTTCTCCGCGGCCTTGTGCGTATGATCCAGAAACACCAAGGGTCAATTTTCGTTTGATCTCCAATTGGGCAGACCCGGAAAAACCAACGCCCCTGTTGAAATTATAACTCGCTCCCAAGGAATAGATCTCGCGTTCCGTGCGCCTGTAAAAACCGCTCAGGTTGAGCAGGTTGGACTTTATCCCGCCATCTATGGTCGCACCATATTCGCCACGGATTTGGAAGTTCCCCTGATCATATGAGGTGATGGCGCGATACCTGCCGCCCACTTTGCTCCATGCCCCGGCACCCAGACGGGAACGGTTCAGTGCGATCTCATGACTAATGGGTAGTGACCAAAGGCCATGCGAATAAAATATGCTCACCATGTCGTTGGTGAACCCGCTTTTTCGCACCGAGCGCTCAGCGAAGATCGCGGCGCTCCCGGCGTCGATCAGGCCAAAGCCCACAGGAACGCTCGTCGATAGCGAATATCGATCCTTGATGGCTGTGGGTCCAAATCCTGTAGCGTTCGACCCAAACTGCTTGTTCGCTTTCTCTATGCCCAATGTCACCCCTCGCCCGACAAATGGAATAGATGCCGAACCATAGAACGCCAAGCCGCCAAGTGGGTGTTGGTTCACGATACCCAGCGTCGCAGGGATGTTTCCGATCTGTATGCGTGATTCCAATGCCCGATAGCTCTGGGTCCCGATCGGATCAGCATCGTTTCCCGGAAGCTGGCAAGGTGACACTCGCGATGCCTGGACGCTCAAGGTGAGAAACCTGGTCACTCCCCAGTCACCGCGCAGGGCGTAGTTTACACCATCCGTTCCACAGGCTGCGGCAGGGTCAAGGCCCAATAGCGTTTTGCCGGGCTGCAAGACCGTACCCCATCCGTAGACCTTGCCAGGTGGCAGCAAACCCGCTGAGACACTTTGACTAAAGTCCCTTTCCTCCACCAAACCATTTGGCCCATAGAGGACAACCTTGATCGCATTCGATCCATAGACGATATTCACATCTCGAAACAGGAACCGTCCATCATCTCCGATCCGTTGATAATCGCGCAATTGGCCCGCGACATATAACTCGGCGGTCCACCCGGGCAGCGCATTTCCGTCAATCGACGTTTTGTTGAAACTGTCCGTAAGCGTCACAGGGGCAGCTTCCACCCGCATCCCAACGCCGCGTCCCAAGCTGCCAACCATCGGCGCCGCCTGACCCTGCACATCGCCAGCCATCACGGAATATAGTCCGCCAATGCCGAACATGTCGCCACCCGGATCCGTGCGGCCAGCAATCCATCGTCCACTTTTCAATCCGCGCCCATCTCCGTTCAAAAGGATGTGATTTGTCAAAAAAGCCAATTCGGATGAAGCATCGATATTGTAAGATGTGTTCGCCCGTTTGGACGCGAATTCGTAGCTGTTGTTAAAAATAATGTCGGCTTGAATTCCCGAAAAAAGCGCGTATTCGAATTTGACCGGCAGGGCGCCGCGCCCATTCACTTGCGGGTATTGGTTGCCAATTTTCGTCCGCGCGTTTTCCCGCATAACACGAAAGTCTCGGTTCAACGGCCGGTCACTCGAAACTGAGATGTAGCCCTCGCTGGGTCGACCAGAAATTATAAATTTGAAAAACCGATTGAGAATCGTCTGATTCAAGAAAACCTGTTCGTCAACAATGCTGACTGCGTTATCATAGATTTCAGCCAAATCACCCATTTTTATGATACGTGCGTTCGTATCGATAACCACTTCTTCGGCGCCATTGGCTATTTTGATGCTGATCAAATTCTCTCTACGGAAAAATATGCCCTCACCAAAATCTGTGATCGCCGCGATCGGAAGCCATATCTGCCCCTCGCCTCCGATCAGAACTTCCTGAAAATCCGGCAGGACAGCGCCATTGACACGCAGTTCCACAACACTTGCCCGCGGTTTGGCAATGGGCTCAACATCAGTTGCCTTCAGCATGGTGGACGAAGAAAATGCCAGCAGGGCTATCAAAAGATGCGTTGCAAATTGACGCGGCAGAAAAGGGCGGAGCCGAGCGTTGGCGGCCAGAACGCACCGCGTGATCCCCCTGACTGCGCCGGAGGCACGCTGGATTTTAGCCATCCTCGGTACGAACCATCCGCCTGAACCGGCTGATCAGGCGCCACATACGTTGGCGTAGGGCTCGCCCTGTGCAGGGAAATGGTCCCAAACCCTGAGGCAGTATTTTCCAGCTTTTCCCTGCGGGAAGCGCTCGCGCGGCATTCCCACCTTGGCTTCGGCTCCTGCCTGACCAAGGTGCAAGCGCCCGCGGCTCAGTTCCGCGCCCGTTTCAGCATCGACCACTTGAACCGTGCCGATGAAGCTTCGGTCACGATGCTGCTTGACGGCCGTAAAATAGCCCAGTGAATCCGGATCATCAGGCGTCAGCGTCAGCGGGCGCAGATCCACACGCGGCGCCTCAATCCCGTGCCGGACATACACCGTGACAGGAAGCACGGGAACGATCGGCACTCTAACTGTGACCAACGGCTCTTTGGTTTTATCATCACTGTTGGCCAAAGTGTTTATCGCGTTGCGTTGCAATTCTGCGCGAACCGAAAATTGATAGGCATACTCACCTGGCGCAAGTTCAGGCGTTGGTCGTGCGGCAACGCGGAACGCTTGGGATCGGTGGGCAGGTGCAACCGAACGTGCCGGGGCCCAGCGGAGCACAGCTTCGGCTGAATTGATGATGCCTGCGCCTTCCGTTTTCGGAGAGACCGAAAATTCCACTGGATCATCACTGCCATTGACCAGATCGATCTGTCCCGATCGCGCATTGGCGTCGATCACGATGATATTGTCAGAAATGGAAACAGTGATCCTGCCCGCGTCTTGCGCGTTGGCCGATGGCGCAGACAGAACCGCAAAAGCCACTGTCGTTGCCAGCCAGCTGATCCTCGGAATATGCATAAATGTCCTTTGGCGCCGATGGGTCGATGGGGTTACGCATTGCAGCGTTCCGGAGTGACACGGTCGCTGCGCTGTATCGGCTGTCGTGAGGGCGTTCGATTTTACAGGGGCGTCAAAGGTGTCGGCCACCATGAACGGATGGACCTCTCTGCAGTGGTGCCCGTCGTTGCCCGATCAATATGGGCTTCAGCGCAAGTTGCAGGCCAACCAACGCGGCAGCACAGGGGAACAAGCCGCCTGCTCCTTCATGCCCAAACGGGCCACATTATCGGCGCACCATCGCTGAACAGATAAAGGATGCTGGCGGACTGTGATGCCCAATCAAGATGTGGGGAGCACCCAAGGCGCTCCCCACACAAGAACTGTTATGGCGTCGTTGTGGTGGTCACTTGGTCGGTCGCAAGCACCTGCGCCGCGTCTAGAGTGGCGTAGCCACCGTAGTTTCCGCTCACAATCGTTTGAGGAACCGTGAGAACACCGACAACGCGGAACGTACCGGTGCCAGATCCGTTAATGACGACGCCAGTGCCTGCAAGCGCAAGGTTCGCACGCAAGCTTGCCAAGGTGGCGGGAACGGACAAGTTGTTGTGGGCCGAAGGCCCAAAGGGCAGATTGGTTGCACCTGCAATCGAGGTTTGGATCGTCTGTGACAGATTGTTCGACCCGGAAACAGTGCAAGTCGCTGCAAGCGGAGGCAGATAGCCTGCTGCCAGGCCAGCACCGGTGGTGTTACCACCAGGGGTTGCCGTTGTGACACCGGCCGCATTGTTGGCACTGACAGTGAGCGTAATGGTCGTTGTGCCACCAGTGGTCCGGGTGGGGATGCGCCAGACGCCGAAATTGACCTCGTCACAGGTCATCGACAGCACCGGGCTGAGGCCGGCAAGGGCGTCGACCGAAGCGACCACGGCATCCGCACTTTGGGCTTGCGCCGGCACAGCCGCCAATGACGTTGCTGCCAGCACGGCAGCCATTAGCGGAAGATTTGACTTAACACGCATAGGAATGTCTTCCCTTTTTGGGATCTGCCTCACTCATTTGAACAGATCTGATATTTTATGAATGATAAATGATCATATTGTCAAGTTTTTTCCGCCATATGTGGGCCGACATGCGTGTCGTGACCAGAATGCCCTGCCCCGAGCGATTTCTGGGTGGAACAGCTGCCGGTTTTAGCTTGGTGCGAGAAGGGGTTGGTTGAAGCGGAAGTGATCGTGCATCTGTCGGTGAAGCGATGAGCGCCGGCGCTGGCTCTTGCAGAAGGTGGGACACCGGCCTTCGAAGCACCGGATCTCTCATTCCGGGGGCCGCGAAACCGGGACAGGGCAAATTTCGTTGCCCCACATAGCAAGATATGACATCGGATGCGCACCGTTGAGGGTAGGTAGGGGTTTTTTTGCCTCGCACCTTTTTGCGCGGCGCCGTCCTTTGGGTCGGCTCTTCTCGTCATAAAGTGAATGTTTCCAGATGACTGAAACGCCCATCTCGCAAGTTTGTATCGTCGACGACGATAGCGATTTTGTGGAATTCCTCGGCCAATATCTCGAAGTGCGTGGCCTTGCGGCCAGCGGCTTTGCAACTGCAGAAGCGCTGCTCAAGTCGAGCGATCTCGCCAAGTTTGATTTTTTCATTCTCGATCTGGGGCTGCCGGGTATCGACGGCGTTGATCTGATCACCCTGCTCCGCGCGCGGACGAACGCCGGCATATTGGTGATCAGCGGCAGAATGGGGCCGGATGCCTTCAATTCCGCACTCTCGGCCGGCGCGGATATGTTCATAAACAAACCCATACGGTTTGATCAGGTTTATAATGCCATCGCGTCCGTTTGCCGGCGCATGTCGTTGCGCATTGTTGGCAATTCGCCGTGGCGACTGGTGGTCAAGCGCTCCGAACTCGTTGCGCCCGATGGCGGCACGGTCAGCCTCACACCCGTCGAACTCAAGATCCTGCATCGCCTGTTCGACGATCCATCCCAGGTGGTGACCCGCCAGCAGCTGTCTGATGCCGCTGGCATCATCACCAGCGGCGACGATCGCAATCTCGACTCTGCAATCTTTCGCCTGCGCCGCAAGATAGAGAAAGAGGCATCCCAGCCTTCACCGCTCAAAACCGTGCATGGTCTTGGTTACCAGGTTTTCAAAGCGATCGAGATCATCCACTCCTGAGCGTGCTCACCAATGCCCCAATCGACCTATCTTGATAATCTCGTTTACGTCTATCTCGGCGTTATGGGGGCCTTCGCCGTAGCCCAGCTGTTGCAGCTGCGGCCCACGAACCGGGTGCACATAGGCCTTTGGCTGATCGCCAGTCTCTTGTCTGCCTTTGGCGTCTTCTTTTTTCTCAATGTTGCCCGTATATCGTTCGAAAACTTCACTATTTTTGGGCCGCTGGCCTCAATTACAGGCGGCTTTCTGCGGTTTTTCGCCTTTAGTTACCGCAGGCACACGTTTCACAAAAGCCGCTTGGCGCGAGCCTGCATGTGGTCTTCACTGGCTGCAATCCCGTTCATTGCCGTGCCGGCGCTGTCGCCTTACCGGCTCTTGATCGGTTCCAGCATCGGGACACTGCTGGCGGCCGCCTGCTTTTTTGCGATACTGCACAATCCGATCTGGAAATCCCGCGCCAGCGCTCCGGTCGCCGCGTCCCTGATTGCATTGGGGATTACCTGTGTGGCATTTGCAGCCCGCGCGGCAACCGCCTACCCGTTCACCGCAGATCAGACGTTCATCGGCCAATCTGAACTGCAAAAACGGGGACTCGAGAGCGTCGTCCTGATGACTTTTTTCATGCAGCTCGCATTCACCGCGATGATTGTGGATGTTCGCGCGCGCGAAGATGCACGTAGTGACCGCATCGCCATTCGGATCGTTCAGCGCAACAAAAGATTGCGCAAGCGCGCCCAGGAAACCGCGAATGTCGCCCGGGCGCGCCTTGATCTCGTCCAGTTGCTGACGCACGAAGTGCGCCAACCCATCACAAATGCGCAAGCATCGCTGCAGTCGATCAGTCAGAAACTCCGTTATGCGAAAAATACGCCAAATAATGCGTCCTTTGCGCTCAAGAGTGCGCAATCATCTCTAGACCATATCACCTTATCCCTGTCCAATATCATCGTTGCATCGACGATACTTTCCCATGAACGCAAATGGGTGACTGATGAAGTTGATGCATATGCGGCTCTTAAAATGTCGATATTGGATTTTGATCAAGAAAAGCAGGATCGTATAAAAACAACTTTCAATGAAAATACTATCTATATCGAAAGTGTTTCGATTTTATTGAGATTGATTCTCCAGAATATTATTGAATTTGCGATCAAGTTTTCGGAGCCGAACAGTGATATTGATGCTTATCTGAAAATCGACTTCGATCGCGAAATGGTTGTTTTCGATATCGGGTTCTTGCCAGCTGACACCCACCCTCTGAACCAGGATATCTTCGAACGACGCCCGAGCAGTGACACCGAACCTTCCGGAATTTCATCGCTCGGCCTGTTTGTCGTGCGTCAGATTGCGCGCGAACTGGGCGGCGAGGTCCGACTGTTGGACACAGTGCCGGGCCGGCAAAATTTTCAACTCGCGCTGCCTTGCTAGAGCTATGCGGCACCCCCTTCCCCGCGCCTCGCGCCCGATCACCGAGCACTCACCACATGGGCAATGACAGTTCCATCGCAATCTTGCTTGTGTTTTATGGGATTCAATTACTGACATTTAGCGCGATATTGCTTCTACTTGTCAGAAATGAACTTCGAACCCCAATTCTGTTCTGGATTGGCGCAAACATCATAGCCGTGATTGAAATAACAGCCAGATTGGCATCTTTGAAACCAACGGCAAGCCCGCTTATACCTGTCTCTATGGCTATTTTAACTGCTCTATCGGGTGTAATTCGTTATTATTCAATAAAACATGGAAGCAAATCATCTCCTTATTTAAATTTTGTATTGATTTTCATTTTTCTAATTTGGATTATTGTGCCCGCTATTAAAATCGGCTGGCTCAGTTCGTTTTTAGCCTACTCCGCCGGAGCTGCTCTTTTGCTGTTGAGCGCGTGGGAAGCCAATCGGAACCCACTCTGGAAAGGGCTGGCGGGCCGTCCCATCGTCATCGCCGGCTTCCTGCTCTGCGCTGCAGCGGTCTTCTGGCGCGGGACGCTGTTCATTGCCAGCCAAAGTGGTGATCAATCCGTTGTGAATGTTACCACGACACTGACCGGGATAACGCTGGTCAGTCTTTCCTCACTTATGCTGCAGATCGGCTTCCTCAGCCTGATCGCCGGCCACGATTTGCGTAACCGCCGGCTCAGGGACCAACAGACCGCAGAAGCGCTGGAGATCAGCCGCGGCATGGCGGAGGAGCAGCTTGTTATGGAAACGGTGGCCAATGAGCGGCTCGACATGATCAGTCTGCTCACGCATGAGGTACGCCAGCCGATCAATAGCGCCCAGGCGGCACTCGAAGCGCTTGCCCGGGAGACAAAAGGTTCGGCGCCCGCAGACGGTGAGATGCGCGACGCCCTTGTTCGGGCCCAAAGCGTCCTTGATGGGATCACCCTCTCAATCTCAAACGCGATCCTCGGCGTGTCTTTGATTGATAACAAGCAAGCCATCACCACCTTCGCCTCAGACCTCGTGGAGATTGTGGAACTCGCGCTCAGCGATTGTCCGGCGGAGCAGCGCCACCGCATCCACATTCACGGCGCTGCCAGCGCGGTGTTCAGCAATCTTGATCCCGTGCTGATCCGGCTCGCCCTGCGCAACCTGTTCGACAATGCCCTCAAATATTCCCCACAAGACAGTTCGGTGCATGTCGAGATCGCGCAGGATGATCAGCGGCTTGGTGCATCCATCAAGGTCTCCAACCAGATCAAGGACGCGTCCGGCCTGAACGACGACATGTTTGGGCGCCGTGTGAGAGGTGCAAAAGTTGATGTTGAAGGCTCAGGACATGGCCTTTACCTGGTGGAGAAAGTCGCCGCCGCCCACAGCGGCACCATCAGCTACACCATTAAGGATGGACAGTACGTGACCTTTGATCTGTTTGTTCCAGATTGATGTGTTGGCTAACGTGAACCCGGATGCTCCTCCAGGCTGAAGCTTTGCATCCAGCGTTCATTCGAAGGCCCCAAGGGCTGCTGCCCGGGGAGCCAGCGTGGGGAGAACGCCAGTTGATATGGCGCCCGGCCCCAAGAATGGGCTTTGAAGACCGCCATTTGTCCGTTGCATCTGGGTCACAGTGCCGTGGTTTGCGCGAATGACGGGCCTGTCGGGCAGTGACAGGCCGCTCAAGTGCATGCACTGCCCGTGCAATTGTTTCATGCGCGCTGCTCGCTCTGGCCAAAACCGGCAGGACGGCAATTTGACCGGGGGATCACAGTCATCGCTTTTGGGGAATCCGGTCCGGCGACGCCGATGAAGCGCACGCCCTTCTATGCGCAGCTGTATGTGCAGGTGCTCACAGCGATTGTCGCTGGCGGGTTGATCGGCCATTTCGCACCCGAAACCGGCGTGGCGCTGAAGCCGCTGGGCGATGGTTTCATCCGGCTGGTCAAGATGATCATTGCGCCGGTGATCTTCCTCACAATCGTCACCGGCATCGCCGGCATGCGCAATCTGGGCAGCGTTGGCCGGGTGGCGGGCAAGGCCTTTGCCTATTTCCTGTTCTTCTCCACCATCGCGCTGATCGTCGGGCTTATCGTCGCCAACGTCGTGCAGCCGGGTGCCGGCATGAACATCGATCCGGCCACGCTGGAGACCGGCGCGGTTGATGATTATGTGAAGAAGGCCAAGGACCAAACGATTGTCTCCTTCCTCCTCGGCATCATCCCCGAAACCGTCGCCGGCGCGTTCGTCGATGGCAATCTGCTGCAGGTGCTGTTCCTGGCGATCAGCTTCGGCATCGCGCTCTCCACCGCGGGCGAGGCGGCGCGGCCGGTGGTGCGCCTGTTCGAGGCGCTGGGCGCCGGCTTCTTCCGGCTGGTGGCGATCTTCATGCGTGCAGCCCCCATCGGGGCGTTCGGGGCCTTTGCCTTCACCATCGGCAAATATGGCATCGGCTCCATTGCGAACCTGGCGGCGCTGGTCGCCACCTTCTACCTCACCTCGCTGCTGTTCGTTATTGTCGTGCTGGGGTTGGTGGCACGCGGCGCGGGATTTTCGATCTTCACGCTGATCCGCTATCTCAAGGCCGAGCTGCTGCTGGTGCTGGGCACCTCCAGTTCCGAAAGCGCCCTGCCCAGCCTGATGGACAAGATGGAGCGCGCCGGCTGCCCGCGCAACATCGTGGGGCTGGTGGTGCCCACCGGCTACAGCTTCAATCTGGATGGCACCAACATCTATATGACGCTGGCGGCGCTGTTCATCGCGCAGGCCACCGGCATCACGCTCAGCCTTGGCGATCAGTTGCTGCTGCTTGGCGTCGCCATGCTCAGCTCGAAGGGTGCTGCCGGGGTAACGGGAGCGGGCTTCATCACGCTGGCGGCCACGCTGTCGATCGTGCCCAGCGTGCCGATTGCCGGCATGGCGCTGATCCTGGGCATTGATCGCTTCATGTCGGAATGCCGGGCGCTCACCAATTTCATTGGCAATGCCGTGGCCACGATCGTGGTCTCGCGCTGGGAAAAGGCCATAAACGAAGACCAGTTCGCCGCCGTTTTCACCCACCACAAGTTCGGGCCCGACACCGCCCTGCCGGGCCCCGAAGCCGATCCTGACTGACAAATAGCCCAACGAGGGGATTCAATTTCAATCGCCTGCGCGCCACGCTGCGCTGATCCGGCGTGGCGCGCGGGCGAAGATCCCACGCCGAAACATTTTCGCAATATTCAGCATTGCGAAAGCCGGCGGATGCGACAGCAAGCTCATTCTCATGTGAAAGGCGCTGCCTGTGTCACTCCCCCGCCCAATCCTGCTGCTGCTGGCTGCCACGCTGGCCGGTTGTTCCTACCCCAATTATGCCTCGGGCGTCGCGCCAAGCTATCCATCGGGCTATGAGCCGGTGATGGGCGGCTATGCAGCCGACTGGCCCGCACAGCCCGGCGCGCAATGGGGCCCGGAAGATGTGCCCGGCATCGAGGTGTTCCGCGAGCCGCTGAGCCAATATGGCCGCTGGCTGCAATCGCCGCAGTGGGGCGTTGTGTTCGTGCCCAATGCCCCCAATGGCTGGCGCCCGTATCAGAACGGGCAATGGCTGGAAAACCGCTTCTGGCTGTCCGGCGATCCCTGGGGCTGGGCCACCGATCATTATGGCCGCTGGGGCTTTGATGAAGCCGTGGGCTGGGTGTGGGTGCCCGATGTGACCTGGGGCCCAAGCTGGGTCGCCTGGCGCGAGGCCGATGATGTCGTGGGCTGGGCGCCAATCCCGCCGCGCGTTTCCTGGAGCGTAGGCTTCGGCTTCGGCTCCGGCTTTGGCTATGACAATTTCAACAGCTGGTACGGCCCATCCTGGGTGTGGGTGCCGCGCGGCAATCTTTATGCGCGCGGCTTTGGCGGCCGCATCTATCCGTGGAACACCGGCATCAATTATTGGGGCCGCAGCCGCTGGCAGCATGCGCCCACTTGGGGCTGGAACCAGCCGTGGGACCGCAGCTGGGGCTGGCGCGCGCCAAACCGCGGTTATGGTGGCCAGAACTGGGCCTACCAGAACCGCGGCAACCAGAACTGGAACAACAATCGCGGCTGGAATGATCCACGTCGCGGTCAGCCCGGCAGCGTGGGTGATCGCATCGGCCGCGACATGACCGGCCAGCCGCCACGCCGGAACGGCAACTGGAACAACAACGTGCCGCCAACCGATGGCAATCGCGGCTGGAACAGCGGTTCCAATCGGGGCCAGCGCGGCGACGGGCAGCCGGGCAACTGGAACAATGGCACCGGCCAGCCGCCGGTTGGTGGCTGGAACGGCAACCGACCGCCACGCCGTGCCGATGCCAATCCTAATGCCGGCGGGGTTCCCGGTGGCGGCTGGCAGGGCCGGGCTGGCCAGGGCGGTGTATCTGATCGTGTCGCCGGTGGCATGACCCCGCCGCCGCAAGGCGGCAACTGGCAGGCCCCACCACGCGGCAATTGGCAGGCACCGCAGCAACAGGCGCAAGCCCAGCCGCAGTACCGCCCGCAACCGCAGCCGCAACCTCAGCCGCAGCCCCGCTCTGACGGTGGCCGGCCTGATCGGGGCAATGATCGGGGCAATGATGGCGACGGCTGGCGTGATCGCAGTGACGGCGGCCAGCAGACGCGCGGCAACGGCCCACGTTCAGGCAACGGCAGGAACGAACGGCCGCAATAAGCCCTACTGATCCTGCCACCAGGCAAAGGCCGCCCGCTGCTTTTCGGACACGAAGGCGCGGGCGGCTGGCCCGGTCCAATCGGCGGGCGCGTCACGGCGGCCAACCCACCAGCCCTGGCCCGGCAGCCGATCGGATTCGCGCACCACCAGCACCGCCAGTTCGGGCTCAGCTGCGGCGCGGCCAGCCTCATCAATGGCATCAAGCAGCCGGCACAGGCTGCGCATCTTGGGGCGCGAGAAGCGGTAGCCCAGCGCCAGCAGCATTTCGGAATAGGATAGATCGCGCCCGGCCCGCGCCGCCGCAATCAGCAGCGCCTTGATTTCGGGCAGATCGGCCGGCGTCACCATGGCGCCTGTCTGCCACGCGGCTGCGGGATTGGCCACCGGCCGGTGGGGGCACCGGCCGGTGGCTCCCCAACTCAACTGCGCGGCGGTTCCGGCGGCGGTGCGGGCGGCGCGGGCGGGGCCGGCGGCACTGGCGCCGTGCTGTCGGTTGGGGTTTCGGGTGGCGCTGGCGGCGGCTTGCGCGGTTGGGCCAGGGCCGGCCCGGCAAGGGATAACAGCAAGGGGGCCAGCATCAGGCCATGAGCAGTTTTCATTTTGCAACTCCTTGACTTTGTTACAGTCTGTGGTTGCCCCGCCCCCGTTGATTGGTCTGGCCGGCACCGCTTTCGGGGGGCAGTGGTGCCGACCAGTGACGGCAAATTGCGCCGCCAACATGAACCTCAGCTTTCAGCCTGGTTGCCACCGGGACGGGCCGTAGGCGCAAGCGGGACGAAGCGTTCACCGCCGCCCTTCCGCGCCTTCGAATGCCCCTCCCGAATCAGGTCACGGCGGATGACAGCATGGCTTCACCCTGCTAACGCACAGGCCATGACCGTATATCTTCACGAAGGTGATCTTCCCGCCGGCATCCTCGCGCCCGGCCCGGTGGCCGTGGACAGCGAGACCATGGGCCTCAACCCGCACCGCGACCGGCTCTGCCTGCTGCAGATCAGCGATGGCCACGGCGATGAACATCTCGTGCGCTTTGCCCCCGGCCAGTATGATGCGCCCAATCTGAAGGCGGTGCTGGCTGATCCCAAACGCCTGAAACTGATGCACTTCGCCCGGTTCGACGTGGCGGTGATCTACCAGTTCCTGGGCGTGTGGGCCACCCCGGTGTTCTGCACCAAGATCGCTTCGAAGCTGGTGCGCACCTACACGGATCGCCATGGCCTGAAGGATCTGCTGAAGGAAACGCTGGGGGTGGAAATCTCCAAGCAGCAGCAGTCCAGCGACTGGGGCGCCGCCGAATTGTCCGACGCGCAGAAGGAATATGCCGCCAGCGACGTGCGTTACCTGCACCGCGCCCATGACGTGCTGGAACGCCGCCTCGCCCGCGAAGGCCGCACCCACATTGCACAGGCCTGTTTCGAATTCCTCCCCACCCGCGCCGAACTCGATCTGGTCGGCTGGGCCGAACAGGATATCTTCGCCCACCTGTGAGCCGCTTGTCGAAAGCCTGAACCACCGTGGCCACCACGCCTGTCCCGATCAGCCGCCCGCTTTCGCCCCCGGCACTTTCACGGCGCCAACAGGCCGCGCTGCCGGGCAGCGCGCATGATCGGCGCATGACCGTGCTGAAATGGGCCTTGCCGGCGTCGGCCTTCCTGATCGGCATGACCATCCTGATCTGGCCACTGATCGGCGTGCAGGAATTCTCCTTCCTGCTGGCGAAAGACCAGGTGGCAGTGTCGCGGGAACGCCTGCGCGTGAACCGCGCCGAATATCGCGGCAAGACCGCCGCCGGCGAAGCCTTCTCCATCTCGGCCGGCAGCGCCGTCCAGCGCACCAGCGCCGAACCGGTGGTGGTGCTCACGCAGCTCGCCGCCCGGCTGGAAGGCAAGGATGGCCCAGCCACGGTTTCCGCCCCGTCGGGCCGCTATTTCATCGATGAAGACCGGCTGGAAGTGGCCGGCCCGGTGAAGCTGCGATCCGACGGCGGCTACACGCTGGATGCCGAGACCGTCGCCATCGATCTGAAGCGCCGCACCGTGAAAACCGATGCGCCGGTTTCCGGCCGGCTGCCGATGGGCACATTCCGCAGCAACCGCATGACCGGCGATCTGGCCGGCAACCGCGTCAGCCTGATCGGCAATGTCCACTTGCGCATCAACCAGCGCGGCGGCAGAGGATGAATATGCGCGCCCTGATCGTTATTGCCCTGCTCGCCGCCAGTCCGGCTGCGGCCCAACGCTTTGACAGCAACGCCCCCATCGATGTCGATGCCGGCCGCATCGATATTGCCGATGATGCCAATGAAGCGATCTTCTCTGGCGCCGTGGTGATCCGCCAGGGCAGCATGACGCTGAACGCCGATCGCGTGCGCATCACCTATAGCAAGGACAATGCCGGCAGCCCGCAGGTGCAGCGGCTGGACGCGCTGGGCAGCGTGCGGCTGCGGCAGGACACGATGCGCGCCACGTCAAACAGCGGCGTGTACGACGTCAATCGCAAGCTGGTGACGCTGATCGGCAATGTGAAGCTGGATCGCGGCACCGATCATCTCGAAGGCGCCCGCGTGGTTTGGAACCTCGCCACCCGCACCACAAGCTTCGACGCGCGCACCGCCAGCAACCCCGGCAGCCGCGTGACCGGCCGCTTCACCGTTCCGCAGAAGAAGCAGCCGTAACCCGCTCGATTGCGGCGCATACCCGTTCGGGGCGCTCCAGCGGCAGGAAGTGGGTGGTGCCGGGGAGTCGCTCGGCACTGATGCAGTGTGGGTGCGCCGCAAACGCCGCCAGTTCGACATCGCGCACGGTTGATCCATGCTCGCCGGCCAACAGGACGAACGGGCAGCGCACGGCGCCCAACGCCGGTTCGACATTGGGCGACACGGCGCGGAAAGTTGCCGATTCAAATGTCGGGGCGCAGGCCAGTTCCACGCCTTCATCTGTCTCCAGCAATCCGCCGGCCAGATAGGCATCGAGATCGGCATCGCTCCACGTCTTGAACACGCCGCGGCCATGGTACGCCGCGCGGGCATCGGCGCGGCTGGGGAACATCCCGCGCCGCCGGGCCGCCTGATCGGCCATCGGATTGGGGATGATGGCGCCCGCCCGCACCTCCCGCGCCACATCGAACGGCAGCATGGGTGGGTCGAGCAGCACCAGCCCCGCGACACGATCAGGGCGCATCGCAGCTGCCAGCAGCGACACGGTCGCGCCCATGGAATGGCCTGCCAGTATCCAGGCGCTGCCGCTGTCGATCACATCCAGCAGGTGCGTGAGATCGAACGCGAAGTCATCCCAGCTCTTGAGGTGCCCCGGATCCCGGTCCAACCCGGAGAAGCCGTGCCCGCGCGCATCGCTGATGGTGATGGCAAAGCGATCCGCCAGCGGCGCCAGCACGGCCTCGTAAAGTTGGGCGTTCATGCCGGTGGCGTGAGCGAAATGCAGGCGTGGGCCAGCGCCCGCCTGCAATGCTGATACCGGCCCAGCCGGGGTGGAGATGGTGAGGCGGTTCATCTGCCCTCGATAGCAGGGCCAAGGGCTTCAGCCAGTGCGCCCTTTTGTCAGCCACCTGGCCAGGATGGCGCTGTTCTTCGCTTGGTTGGCCGGGTCGCGCGCATCAGGCGCGGTCATGATGGCGGTATCGAGCAGCGTATCGATCGGGCTGGCTGCCCTTGATTCGGGCAGGCTGGCGCAGAGTTTCACGATCATCGCTCGGGCCATCGCCGCATTGACGTGCATCACCGCCATGATGTCGGTCACATCCACATCCGCGCCGTCGTGCCAGCAGTCGAAATCCGTCACCATGGCGACCAGCGCGTAGGGCAGCTCCGCCTCGCGCGTCAGTTTGGCTTCCGGCATCGCCGTCATGCCCACCAGGTCGCAGCCCCAGCTTTGATGCAGCCGGCTTTCGGCGCGGGTGGAAAAGGCCGGGCCTTCCATCGCCAGATAGATGGCACCGCGATGCACCGTGCCGCCAACCGCCGCCACCGCATCGGCCGCAAGCGCGGAAAGCCGCGGGCAGACCGGATCGGCCATCGGCACATGCGCCACCAGCCCGGCTTCGAAGAAGGTGGAGGGCCGGCCCTTGGTGCGATCGATGAACTGGTCCACCACCACAAAATCGCCCGGCGCCATGGCGGCATTCAGCGAGCCGACCGCCGATACCGCCAGCAGATCGGTGCAACCCAGCCGCTTCAGCGCATCGATATTGGCGCGCACGTTCAGTTGGTGGGGCGGGATGCGGTGGCCGCGACCGTGGCGGGGCAGGAAACACACGTCGATGCCGGCAATGCGGCCGGTCAGGATCGCATCAGATGCTTCGCCCCAAGGTGACTCCACGCTGACCCAGCGCGCATCCTCCAACCCGTCGATGGCATAGAGGCCGGAGCCGCCGATGATGCCGATCTTCCAGGTCAAAGGCTCGCCCGCCGCCCATCGATGGCCCAGCGTTCCAGCCGGCCATCCTCATCCGCCACGAAAAACGCATCGTGCAACGCCACGGTGGGATCGACATGGCCCGGCTGCAGCCAGACCAGATCGCCCTCCCCCAATCCGCCGGGCGGCATGATCGCGCCATGTTCATCGCCCATCGGGCGATAGGCGCTGCCCGCCGGCTGCACGACGCGGCTCACCGGCCCATTGGAATGCAGCGCCTTGTGCCCGGCATCGCAGGTCACGTGGCTTGAAGCGGGGGGGCTCGCGTGATTAGCCGAAACCACGGACGCGGCCAGAAACAGCGCCGGGGCGAACGGCAGATCACCCAGATCGCCATATTCCACGTCCATCACCGCATAGCTGCCGGGCTGCAACTCGGTATAGATACCCGCCGCCAGGTCCATATGCGCCGTGCCGGTGCCGCCGCCGGTCACCTGCGCCGGTGCCAGCCCGGCCGCCTCCAACTCAGCGACCAGCACGCGCAGCCGCGCTGTCCATTCGGCATGCGCCGCCGCGCGTGAGTCCGGCAGCATATGCTGATGATGCCCGCAGTACGCCTGGATGCCGGCATAGTTGAGGCCCTTGGCTCCATCGATCAGTGCCGCCAGCGCCGCCGCCGCGCCCGGCGCCACCCCGGCGCGCGCCATGCCGGGATCAACATCCACATAGGCATCCAGCACCACGCCCGCCGCCAGCGCGGCAGTGGCAGCTTCCGCCGCTTGCGCCGCACTGTCGATCACCGTGCCCACCCGCGCCACCCGCGCCAGCGCCGCCAGGCGCAGCCAGCCCCACGGCGGCACCGGCGCTGTCACCAGCACATCGGGGATGCCGCCATGCACAAAAGCTTCCGCTTCGCCCACCGTCTGGCAGCACAGGCCCACCGCGCCCTGCCGCACCTGTTCCAGGCCCATCGCGCTGCACTTGTGCATCTTGCCATGCGCGCGCAGCCGCACGCCCTTGGCGGTGCAGGCCGCCTGCATGGCGGCCAGATTGTCCATCATCACCGCGCGCCGCACCACCAGTGCCGGCGTGATCGGCGGCTTCACCTTGGCCAGGAAATCATCTCTGCTCTGCATGGTGGCCGTCTTGCCGTGCACCGGTGTTTAAGTCAAAAGCCCTCACAATCGGGGCCGCATTACGGAGTTTCCATGTCAGTTCAAGCTGCTGTTCAACCAACGGCGATCATCACTGGCGCGTCTTCTGGCGTGGGCCTCTGGGCTGCCAAGTCCTTGGCGGATCGGGGTTGGCTGGTGATCATGGCATGCCGCGATCTGGCCAAGGCGGAAGCCGCAGCCGCTGAGGTTGGCATCCCGGCTGATTCGCGCCGGATCCTGCATATTGATCTTGGCGATCAGGCCAGCGTGCGCCGCTTCGCCGATGAATTTCACGGCCTTGGCCTGCCGCTCGATGCGCTGCTGCTCAACGCCGCCGTCTATCTGCCGCGCCTCGAAGCGCCGATGCGTTCGCCCGAAGGGTATGAAATCAGCGTTGCCACCAATTATTTCGGCCACTTCCTGCTGGCGCATCTGCTGCTGGATGATCTGAAAAAGGCCAAGGGCCGCCTGCCCTCGCCACCCCGCCTGATCACGCTGGGCACGGTGACCGCCAATAGCGAGGAATTCGGCGGCAAGGTGCCAATCCCGGCGCCCGCCGAACTGGGCGATCTGGCCGGGCTGGCTGCAGGCTTCAAGGCGCCCATCGCGATGATCGACGGCAAGCCGTTCAAGCCCGGCAAGGCTTATAAAGACAGCAAGCTGGCGTGCATGATCATGAACCGCGAGTTCCACAAGCGCTGGGGCGATACCGGCATCGTGTTCAACACGCTTTATCCCGGCTGTGTCGCTGATACCGCGCTGTTCCGCGACACGCCGCAAGCCTTCCGTACGATCTTCCCCTGGTTCCAGAAGAACATCACCAAGGGCTATGTCAGCCAGCCGCTGGCGGGGGACCGCACCGCGCAGGTGATCGCCGATCCCGCCTTCGCCAGCCAATCGGGCGTGCACTGGAGCTGGGGCAACCGCCAGAAGCAAGGCCGCATGCCGTTCGCGCAGCCGCTGTCGGCGCGCGGCACCAACGAAGCCCGCAATGAACGGCTGTGGGACCTGACATTGAAGGCGGTGGGGCTGGCCTGAGCCGGCCCCTCACCCCTCCTTCGTCTCGCCCTTCTCCGGCACGAGCCCATAACGCGCCACCAGTTTCCACACGTGCGGCGGGATCATGTTCTTCATCATGCCGGGCGCTTCGCGGCGCAGGTGCAGGATGGTCTCGATCGCCTTCATCTCCACCCGGGTGCGGGCGAACTCCTTGCCCTTGGGGCCGACCAGCGGCATCAATTTGCCCACGATCGGCCGCACCCATTTCGGCATGCGGCGCAATGGGAGCCCGCCCGCCGCACGTTCGGTATTGGCCATGAAACCCTTTACTGGCCCGGCCCGCTTTGACCCATCGGGTTTGCCATTGTCATCCGGTTCGGACAGCGCCACTGCGTCCCCCAGCAGGCCGAGCAGTTCGGCGCCGCGATCATTGCGGATCAGCAGCCATTGCTCCCCGGTGCCGCCCATATAGCCCACGGTGATATCGGCCAGGCTGTTGGTGTAATCCACGCAGGTGCGGCAGGTGAGCGGGAAGAAATCCGGCCGCAGATCAGACAACGGCAGCATCAGGAACGGCACTTCCTTGCGCTTGCCGTCGTCGAACCGCAGCTCGACATGATAATTCGCCTTGAATTCCAAATAGGTGATGCTGTCCGGCTGGTCAGACAGCAGCGCCAGGAATTCATGGAAATTCGCGGTGGTCGTGTTGTCGCTGCACGGCGTGCCGATCACGTAAATCCGCTCGAAGCCCAGCTTGGCTTCCAGCCGGCGCAGCGCGTGGATCTGGCAAGGAATGCCGATGATGCCGATGCGCTTGAAGCCTGCGGCGCGGGCCGGTTCCAGCAGCGCCAGCAGCGGCGCATAGCCCATCCGCATGCCGCGCACTTGGGCCATGGCTTCGGCCTTCGTCACCAGCACAGGGCGCGGCTTCCACTTGTCATCCGGGTCGGGCGCCATGGTGAGGATGGCTTCGACCGCCCCGGTCTCCAGCAGCCGCTCGCCAAGCCGGCTGGTGATGCCAGTCCATTGCGCGCCTTCACTGGGCTGCTTCAGCCGGGCTTTGGCCATGCGCTGAAACGGCCCGAAGAACAGCTCATCGGGCCGGTTTTCATCGCGGGCCCGGCCATGGACCTGCGCTTCCATCGCGGCATAATCCGGCTTGATGAATTGACAGGCGGTGCCGCAATCCGTGGGGGCGGACGTGCGCGACACGCCGCAATCGGTGCACAGCCCGCGCGGGGCAGCGGGCGCAAATTCAGGCGCGATCAGGCCGGTTTCAGTCACTTGTGTCCCCACGATCATCGGCACCCCTGCCTGTGCGGCTGTTAGCGCCTGAGAGCTCACATCCGCAACATCACATTCTCAGGGGTGCTGCATAGCCCGTCAATTCCAGATAGCCGCGTCCGCCCGGGACCGTGACGGCGCCTTCCCAATAGACCGGCCCGCCGCTCATCCGGCTGTCCAGCTCCTGATCCGCCATCATCGGCACCACCGGCAGCTCGCGCCATGCCCCACCGACCCGCAGTGCAACCACCGGCCGCACCGGCCAGCGCGCCTTGCTGCGCGGGGATTGCCACCAGCCGCCCGCCTGCCAGCGCACATCCTCCGGCTTGAGCACGCTCAACACACCACTCTTGCTGCGGTGGCTGCCGCCGGCCCACAACGCCGCGCCAGCCTTGTCACGCATCCGAAACAGCGTGACGGCGCTGCCGTCATCCATGTTGAGGCCCAGCCAATCCCAGCCCACGGCGCGGGCGTTCATCAGCGTGCTCGACCATTCGCGGTCCAGCCAGGCCGTGCCGGTCACCGCCAGTCCGTCCAACCGCCCGGCCACCGCCAGATGCGGCCAGCTGTAATAATGGCTGGCCTCGCCCACGGCCGGCCCCTTGCGGCTGAAGCCGGCCTCGCCTTGCAGGATCACGGCCTGCGTTGGCGTGAAGGCCAGATCGAAGGCGAAGCCGTCCCCGGCGAGTTTCGCGTGCAATTTGCCATCCTTGCCGCGCCACAGCCGCCAATCGTCCAGCGTTACATCCATGTCGCCCACCCGTGCATTGGCGAGGCCAAAGCCGGCGCGCGCGATGCGGGCGGCGTGGCGCAGCTTGCTTTGCGCCGGATCGGCAAGCGCCGCATGGGCAAAGATCACCTGGCGCGGCACGAAGCTGGAAGGATTCGGCGTATCGATATCCGGCCGCGTGCGAAAGAAGGTGATCTGGAAGCCCTTCTTCCCCTGCGCCGTGTTCAGCCAGCCGGTGACATACCACCATTCGGTGCGGAAATCGGGATGCGCGCCGTGATCCGCCGGGAAACGCATGGGCACGCCTGGCCGCACCGGCGCGAACGTCGCCGCCAGCAACAGTGGCAGCATCAACAGCAAGGCCAGACGCCGCATCACCAGTCCGCCCGCACTGCCAGAAGGGCACGCCTGCTTAGCGCGCGCCGCCCGGCCACCACCGCCGTGCCGCCTGCGCACGCCACCAGCGCCGCCACCAACCCGGCCAGCAGCGGCCACGGCAGCGCCAGATCCATCGTCCAGTGGAAGCTTTGCGGGTTGACGACGCGCACCAGCACCAGCGCCATCGCCAACCCCAGCGACAGGCCGGAAAGCGCGCCGATCAGGCCCAGCCCGGCGCCTTCCAGCCCCAGCATCTGCAATATCTGGCGGCGCGGCACGCCCACATGGCGGAGCATGCCGAACTCGCGCATCCGCGCCAGCACCTGCGCCGAAAAGCTGGTCGCCACCCCAATGAGCCCGATGATGATGGCAATGGCTTCCAGCGCATAGGTGACAGCGAAACTGCGATCGAAAATGGTCAGCGCCACGGCCCGCATCTCCGCCGGGCGGCCAAACTGCGCCTGGCCCTGCACGGCCACCGGCAGCGCCGCCTGCAAGGCCTCCTGCACCGCGCGCGCGTCGGCACCGGGCTTTAGATCAAAGGCGGCTTCCGTCGCGGTGGCATCGCCAGTGAAGCGGCGATAGTCCTCAAGCGGCACGACAATTGCCCCCCATTGCCGGGCATAATCACGCCAGGTGCCGGCCACGAACAACCGGCGCGGTACCCCGCCGATCACTAGTTCATGCACCTCGCCCTGCCGCCAACCATAAAGCCAGGCCAAGGGCTCGGAAATCAGCGCGCGGGTGGTGCCAGGGGGCGTTGGCGCGTCTGTCTCGGCAATCAACGGCACCGATGCATGGCCGCCGTGGGCCATCACGGCGACGGCCGGCCGCGCCGGATCGATCCGCACCGAAATCACCCGCTGGAACTGCACATGCGCCAGCCCCGGTACCGCCGCCAGCCGCGCCTGCGCCTGGAGATCAAGCCCGCCCGCCTCTGCGCCTTCGAGATGCAGGTAGAGATCGGAGGGCAGGACCGCCACCAGCCAATCATCCACGCTCTGTCGGAAGCTCGCGACCATTACCGCCATCGCCACCATCAGCGCAGTGGACGCCACAATCCCGGACAGCGCCAGCCCGGCGGCCTGCGGCACACCCCACAGCCGCCGTACCGCCAGATCGAGCGGCAACCATGTGGCTCCCCGCCGGGCCAGCGGTGCCAGCAGCAGCCGCGCCAGCGCCGGCATCAACGCCACGCCCCCGGCCAACAGCAAGGCCATCGCGGCATAGCCGAGCAACGGCAGCCCAAACACTGGCGGCCCCAACGCTGCAAGGCCACCGGCGGCCAGCAAGATAAGGCTGGGCCAGGCCCGCGGCGCTTTGGCCGGATCGGGGGCATCGCCCAGGCCCTTCAGCGCCTGCGCCGGGGCGGTGCGCGCCGCCGCCAACGCCGGCGATATGCTGCCGGCCAGTGCCGTTACCAGCCCCAGCCCGCCAAACAGCAGCGCCGCCGGCACATCAAAGCCCAGCCGGGCCTGCGTTCGGCTGAAATAGCCGCCGCCCAGATCCCCGCCGAACCGCTCCACAACCAGTGTCGCCAGCCCATACCCCAGCGCCACGCCGATCACGGCGCCGGCCACACCTAGCAGCAGACCCTCCGATAACAACTGCCGCACCAGCCCCGCCCGCGGCAGACCCAAGACGCTCAGCAGCGCAAATTGCGGCCGCCGCCGCGCCACGCTGAGCGCCTGCGCCGACCACACCAGGAAGCCACCGGTGAGCAGCGCCACCAGGGCCAGCATACCCAGATTCACCCGATAGGCCCGGCTCAGCGCATCGGCGCGGCTCGCCTCGGCCTCCGGCGTTGCCAGCACGGCATCGGCGGGCAGCGCGGCCTGTACCGTCGCGCGCGCACCGGCGCCTTCGGCCAGTTTCAGATCAAGCCGGTGCAGGCGCCCCATCTGGCCAAAGCGCCACTGCGCCTCCGAAATGTCGATCACCGCGATCTGGGCGTCATCGCCCGCTGCCGCCAGCCGTCCCATCACCCTGAACTGCGCCTGACGCCCGGCCGCCGTGAGCGTGAAGGCGTCGCCCGGCTGCAACCCGGTGGCACGCTGTAACGCCGGCGAAAGCCAAACGGCATCGCCTTGCCACGCCGGGCGGCTGCCCACGCCGGACTGGCCCGACCGCGACAGGCCCACGAGCCCCGGCGTCACGCTCATCGCCCGCAGCGGATCAAGCCCGATCAGCGTGAACCGGCCGCCTTTTGCGCTCGATCCCGGCCGCGCCAGCTTGCCCCAGCTGGCGGTCAATTCCACCACCGGGCTGATCGCCTGCACTGCGGGCAACCGCGCCAGCTTGGGATAAAGCCCCTCATCCAGCCCGGCCGCTGATCGTGCCCGCACCGCCACATCAGCCCGGCCCTGCACGCTCGCCACGGCGCGGCCGAAACTGGCCAGCGCCGCGCTGTTTACCATGTGCACCGCAAAGCCCAGCGCCACGCCCACCGCAATCGCCAGCACGGCCAGGCCCATCCGCACCGGATGCGCGCGCCATTCGCCAGCGATGAGCCAGCGGGTTGGCACCCAGTTTTGCATCAAGCCAGAACGAGGCCGCTGGCCGAAAGCCGCAACACGCGATCGGCTGCCGCCGCCACCATCTCGCTGTGGGTGACGATCAGCACCGCCGCCTGGCGATCACGCGCCTGCGCCAACAGCAAATCGAGGATACGGCCTGCGGTTTCGGGATCGAGATTGCCGGTTGGTTCATCGGCAAGCACCAGTCCGGGCCGATGCACCAGCGCGCGCGCGATGGCCACCCGCTGCAATTCCCCGCCCGACAGCACCGCCGGCCAATCACCCCCGCGCCCAGCCAGGCCCACGTCCGCAAGCACGGTTTCGGCCCGGGCCAATGCATCGGCCGCACTCATCCCCGCCAGCAGACAGGGCAGCGCCACGTTGCGCGCCAGGGAAAGGTGCGGCAGCACATGGAAGGCCTGGAACACGAAACCCAGCGCCGATGCCCGCAGCTTCGCCCGCTCCGGCTCGGTGAGCGCGGCAACGTTGCGGCCACCAATCAGCACCTCGCCGGCATCGGCTGCATCCAGCCCGGCGATCACGTTCAACAGAGTCGATTTGCCCACCCCGGATTCGCCGGTAATCGCCACCACTTCGCCCGGCGCCAGGGCGATATTCACCCCCGAAAACAGGCTTCGCCGCCCGCCACCGGCCAGCGGCACGGCGCGGGCAAGTCCGGTGGCTGCCAAAACAAAGGCAGCCACCGCCTGGCCGGCGGTGGGAGTGTCGGGTCGCATCGGAAGGGCTTTAACCCAGATGCCTGCGATTGTTAGCCGGGTGTGGCGACGTGCCCTGCCCCGGCGACCACCTCACGCCTACTTGGTGAACAGATTTTCCGGGTGACGCATCGCCTTGAATTCCAGCGCGTTGCCGGCGGGATCAAAGAGGAAGAACGTGCCCTGCTCACCCGGTTTGCCGGCAAAGCGCACATGCGGTTCCATTTCGAAGGCCAGGCCGGCGTGGCGAATGCGGTTGCCCAGCGCTTCCCAGCCAGCCCAATCCATCACCAGGCCGAAATGCGGCACGGGCACGCTGTCACCATCAACCGGGTTGCGGTGGATCGCCGATTTCGGCGCCTGGTGCACCACCAACTGGTGGCCGTGGAAATCGAAATCGATCCAGGTTTCCGAAGACCGGCCTTCGGGGCAGCCCAGCACGGCCCCATAGAATTGGCGGGCAGCCGCAAGATCATCAACCGGGATAGCAAGGTGGAAGGGATTCAAGGCGTTTCTCCATTCAAAGCGGCAAGCTGGTGGGCGCGGGCTAGCACCTTGCGGCTGGCCAATGCAATCGGGCCGCCATCGGTGGCCAGCAAGGGGTGATCGGCGGGCAACGGCGGCAGTTCGGGGCAATCGATCGGCCCCAATACCGTCACTTCGCCATAATGGTCAGGCCGCAGCAACCAGTTCATCACGGCCAACAATCTTGTGGTGACGCCCAGCGCCTCCATCGATGCGGCCAACCGCGGCCCAGGCGGCAACTCTTCGCGCCACAGCCGGCCCGGCCCGTCAAACCAGCGACGGGCGGCTTCAGAAACGGCGATGGTATCGCGATACAGCGCATCAAGATGATCGCGCAGCGGCACCACGCGCCGTGATTTTCGGCCTCTTGAAACCGCACCAACGCTGCCCAAATTGACATTGCCGACGCTGCCAGATGGGGCGTCGGCGCCTCCCGGCCCATGGTGGGCGGGATCAACGGCATCTTTGCTTGAAGAGGATTTTGCCATGCGAGGATTTGATATCTCTCCCTTGCTGCGTTCGTCCATCGGATTCGAGAATCTGAACCGATTGGTGGAACTGGCCGGGCGCGTCGAACCCGGCGACGCTTACCCCCCGTACAATATCGAAAAGCTGGGCGATGGCGCCTATCGCATCCAGATGGCGGTGGCCGGTTTCGGCCGCCATGAACTGGACATCACGGTGCAGGAAAACATGCTGATCGTGGTCGGCCAGGCCGCGCCGGAAGCCGATGCAAAGGAACGCCTGTTCCTGCACCGCGGCATCGCCAAGCGCGCCTTTGAACGCCGCTTCCAGCTGGCCGACACCATCAAGGTGACCGGCGCCGGCTTCGAGAATGGCCTGCTCAATATCGAGCTGGTGCGCGAGATTCCGGAGCACAAGAAGCCACGCAGGGTGGAAATCTCTGCTGCCGTGGATGCGCTGCCGGTAACGGACGAAACCCGCCTCGCTGCGGAATAATCAGCCCCTCAGCACCTTCCGGCGCTCGACGCGGAACCGTTTCAGTTCCTCGGCGGGCGCCGGCCAGTCCGGATCGGCCCTGGCGGCAGCAGCATAATCGTCCATCGCTTCCTTCAGCCGGCCGGCAACTTCCAGCGCCTGGGCACGGGCAAAATAGGCCCGGGCCGGCTCCTTCGGGCCAATCTCGATGCCGTGGCTGATCAGCGCCACCGCCTCGGCTTCGCGGCCGGGCTGGCGGGCCAGCACAACGCCCTTGTTGATCCAAGCTTCAGCAAGGCCCGGCGCAGAGCGGATGGCCAGATCGAAATCAGCCTCCGCCTTGTCCAACTTTCCGGCCCGCAGCAGGGCGATGCCGCGGTTCATCAGCATGGCGAGGCGCTGCGGCGCCGGCAGACCGGGCTGGCGGATGGCTCTGTCGCAGCGGACAAGCTGGGTGCGGCCAGGCCGGTGGGCTTCGGCGGCTGAACGGCAAGGCTCGTCACTGGCGGACACCTCCTGCGCACGCAGCGGTGCTGCTGCCAGGCAGAGCAGGATCAGCAGCCGGCGCACCGGATGCATCTGCTCAGGCAATGATGTCGGGGATCAACAGATCCTCGAGCATGGTGATTTCGTCCTTCAGCAACAGTTTCTTTTTCTTGAAGCGCTGCAACTGGATCATGTCGGGCATGGGCAAAAGGCGCAGGGCCTCGATCGCGGCATCAAGGTCGCGATGATCCTGCTTCAGCATCTCGATCCGGTCGCGGATCTCGACTTCATCCACCCTGAACGCTCCTTCACGGCCGCGCCTGCAACAGCGCCGCTGTCTCCCTGCGTTAACCGCTCTTCATGTCGGCCGGCAAGGGGCAGGCGCGCCTTGCCGCGAAATCATGCCAAACCGGCGGTGGATCGCCACAGGGGTCATGGACAGGGCAGCGGGAACGTGATGCACTCTGTCATCCCGCTGCCAGACATTGCTGGCAGGGGATGCAAAAAGGGAATGTGCCAATGGCCACTGCCCACCGGGAACAGTTGATTGCCCGTCATGCCAGGCTGGATGCCAGCCTAACCGCCGAATTGAAGCGGCCCCTGCCCGATCCGACGACCTTGCGCCGGTTGAAGCGGGAAAAACTCAAGCTCAAGGATGAGATCGGCACCAGCCACTGAAGACTGGGCAATGATGGCATAACATCGGCCGCGCCCCGGATCTTGCACCGGGGCCGCGGCCTTTTTTCTTACTCGTCGCGGCTCACCTTCTCATCACGTTCGTGCCGTTCCTGGGCATCGATCGTCATGGTGGCAATCGGGCGGGCTTCCAGCCGCTGCAGGCTGATCGGCTCCCCGGTCATTTCGCACCAGCCATAATCGCCGGTTTCGATGCGGCGCAGCGCGGCATCGATCTTGGAAATCAGCTTGCGCTGGCGATCGCGGGTGCGCAGTTCGATGCCCCAATCGGTTTCGCTGGCGGCACGATCGGTCAGATCGGGTTCGCGCAGTGGTTCGGCCTTCAGGGCTTCCAGCGTCGCTTCCGATTCTTTCAGAATCTCGTCTTTCCAGATCAGCAACTTCTTGCGGAAATACGCCAGCTGGCGCGGGTTCATGAACTCCTCGCCTGCGGTTGGACGATAGTCTGGCGGCAGATCATCACCGTCGGCTGGCACGATCAGCACCCCATCATCGTTGGTACTCGGCCCGGAAAACGCATCATATGATTCGCTCTTCATACCAACACCCCATAATCGGTGCCAGCCTGCCGCCCTTCACGGGACAACAGCCAGTCCCGAACCTCCGCCCCGCCAGACCCCTCCGGCAAGACCTCTCCCTCGGCGCCCCATAAACCTGTGAAGGCTCAGCGGCAAGCGGTGAAACGGGCCCAAAAAGACTGTCACGAAACTTTCGTTTACTGCGATTGCAGGGCATCCGCCCATGGGGACTGACTCAGCCCTTCAGCCCATCGATGCGGGACTGGATGGCGGCCAGTTCTTCCTTCAACTGGGCCACTTCATCGGCCGCGGGCGCCGGCTTCTCGCCGGATTTCTCCGCCGGCTTGCCGCCCGCTTCGCGCAGCAGGCCGCCGGTCATCATTTCGGTTGCGGCCTGGAACATCGCCAGATTCTGCCGCGCCAGTTGTTCAAACGGCTTCAGCGCGGCACTGCGGAACATCGCCTGATTCTCGGCAAAGGCCGCCATCGAGGCTTCGAGATAATGCGGAACCATCGATTGCATCGAATCGCCATAGAGCGCGATGATCTGGCGCAGGAACGACGTGGGCAGCATGGTCTGCCCCCCGGCTTCGCCTTCCATCACGATCTGGGTGAGGACGGATCGGGTGATCTCATCTCCGCTGCGGGCATCGAACACCTGGAAATCACGGCCATGGCGCGTCATTTCCGCCAGATGATCAAGCGTGATGTAACTTGAGGTTTCGGTGTTGTAGAGGCGCCGGTTGGCGTATTTCTTAATAATCACAGGCTCCTGGCTGGAAGTGCCAGCCTTGGCGCCGGGGGAGGAAGAGGCATTGGCCATGGGAGCTCCCGAAATGAACTGTGCATATTGGCGTAGCAAATGGCATGTTGCGGTGCAATGCCGCATCCCCACTCCATGACTCGCTCCCCCGGCCCTCACCCGCTCCCCATCTTCCTCGCCACGCTGCAGGCAGCCTGCGCCGATGATCCGGCGCGACTCGCCACGGCGCTCGCTGGCCTTGCCCGCTACCAGCAGGCCCCGCGCCCGGCCTCGCCGCCCAAGCGCCCGGAGATCGCCCGCATCGGGGAAGTTTCCCTGCGCGGCACGCCCGGCCCGCGCCCGGTCGTCATCGTGCCGTCGTTGATCAACCCGGCGCATGTGCTCGATTTGCCCGGCCGCAGCCTGATGGCGCACCTCGAATCGGCTGGCCTCAACCCACTGATCATCGATTGGGGCGGCTCGCCGGAACCGCTTGGCCTTGCGTCGCTGGTCAACGACCGCCTCGCACCGCTTGTGGAGAAACTGGGCCAACCCGTTGCCATGTTGGGCTATTGCCTTGGCGGCACGCTGGCGCTGGCGCTGGCGGCGCACATGCCAATCACCCGACTGGCGCTGATCGCGACGCCGTGGCACTTCGCCGGCTATGGCGACGGCCAACGCGCCGCGCTGGCGGAGTGGTGGGCCAGCGCGCAGCCACTGGCGCAGACCATGGGGCAATTGCCGATCGATCTGCTGCAACCGGCCTTCTGGTCGCTCGATCCCGCCGGATTGGTGGCCAAATATGTGCGACTCGCCACGGCCAATGCCGATGATCTGGCTGATTTCGTGCGACTGGAAGATTGGGCCAACGGCGGCGCGCCACTCAGCTTGGCCGCCGTGCAGGATCTGGCCGCGCTGTACGCCAGCGGCCGGTGGGACGGCGTGGACGCCACCGCCATCGCCGCCCCCATCCTAGATGTCATCGCCGGCGCTGATCGCATCGTCCCACCGCAAGCGGCTGTGTCCGCGCTGGGCATCGGCACGGCACTGCAGCTCGATGCCGGCCATGTCGGCATGGTCGTCGGCGGCCGCGCGCGCGGTTTGTCGTGGGAACCGCTAGCGGATTTCCTAGGCGGCGCGTGATGGTGCAGCGCAGCAAACCGGCCTAATCTGCGTCAACCGACTCGCACAGCCAGGGGAACTCCATGACCAACATCGTCATCACCGCCGCCCGCCGCACTGCCGTGGGCAGCTTCATGGGCAGTTTTGGCAGCACCCCGGCGCATCTGCTCGGCAAGGCGGCGATCGAAGCAGCGCTGGCCGATGCCGGCGTGGCCCCCGGCGAAGTGAGCGAAGTGATTCTGGGCCAGGTGCTGACCGCAGCGCAGGGCCAGAACCCGGCGCGACAGGCCACCATGGCCGCCGGCATCACGCTTGAAGCGCCGGCTTACGGGGTCAACCAGGTTTGCGGGTCCGGCCTGCGCGCCGTGGCGATGGCAGCCCAGGCGATTGCCAATGGTGATGCCGGCATCGTGGTGGCCGGCGGCCAGGAATCGATGAGCCTTTCCACCCACGCGCAAGCCCTGCGCGCCGGACAGAAGATGGGCCACATGGAACTGGTTGATACCATGATCAAGGATGGCCTGTGGGATGCCTTCAATGGCTATCACATGGGAATCACGGCGGAAAATGTCGCTGAAATGTATCAGATCAGCCGCGCTGCGCAGGATGATTTCGCCGTCGCCAGCCAGAACAAGGCCAGCGCGGCGCGTGCCGCCGGGCGCTTTGCCGCCGAGATTGCGCCGGTCACCATCAAGGGCCGCAAGGGCGATGTGGTGGTGGATACCGACGAATATATCCGCGATGGCGTGACGCTGGACAGCGTTTCGGGCCTGCGCGGCGCCTTCAAGAAGGACGGCACGGTCACGGCCGCCAACGCCAGCGGCCTCAACGACGGCGCCGCCGTGCTGGTGCTGATGAGCGAGGCCGAAGCCGTGCGCCGCGGCGCACCCATTTTGGCCCGCATCGCCGGTTTTGCCAGCGTTGGCGTCGATCCCGCCGTGATGGGCATCGGCCCGGTGCCCGCCAGCCGCAAGGCTCTGGCCAAGGCCGGGTGGAGCGTGGCTGACCTCGATCTGGTCGAAGCCAACGAGGCGTTCGCGGCCCAGGCGCTGGCCGTGGGCCAGGAATTGGGCCTCGATCCCACCAAGCTCAACGTCAACGGCGGTGCCATCGCCATCGGCCACCCGATCGGCGCGTCGGGTGCGCGCGTACTGGTGACGCTGCTGCACGAAATGGGCCGCCGCGATGCGAAAAAGGGCCTGGCCACGCTGTGCATTGGTGGAGGAATGGGCATCGCCCTCGCCGTCGAACGCTGAGCCCCATGTTGATCCGCGAAGCCACGCCCATAGAGCGGCTGTTTGCCGGCCATCGCCCCGAACATCCCAACGGGCGGCTGCTGGTGCTGGGCCAACCGCCGGAACGGGTCGGGCTGGCGCTGGAAGGCTGGGAACATGTCGCCTGCGTGGCGGCGAGTGACGAAGAACTGCGCCCCGGCACCGTGCGCGCCGATCCGCATCACCTGCCTTTCCACGAAGCGCTGTTCGACAAGGTGCTGCTTTCGGCCCCGTTGATCCAGCCGCGACTGATGCTGCGCGAATTGTGGCGGGTTCTCTCGCCGGCGGGACTGGCCGTGCTGATCGTGCGGGCGCGGCGACCGTGGCACATCAAGGATATCGGCTGGCTGCGCGAGCCGCTGCAACTGCGGCTGGATGAAGCCATGTTCGAAGTGCTGGACTGGCGGGTGGAGAGCCTGCCCGAACGCCATCATGTCGTGCTGGTGGCCAAGACCGATTGGCAGAAGCCGGTGCTGGTCGGCGCGGCAGATCCGGCAATGGTGCCGCGGCTGATCAACTGATGGACGCAGCTGCTCCCGCCGTGGTTGTGCAGATGGTACCGTTTGCCGCCCATCTTGATCTGACCATCAAGGAATTGGGCCGGGATCGCGTTGTCGTCCACGCCCTTATCAAGCCGGAATATTGCACCAGCGGCGGCACCGCCCACGGCGGCTTCCTGATGGCGCTGGCGGATTTCACCGGCGCGGTTGGCGCGTTCCAGGTGCTGCCCGAAGGCGCGAAGAGCACCACCACCATCGAATCGAAAACCAACATGATGGGCGCGATTCCGGTGGGCAGCACATTGGTCGCCACCGCGACGCCGTTGCACGTGGGCCGGCGCACCAGCGTGTGGGTGACGCGGGTGGAGAGCGCCGAAGGCAAGCTGGCCAGCGTGACGACGCAAACGCAGATGGCGATCTAGAGCGACAGCTCTACCGTCACCACATCCCCTTCGCCCACGCCTTCCTTCTTCCGCACCGCGGCCTTCACCGGCAGCAGATAGCCGCCCACATCTTTCGACGGAAACACCGACGTCGCCCAACTGGTGCCGCCCAGTGTCACCTTCACATAAACCGATCCCCACGCCGCCGAGCGCCCCGGTGCGGCCGCGCGGATGCCAGCCGCCACATCGCCGGTGATGGTGAGGAAATGCCAGCTCATCGGGGACGGCTTCCCGTCTGCCGCCTTGCCCTTCCAGATCCACAACGGCCCGGTGAACGTCCATTCTCGGCCTGTGGGCACATCATGCCCCAGCTCTTCCCGCAGGAAGCGGATCAGTTCGGGATCAAGATCGTCGTCCACCGCTTCACGATAGCTTATCGGCGCAGGACGAACACTCCGGTATCCGCCAGCAGATTGGGCCAGGCCGCCACCTGCCGACCTGAGTGCAGGCCCGCGCGGCGTTCCACCGTCAGCCCCATCTCCACCGCCAGCGCCTCGAAATCGGCGATGGTGCAGAAATGGATATTGGGCGTCTCGTGCCAGCTCACCGGCAGGCTGCGGGTGACGGGCATGCGGCCAGACAGCGCCAGGCCCAGCCGCACCCGCCAATGGCCGAAATTGGGGAAGGACACGATGGCGCTGCGCCCGATGCGCACCAACTGCGCCAGCACATCCGCCGGCCGCTGCATCGCCTGCAACGTGTTCGAAAGGATCACCACGTCGAACGCGGCATCGGGATAATCGGCCAGATCGGTATCGGCGTCGCCCTGCACGACGGCAAGGCCACGGCCCACGGCGGCGGCCACGTCGCTGGCGTCCAGTTCGATGCCACGGCCTTCCACGCCCTTGGTGTCGCGCAGCCAGGCCAGCAGCTGGCCATCGCCGCAGCCGATATCGAGCACACGCGCGCCGGCCGGCACGGCAGCGGCCACGGCGGCCAGATCCGGGCGCAGCGGGACTGGAGTCATTTTTGGCCCGTCATGCGGTGAGGAACCCGCCCACGACCCGGTTCATTTCCGGCGCGTCGAGCAGGAAGGCATCATGGCCAAACGGGCTTTCCAGCTCCACAAACGACACCGGAGCCCCGGCCGCGTTCAACGCCCGCACGATGCGGCGGCTTTCGGTGGTGGGATACAGCCAGTCGGAAGTGAAGGAGACCAGGCAGAACCGGCTCTGCACCCCGGCAAAGGCCCGCGCCAGATTGCCGTCATGCGGCTGAGCCAGATCGAAATAATCCATCGCCCGCGTGATGTAGAGGTACGAATTGGCGTCGAACCGCTCGACAAAGCTCAGGCCCTGGTGGCGCAGATAGGATTCGACCTGGAAGTCCGCGTCGAAGCCAAAGCTCACCGCATCGCGATCCTGCAGGCGGCGGCCGAATTTCTCGGTCAGCCCTTCTTCGGACAGATAGGTGATGTGCGCCGCCATGCGCGCCACGGCCAAGCCCGCCGTCGGCGGCTTGTCGGCAACATATGCTCCGCCCGCCCACATCGGATCAGCCATGATCGCCTGCCGGCCAACTTCGTGGAAGGCGATATTCTGCGCGCTGTGGCGGGCCGCGGTGGCAATTGCCACCACCTTCTTCACCCGCGCCGGATGGTTCACCGCCCAGGTGAGCGCCTGCATGCCGCCCATCGATCCGCCAATGACGGCCGCCAGCGTGCCGACGCCAAGATGATCAAGCAGACGTGCCTGCGCTGCCACCATGTCAGCAATGGTGATCACCGGGAAATTCATCGCGAACGGTTGGCCAGAGCGCGGATCGATGCTCGATGGCCCGGTGGAGCCCATGCAGCCGCCCAGCACATTGGCGCAGATCACGAACCAATGTTCGGGATCGACCGGCTTGCCCGGCCCCACCAACCGCGTCCACCAGCCGGCCTTGCCCGTAACGGGGTGGGCGCTGGCCAGATATTGATCCCCGGTCAGCGCGTGGCACACCAAGATGGCGTTGGTGGCGTTGGCGTTCAGCTTGCCATAGGTTTCATAGGCGATGGTGAGTTCGGGCAGCACACCGCCGCCCGCCAGCGGAAAATTCCCGGGCAGCATCACGCGGCGATCAAGGCCAAAGCGATTATCCATTGCGGCGCGGGAATAATGGCGAAGGGGTGACTGTGCCAGCGATTTTCGCTAACGGCGCAGCATGACCAACGCCGCACCCCAGATGAAACCGTGGATCGAGGCCATGCACGCCTATGTGCCCGGCAAATCAAGCGCCGGCGCGCCCGTGGTGGCCAAATTGTCCTCGAACGAGAATCCGTGGGGGCCATCGCCCATGGCCGTCGCCGCGATGCAGGATGTAATTGCGCAAGGCCATCGCTATCCCGATCCATCCTCCACTGCGCTGCGTGAAGCGCTGGGCGACAAATATGGCGTGAACCCAGCCCACATCATCTGCGGCACCGGCAGCGACGAAATATTGCACATGATCGCATCCGCCTTCGCCGGCCCGGGCGACGAGATCATCCACGTGCGCCACGGGTTCGCCGTTTACGAAGGCGCCACCCGCCGCGTTGGCGCGACGCCGGTGGTGGTACCGGATGTGGATTATACCGGCGATATGGATGCAATCTTGGCCGCCATCACGCCGGCCACCCGGGTCATCTACATCGCCAATCCCAACAACCCCACCGGCACATTGCTGCCTGCCGCCGACATCCGCCGGCTGATCGCGGGCGTGCCCAGCGACGTCGTGCTGGTGCTGGACTGTGCCTATGCCGAGTTCGTCGAAGGCGACTATGAAGACGGTCTGGCGTTGGCTCAGAGCCTGCCAAACCTGATCGTCACCCGCACCTTCTCCAAGATCCACGGCCTTGCCGCGCAGCGCATTGGTTGGGCGGTGGCGCCGCTGCCGATCATCGCCGCGCTTGATCGCGTGCGCGGGCCGTTCAACGTGACGACCACCGGCCAGGCCGCCGCCGTCGCGTCGCTGGCGGATGATACCCACCTCGACATGGTGCGTCGCGAAACCATCCGGCTGCGCGCCTTTCTGGAGGGTGAAATCGTCGCCTTGGGCAACGCCGGCCTGCGCGCCATCCCGTCGGCCTGCAACTTCATCCTGATCGAATTTCCGGAAAGCGGCCCGGTCACGGCGGCGGGTGCCAACGAATGGCTGCTCGATCACGGCATCATCTGCCGTTATCTCGCCGTGCAGAACATGCCGCGCTGTCTGCGCATCTCCATCGGTACCGAAACCGAAACCCGCACCGTCGCCGCCGCCCTGCGCGACTATGTGGAAGGCGCGGCCTGATGCTGCCGTTCGCGCGCGTCGCCATCATCGGCATGGGCCTGATCGGCTCAAGCCTCGCGCGCGCCGTGCGCGAAGCCATGCCCACGGTGCACCTGACGGTGAGCGATGCCAGCGCGGCGGTGCGGGAACGCGTGGCCGAACTGGGCATCGCCGATGATGTGGCTGATGGCGCTGGCGCGGCCGTGGTGGATGCAGATCTGGTCATCCTGTGCGTGCCGGTGGGCGCCATGGCCGAAGTCGCTGCCGAAATCGGCCCGGAACTGGCGCCCGACACGGTGGTGAGCGACGTCGGTTCGGTGAAAGAAAGCGTGCTGAAGGTGCTGGGCGCCGCCCTGCCCGGCGTGCACGTGATCCCCGCCCACCCGGTGGCCGGCACCGAAAAATCCGGGCCGGATGCCGGCTTTTCCAGCCTGTTCAAGGGCCGCTGGTGCATCATCACGCCGCCGCCACGCGCCGATGAAGTGATGGTGGAGCGCCTTTCCGAATTCTGGCGGCGGCTGGGCGCCAAGGTCGATCTGATGGATGCGCCGCATCATGATCGCGTGCTCGCCGTCACCAGCCACCTGCCGCACCTGATCGCTTATTCGATCGTTGGCACCGCCAGCGATCTGGAACAGGTGACCAAGGCCGAGGTGATCAAGTATTCCGCCGGTGGTTTCCGCGATTTCACCCGCATCGCCGCGTCTGATCCGGTGATGTGGCGCGATGTGTTCCTCAACAACCGCGAGGCGGTGCTGGAACTGCTGGGCCGCTTCACCGAAGATCTGGTGGCGCTGCAACGCGCCATCCGTTGGGGCGAAGGCGACACACTGGAAAATCTGTTCACCCGCACCCGTGCCATCCGCCGCCAGGTGATCGACGAAGGCCAGGACACCGATAAGCCCGATTTTGGCCGGTAAACCGGGCGGCGCCAGGGCCGTGAAGTTTACCGATTTTCGTGTTTCGTATTTTGCATTGCAACCATGTGATAACTTCGTCCACAGTAATGGGGTCGCGTAACTGCGCGGGAGGCCGAAAACGGCCGCTGCGCAACCAGAGCCTGTTTCGGGGGATCTCATGACGAAGCGTTTCATTCAGACTGTGGCCGCGATGTCCGCCGCCGCCGTAGCCTTCACCGCCGTTCCGGCCACTGCGCAGATCAATGCCGGTCGCAAAGGTGGCATTGAAAAGGCCCGCGCCGCCAAGACCGCCGAACTGCCCCGGTGCACCAAGGCGCTCGGCACCATGGGGATCAGCGATCCCGAAACCCGCTGGTGGGAAGGCCTTGGCCTTGGTTCACCCGAAGCCTTGCTGCGCGTCTATGCTCAGAAATCCGGCTGCTTCCGGCTGGTGAACCGTTCGCAGCGCGGCATGGCCGCCATGCAGCAGGAACGCGCCCTCGCCGCCGGTGGTGAAACCCGCGGCGGCGGCACCATCGGCAAAGGCCAGATGGTGGAAGCCGATTTCACCCTGATTCCCAACATCGTCACCGCCAACCGCAACAAGGGCGGTTTCAAGGTCGGCGGCCTGCTCGGCGCGTTCGTGCCCGGCGTTGGCGGCGCCCTGCTCGGCGGGCTTGACGTGAAAAAGCGCTCGGCCAACGTCACGCTGGAAGTCGTCAACAACAAGTCGTCGGAAGAATTCGTCACCGAAGGCCAGGCCACCAAGACGGATGTGGGCTTTGGCGGCGGCGGCGGCATCTTTGCCGGTGGTTTCCTGGGGGCCGGCGGCGCCAGCGGCTATGCCGATTCCGAAATCGGCCAGGTCATTGCGCTGGCCTATCTCGATGCCTTCACCAAACTGGTCAGCGATCTGGGCGGCCTCGAAGCCACAGCTGGCGGCCCGCAGGCCGAACGCGCCGTGGTGATGAAGAACCCGGGCCGCATGTTTGCCGGCCCGGCGCTGAACGCCAAGGTGATCAAGCCGCTCGACGGCGGCGCCATGCTCGATCCGACCGGCAACAAGGAAGGCGGCTTCTGGGAAGTCACCGACGAATTGGGCACCAAGGGCTGGGTGAGCGAAATCGCCATCGGCATTGCCAAGTAATCAGCGACTGACTCAACAGCACGGCCATCCGCCAGCCTGGCGGGTGGCCGTTTTGCTGTTCAGCGCAAAGGATCAGCGCAATCTGGGACAGGCCGGCACCTGGCCGCGCCGCGCCCGCGTGGCGAGATCGGTCGTGATGCCCGACAAGGCCACCGCCCCGCCCGCCGGCAACGACGTTTCCAGCGCCAACCGCACCGGGCTGCGCAGCCGCTGCTCGGCCGGCGGCACGGAGCCATTCAGCGCCGCCTGCACGGCCATCGGGCAGACCGTGGTGATGGCGCCCGCCAGCCGAGTCCCTGCTCCCAACGGCACGATGGTGGCATCCAGCTTGAAGATTTCGCCGGTGGCGTCGCTGCCGGTCATCACCAGATCAAGGCTGCCGGCGCTTGAGGCCCAGCGGCGATAATCGTCCAGACGGCCGGGCCCATGCGCCGTCACGTCGGCGGCCAGGCTGATCGGCGCGCCCTGTCCCAGCGCAAAGCCAGTGGCACCGATCACCAACTGGCCATGCTGGGCCAGGCGCGGACGGGCAAGCTGGGCAGGAAACACCTCGCGAATGTGCAGTTCAAGGCTGTCGGCGCGGAAATCGGGGCCAAGGCCGCTGTTGCCGCGCGCGCCGGGCAGCACGATCGACAGGCGGGCCAGCCGGTTCAAGCCGGCCGCATCCGGCGCAATCTTCAGGCTCGCCGTGGCCGATGCCGCCGCCACCCGGGCAGAAAGGCCGGCCGCGCCGGCCGTCAGCGCCACGCCCTGAGCCTGGAGCACGGTCAATTCCGGCCGCCATGGCCCGCGGTTGAGCCGCAGCTTGTCCACCGCCAGCGCCACGCTGGTTCCCCCATTGTGCGCCAGCGTCACGCCGGCCAGTTCGGCTTCCATGCGATAGGGAAAACCCGTCACCTGCACTTGCCGGCCGGGGAACCAGCCCGCCAGCGTGGTTTCGAAATCCGCCGCCCAGCCGCGCCAGAAATAGCCATAGGCCGCCAGCCCCAACAGCAGCGGCAACAGACTGAGCAACAGCGGCCAGCGGCGTTTCATGATCGACCCTCTGCTTGCAGCGCATTGATCGCGCGGTGCACCTTGCGCTCAACCTCGTCACGCGGCAGGCCGGGCGGGATCGGCGCTGCCACCTTCATGTGCACGGTGCCGGGATATTTGATGAAGCTTTTTGGCCAGACACTGCCGCTGTCGAGCGCGATCGGCACCACCGGCAATTTCAGCATCTTGTAGAGCCCGGCAAAGCCAGCGGCGAGCGGTGGGGTTTCGCCCACCTGCACCCGCGTGCCTTCCGGGAAGATCACCACCGGCCGCCCCTTGGCCACGGCCGCCTGCGCCTGCCGCATCATCTCGCGCAACATCCCGGCCGAACCGGATCGATCGACAAAGATGGAACCATGCCGGGCCGACGCCAGGCCCCAAATCGGGATCTTGCGCAGTTCCTGCTTCATCACCACCGCCGGCCGTTCGAACCACCACAGGGTGAAAATGGCTTCCAGTGCACTTTCATGTTTCAGCGCAAACAACTGCGGGCCCAGCGGAATCTCGCCGTCGATCTCGATTCGGATGCCGGTGATGGCCCGGCTGCACAAGCGAAACCAGCCCGCCCACAGCTTTGGGCCGATATAAAGGCTGGCCCCCGAACCCAGCAGCCCCAGCAGCAGCGCCAGCGGCACCAAAATCAACGATCCGCCCATGAACATGATCTGAAAGATGATGGTGCGAACCAGAGCCAGCAGCGTTGCCAGCGGGTTATGCCGCATCACGCCGCCCCCGCCAGCAGCGCACCCCGACGCAGCAGCCACTTCGAATATTCGAACGCCAGCCCCGGCGCCTTGGGTTCCGATGGCACCGCGTCCGAAAGCACCTTCACTTGCGGAGGCAGCACGCGCGACAATTCCAGCCGGGCGCGGCGCATGTGGCCGGCGCTGGTCACCAAGCGGATCGATTTATACGCGTGCTTTGCCACCCAGCGCGCGGTCTCTTCGGCATTGGATCGCGTGTCCACCGCTTCATAGCCCAGATCGGTGGAGCGCAAGCGGCGCGTTGCCACCCCGAAGGCCGCAGCGAGTTGGCGGCGGCTGGTCTTCTCGCCCACACCCGATACCAGCATGCGCCGTGCCGCGCCGGCTTCCACCACCGCCAGCCCGCGCCGGAAGCGCCCGGCCCCGCCGGTCAACACCACCACGCCATCGCTTTTCACGGCGAGCGGCGCCGGCCCCGGCAGGGTGAGGCTGAACCAGATCAGCCCCAGCGTCCACGCCAGCACCGGCAACGCAGCCGCCCGCGCCAACCACATTAGAGGCCCGGCCTTGCGGCGCTTCGGGGCCGTCCGGCGCGCGTTGTTCGGAAATGAGCGGGGGCTCACATCTCACCGCGCTGACGGCGCAGGGCAAACCAGCGCGCCACATTGGCGTTGTGTTCGGCCAACGTCTTGCCAAACACATGGCCACCGCTGCCATCGGCCACGAAATAGAGCGCATCGGTCTCTGCCGGATCGAGCACGGCCATGATGCTGTCCCGCCCCGGATTGGCGATCGGGCCCTTGGGCAGGCCGGGCTTGAGGTAGGTGTTGTAACCGGTGTCGCGGCGCAATTCCGATTGGCGGATGCGGCGGCCGAGCGGCTTGCCGGCGGTGATCGGGTAAATCACGGTCGGATCGGCATCCAGCTTCATGCCTACCGCCAACCGATTGCTGTAAACCCCCGCAATCGTTCTGCGCTCACTGGCCTTGCCGGTTTCCTTCTCGACGATGCTGGCCAGCACAATGGCTTCGGCCGGGCTCTTCACCACGGCGCGCGCCGTGCGCTTGGGCCACAGATCAGCCAGGGTCTTGGTCATCGCAGCCTGCATGCGCTTCAATACCATGCTTCGATCTTCACCGGGCTGATATTCATAGGTATCCGGCAAAATGCTGCCTTCCGCCGGCACCGCGGCCTTGCCTTTCAGGCCCGGCACCGCGTTCAACCGCTCTGCCACCAGCACCGCCGGCCAGCCTTCGGGAATGGTGACGGTGAAGCGCTCCACTTCGCCCTTCTGCAGGGCGCCCAGGATCGCGCTCCACGCCGCGCCGGGCTGCAAGCGATAGCGCCCGGCCTGCACCGGTGCATCGCTACCCAGAATCTGAGCGAGCAATCGGAACTGCCCGGCCGAGGAAACGATCCCGGCTTTCTCCAGTTCGCGCGCCACGCCTGACAGGCTGGCACCGCGCTTCACCTCGAACGACTGCGCCGATCCCGGCTTGCTTCCCCAACCGAACCACGGCGACACCGCCAGCGGCACGCCCAACAGGATCAGCAGGGCGACAAAAGCCAGGAAGGCGCGGCGCATTGCGTCAGACGCCGCGCATCACCAGCGTCGCGTTGGTGCCGCCAAAGCCGAACGAGTTGTTGAGCACGGCGCGGATGCGGCGCGGCTTGGCGACATGCGGCACCAGATCAACCCCGATGCAGGCATCCGATGGGTTGTCGAGGTTCAGCGTCGGCGGCGCCACCTGGTCACGCAGGGCGAGCAGGCAGAAAATCGCTTCCACCGCGCCGGCCCCGCCAAGCAGGTGGCCAATGGCCGACTTGGTGGACGACATCGAGACATTGTCGATGGCGCTGCCGAACAGCCGCTTCACCGCGCCCAGTTCCAACTCGTCACCCATCGGGGTGGAGGTGCCGTGGGCGTTGATATAGTCGATGTCTTCCGGGTTCAGCCCGGCCTTGCGCAGCGCCATCTGCATGGAACGGAACGCGCCCGAACCTTCCGGATGCGGCGCGGTCACGTGATAGGCATCGCCGGTCAGGCCATAACCGATCACTTCGCCATAAATCTTGGCACCACGCGCCTTGGCCCGCTCATATTCTTCCAGCACCACCACGCCAGCGCCTTCGCCCATCACGAAACCATCGCGATCCTTGTCATAGGGGCGGCTGGCGCGGGTGGGATCATCATTGAAATTGGTCGAAAGCGCGCGGGCCTGCGCGAAACCGGCGATGCCCAGCGGGCACAGCGCACTTTCCGAACCGCCGGCCAGCATCACATCGGCATCATCCAGCGCGATCATGCGGGCGGCATCGCCAATGGCATGGGCGCCAGTGGAGCAGGCGGTGACGACTGCGTGGTTGGGGCCCATCAGCCCATATTTGATCGAAACCTGGCCGGAAATCAGGTTGATCAACCGGCCATGCACGAAATGCGGCGACACGCGGCGCGGACCCTTTTCGTGCAGCACGATTGATTCGGATGCGATGCCCGGCAGGCCGCCGATGCCGCTGCCAATGGAGCAGCCGGCGCGGAAACGCTCTTCCTCGGTCATCTCGGTCAAGCCGGCGTCTTCGATGGCCTGGCCGGCCGCATCGATGCCATAGACGATGAACGGATCGACCTGGCGCTGCACCTTGTAATCAACGCGCTTGTTGGCATCAAAGGTGAGCCCGGTGCCGTCGCCAGCCTTCACTTCGCAGGCGATGCGGCACAGCTGATCGGATGCATCAAAGCGCGTGATCGGGCCAGCGCCCGATTGCGAGGCCAGGATGTTGGCCCAGACAGTTTCGACATTCGCACCCAACGGGGTGACCAGGCCCAGACCAGTGATGACGACACGGCGCATCGGCAATCCATTCTTCTGCGCGACCGGCCTGCCCTGCCGGCGCTTGGGTTTGGGCCGTTCCTTACGGAAAACTGAGGCCCATTTGGCACGAAACGGCCCGCCGCTTGTGTTCAAGCGATGGGCCGTTCCCTGTTATCGCCGGCTCAGCCGGCCAGCCCTGTCTTGTTGGCATGAGGGCCGCGACAACCGCAGCCCTCAGGCAATCACTTGCCGTTGGCGCCGATGAAATTGATCGCATCGGCCACGGTGAGGATCTTTTCGGCGGCATCGTCGGGGATTTCCACGCCGAATTCTTCTTCGAAGGCCATCACCAGCTCGACGGTGTCGAGGCTGTCGGCGCCCAGATCGTCGATGAAGCTGGCGGCTTCGGTCACCTTGTCGGCTTCGACGCCCAGATGCTCGACAACAATCTTCTTCACGCGCTCGGCAACGTCGCTCATCGTTTTCTTCCCTTGTTATCGCGGCGAAGCATCGCCGGTGGTTGGCTTACAGTTACCCGGCGGCAGTAGCGTGATGGCGAAATTGTGGCAAGAGCGCAGCGCGGCCTGCGCGCATGGCGCAGCCAAGTGGGCAGACCCGGCGGCTCTGCCGCCGGCCGCGCCCATCAAGGCATGGCCATCCCGCCATTGATGTGCAGCGTGTGGCCAGTGACATAGCTGGCTTCCTTCGACGCCAGATACACCACCCCCGCCGCAATATCCGCGCCTTCGCCCAGCCGCCCCGCCGGGATCCGCCCCGTCAGCGCATCCTTCTGCGCATCGGGCAGCGCATCGGTCATCGCCGAAACAATGAACCCCGGCGCGACGCAGTTCACGGTGATGTTGCGCGACGCCAGTTCCTGCGCCAGCGCCTTCGACATGCCGATCAGCCCGGCCTTGGACGCCGCATAATTGGCCTGCCCCGGATTGCCCGTCACGCCCACCACGCTGGTGATGGCGATCATGCGGCCAAAGCGCTGCTTCATCATCGGCTTGGCGACGGCGCGATAGAGGCGGAAAGTGGCTTCAAGGTTGATGCGGATCACATCCGCCCACTCATCATCCTTCATCCGCATCGCCAGATTGTCGCGCGTGATGCCGGCATTGGCGACCAGGATATCAAGCCGGCCTCCCAAGGCCTCCACCGCCTGCGGCACCAGCGCATCAACGGCGGTGCTGTCGGAAAGATTGCATGGCAGGATCACGGCATCGGGGCCGCATTCGGCTGCAACGGCGGCCAACGCTTCGGCGCGGGTGCCCGACAGCGCAACACGGGCGCCGCGCGCGGCCAGTGCCTTCGCAATCGCGCTGCCGATGCCGCCAGAGGCGCCGGTGACAAGGGCGGTCATGCCGGTGAGATCAAACATGCTTATCCTCCTTCAGGCGATCGCAGCAGCGATGGCTTCAACGCCAGGCATGTCGGCGGCGGTGATGGTCGGCACGTCGGGGGTGATGCGCCGAATCATCGGGCCGAGCACCTTGCCGCCCAATTCCACGAATCCGGTCACGCCCAGCGCGGACATGGCCAGCACCGATTCCCGCCAGCGCACCGTGCCGCACACTTGTTCCACCAGCAGGCGGCGAATCTCATCCGTGTCGGTCACTGGCGCAGCGGTCACGTTGGCGACCAGCGGCACGGTCGGCGCGGCCAGCGGCGCTTTGGCAAGCGCCTCAGCCATCGCATCGGCCGCCGGCTGCATCAGCGGGCAATGGAACGGCGCCGAAACCGGCAGCAGCACCGAGTGGCGCGCACCCTTGGCCTTGGCGAGGTTCATGGCGCGGGCCACGGCCTCGACATGGCCGGATACCACCACCTGGCCCGTCGCATTGTCATTGGCGGCCGCGCACACCTGGCCCTGGGATGCCTCGGCAGCGATCGCCGTCACCGTTTCGAAATCGAGGCCCAGCAGCGCCGCCATGGCACCCACGCCCGGCGGCACCGCGGCCTGCATCGCCGTGCCGCGCAGCCGCAACAGGCGGGCGGTATCGGCCAGGCCCAGGCTGCCGGCGGCGCACAGGGCGGTATACTCGCCAAGGCTGTGCCCGGCCACAAAGGCCGCCTTGTCCGCCAGCCGCACCCCGGCTTCATTTTCCAGCACGCGAAGGCAGGCAATGCCCACCGCCATGATCGCCGGCTGGGCGTTGGCGGTGAGGGTCAGTTCCTCTTCCGGCCCTTCCCACATCAGCCGCGACAGGCGTTCGCCCAGCGCTTCGTCAACTTCTTCGAACACGGCGCGGGCGTGGGGGCAGGCATCGGCAAGGCCCTTGCCCATGCCCACCGATTGGCTGCCCTGGCCCGGAAAGATGAAAGCGCGAATGGTCCCTCTCCCGATGGATCTCGTTGTGCGCCGCCGATTAGGCGCTTCATCGCGCCCATGCAACCGCCCGGCCCGAACGGCTGCGACACTGAGATCAACCGGGGCGTTTTGCCCGGTTGCATGGCGCAAAACTTCCGGTATGGGCTGCCCTTCGCGCTCAGGGAGGGGCCAAGGGGGGATTCGCAGAGGCCATTCATCGGCCCGCAACCCCGGCAAGACCATCCCGGTTCGCGGATCGGTGGCCACGCAGGCTGCCGGTTCTTAAGTTTTGGAACGAGAACGGCGAGCAATCGCCAATGAAGGGATCGCCAATGAAGATGGATGCCCGCCTGCTGATCGCTGCCAGCCTGTTGGCTGTCGCCACCCCGGCTGTGGCCGCCGTGTCGCCTGCCGTGGGCAAGGCGCTCAACGCCGCGGCCGCTGCCGCCAAGTCGCGCAATGCGGCCGGTGTCGCCGCCGCTATTGGCCAGGCCCGCGCCGCCGCCAGCACCGCTGAAGAGCGCGAGAAGACCGCGCAGATGGCTGGTTATGCCTTCACCGCTGTCGGCCAGTTCGGCCAGGCTGCTGCCGCGCTCGAACAGGTTGGTGCCCCTTGCAACCAGCTCGGCCCGCTCTATTATCGCGCCGGCCAGATGGACAAGGCAGTGGCCATCGCCCGGAAGTGCCCCGGTGAAGCCAGCCAGATCATGGTGGCGCAGGCAATGACGCGCCAGGGCAACCACAAGGCCGCCATTGCCGCCTACAACGCCCTGATCCGCAGCAACGGCCCCAAGGCCATCTATCTGGAAAATCTGTCGGGCGCCCAGTTCAAGTCCGGCGACAAGGCCGGCTATCTCGCCACCACCACCCGCCTGATCAAGTCTGATCCGTCGCCGAACCGCTGGAAGGTGCTGCTGACCGAGATGCAGGGCCAGAACATGCGTTCGGAAGCCAAGCTGGCGCTGTATCACCTGATGTTCACCACCGGCACGCTGGCCCGCAAGGAAGATTATCACGACTTTGCCAAGCTCGCGATGATCAACGGCCAAGCCGCTGTTGCCAAGGCCGCGCTCGACAAATCGGGTGTGACCAGCGATGCGATGGACCAGAAGCTGGCCGCTGCTGCTGCTGCCGCCGTCGCCAAGGAAGCGCCGGAAGCGCTGAAGCTGTCGGCCGCGCCGGCCACGGCCTTCAAGGGCGGCAACGCCTATCTGGGCCTGAATGACTATGCCAAGGCCATCGCCGCCTATGACAAGGCCATTGCCGCGAAGGGCAACGATATCGATTACGCCCGCGTGTTCAAGGGCATCGCCGCCACCCGCGCTGGCGCTGGCCAGAAGGCTGCCGCCATCGCCAGCTTCAAGGCGGTGGACGCCAAGAGCGGCATGAAGGACATCGCCGATCTGTGGAGCCTCTACGCCAGCACCCGCTGAGCCGGCTCACCCAAATGAAAAGGGCCGCCGCGGGATACCGCGGCGGCCCTTTTTCGTTGCCGTGCAGCCGGCTCAATCCCCCGCGGGCCGCGATTGCAGCTGGATATAATTGGCCAGGCCCATCTGCCGGATCATTTCCTGCTGCGTCTCGATGAAATCGACATGCTCTTCCTCGGCGGAAAGGATCTCGGCAAACAGATCGCGCGATGCGAAATCACGCACCTTCTCGCAGTGCTCGATGGCATCCTTCAGCAGGGCGATGGCTTCGAATTCCAGCTCCAGATCAGCGGCAAGCACCTCTTCCACCGTCTCACCGATGCGCAGGCGATTGAGCGCCTGCATGCCGGGCAGGCCTTCCAGGAAGAAGATACGCTCCATCAGTCTGTCGGCGTGCTTCATCTCGTCGATGGATTCGTGCCGCTCGTAATCGGCAAGCTTCTTGATGCCCAGATTGTCCAGCAGGCGATAATGCAGCCAATATTGGTTCACCGCCGTCAGCTCACCCTTGAGCACGGCATTCAGAAATTCGATCACCTTGGCGTCACCGCGCATGGCCAGTCTCCCTTTGCTGGGAACGCCATGGCGCAAATCTTGATCTGAGTCAAGAAAAGTCGTGGTTTTTCTGATACTTATTACTGCAACGCACTTGCATTAGCAGCGGCAATTCAGGCGAAGCTGCGCGCATCCGCCAGGATTTCCTTGGCGAACGGCAGGCACTGCCCGCACTTCACCTTGCAGCCCAGTTGCGCATAGGCCGCCTTCGGGCACGACTTGCCGGCCACCCGCGCGGCTTCGCGGACATCCCGTTCCTTCAGCGCATTGCAGACACAGACGATCACGTTTCCCTCGCGAGTCGAGTGGCGTTACTGCGAATCGTTATCATCCATGTCTGCTGCTAATGCAAGTGGTTCGCAGTATCCGGATGGTGGCTGGGACAAGGTGATGGACCTCAACGTCAAATCGCCGTTCTTCCTGACCCAGGCCCTGCATGACCTGCTGAAGGCGTCCGGCCGCCATGAACAGCCGGCCAAGGTCATCAACATCACGTCGATCGATGGCATCCGGCTCAATCCGCAGGAAACCTACAGTTACCACGCGTCAAAATCGGCGCTCATCTACCTGACGAGGCGCATGGCGGCGCGGCTTGTGCGCGATGCCATCAACGTCACCTCGATCGCCCCCGGTGCATTTGCCAGCGAGATGAACCGCGTGGCGCGCGATCACGGCGATGCGGTCGCCAAGCTGATTCCAGCGCGGCGCATCGGTGTGGACGAGGATATGGCCGGCGCCGCCATCTACCTTGCCAGCCGCGCCGGGGATTATGTGATTGGCGAAACGATCACGGTGGATGGCGGTGTCGCCCACGCCAACACAGGTTCGGGCTTCTCCGAGTGAAGACGGCCGCCTGAAGCGGCCCATCTGGTGTGTGCGGGGCGAAAGGCGGCTTCACGCCTTACCGCCGGCCGAACAGTTTCTCGATATCGGTCTTGGCCAGCCGCACCCACGTGGGGCGGCCGTGATTGCACTGGCCGGAGTGCGGGGTGACTTCCATCTCGCGAAGCAGGGCGTTCATTTCGGCAATCGAAAGATGCCGCCCGGCGCGGACGCTGCCGTGGCAGGCCATGGTGGCAGCGACGCCGTCGAGGCGTTCTTTCAAGCTCAGCGCGCGGCCGAAGGCGGAAAGATCGTCGGCGAGATCGGTGATCAGCCCCTTCACGTCACACGGGCCGAGCAAGGCCGGCGTGGCGCGGACCAGGATAGCGGTGGGGCCGAAGGCTTCGACCTCCAGGCCGAGTTCGGCCAGTTCGTCGGCACGATCGGCGACGCGGCCGGCGCCGATCTCGTCCAGCTCCACCACTTCGGGCACCAGCAGCGCCTGGGATGCGACGGCGCCGCCGGCAAGCGCGCGGTTCATGCGCTCCAGGGTCAGGCGTTCATGAGCGGCGTGTTGATCGACGATGATCAGCGCATCGTCGGTTTCGGCGACGATATAGGTCGCGGCGACTTGGCCGCGCGCGGCGCCCAATGGGAATTGTGCGGGCGGCGGCGCGGGGGCGGCGGCCGGACCGGAGGCTGCAAACGCCGGCGGCAATTGGTTGAACAGGCGCGGCGCTTCGGCCCAGCCCACCGCCGGCCCGGCGCCGCCAGCGAAAGCCCCAGGAAAAGCCAACGCGCCGCCAGCCGCCGGATCAGCGCCGCCAGCGGGCGGCCACGCGCCGGCAGCGGCCGGCAGCGGTTCGGCGACGAACGCCGCCAATGCAGCGCCGGAAACCTGGGTGCTGGCCCGGTGCCCGGCTTCATCCAGCGCACGGCGCAGGCCCGAAACGATCATCCCGCGGACCTGGGCGGCATCGCGGAAACGCACCTCGGTCTTGGCCGGGTGGACGTTCACATCCACGAAGTCCGACGGGACATTCAGGAACAGCGCGACGACCGGATGACGATCGCGGGCGAGCAGATCCTGATAGGCCCCGCGCAGCGCGCCCACCAGCAGCCGATCCTTCACAGGGCGCCCGTTCACAAACAGATATTGGTGATCGGAAACGCCCCGATTCCACGTCGGAATGCCGGCCAGCCCCGCCAGGTGCAGGCCCTCGCGCTCCAGATCGACCGCGACAGCATTGCCGGCAAAATCCGGGCCGATGATCGCCGCCAGCCGTGCCAGCGTCGATTGCGGGCTGGCATCGGGCAGCGGCGGCAGGTTCAGAAGGCGCCGGCCTTCGTGCTCGACCACGAAACCCACTTCGGGCCGCGCCATGGCCAGCCGTCGGATATGATCAAGGCAGGCAGCCAGCTCGGAACGTGGCGATTTCAAGAACTTGCGCCGCGCCGGCACTTGGGCGAACAGCCCATCGACCCGCGCCACCGTCCCCGGCGCAGCACTCGCGGGCCCGTCGTGGACGATGCGACCATTGTCCACCACCAGGCGCCAGCCCTCGCCCTCCGCCGGCCGACTGGTCAGCGACAATGTGGCAACCGAGCCGATCGAGGGCAGCGCCTCGCCGCGAAAGCCCATGGTATCAATGGCTTGCAAATCTTCATCGGGCAGTTTCGACGTCGCATGGCGCTCTACCGCCAGCCGCAACTGATCGGGCGCCATGCCGATGCCATCGTCGGCGACTTCCAGGCCATCGATGCCGCCGTTCACCAGGCTCACCCGGATGCGGCGGGCGCCGGCATCCAGTGCGTTTTCAACCAGTTCCTTGGCGGCACTGGCCGGCCGCTCCACCACCTCGCCGGCGGCGATGCGGTTGATCAGGGTTTCAGGCAGGCGGCGAATAGGCACCGGCCTGTATTAAGGGCAGTTGAGCGCACTGTCATGCCCCGCCCGTTCCACTTTGGCCTTCACCCTTGCAAAAAACGACATTCGGGGCCAAAGGCGGGGGATTGATCGCGCGCCCCCGCGAATCCCACCCTCGTGCCTTGGTAAAATCCCCATCATGTTGCCTTTCAGCCGGATGTTTTCCTTCCTCTCCCAGGATATGGCCATCGACCTGGGCACGGCCAACACGCTCGTCTATGTGCGCGGCCGCGGCATCGTGCTCAACGAACCCAGCGTCGTCGCCATCGAGACCATCCGCGGCAACAAGGTCGTCAAGGCGGTTGGCAACGAAGCCAAGGTGATGATGGGCCGCACCCCCGGCAACGTCGAATGCATCCGCCCGCTGCGTGACGGCGTGATTGCCGATATCGATGTCGCCGAACAGATGATCAAGCACTTCATCAAGAAGGTGCAGACCAGCCGTTTCGGCCGCTATCCGGAAATCGTCATCTGCGTGCCGTCGGGTTCGACCAGCGTTGAAAAGCGCGCCATCCGCGATGCCGCCAACAACGCCGGCGCCACCCAGGTCTATCTGATCGAAGAGCCGATGGCCGCCGCGATCGGCGCCGGCATGCCCGTCACCGAACCGATCGGTTCGATGGTGGTCGATATCGGTGGCGGCACCACCGAAGTCGCCGTGCTGTCGCTGAAGGGCCTCGCCTACACCACCAGCGTGCGCGTTGGCGGGGACAAGATGGACGAAGCCATCATCAACTACGTGCGCCGCAACTTCAACATGCTGATCGGCGAAGCCACCGCTGAACGCATCAAGAAGGAAATCGGTACCGCCAAGAAGCCGGCCGACGGCATTGGCGAGACGGTGTTCATCAAGGGCCGCGACCTGATGAACGGCGTGCCCAACGAGATCAAGATCAACCAGGGCCAGGTGGCCGAAGCGCTGGCCGAACCGGTGGCGACCATCGTCGAAGGCGTGCGCGCCGCGCTGGAGAACACCCAGCCGGAACTGGCTGCCGATATCGTCGATCAGGGCATCGTGCTCACCGGCGGCGGCGCCCTGCTGCGCGATCTGGATGTCGTGCTGCGCGAAGCCACCGGCCTGCCGGTCAGCGTCGCCGACGAACCGCTCACCTGCGTTGCCATCGGCACCGGCCGCGTGCTGGAAGATCCGATGTATCGCGGCGTGCTGATCACCGCCTGAGCTGCAACCCATTCGGGGACCCATGGACTGGACTCCCGCCCCTCGCCGCCCCACCGCCATCCGGCGGGAGCAGAACCTCGCGCTGGTTTCGGCCGTGGTGTCGGGCGGCGTGATTGCGGCCGGGCTGATCCTGCTGCTGGTGGCGCGCGTGAATCCCGAAACCGCCAGCGGCGTGCGCGCGGCGGCCACCGATATCGTCGCGCCCTTGTGGTCGGTGGTGCGCGCGCCGATCGATGGCGCGGGCAAAGTGGCTGGCGATTTCAGTGATTATTTCGGCGCTGTCTCGCGGGCCGACCAGCTCGAAGCCGAGCTGGACAAGGCCAATGCCCGGCTCCGCACCGCCCGCAACGGCCAGCGCGAACTGCAGCAGTTGAAGCGGCTGATGGCGGTGCGGGAGCCCACGCGGACGGTGCTCGCCACCACACGCATCGCGGCAGCCACGTCGGGCAGCGTGGCCCGCACCGCCATGCTGGCCGTGGGCAGCGGCGATGGCATCACCCGGGACATGCCAGTGATCGGCACCGACGGCCTGGTCGGCCGCACACTGGAAGTCGGCCGCCAATCGGCCCGGGTGCTGTTGCTCACCGATCCCCTGTCGCGCGTTCCGGTGATCGTCGAGCGCACCGGCCAGGCCGGGCTGGCTGTCGGGCGCAACCTGCCCACCCTGCTGCTCACCGATCGCATCGGGCCGGAACTGGCACTCGTTGCCGGCGATCGCATCGTCACCTCGGGCGACGGCGGTGTCTATCCGCCGGGCGTGCCGGTGGGCGTGGTGGTGGATCCCCGCGCCGATGGCCCGGTAATCCGCCTGGCCACCAGCCCGTTGGGCGGCGGCTTTGTCACGGTGGAGAGCGGCTGGCTGCCCATCCCCGATACCCAGCCGCAGGGCCCTGTGTTCGATGCACCGGTGCCGGTGGAGGCCCGCACAAGGGGCGCACCACCACCGCGCCTGCGCACCAGCGAACCGCCGGCGAATTGATCTGGCCCGCCCGTGATCGCCACCCCGCCTCCCCCCGCCCTGCTGATGACCCCGGACGAACGCCGGCGCTGGTATCTGTCGTTGTGGCGCTACGCTGTTCCGGCACTGGCCAGCATGGCGTTGCTGGTGCTCATGCTGGCCCCGCTGCCGATCAGCCTGCCGGCCATGCCGCATCTGGCCCTGATGGGCGTGCTGGTTTGGGCCATGCTGCAGCCGGGGCTGATGCCACCGTGGTTGGCCTTCTGCATCGGCATGCTGGCCGATTTGTTGTTCGGACAGCCACTCGGGGTCAATGCCACCCTGTTTGCCGTCGCCACCGGCGTGATGCGGATGACCGGCCGGGTATTTGGCCGCCACGGATCGCTGTTTGATTGGCTGCTGGTGGCTGGCGTGCTGCTTGGCTTTGCGCTGCTCACCGGGCCGCTGATGGCGCTGGCCGGCCGGCCGACCACGGCGCTGCCGCTGCTGTGGCAATGGCTCACCAGCGTGGCGGCCTGGCCGTTGGTGGTGCGCCTGTGCGCCGCCATTCAACGCAAGCTGGCGGCCTCTGCACCCCATTTGCGCCATGGATGATCCCGTTCGCCGCATGGCGTTTTCGCGACGCGCGCTGCTGCTGGGCGCCGGCATGGCCGGCACCGGTGCGCTGCTGGCCGGGCGCATGGCCTGGCTCGCCGTGTTCGAAGGCGAGACCTACCAGCTGCGCGCGCAGGCCAACCGCATCCAGGATCGGCTGATCCCGCCCCGCCGCGGCTGGATCGTCGATCGCCAGGGCAAGCCCATCGCCATGAACCGCCCGGATTACCGGCTGGAACTGCGCCCGGCGGAGGTGGAAGACCTTGATGCGACGTTGGTCGCCATCCGCGCCGTGCTGGAGATCGATCTGGCCGAAGATGCCCGCATCCGCGACGATGTGCGTGGCCAACCCAGCTTCATGCCGGTGGTGGTGCGTCAGAACCTGAGCTGGCGGGAGTTTTCCGGCTGCAATGTCCGCCTCGCCACCCTGCCCGGCGTCACCCCGGTGCAAAGCTTCTCGCGCTTCTACCCAGAGGCCGATCATTTCGCGCACCTCGTGGGCTATGTCGGCGCGCCAACGCCGGAACAATATCGCGAGCAAAAGAACCCGCTGCTGATCTATCCGGGCTTCCGCATCGGCAAGGACGGGATCGAACGATTTGCCGACAAGCAGTTGCGCGGCACGGCGGGTTCCTCGCGCGTGGAAATGACGGCCCGAGGCGAACTGGTGCGCGAACTGGGCACCAATGCCGACACGCCCGGCGAAACGCTGCGGCTGACAATCGATCGCGATCTGCAGGATTATGCCGCGCGCCGGCTGGGGGACAATTCGGCCAGCGTCATCGTCATGGATGTCATCACCGGCGACGTGCTGTGCATGGTCTCCATGCCAGCCTATGATCCCAACATCTTCTCGCGCCGCGTGCCAGCCCGGTTGTGGAACGCACTGCAGAAGGATGATCACACCCCGTTGCTCAACAAAAGCGCTATGGGCCTGTATCCGCCCGGCTCCACCTTCAAGATGGTGACGACGCTGGCGGCGCTGGAGGCCGGGGTTGATCCGGCCGACACGGTGGGCTGTTCTGGCGCCTATCGGCTGGGCAACAACACCTGGCACTGCCACGCCCGGCGCGGCCATGGCGGAGTCAACATGCACCGGGCCCTGCCGCTGTCCTGCGATACCTATTTCTATGTCATGGGGCGCAAGGTGGGCATCGATGCCATCGCCACCATGGCGCGACGGCTTGGGCTGGGCCAGGACTATCCGTTGCCGCTGCCCGGCCAGGCCAAGGGCATCGTGCCCGACAAGGCGTGGAAACAACGGCGCTACGGGAAGGACTGGCGCGAAGGCGAAACCCTCAATGGCGCGATCGGCCAAGGCTATATCGTCACCAACCCGCTGCAACTGGCGGTGATGACCGCACGGCTGGCCAGCGGCCGCGAGGTGATGCCGCGGCTGATTGCCGATGGCCCGGCGCCGCAGTTCCCGTCGCTCGGCATTCCCGACGCGCATCTGGCGCTCGTACGCCAGGGCATGGTCGATGTCGTCAACGCCGGTTACGGCACCGCCCGCGCCGCGCGCAGCCCGATTGGCGACGTGCTGTTCGCCGGCAAGACCGGCACCGCCCAGGTGCGCCGCATCTCGGCCGCCGAACGCAAGCGCGGCGTGATCCGCAACGAGGCGTTGCCGTGGAAGCAGCGCGACCACGCGCTGTTCGTCGCCTTTGCCCCAGCCGACGCCCCGCGCTATGCCTGTTCGGTGATCATCGAACATGGCATCGCCGGCGGCCGCTATGCCGCCCCCATCGCGCGCGACGTCCTCAGTTTCCTGTTCGAACCCGAACGCGCGCTGGCCGTGCTGCCGCCGATCGAGGCGGAAGCTGCCCGCCTGCGCGCCCTGCGTCAGCAAAACGAAGCCGCCGCCAGCATTGCCAGCGAAACGCGGGCGATGATGCCCAGCTGGCTCAAGCTCGACATCAAGCCGCCGGTGTTTGAAATCGCCGACGCCGACGCTCCGCAACCCCCGCGCGAACCCGAATAACGCCGATGGACCTGCTCAACGGACCCTGGCGCCGCGAACTGGCCCGCCTGCCGTGGGGTATGGTGCTGATCATCTGCGCCATCGCCGGTTTTGGCCTGGTCGTGCTCTACTCGGCCGCTGGCGGATCCTTGAACCCGTGGGCGCTGAAACAGGGCGTGCGTTTTGTCATCCTGCTGGTGGGCGCGCTGGCCCTTGCGCTGGTGCCGCCCGAACGCTGGCTGGGTTGGGCCTGGCCCATCTACATCACGCTGCTGGTGGCGCTGGGGGGCGTGGAACTGGCCGGCGCCGTGCGCGGTGGCAGCCAGCGCTGGCTGGATATCGGCATCATGCAGTTCCAGCCATCCGAAATGATGAAGCTGGCCATCGTGCTGGTGCTGGCGCGCTATTATCAATATGTCCCCAAAGGCTATGAAAGCCGGCCCGATGTGCTGATCCCGGCGCTGGCGCTGATCGCCATGCCGGTGGGGCTGGTGATGCTGCAACCCGATCTGGGCACGGCCTTGTCGATCCTGTTTGGCGGCGTTGTGGTGCTGTTCCTGGCCGGCGTGCGGCTGTGGCTGTTCGGCACGGCGGCCGCGGCGGTGGCGGCAATGCTGCCGGTGGTGTGGAGCATGATGCATGATTATCAGCGCAAGCGCGTGCTGATCTTCCTGGATCCCGAAAGCGATCCGCGCGGCGCCGGCTATCACATCACCCAAAGCAAGATCGCCATCGGTTCGGGCGGCCTTTCGGGCAAGGGCTTCCTGAACGGCACCCAGAGCCACCTCGATTATCTGCCCGAACTCCACACCGATTTCGCCTTCGCCACCATGGCCGAAGAATGGGGCCTGATGGGCGGGCTGTTCGTCATCATTCTCTATGGCCTGGTGCTGGCCTGGGGCATCCGCACCGCCATCACGGCCCGCAGCCAGTTCCAGCGCCTGCTCAGCCTTGGTCTCACTGCCACCCTGTTTTTCTATCTCGCCATCAACATGATGATGGTGATGGGCCTGGCACCGGTTGTGGGTATCCCGCTGCCGCTGATCAGCTGGGGCGGCAGTGCGATGATGACTGTGATGATCCTGTTGGGCGTGGTGATGGGCATCGCCCGCGCCAACCGCCCCCGCTTTGACTGAACAAACCCAAAAAAACCGGTTTACAACCCCCCACCCCCCTGCTACTCGCCCGCTCCCGACCGGACGGTTTCGCCGCCCGATCACACGCTTCAAGAGCGTTTGGACGTATAGCTCAGTCGGTAGAGCAGCTGACTCTTAATCAGCGGGTCCCAGGTTCGAGCCCTGGTGCGTCCACCAAACTTTTCAATAATTTAGACCAAATTGACCGCATGCCTCGGCGCTACGGGACGGACTTTTAACGGACATTCAGGCAGTGTGCGGTTGGCACGCAAGCCAATGCAACAAACAAGTCGGCACGGCTGCAAGCTCGCCCCCACCCCCTTCAAATCCCTACCTACCCAACCCCTACCCCGGGGGCACCCCCCGCTTCTCAGATATGGGACCCACGCTTCCTTCCTACATACTGATCTGCACATTGGATGACGGCGTCTCGAGCACAGGCATTAGATAGCCAAGTTTTAGCTCGTCTGCACCGAACACAACAACTCCTCACACCGCTCGTCGGTCATATAGCGCCTACCAAAGTTCATCAGGTTGCTCCCACCTTCGGCCGAGATGCCCCGCCCTCTGAACCTTTGCACGCGGGGCAGCAACTCGCGGATCGACGACACAGTCGGCACCTCCGTGCCCAGCCGCAACTCGTTCAGCCGGGCCTGCGGAAGCGACACTGATAAGGAAACACGCGCTTCGGTCCAGCGCGCCCAACTCATCGGGCGAAGGAGGTATTAGAAGAGCACGTCGCCTTCGCGCCGGTCAAGGGCGTATACAATTTTGCTAAATCACTTCCAGCAGACCGCCGGCCCGATATTCGCCGATGTTTACACTCGCTTGCCTGCAAGCGTGTCGCCATCTCCGGCGCGACACCAAAGCGAACCAACTTCGCCAGACAACTTGTGCCCTCGTCAATCGCTCATCAAAGCGATCGGCACAGGTCCATCGATAGCGGTTGGCCCATCCATGCCGGGCTGCCTTTCAAGGACGGATTCTGCACAAGAAATCACGGCTGCTGGGAATGCCCTTACGATTTGGACGGCTCGAAATCCGCTTTAATGCTCATTTAGCCGCAAGCCTTTACCGAGGCGGAAATCCAACAGGGGGGAGGGAGGGGCTAGTTGTACGTGGAGGCGCCGAACTAGGAGGCGAGATGTGGGGAGGCGGGATAGGAGGCGCCGAAGCGGAGAGCGGAGCAGAGTAATGCGGCGGCCCACTGCTGGAGGACACCGGCCCATTGGTGGGCTCCATGGCAGGAGCCGTAGCGGAACTGGATCCAACACCGTCCTCTGTTTGGCTTCTCATCGCCTCTGAAATAATGCCCATGAACGTCTTATAAATTTCGATAGTAAGGTCTTTGTCTGCGTTTAAATTCAAAGACATTTCACATGCGCGATACATCATTTCTCTAGCAATCAATACTGATGGTGAACGCCCGCCTAATGAATCGACAGAACCTCCAGATTGAAGCCCAACCGACGATCCAATCCCAGTAGGAATCGAAACTCCAGCGCCTTTTGCAGCGGCATAATCCGGGTTCGGCGTTCGGCAATAACGTTCTGTCGAGGATTGATCCTTAAATATAGTGGCTTTCTTGCTTGCATCCTCAATTACTATGTCTAACCCACCGCGGTCGACTACAGAATGCTTAGATGCGTTCGATTGAAAGGATACGCATCCTGCAGTAGCCGATGAGATCGATACAATCAAAAAACATCTTGTTAGCAGTCTGATCATAACAATACCGCCATCTTAGCCAAATAACACCCCCTAGGTGTGAGCGCCTAGGGGGTGAGAAGCCTGGGTTGCAGATCTTTACCTTTAGCAGATTTGCGGTACGCCAACAAAATTGGGGCAATAGCCGGGAATGTCAGTATCCTTTATCCAATTGGCATACCAAGGCCTCCGCGAGTCACTGTAATCCAACATGAAGTCATTGTAATTAAAACCCCATGCATTACAAATGCCGGCATCGACAATTGACCTTTCGCCATCACCTTGATTGGTGCCTGATTTCCATTCTTTACATTCCGTAATGGCATTTGTCCTAAGGCTCCAGTTGATGAGCTCCCCACTGGACCAATTATAGTCTTCAGACCAAACTCGCATGCGACTGCTTTTGTCAACCCACTGACCGCATGCACTGCCGGGGCCATCGCCACCAAAGCCATAAAATCGGACATTGTATTGGTCACCGTCCTGACCGCAATCCGAGTAGTGGTACACAATACCATCACCGTTCCGGCCAGCGGCTTGGGCAGTGTAAGAAAACCCAAGCACAGAAATAATTACCGCCAGAGCGTATTTTATGTACTTATTAATCATGCTTCCCTCCTAAGCTGCAAGGAATCTTTGTCACTGATCCTTTTTATTGGATTAGTAACAATAAAAAGATAGACTATTAGTCTGCAGGCTTCGCTCTAGGCTTTCCAGCAGAATACGATTTCTTAGCCTCTAGATACTTACCGCTTGCTGCAAGTTTTTTCATTAGATCAGTCAGATTATTTACCTGACCAAGAATGACATCGCAATCTTTCGACGTTAGCGGATGGCCAGAAGCGATAACGCGCTCCAGCTGGTTCACCGCAGCCATATGCGACTCAAGTGCCTCTAACTGTTTAACATCAACTTTAGGGTTCTTGGCTGCAGTTAGACGCGCCTCTGCAAATAACTGCTTTTTGCTGTGTAAACTGTCTAGGCAAGAATGGTGAACCGATTTTTGCGGCTGCGCAACCGCTCCAGTAAATGAAGAAACGCACATCAATGCGCACGCTGAATAAAAAAATATCTTCTTCATTTTCGTTTACCCTTTCTGCTACGACTTCCACTATAGCTAAGACTTTGCTAAATTCGCTTCATGTTCTGAAACTATCAAATATACTAATAAGAAAAACGCAAGTACGCAGCGTCAGTTATAATTCTTTACTTTTTTGTTTACATAGTTTGACAATAGTACACCATCGTAAACAAATTAATTACTTAGTGCTGATTCGCCTTTACAGAACGTCTAGACGAATCGACTTAGGAGATGCTGCCGCATGCGCCAGCCTTTTGCAAGTTTGATTGTGGCGCGGAGCGGATTGGGAGCCGGGACAACGTGAATCTTCAGAAAACCTGTGATACGCCAAGCGCTTAACCGCCTCTGGTGTGCACTCTTTTTGGCACCGTGAAGAAACATATAGCCTTGCATGGTTGGATTATAGCTGGGCGGCGCGGACGAGTTTGAGCCATTATGGGTCGGCGGACTTTCTGTGCTGCCAGCGTCGATCCTCGACAGTTTGTCATTTGACCCGTTTACATTGCTGGATGATGCGTGTGGCCCTGCCGAGGTAGGCGTCGGCTCGGATCTGAGGCCAGGGCCACCTTCACGACCGCTACCTTACAGGCTTCCGCCCCCGAGTTCGGGTTGATCCCGGCGCCAACATCCCCAGCTTAGACATCAAGCTCTCGGCCTCGTGGAAGAAGACTGCCATCTCGTGGCGCTCTGCCTTGGCCTCCAGCGTCTCCCTGCCATGCCTATACTGCGGGCAATTTGCGCCTCGCCTGATCGTGCCCGGTCTTCGGGCTCCGTGCATGCGGCAGACTCGGCCAGAGCACCCCCAAGAGACGACAGCAGGGTTCTTGCACCTAGCGCCCGAGTGTTTGGCGCGTGCCGTACACTGTTTGACGGTGTCTCCAACGCCGGGCAGCGGCATGTCGGTTTCCTTACATTACACTTGGCGAGAGGCGGCCACGACGGGCGGAAACTTCAATCGGCGCATACCCTAAGCAAGCAGGGGGCTTTTGTCGGTTTTGTCGGTTACCCCCCACCCCGTCCGGCACATCACTATGAGCTGAAAGAGTGGAAAAATGTGTTAGGGGGGTACCTACAAAACCGACAAAAGGTCGCCACACACTCACTGAGCGAAGATGCGCGGGTTGACGTCGTAAGCAACCGTCTTTCTGCCGCGCGTGTCGACGCTCCGCTCCACAGGCCATTGCTTCCATCGCGCCCATGCGCAACAACAACCGCCCGGCTCTAATCCCCGCTGGATGAAATCAGGGGGTCAGGTCATTAATCAGCGGGTCCCAGGTTCGAGCCCTGGTGCGTCCACCATTTTCCTTAATATATTCATTGGGTTAGAGCGATCGGGAAACAACCTCGCTTGACCTCGCTCGTTCAGATTCGCCGTTCGCACGGCGCACGATCAATGCCCACAGTTCCGAGCACTCCGGGCAGAACTGGTTCTGGCCCTCTGAAACAAAGCTCATCGGCAGAATGAAGAGCGTATCCCGCGGCATCGGCTATCTGATCCTCTGGTTGCGGGGCCATCCCGAGCGAAACAGCTCCCTTCGCGGCGGCTGAGCGGTCATTTGGTGGCCAGCCGCCACACACCGTCCCAACTGGCCGGCGGTGCGGCCATCAGCTGCCGGCAACGGGCCAGCAGGGCGATAGAGGGGCCATCATCGGGCAGCAGCGCCAGAGCGCGGGCAAAGCCGGCCTCGGCCGCGCTCCAGTTACCGGCGCGATAATGGGCAAGCGCCTCGGCATAGAAGCCGAACAGATCGGCCCGGTCGGCCGGCAGGCTATCGGCAAAGCCCGCCAGCTGATGGATCACCATCGGCTCGCTCTTGCCGCTCACCATGATGGTGTCGATCTCGCGGGTGGCAATGGTCACGCCGGCCATGTCGGCGGTGGCGCCATCGATCAGCATCTTCGTGCCGTAAATTTTGTTGGTCGCTTCAAGCCGCGAACAGAAATTTACCGCATCGCCGATCACCGTGAAACTGCGGGCGTTGTTCGGCCCCACGCTGCCTACCACCACCTCACCGGTGGCCAGCGCGGCGCGGAAATCGATGCGCGGCACATCACGGCGCAGGCCTACTATATCAGGCACGCGGGCCTGAAAGGCATGCAACAGCGCCCGCTGGGCCAGCAGCGCAGTGCAAGCGGCGCGGGCTTGGTTAGCCGGATCGGCAAAGGGCGGCGCCCAGAAGGCCATGATCGCATCGCCGATATACTTGTCGACGATCCCGTCATGCTCTCGGATTGGAACGGTCATATCGCTGAAAAAGGCATTGAGCAAGGCGACAACGCTGCTGGGGGCCAGCCGCTCGCCAAGCCCAGTGAAGCCGACCAGATCGGAAAAGTAGATGGTGGCAAGCTTCTTTTCGCCGCCGGTTGCGCTTGCGCCGCCCTCAATCAGCCCAGATACAACCCGCGGATCGATGAACTGGCCAAAGGTCTCCTTGATGCGGTCCTTTTCCTTCAGGTCGGCCACCATGGCGTTGAAGGCGCGGGAAACATCACCGATCTCATCCCGCGTGGTGACTGTGACGTTAGCCTGATCTAGCTGGCCATCGCGGACCGCCCGGGCACCGGCCTGAAGGCGCAAAATGGGACGGGTCAGGCCGCGGGCTAGCAAAGAGGCAAGCAGCAGGCCGACCAGCGTGGCAACCGCGACCATCAGGAAATTGGCTCGCAAGGCCGCTTCCTGATTGGCGGCGACGACAAGGGCAATATCGGCCACGTAGGCTTCCACTTCGTCAGCGATGGCGGCCGACAGGCGCATCACGTCATCGGCCTGCGCCCGAACGGAAGCCAGTTCCACCGGGGTGGCTTCAAGCCGGCAGGCCGCCAGCGTGAGGCGCGACAAGCGGACATGCTGGAACCGCAGCTCGGCGATCATCGGTTCCAGCCGCGCCAGCTCCAATCGGTTGCGTTCAAGAACCGCGATGCGCGCACCCAGCGCGCGGGCCGCTTCAGCTCGGCGGCCGACCATCTCGGCAGCGCTGGCCTCGGAACGGGCGGCCAGCTGGCAGGCCGCCACGGCGGCTGCATCAGGCGTTGTGGTGCTAAATTTCGCGGTCACCGTCTGCTGGCGGGTGATGTCGCGCATCTCGGCCAGCGCACCTGCCAGCGGGAATAGCGAACGGCTCAAGGTCTGCAATTGGCGTTGCACTGTCTGGCTCGACAGTGCCGACCAGATCGAGGTCGCCGCCAGCATTATGAGCAGCAGCACGGCCATGCCAAAAATCTTGATGCTGATCGAACGTAAGAGCCTAGCCATAGCCGACATAGCCACGAGCGGTACGGCCTTACAAGTGGATATCCCGCATCGGGGAAGCTCGAGGTCATCCGGATCTTCGAGCAGTCGCACCTCTCCCGCCAATCGGATGCTGGACCAGCTCGGCATCGCCCGGCCGCAGTCCCCGCTGGATGAAATCAGGGGGTCAGGTCAGAGCCGCCCAAACCGGCGAAACAACCTCAGCCCCTCCGGTGTAATCGCTGAGATGACGCTTTTTGCGCGCCTGATCGGCCGGCCAGATCCTGCTGTTTTACGTGCGCCGGTTACGGCTCATCAAAATCGGCATCGAAGAGATCCTTCTCGCGTCGATTGGCGCCTCTGGATGAATTTGCGGTGCGGGGGGGACTTGGCTCGCTCGCCCGGGCCGCTGGCATGGCCTGAGCTTCGGGAGCCGCAGCCATCTTGCCACGCAACTCATACTGGCCCGGGCGGAACGTCTGCTGGTCCACCGCGCCGTCCAGCAAGAGGCCAAACGACATGCGGTCCATGGCTTTTGTGATCTGCACCGTCCCGGCCGGCTCTTCCATCCTGCCGATCACCGAACCCGTCTGCGGATCGGTAATCTTCTCGCCCATCCTCACCAGTTCATAGGACGCGCCTTCGTCAAGCATGGATCGACCTTGGCTCAAGACCATCGACTTGCCCGATAGCTTGACCACAATCACCGGAAATGCGTCGGTGATCAGCTTTTTTGAAAATTGGTTCGACAGATCAGCGATGTAGCTACGAATGTTACTAAGCCCGACTGCCTGACTGCCATAGACAGATGGCGGGGTGGACGGCAGTTCCACCCGATATGTCTCGCTCATCAGTTTCAAACCGGTCGCGACGTTGACGACATGGAATGTCATTTCGATCCCGCCGGAATAGGACCGCAATTCTCGGCCGGAATAGCGCAGAGTCCGGCCGGATTTGACATAGGACAGCCGCTTCACCTCGGGGATCACCAAAAGATCGACGGTCAGGCGTTGACCCAGCTTGGCAATTTCCTGATTGGCCGTGGTTCCTGGCGCGATCTGCGCTAACTCCTGATTGATGTCATCATCGAACTGACGATCGATAACTGCAAAACGCCCTGATTTTCCAATCACTTCGCCAATTTGATCACGAAGGGCGGTGCCAACTTCATCCGCATTCAAGGTTTGATCGCCAATCGCAAACGAACTTGACGTCATCCGCGGCGCCAGGACCATGATCTTGGTCATCTTGGCCGCAGCAGAAGGCTTGTACTTGTTGACTTCGACGTTGAGGCTCAGGCGCCAACCGGGTGTACGGGGATCATCCTTCGTCTTCTCGCCTTGCTTTTCCGACAGGATGGAAAAGCCCTTCACCGATCCCTGGGTGACAGACAGCACCGTTTCGTTGGTAATGCCGAATTCATTGGGGCCGTCTTGGCCGTAATCAAGGCTGCCTTGGCTGTTGATCGAAATCCCGGCCAGCGGCACGCCGTTCACCTGACGAACTGCCAGATTCAGCCCATCGAGGATGGCGGCGTTGCGGGTTGGGCCAACGCCGTCCACCTTGACCGCAACAACTTCAACGCCGCCGAAATCCGGCATGTCTGCGGTGTTGGGATCAGCCGCATTTTCTGATCCGTTGGCTGTCGATGCGCCATCAGAGGCTTTATTGCAGGCGGCAAGGCTGAGTGCGGCTGCAAAAAGGCCAAGGGCGAGAGATGTGCGCTGTAACGACATGGGCTGGCTCCTTATTCGGCTGATCGCGCCGACAGGCGTGTGATCAATTCTTCGGCAACCCGCTCAGCGGCCACATTGACCGCCTGCATGCGCGCCGTATTCGGATTGGAATTCGAGGCCGAGCTGCCCTTCGGATCGACCGGAATTTCTTCCGGGTCGTCTTCACCTAGATAGTAGACCTTGGCGCGCGTGTTCACGCTGTAGCTGGGGTTTCCGGTGACAGAGCTGACCAGACTGCCATCGAGTTCGGCCCAGCCGATGAGGATATATTCATATCCGCATGCCTTCACCGTCTTGAGAATGGCATTGCGCACGGCGGTGGGCAGTTCATCGGCCTTGTCCCCATAGTCGCGGGCGATCTTGTCTGGATCGGGGCCAGGGCAGCGGGCGACGATACCGGCATAGCTGTTGATCCTCAGCCCTTCGCGGCTGAACACATTGGCCAGACTGGCGTTGAACTCCTCTGGTGACGCGTTGCGATAGGTTTGCGTCATGGCGGTGCGGGTCGTTTTGCCGTCCGAGGTGTTGGTGGCCGACGCGTTAGTCTCCACGTTCATGCGGGCCGACGCGTTGGCGCTTTCACGCCCCTTCGATTGCATGCGCTCCTGGTTGCTCTCGGCGATGCCGCCGCGACCTTCACGCCACTTTTCCTGCGATTCATTCTTGGTGCGCTGGTCGGACTGTGTCTGGGATGAGCTGGCAGAGTCAGACGCGGCGTTGAACGACGTTGACCGGCCAGCCGTGCGCACAATCGATGGATCATACTCGGTGCGCCCGGCAACCTCTTTCACCAGAAAAAATGTTGCGAGCCGCTTGATGGCAAGGCCCGGACCGACAAGGGAATTTATCCGATTTTGGATGTCTTTCTGGTTGCAGTCGACCCGAAAGCGCGTGGCCAGGCGCTTCATCTTCTTGTCCACGGCCGAATCAAGCGGCGTGAAGATACAGGCGGTTCCAAGAAACTGCGCCATGGTCTCTTCATCGGCCGCTGGGAGCCGGGCAATTTTCCCTCGAATGTCGGCACGTTGACGGACCTGCGCCCATGCCGATCGGGCGGCCTCCACCTTTGCACGCTCTTGCGCTTCGGCCAGGCCGGCGCCGCTGGTTTTCGGTGCCGGCACATCCACCGCAACGATCAATTGAATCTGCTGGTTTTGCGCGAAGGCAGCACCGGCAAAGTTCAACGCTGCAACAGCAGCACCTGTCTTGAGCGTCATTCGAATGGACATAGGGAGTTCCGTGAGGTGCGAGAAAAACGACGGACCGTGGCAAGCCTTTTGAGGCGTGGGCGGTGCCGTGGGCAGATTGACCCGGGTTACAAGTCGGAGAAAGCGGGCTGCAGCCCCTTGGAAACATCCTGGAACCCCGTTTCGCCGCTCAACCGCAGTTCCGTGTATTGGCGTGCAGCGTCACGGGCGGCACCAAAGGGCTGGGTCATCTTGAGCGCGATACCGGTGAAGACTGCGGCCTTGGCGATTTTTTCGAGGAAGTTGCCACCATCGACGGCCGCCACGATCCCGGCGGCCACCGCAACACCCAACGCGACATCGGCGCTGTCCAGCTTGGCTTTGGCTTTGCGCGCCAGTTCAAGTTGCTGCGCCGTGGGGATCTTCCCGCGCGCCCGATAATCGTCAATCCGCGCCTTCAGGCCGTACGCGGCAGACTGGAAGGCCTGAATGGAATCTTCGCCGCCAAGCCCGCCCCTTTCGAGGCGGTTTGCCAAGCCGGTCGTTTGCTGCGCTTCGACGCCCACGCCAATTGCGGCATAATAGTCAGCCGTAGCCCGCATCGCCTGGACCTGCGCAACCTTGAGCGCGCCCAAAAAAGCCACGGTTGCGACTTCATTCGCGCGGGCAAGGGCCGGGGTGAGCAACATGGCGCAGGCAAGCGCGGCTTTGAAAAACATCTTGAACACCATCATGTGCCCTTTCGCTATTATGTCCGATCTGGACACTTATTTTGCTGCCGCAATCCCAAGTCTCTTGGAGAACAGGTCCTTCCATTGTTTGGCGACCTGCGAAGGATTGCGTTCCTTCTTGTCGACTATTGCGGCCGACATATGCTCTTTGATCCAATTTTTGTCTTGATTTGAATAGGCCGTCAGAAGTTCTTTTACGAACACTGAAGTCAGCTTCAGATATTCTTCTTTTTGTTCGAGATTGACCTGACCAAGAAAACGTAGGGATTTGACATATCCGAAGGTGCGGTCGTCGATGACAGTACCACCGCCGGCAGTGTCGAAGGCCAGTATCTGGGCCTTGAAACGTCCGCCAAAGCCAATTTCATTTTGAGTGGTGCCGTTGCCATCCAGGGTCTGCAACGGATGCTTGAAATCGGCGCTCTTGAGGTCATCGACGATGACGCGCAGTTGATAGGCCGGCAGCGGGGCCGTGAATGTTGCCGCGGACTCCCCCAGACATTCCGGAATGGTCGCCACATACTGGTTGGCAGGTTCGCCCTGCTGTCCGGCGACCGCCGAGCCCGTATCCGCTGGCACCAACGGCTTGGCAAATTGCAGCGCGACCAGAGCTTCGGTCAAGATCGTCGCGCGCCGCGAAAAGTCTGCCGCGCTCTTTGCATCGAACGCATTTTGCGACATCAAACGTTGCTGTGCGGCCTCGGAAAACGACACAGGTAATACCTGAAATGTGACTTTGTCGTCCAAGCGCATGGGGAGAGCGCGAATGCTGGTCATCCATTGACCCAGCGGCGCGTCTGCTCCGGTGTTACGCAGCATCGCTTCGAAGGCTTGCTGTCGCGTGGCGTCGGTTGGTTTCCCAGCTGTGGTGGTGTTGTATCGAAGGATCGCTGGAACCAGAGCGCGAACCTGCTTCGAATCGAGATCAAACAACACCGTATTGAAACCGACGGCATAGCTGGTGTTGTAATAAGTCCTCTGGTCGACTGGATCGACAAAGCTTTGTTGATCGGCCTTTTCATAGGTGATCACGTGCGAAAGAGCGAGAGCAGTGCCCTTTCCTTCACCCGCAGGTTGAATATCCATCGCCCAAGCTGCTGCCGGGATGCCGGCAAACAATGCCTTGGACAAAGCGGTGCGGAATGCCTGATTGCGATAGAATTGGCCACTGTAGGGGTTAGCCATGGCATATTCGGCCAAGGCGCCCTGTAACCCAATTCCGCAATATGTGACCTTGGTGTTCCCTGTCGCTTGCGCATTCGCGGCGTGCGGCAGAAAGGCGAGCATTGCCCCCGCAATGATTGCGGTGGGTGATCCTGATTTTGACAATTGAGCCCCCTCAATTTTTTTCAGGGTAGTTGTTTTTTCTGAAAAAGCGGGGCTAACAACATCCGAATGTGAAAGTATTTTTTCGTGCGTGATCCTGCCCTGCCCCCGCTTGGAGATGCCCAGAATCTGGATGAGGCTCGGCCACGAACAAGGAATGGGATCGCGAGGAAGCACACGCCGGAGGCGATCATCGGCAAGCTGCGTGCAGCGCAGATCGTGCCGGCACAGGGCGGAACTGGTGCCGAAGCGCATCGCCGGATCGGCGTCACCGAACCCCGCTACGACCGCTGGCGCACGTGATCGGCCCTCACTGAGGGCGATCTGCCCGCCTAGGGCAACAGCTCGAACGTAAGTCCGGCATGCGCCTGCAGCCGTTCGATCAACCTATCCCCCAAGATCGTCGCTGGCGTCCAGAAGCCACCCACCACCTCGGCAGGGACGTCTTTGGCAAGGCATGCGGCGGCTTGGGACAGCATCTTGGCAGTTGATCCGTAGCCGGGATCGCGGTCCCCTGTGACTCGGCACCCTATCGTGTCGCCCTTTGCGGTCGACCCGAGGAAAACAAGGTCAAAGCCGCCCTCCAATTGCGCCTTTTCGCTTGGTCCTTCGCCCGGCTTTGGCAGCACCATGGTCTCGAGCAGCCAACGCACAGGCGGCACAGCCAAGCCGACCATAAGGGCATTCACGCCCCAAGTCGCCGTTCGGGCCATCCGCTTGCCTTTCGCGCCCTGACCCGTCACCACCGCTTCCTCATACTGGAATGCAGCACCATAGCTTTTGTTGCTCAAGGCGTTGGACCGATGCACCACCCGCGTGTTGATGCCCGCCATGACGAAGGGGGCAACCCAGCCGCCGTAGACATCATCATAGGCGATCTTCACATCCGGCTGAGTGACCGAGAAGCCATGGCCAGGCGGGCAAAGGCTATAGGGGTCTTTCAGCTCGCGCCGCAGATCGGCGTCACCAACAGCTTCCTTGACCATGTTGATCATGCTCGCGATCGTGCCGCCCGACGCGCCGCCCTTGATGCTGACAACACGCATGTTGATCCGGTCGCAGGGTTGGCCGAACCGTTCCAACGCATGGCGCTGCAAGAAATGGACGCCCAGATCGGAGGGGATGCTGTCAAAACCGCAGCAATGCACGATCCGCGCGCCGCTGGCCTTTGCATCGGCCGCATGGCGTGACTGCATCTTGCGGATCCACTGCGGTTCGCCCGTGAGGTCGCAATAATGGGTGCCGGTCGTGGCGCACAGCTTCACCAACAGGTCGCCGTAAAGCGCATATGGGCCGACGGTCGACATCACGACCTTGGTGCGGGCACACATTTGCGCCAACGCGTTTTCGTCAGCCGCGTCGGCCAAAATAAGCTCGACCCCCGACAGCCCGACCCTATCGCTGAGCTGCTGCAGCTTGCTGCGTGACCGCCCGGCGATTGCCCAAACGATCGATCCATCGGCGAACTGCTCGTGCATATAGCGCGTAATGATCTGGCCGACGAAGCTGGTGGCCCCGTATACGATGATGTCGAATTTTTTATCGGCCATTTTACCCTGCTGCGTCCGTGATTTTTTATAAGCGCCCAGCCTGAAAGCGTGGCGCTGGTTGGCGTGCACCCCTGATTGTTACCGTTCAGAAGCAGAACCCTTGGCTTTGATGGCTGATGGTTGATGTGATGGCAAGAGGGCTGGGGGCATGCACCCTGCCCTGTTGGCCGGCGATCTCGCCCGGGGTGCGGCCACCCCGTTTCGCGTGCGGCCTGAACATGTTGTCGTCATGCGTCCAGGCAGCCATGATCGATCTGCCGCTCCTGCGACCAGCGCAGGATCGAGGTTGAGGTCAGCGGGTCCCAGGTTCGAACCTTGGTGCGTCCACCATTTCCATTGCCAATCCAACGTCACCCGGTGCGATCGCGCAAGGCGTACCAGAGCATGCCGAGCACGTGCAGCGGGCCGCGCAACAGCGCGCCGCCGGGGAAGCCGGCGGGGGCCATAGCGGCGAACGGGGTGAAGCGGGTTTCGTCGCCCAGCGCGGCTTCGGCGAGCAGAGCGCCGCCCAGGGTGGAGAGCACCGCGCCCTGCCCTGAATAGCCGTGCGCCCACAGCACGGGGCCATCGCGGCCGATGTCGGGCAGGCGGCTGCGGGTGATCGAGACGAGGCCGCCCCACGCATGAGCGATGCCGATGCCGGCCAGCATCGGAAAACTGCGTTCCAGGAACGGCCGCACGAACGCGGCCATGTCGGCCGGGGGGCGCGGGCTATACCGTTCGCCGCCGCCGAACATCAGCCGGCCATCGGGCGTGAGGCGGAAATAATTGACCACGAACCGGCTGTCGCTCACCGCCTGGTTGCCGGGGATCAGGGCGGCACCGCCATCGGGCAGCCGATCGGTGGTGACGATATAATTGGCCACCGGCATGATGCGGCTGTGCACGCGGGCGTTGAGTGGGCCGAGCAGTGCATCGCCGGCCAGTATGGCCTGGGCGGCGGTGACGCGGCCCGCCGAAGTGTGCAGCACCACGCCCCCTGCCCGCGGTTCCAGCCGGTTCACCGCGCTGTGTTCGTGCAGCTGCGCGCCGGCTGCCGCTGCGGCGCGGGCGAGGCCCAGCGTGTAATTCAGCGTGTGGAAATGGCCGCCGCCGGCATCGAGCAGCCCCCCGTGGCTGGGGCTGGCCACGGCCGCTTGTGCCGCCGGCGCATCCAGAACCGACAGGCCGTGATAGCCGAGCCGCGCCGCTGCCTCGGCCTCATGGGCAAAATCGTCGAGGTCGCGCGGGCGCACGGCGGTGGTGAGGTGGCCGGTGAGCGCCAGATCGCAATCAATGCCGTGCCGCGCCACCAGATCGACCACCAGATCGCGGGCCGACAGGGCGAGGTGAAACAGCGTGCCGCCCCGCTCCACGCCGAAGCGCGCAACCAGATCGGCAGCGCCCAGCCGCAGGCCGGGGATGATCTGCCCGCCGTTGCGGCCCGAAGCGCCATGGCCGATTCGGCCGGCTTCCAGCAGCACCACGCTGGCCCCGCGCTGCGCCAGGTGGAGCGCCGCCGAAAGCCCGGTGGCGCCGCCGCCGATGATGGCGACGTCCGCCTGGCGTTCGCCGGCCAGCGCGGCGTGGACCGGCGCGACGTGGGCTGTCGCCGCATACCAGCTCTGGTCGAAGGCGAGGCTGTCGTTCACACCTTGAGCAGCAAATGGTCACGCTCCCAACTGCTGATCACGCCCTGGAAGGCTTCGAGTTCGGCGGCCTTGATGGAAGTGAAGCTGCGGAAGAAATAGTCACCCAGCAGCGCCCGCACCGGATCGCAATCGTTGAAGCGTTCCAGCGCTTCTTCCAGGCTGCGCGGCAGGGTGCGTTCGAAATAATAAGCGTTGCCCGAGGTTTTGGGCGACGGTTCCAGTTCTTCGGTCATGCCCAGATAGCCGGCAACCAGCGTGGCGGCCATGGCCAGATAGGGGTTGGCATCGGCGCCGGGCAGGCGGTTTTCAACGCGGCGGTTGTGGCGATCGGTGATCGGCACGCGCAGGCCGCAACTGCGGTTGTCGCTGCCCCATTGCACGTTGATCGGCGCGCCATGATCGGGCCGCATCCGGCGGAAACTGTTGACATTGGGGGCGAACATCGGCGCCAGCGCCGGCAGGTAACCTTGCAGCCCGCCAACGAAATGACGGAACAGCGGCGCATCGCTGCCATTGGCATTGGCAAACAGATTATGGCCATCGTCCACCGCAACCACCGATGTGTGCAGGTGCATGGCGCTGCCCGGCTGATGCTCCATCGGTTTGGCCATGAAAGTGGCATAAACGCCGTGTTTCAGCGCCACCTGCCGCACGATGCGTTTGAACAACATCACCTGATCGGCCACCCGCACCGGATCGCCGTGGACGAAGTTGATCTCCAGCTGGGCGGTGCCGGCCTCGTGGATCATCGTGTCGAGGTTCAGCTCGGCGGCCTCGGCATATTCATAGATCGCCTCGATCAGGTCCTCGTGCTCCGTGATGGCCTCCAGGCCATAGGGCTGGGACGAGGTTTCAGCGCGGCCCGAGCGGCCCGCCGGCGGGGTGAGTGGGATATCGGGATCGGGATTGGGCGCGGTGAGATAGAATTCCAGTTCCGGCGCCATCAACGGCTTCCAGCCGCGTTCTTCACACAAGGCCACCACCCGTTTCAGCAGATGCCGCGGCGAGGAGGCCCACGGCGTGCCATCGGCGTGATGCGCATCGGCAAAAACATAGGCGGTGGGTGTCTTGAAGCCCGGCGCCACGCACAGCGTCGTGGGATCAAGGCGCAGCACCATGTCGGGATCGGTAAACGCCTCCACGTGCTCATCAACATCGGCATATTGGCCGGTGATCGTCAGCGAGAAGATCGACGATGGCAGGCGCAGCGCGTTGTTGCGGGAGAACTGCACCAGTTTGGCGGCCGGGAACACCTTGCCACGCAGCACGCCGTTCATGTCGGGCACCAGACATTCCACTTCGGAAATGCCCTTGTCGCGAACCCAGTCACCAATATCGGCCATGTCCGTTCCTCTACAGTGCGCGCAACACCGGTTCAGCCTCGTCCAGCGCAGCGGCGATGATGCCGATCATCCGATCGATCTCGGCATGGGTGATGATCAGCGGCGGACTCATCACGATCGAATCCTTCACGCCGCGCACCATCAAGCCCTTGGCGATACAGATATCCCGTACCACGATTCCGGCCTTGCCGCCCCCGCCAAAACGCCGGTTGGTCCCCGGTTCCGCGACGATTTCCACCGCGCCGATCAGGCCCAGGCTGCGCGCTTCGCCCACCAGCGGATGCCGGGCCAGTTCGGCCAGCCGCTGCGCCAGATAAGGCCCGGTGTCTTCCCGGGTGCGACGGACGAGATCCTCGCGCTCGATGATCTCGAGATTCTTCAGCGCCACGGCCGCCGCGGTGGGGTGGCCGGAATAGGTATAGCCATGGACGAAATCATCCGGGTTGGACTTGATCGCCGCGACGATGAAATCGGCAACCCCCACCGCCGAAATCGGCAGATAACCCGATGAAAGCCCCTTCGCCAGCGTCACCAGATCGGGCGTGATGCCATAATGCTGGTGGCCGAACCATTGACCGAGCCGGCCGAAACCGCAGATCACCTCGTCGCAGCAGAGCAAGATGCCATATTTGCGGCAGATGGCTTCAACGCGAGGCCAGTAACCGGCGGGCGGGATGATGACACCGCCGGCGCCCTGCACCGGTTCACCAATGAACGCCGCGACATTCTCCGGCCCGGCGGCGAGGATCGCATCTTCCACCTCTTGCGCGGCGCGGGCGGCGAACGCGTCTTCGTCCTCATCGAAACCGTCGGCGAATTTATAGGGCTGCATCACGTGCACGAAGCCGGGCAACAAGGGCCCGCCTTGCGCGTGCATCGGCGCCATGCCGCCCAAGCTCATGCCGGCGATGGTCGATCCGTGATAGCCATTGACGCGGCTGATGATCACCTGCCGCTGCGGTTCACCCTTCACCTGCCAATAATGGCGCGCAGTGCGGATCAGCGTGTCGATCGCCTCGCTGCCGGATGAATTGAAGAAGATGTGGGAGAAATGGCCGCCCAGCAGCTCCGACAGTTTCGCCGCCAACTCCACCGTGGGTGGCGCCACCGTCTTGAAGAAGCTGTTGTAGTAGGGCAGTTCAAGCATCTGATTATAGGCGGCTTCGGCCAGTTCGGTGCGGCCATAGCCAACATTCACGCACCACAGCCCGGCCATGCCATCGAGCAGGCGCACCCCGTCGCCATCGATGATATTGCAGCCTTCACCCCGCACGATGATGCGGCTGCCGCCCATATCCTCCACCGCCTGCCAATCCTGTTGCGGGGGCAGGTGATGGGCGACATCCAGCCGCTTGAGTTCGGCGATGTCGTAATTGCGGGTCATGGCGTCGTCTCCGGGTGCTGGCCGCGCATGGCGCGCCCAAGAATATGAAAGAAGGTGGCGGCATCAGCATCGCTGTCGGCGGTCCATTCCGGGTGCCATTGCACGGCCAGCACGGGCGCAGCGCCGATGCGGGCCGAAACCGCCTCCACCATGCCGTCGGGCGCCACAGCTTCGACGGCGAGGCCGTCACCCAGCCGGGCAAGGCCCTGATAATGCACGCTGTTGACATGCAGCGCCATCCGCCCGTGCGCGCGCGCCAGCAGGCCACCCGGCGTGAGCGCCACATCATGGCGATGATCGAACATCTCCATGAAACCAACATCATCAGGCGCGTGGTGGTCTCTAACCTCACGGGTCAGCGAGCCGCCCAGCGCGACATTGATTTCCTGCAGGCCGCGGCAGATGCCGAACAGCGGCTTGCCGCGCGCCAGCACCGCCTTCACCAGCGCCGCCATCATCGCATCGCGGCCGGGATCGAACGGCGGATCGCCCCCATGCGCCTCACCATAGAGTGTGGGCTGCACGTTGGACGGGCTGCCGGTAAGCAGCACGCCATCCAGCCGGTCAATCACCTCTTCCGCCGTCATCAGATCGGGCAGCGCCGGCACCAGCAGCGCGGCACAATCGGCATGGCGCATGGCCGCCGTCACATAACGGTTCATCACCGCCTGCGCCGGCTCCACGCCCACTTGCCGTGTGCAGCAGATGATGCCCAAAACCGGCCTCATGACAGCAGCACCGCCGGCGAACAGGCATGCCAGGCCAGCCACACATTCTCGCCCAAGGCGAAATCCTCCTGATCCCAGCGGGTCAGGTTTGATCGCAACGCCTTCAGCTTCTGGCCATCAGGCAGCGTGACTTCGTACAGGCTCTCGCTGCCCAGATAGGCGACGTGGGTGATGGTGCCGGCCACGGCGTTGCGACCCTGCGGCGCGTCGCCCAGAGCCGGCGGCGCTTCCGCCCATTTGTGCAACTCGATCTTCTCCGGCCGCAGCGCCAGCCACAGGGTCGTGCCGGCAGCACCCGTCACACCATGATCGAGGAAAACCGGCAGATCGATGCCCGCCACCGCCACTTCGGCATGATCGGGCTCGTCCACCACCAGGGCGCCTTCCAGCATGTTCACCGAACCGATGAAATCGGCGACAAAGCGGCTGGCCGGGAATTCATACAGGTCCGACGGGCTGGCCACCTGTTGGAGCAGGCCCCTGTTCATCACGGCGCAGCGATCGGCCAGCGCCAGCGCTTCATCCTGATCATGCGTCACCATCACGAAGGTGATGCCCACCTGCGCCTGCAACTGGCAAAGCTCGGTGCGCATCGCCTCGCGCAGCTTCGCATCCAGCGCCGACAATGGCTCATCCAGCAGCAGCACGCGCGGCCGTTTCACCAGCGCGCGGGCCAACGCCACCCGCTGCCGCTGCCCGCCGGACAATTGATCAGGCCGGCGGCTGCCCAGCCCGTCAAGCTTGACCAGCGCCAGCGCCTCCTCCACCCGCCGCGCGCGTTCGGCACCGCCCACGCCGTCCACCTTCAGGCCATAGCCCACATTGTCGGCCACGCTCATGTGCGGGAACACGGCATAATTCTGGAACACCATGTTCACCGGGCGCTTGTTGGGCGCAACGTGGGTCACGTCCTGCCCGTCGATCAGGATGCGGCCTTCCGATGGCACTTCAAACCCGGCCAGCATGCGCAGCAAGGTGGTCTTGCCGCAGCCTGATGGCCCCAGCAGCGCGAAAAACTCGCCTTCGCGCACCTCCAGATTCACGTCGTCCACCGCCACCACCTTGCCATACCGCTTGGTGACGCCTTCGAAGCGGATGATGGGTTGTCCCTTGGTCATGCGGCCTGCTTGGCGATATCCGCCCCCTGCAACCACAAGGCCAGCGCGGTAAGGCCGGCGGTGAGCAGGATGAGCAGGGTGGAGGCGGCATTCACCGCCGGAGTGACCGAGAAACGCACCATCGAATAGACCTTGATCGGAAAGGTGATGGTATCCGGCCCGGACGTGAAGAAGGTGATGACGAAATCGTCGAGGCTCAGCGTGAAAGCCAGCAGCGCGCCGGCCACCAGCCCCGGCACCATGTGTGGCACCATGATATCGCGGAAGATCAGCCATTCGCCGGCGCCCAGATCGCGGGCGGCTTCGGCCAGGGCGCCATCGAAACTGGCCAGCCGCGCCCGCACCACCAGTGCCACGAAACTGAACGAGAACGTGGCGTGCGCGATGATGATGGCGCCCAGATTCAACGGCCACGGCAGTTCGGTGGGCCACGGCACGATGGCGGTGAAGAACACCAGGAAGGCGACGCCCAGGCAGATTTCCGGCACAACGATCGGCAGGCCCAACAACGCCTCCAGCGGCGCCTTGCCGGCAAAGCGGAAGCGCCACAGCAGCAAGGCGGCCAGTGTGCCAAGGATCAAGCTGATGAGGGTGGAGGCCGCCGCAATCACCAGCGAATTGCCGAACGCCGCCACCAGTTCGCCATCGTCGAACAGTTCCGCGTACCAGCGCAGCGAAAAGCCGCGCCACACGGTGATGCGCCGGCTGTCGTTGAAGGAAAACACCACCAGCGCCAGCAGCGGCAGATAAAGAAACGCGCCAACCATCGCCAGCCACAGCCGCAATGGCCAGCGCGCCAGATAGTCCAGCGGGCCCTTCATCGCGTAGCCTCTCGCTCGGCGCTGCGGCGGCTGATGATCGCCTGCACCATCAGCGCCGCAAAGGTGAGATACATCAGCAGGAACGACAGCGCCGCGCCGAACGGCCAATCATTGGCGGAGCGGAACTGGCGCTCGATCACGTTGGCGATCATCTGGCTGTTGGTGCCGCCCAGCAGATCGGGCGTGAGATAGGCGCCCAGCGCCGGGATGAAGGTGATGATGATGCCCGAAACGATGCCGGGCAGCGCCAGCGGCACCACCACCCGCCACAAGGTGGCAAGATGGCCGGCGCCCAGATCCAGGCTGGCCTCGATCAGCGAGCGGTCCAGCCGATCAAGCGCGGCGTAGAGCGGCAGCACCATGAACGGCAGGTGGACATAGACAAGGCCCACCACCACGGCGAAATTGTTGTTGATCAGCGGCAGCGGCTCGAACGGCGGCAGCCCCGGCACCAGCCCCCACAAGGCGCCCAGTCCGGCGTTGATCAGCCCTTCGGTGCGCAAGATCGCCATCAGCGCATAGGTGCGGATCAGCAGGTTGGTCCAGAACGGCAACATGATCGCCACCAGCAGCAACAGCTTGGCGCGACGGCCGGCAAAGGTGATGGCCAGCGCCACCGGCAGGCCCAGGATGAAGCACAGCAATGTGGTGAGCGCGGCAAAGCCCATGGATTTCAGCAGGATCGCCAAATACAGCGGCTTCAGCGCGCGGGCGTAATTGCCCCAACTGCCGGTGATGGCGATATCCACCAGCGTGCGGTTCTCGCCGAAACTATAGGCCCAGATCACCGCCAGCGGCGCCAGGAACAGCGCGAACAGCCACACCACCGGCGGCAGGCCAACGGCCGCAAACACGCCGGGCGCCTGGGAAGGCCGTTGCAGCATCATGCCGCCATCACCCGCGTGATCGCCTCTTCCACGGCGCGGATGTGGCCGATGCCCTGAAAACGGCCGTAGCCGCTCTTCGCCATGGCTGGGCCGGTGGGGAAGATCACCTGGTTGGTTCGATATTCCTCCGGCATCAGCGCCAGCGCTGCCGCATTGGGCGTGGGGAAACGGATCGTTTTGGCGATTTCGGCCCCCACCTTGGCATCGAGCAGATAGTTGATGAAGCGGTGGGCATTGTCCGGCCGCGGCGCGCCGGTGGGCACGCACAGGCAATCGCTGTTGATCAGCGTGCCTTCGCGCGGGATGACGAACGCCAGATCATCATCGTCGGCCATCACCTGCGCGATATCGCCATTATACTCCACCACCAGGTCAATCTCGCCGCTGGCCAGCAAATCCTGGCCTTCATCATGGTGGAACAGTTTCACATGACGCTTCTGGCGGATCAGCATCTGCGTCACCTGCTCCATGATCGCCGGCGTCACGGCGTTGACGGAGTGACCCAGATATTTTGCCCCCAACCGGATCAGATCATCGCCTTCTGCCAGCAGGCCGATGCGGCCAGAATAGCGATCTGAATCCAGCACCCATTTCCAGCTATCAGGCACGCCCTCCACGCGGGATTTGCGATAACCGATGCCCAGCGCCAGCCACGTGTAAGGCATCGACCAGCGCCGGCCCGGATCATAAGGCACATCCACGAATTCCGGCGCCAGATTGGCCCGGTTGGGAATGCGCGCGTGATCCAGCGGGCTGAGCATCCCGGAAATCTGCAGCCGCGTGACAAACTCGTTGGATGGCACGATCACATCGAAACCGGGATTGCCGGCACGCAGCCGCGCAAACAGTTCGTCGTTGTTGGCATAATGGCTCATGCGCACGTCAACGCCGGTGGCTTTGCTGAAATCGCCCAGCGTCGTCTCGCCGATATAGGTATCCCAATTGTAGAAGTTCAGCCGCTGCTCCTCGCCATTGGCCCCCTTGGGGAAAGCACGCGAACAGCCGTCCAGCACCAGCGCCGCCGCCAGCCCACCAAAGCTGCGGCGGCTCAGATCAGGCATTCGCCAGCACCCAATCGTAATCCAGCGCCGGCACCACCGCCATGTAACGCTCCTGCTCGGTGCGCTTGACGCTGGCGAACATGGCGATGGTGGACGCGCCCAGATAGTCGGGCAGGATGCGCCCGGCTTCCAGCGCGCGCACGGCGGCAAACCAGTCGCCCGGCAGCGCCGGCTGCGCCTCGGCCGCCGCATAGCCATCGCCGATCACGGGCGGGCCGGGATCGATGCGGTGCGTCAGGCCATGGTGCACACCGGCCAGCAGCGCCGCGAGCGCCAGATAGGGATTGGCATCCGCCCCGGCGATGCGGTGTTCGATGTGGCGGGCGGCATCCGGCCCGGCGGTGATGCGGAAGCTGGTGGTGCGATTGTCCATGCCCCAGCTCGCCGCCACGGGCGCAAAACTGCCCGCCTTGAACCGGCGATAGCTGTTGGCGTTGGGCGCGAAGATCGCAAAGCTTTCCGCCAGTGCCGCCTTCAGCCCACCGATGGCATGCAGCAGCGGCGCGTTGGGACTGCCGTGCGGACTGGCGAAGATATTGGCGCCGGCCGCATCATTGATGGACACATGCAGATGCAGGCCATTGCCGGCCGCTTCGGGAAAGGGCTTGGCCATGAAGGTCGCCAGCATGTCGTGGCGGCGGGCCACCTGCTTCACCAGCCGCTTGTAGAGCACCACATCATCCGCCACCCGCAGCGGATCGGCGCGATATTTCAGGGTCAGCTCCATCTGCCCCGGCGCATATTCGGAAATCGCGGTTTCCAGCGGCAGGCCGACAGCATCGGCAGCGGCCCACAGATCGGCCAGGAACGGCCCGGCATCATCCAGTTCTTCCAGGCCATAGGTGCCGTGGGTGGCCGGCCGCGCCCCGCCCATCCGCGCCGGCTGCGGCGGCTGGCCATCGGCGCGGTTGCGATCAACCAAGTAGAATTCCAGTTCGCAGGCCACCACCGGGGTAAGACCATCAGCCTGCAATCGCGCCACCACGCGGGCCAACGCCGCCCGGCAGTCGATCTCGCAGACGTTGCCATCAGCTTCGAACAGCGAGGTGATGACCGCAGCCCGGCCCGGCCCGGTGGGGACCAATGTGCCGGGCGCCGGGCGGGCGAAACGATCAGAGTCGCCATTTTCCCACACCAGGCCGGTATCGAAACAATCCTGCCCCGTCACATCGGCGACCAGGATCGACACCGGCAACGGCCGCCCGGCACCATAAAGCGCCGCCAGTTCATGCACCCGGATGCGCTTGCCGCGCGCAGTGCCCGACAAGCCGGTGAAGATGATATCGACAAACTGCGTATCAGGATGGGCCGCCAGAAAGTCCTGTGCCTCGGCCGGCAGCGCCACTGCGATTGTCATGTCCACTCCTGCCAGCCTGATCTTCGGTTGCCACACTCGCAAAGCGCAGGCCTGCCAGCAACCCCTTGGCGGTGGTCATTTGGCCCATGCGCGCCACAGATTGATTTCCGCGTGTTGTCGTAAATCACCATTAATTAACGACATTGATTGACTTGGCCGGTAGCGGCGCGCAAAAATAGAGCAGTTTTCGGGGGAGACGCCCGTGCATCGTCTCGAAACGGCGCCCGCACCTTAAGACGAAGGCTCCCGCATCGTGCGGGGCACGCCGGCGCTCCACGGCAGCTAGAGCGGTTTTCGACCGCTCTGAATCGTAAGGGATACCCAAGGGGCGGATTTTCTGATTCAGAATCCGTGCTGGTGAAGGAGGCCAGCATGGATGGGTCAGCCTTTATCGTTGGATTTGCGTGTCCGGCTTCTTGCGGCGATTGATGCGGGGATGAGTTGCCGTGCTGCGGCAGCTCGCTTTGGGGTCGCACCATCGACGGCGATCCGCTGGCAGGAACGGCGGCGCACGACCGGCAGTATTGCCCCAAAACCCCAAGGCGGCGACATGCGATCACGCCGTGTCGAGGCGCGGCGGGAGGACATTCTCGGGCTCTGGGAAGCGCGCAAGGACATCTCGCTTGAGGAGTTGCGCGCGGGCCTGGCCGAGATCGGCCTGAACGTCTCTGTGGCCGGGCTTCACCGCTTCTTTGCTCGTCACGGCATGACGCGCAAAAAAAGACTGGCCATGCTATCGAGCAGGACCGTCCCGACGTCCTGAAGCAGAGGCATGACTGGTTCGACGGGCAGCTCGATCTGGAACCCGAACGGCTCGTCTTCATCGACGAGACCTGGACCGCGACCAACATGACCCGCAGCCATGGCCGCTGCGCCAAGGGCGAGCGCCTGCGCATGGGCTTCCCGCATGGCCATCGCAAAACCACCACGCTGGTTGCGGGGCTGCGCATGTCAGGAATGGTTGCGCCGATGGTGCTGGACGGTCCAATCAATGGCGACTGGTTCGAAGCCTATGTCACCCAGGTCCTCGTGCCCGAACTTCGACCCGGTGACGTCGTGATCATGGACAACCTGTCGAGCCACAAGCGCGCCTCGGTGCGCGAACGGATCGAAGCGGCAGGCGTAACCTTGCGCTTCCTGCCGCCCTACAGCCCCGACTTCAATCCCATCGAAAAGGCCTTCTCCAAACACAAGGCCATGCTCAGAAAGATCGGTGAGCGGACCGTGAACGGCCTCTGGGACCTGATCGGCAGGCTCGTCGATATCTTCAAGCCAAACGAATGCGCAAACTACTTCACATCGTGCGGCTATGATCCAGACTGATCGAAAATCGCTCTAAACGTAACAGATCCAAATCTATTTCAAGCTGCCGCTCAATAGGAAGGAGACCGACGCCGCCAATCCCTACGTGCTCTGCGTGGGCGCCCGCACCAGCGCCCAGAAGGACAGCGGCGGGCCGCTTACCCGCCGGTCGGGCTGGTTTCCACCGGGGTTGGCTGTGGCTGCAAGGGTGTGCCGGCGCTCTATAACAATGTCGCGCATTATGCCGAATAGATCGAAGCCGTGCAGCAGGGGGGAAGACCAGCGGCGTCACGCGCTGTGTGGTGGCACAATCCGGCCCGCGCAAACTGGCCTGTTCGGCCAAACTCAATCCGCCCCGAACAAATCGCGGGTGAACAGCTTGCTTTCCACGTCGGCCAGATCAGGGCTCATCCGATTAGCCAGGATCACGTCGGCCTCCGCCTTGAAAGCATCAAGATCGCGCACCACGCGCGATCCGAAGAACTGGTCTTCGGCCAGCGCCGGCTCGTAGAGGATGACCGGGATGCCGCGCGCCTTGATGCGCTTCATGATGCCCTGGATAGACGACTGGCGGAAATTGTCGCTGTTGGCCTTCATCACCAGCCGATAAACGCCCACGGTGCGTGGGCGTTTATCGAAGATGCGCTGCGCCAGGAAGTCCTTGCGGGTGCGGTTGGCATCGACGATCGCAGCGATCAGATTCTGCGGCACCGCGCCATAATTAGCCAGCAACTGCTTGGTATCCTTGGGCAGGCAATAGCCGCCATAACCGAACGATGGATTGTTGTAATGCAGCCCGATGCGCGGATCGAGGCCGATGCCTTCAATGATCTGGCGCGTGTCCATGCCGGCGGCCATGGCATAGCTGTCCAGCTCGTTGAAGAAGGCGACGCGCATGGCGAGATAGGTGTTGGCGAACAGCTTGATGGCTTCGGCTTCGGCCGGATCGGTGAGCAGCACCGCCACGTCCTTTTTGGCCGCGCCTTCCAGCATCAGATCGGCAAACTGCCGCCCGCGCAGGCCGGTGTCGCCCACGATGATGCGCGATGGGTAGAGATTGTCGTTCAGCGCCCGGCCTTCGCGCAGGAATTCCGGCGAGAAAAACACATTGTCGCTGCCCAGATTGCGGCGCAGACGGGTTATGAAACCCACCGGGATGGTGGATTTCACCACCACCGACGCCGCCGGATTGGCCGCCAACACAGCGCGCGCCACATTTTCCACCGACGACGTGTCGAAATGATTGGTGTGGGGATCGTAATCGGTCGGGGTAGCGATCACCACCAGTTCGGCATCGCGGGCGGCGGCGGCCAGATCGGTCGTCGCCGTCAGCTGCAGCGACTTGTGGGCGAGGAAATCCTCCAGCTCGGCATCGACGATCGGGCTCTTGCGGTTGTTGACCAGATCGACCCGCGCCGCGCTCACGTCCACCGCCGTAACGTCATGGTTCTGCGCCAGCAGCACGGCGTTCGACAAGCCGACATAGCCCAGACCGACAACGGCAATCTTCATGATCTACTCCACTGCACCGGCAGCAATACGCCGCCTATCTGGCGTGTTGCGCGCGGCCTTGCAATGGCGGTTCGCGTCTCAGTCGTCGCCGGGCGGCTGGTGCAACCAAGCGGCATGTTTGGGCGCCTGCTTTGTTTCGCGCCATTCGGCCAGCATCGCCGGGGCAACTGCCTTCAGTTCGGCATATTGTTCCGCGGTACCGATGTTGCAGGCCAGTTCAAGGCGATGCCCGTTTGGATCGAAGAAATAGATCGATTTGAAGATGCCATGCCAGGTCGGCCCCAGCACATCGATGCCCTGCGCTTCCAGGTGCGCCTTGGCGCTGAGCAGTTCGGCCTCATTCTCCACTTCGAATGCGATGTGCTGCACCCAGGCCGGGGTGTTGGGGTCCTTGCCCATCTCCGGCTGGTTCGGCAGCTCGAAAAAGGCCAGCACATTGCCGCCGCCGCAATCGAGGAAGACATGCATATAGGGATCGTAGGCGCCGGTGGACGGCACATGATCCTCGGCAAAGGCCGTGGTGTAGGTCATGCCCAGCGTCTTTTCATACCATTCCACCGTCTCGGCTGCATCGCGGCAGCGATAGGCGACATGGTGGATGCGCTTGAGGTTCGGAGTCATTGCGCCGGCTCCTCCACGTTCAGCACGCCGCGCCGCACCTGGTCGCGCTCCATGCTTTCAAACAGCGCCTTGAAATTGCCTTCGCCAAAGCCTTCGTCACCCTTGCGCTGGATGAATTCGAAGAACACCGGGCCGACCATCGTTTCGGAAAAGATCTGGAGCAGAAGGCGTTTGGAGCCATCCGTGGTGCCATCGAGCAAGATGCCGCGTTGCTGCAGTTCCGCGACCGGTTCGCCATGGCCGGGCAGGCGTTCGGCCAGCATTTCATAGTACGTCGCAGGCGGCGGCGTCATGAACGGCGTGCCGATTGCCTTCAGCCGATCCCAAACGCCGAGCAGATCATCACAGGCAAAGGCGATATGCTGGATGCCTTCACCGTTGTAGGCGCGCAAAAACTCCTCGATCTGGCCGCCACCGCCCCTGCCCTCTTCGTTCAGCGGAATGCGGATCTTGCCATCGGGCGCGGTCATCGCCTTACTGGTCAGGCCGGTATATTCACCCTTGATGTCGAACCAGCGGATCTCGCGGAAACCGGCGATCCGCTCATAAAACGCCGCCCAGTGCGCCATGCGGCCGCAATAGACATTGTGGGTGAGGTGATCGATCCCCTGCAGCCCGGCACCAACGGGGTTGCGCTCCACGCCGTCTTCATACACGAAATCAATGTCATAGATGGAAAGATCATCGCCGTACCGGTCGATGAGATAAATGATCGACCCACCGATGCCGCGAAAGCCCGGCAGACGCAATTCCATCGGCCCGGTGCGACTTTCCACTGGCTCGGCACCGCGCTCCAGGGCTTCGGCATAGGCTTTCGCCGCATCCTTCACCCGCCAGCCCATGCCGCAGGCCGAAGCGCCATGTTCGGAGGCGAAATACCAGGCCGGGCTGTGCTTTTCGTAATTGGCGATCAGGTTGATGCCGCCCTGCCGCCACAGTTGCACATCCTTGGAACGGTGACGGGCGACCTGGGCAAAGCCCATGGCGGCAAACACCGGTTCCAGTACGCCCTTGGTGGGCGCGCAAAATTCGATGAATTCAAAGCCGTTGAGGCCTAGCGGATTTTCGAGCAGATCGGCCAATGCGACTCCCCATGAAAAATTACGCCCGTTATAGTAGCGCAAGCCATCGCCAATGTCTGTGCATGTTGGCGTCATGCAGGATGGATCGGCGCACAAGCCTTGCGCTAACGGACACAAGCCCGCACTATCCGTTCATGCTTGATGCCTTTGACCTCAAGATCCTCGCCCTTTGGCAGCAACGTGGCGACATTGGCCCGGTGGAAATGGGCGAAGCCATCCACCTGTCCGCCTCGCAATGCTCGCGCCGGATGGCTGCACTGAAAAAGGCTGGCCATGTGCGCGGTTTTCACGCCGTACTCGATCCAGCGGCGGTCGGCGTTGGCCTGATGGCCTATGTGCTGCTCACCATGAAGAGCCACTCACCGGAAGCGGCCGAGGCTTTCCGTGCCCGCATCGTGGAACTGGATGAAGTGATGGAGTGCCACAAGCTAACCGGGGAGGCCGACCTGATCCTGAAGGTCGCTACCCGCGATCTGGCCAGCTTCAACCAATTGCTGTCCCACCGCATCCTGGCTGCGCCGGAAGTGGCAACCGCGCGCTCCTCCATCATCCTTGATGAAGTGAAGAGCACGACGGCACTGCCGATCCGGGTTTAGAAAAACGCCTGCAGCCCCGTTTGCGCGCGACCGAGAATGAGCGCGTGGACGTCGTGCGTGCCTTCATAGGTGTTCACGGCTTCCAGGTTCATCACGTGGCGGATCACACCATATTCGTCGGAAACGCCGTTGCCGCCGTGCATGTCGCGCGCCACCCGGGCGATATCGAGCGCCTTGCCGCAATTGTTGCGCTTCAGCAGCGAGATGGCTTCCGGCGCCAGCCGCTTTTCGTCCATCAGCCGGCCACCGGCCAGCGCCGCGCACAGGCCCAGCGTGATCTCGGTCTGCATGTCGGCCAGCTTCTTCTGGATGAGCTGGGTGGCGGCCAGCGGCCGGCCGAACTGCTTGCGATCGAGCGTGTATTGCCTAGCGGCATGCCAGCACCATTCGGCGGCGCCCATCGCGCCCCAGGCAATGCCGAAGCGCGCGTTGTTCAGGCAACCGAACGGCCCGGCTAGGCCTTCCACGCCCTTCAGGATGCGCTCTTCGGGCAGATGCACATCGGCCAGCACGATTTCGCCGGTAACGCCGGCCCGCAGGGAAAACTTGCCTTCGATCTTGGGGGTCGAGAAGCCGGCATCGCCGCGTTCGACGATGAAGCCGCGGATCTTGTCGTCCTCGCACTTGGCCCACACCACCGCGACATCGGCGAGCGGGGAGTTGGTGATCCACATCTTGGCGCCAGAAAGCAGCCAGCCGCCCTGCACCTTCCTGGCGCGGGTCTTCATGCCGGCCGGATCGGAACCGGCGTCAGGCTCGGTCAGGCCGAAGCAACCGATGAGTTCGCCACTGGCCAGGCCCGGCAGATAGCGCTCACGCTGGGCTTCGGAGCCATAGGCATAGATCGGATACATCACGAGGCTCGACTGCACGCTCATGGCCGAACGATAGGCCGAATCCACCCGCTCCACCTCGCGCACGATCAGGCCATAGGCCACGTACGATGTGCCAGCGCAGCCATAGCCTTTGATGGTGGGGCCGAGCAGTCCGGCAGCACCGAACTTTTTCATCAGCGCCGGATCGAACGTCTCGTTGCGATTGGCGAGCTTCACCACCGGCATCAGTTCGGCATCGCAGAAGGCGCGCGACGCATCGCGCACCATTGTCTCTTCTTCGGTCAACTGGCTGGCCAGCAGCAGCGGGTCTTCCCAATCGAACTTCGGCCACTTGGGCGCAAAATGCTGAACATCTGTGGCAGCGGCGGTGGCCATGATTGAAACTCCTCTTGTTGCCCTGCTTTAACCGCCAGTGGCCGCTCCGCCAAGGCTTGCCAGCCGCGACAAACGGGTTCAGCCTCGGGGTATGAAGCTTGCCTCCTTGAAATCCGGCCGCGATGGCCGCATCGTCGTAGTCTCTGCTGATCTGGCCTGGTGCGCCGCACCGCCGCCCATGTATCCCACGCTGCAATCGGTGCTGGATGATTGGGATCATGCGGCCCTGGTACTGGAAGGGGTGGCGCTGTCACTGGCGCACGATGCCGTGCCGCATGCGCGCTTCCACGAACGCGCCGCCGCGGCACCCTTGCCACGGGCGTTCCAATGGGCCGATGGATCGGCCTATGTGAACCACGTCGAGCTGGTTCGCCGGGCGCGCGGTGCCGAGCTGCCGGCGAGTTTCTGGCAGGATCCGTTGATGTATCAGGGCGGCAGCGACCAGTTCCTGTGCCCGCGCGAACCCATCGCCTTCCACGATGCCACCTGGGGCCTCGATCTCGAGGCCGAAGTCGTGGTCGTCACCGGTGACGTGCGCCAGGGCGCCAGCCGCGAGGAAGCGTTGGAGGCCATTCGCCTGGTCGGCTTGGTCAACGATATTTCACTGCGTGGCCTGATCCCCGATGAACTGGCCAAGGGCTTCGGCTTCGTCCAGTCCAAGCCCGCTTCGGCCTTGTCGCCTGTGCTGGTGACGCCGGCGGCGCTGGGTGAACGCTGGCAGGATGGCAAGCTAATCGGCACGCTTAATGTTGATCTCAACGGCCAGCCGTTCGGCCGTGTCGAAACCCATATCGACATGACCTTCGATTTCGGCACGCTGATCGCCCACCTCGCCAAAACCCGGGCCATTGGTGCCGGCAGCATCATCGGTTCGGGCACGGTTTCCAACCGCGATGCCGATGGCGGCCCTGGCAAGCCCTGCGCGCACGGTGGCCATGGCTATGCCTGCATTGCCGAACAGCGCATGATCGAAACCATCCTGTCGGGCGCACCGACAACGCCCTGGCTCAGCCCCGGCGACGTGGTGCGCATCGAGATGCTGGACGAAAGGCACCACAGCATTTTTGGCGCAATCGAGCAGACGGTTGTGGCGGCCTGACCAAGCCGCCACCCGCGCTGCCCCGTTAGCCGAAGGCTCAGCCGAAGATCACGTCACCCGGGCCGAGGTTGGTGATGCCGGCGAGCTCGAATGTCTCGCTGAGCCCCGCACCATAGGTGATGGTCCAGATCTCGCCGGCATTGCTCAGCGTCGCGCCCGGGCCAAAGCCGGTGAACACCAGCACGTCGCCGCCGGCGATGCCAGCGCCCTCGAAATCGAGGATCAGATCGCCTTCGACATCGCCGCGCACAAACACGAACGTGTCGTTGCCGGCGTCACCGCGCATCACGTCGCCACCGCGGCCGCCCAGGATGCGATCATTGCCGCCGCCGCCCGACAGCACATCGGCGAGATTGCCACCGCGCAGTGTTTCGGCCCGTGCCGAACCGATGAATTCCACTTCGAAATTGGCATAGCCGGCATTGGCCGCCTCGATCGAGGTGAGCGTGGAGCCATTGCTGTAACCACCGACAACCGTGCCGGCATTGAGATCGATGGTCACCTTCTCCCCGCCCGACGAGGCGAGGAAGGTATCGGCGCCGGCGCCGCCATCGATGATGTGCACGCCGAATTCGAGATCGCCGCCAAAGATGTCGTTGCCGGCTTCGCCAAACAGGCGGTTGGTACCGGCGCCGCCGCGGATGGTATCGGCACCCTCGCCGCCGAACACTGTGTCGTTGCCGCCACCGGCAAACACGCGATCATTGCCGCCCAGCGCCGCGATACTTTCCGCTGCCGCCGTGCCCTGGATGGTCTCGCCAGCAGCCGTGCCACGGATGCCCACCGGAATGGTGAACAGCGCCAGCATGCCATCATGGTCGCTTGACACCTGGGCATTGACGGTCAGCTGGCTGTTGATCTGTACCGAGTCAAATTCGGCCCGGGCAGCCAGGCTGCCGGTGGCGATGATGTGATCCAGTTGCTGATTCCGGCAGCTTCGGCTGCAAAACGATCCTCGGCTTGCTGGTGCCAATCGGTCTGTTCCATCGCGCTTGGCGTTCCGCTTGCACTGGAAAAGGCCCGGCCCGGCTGATCGCTGCCCAGATCGCGGGTCGGCGCACCGCTGCGTTCGGCGCTTGCCTCCACTTTCAGAACTGGATTGCGAAAATCTCCGCTGTTGCGGAGCAGCAGATATTTCTGGCCGTCAGCAACCAGAACCAGAGCATCGTGGTGCAGGTTCATACCCATCTCCTCAAACAGAGTAACGGGCATATTACAGCGGCGATCGCTTCAATGCGCCAGCCGGGGTTTCCACGGATGCCGGCCCTTTTAGGCCAGCGCCAGCCACAGGCTGTAGATGCTGCAGGCCACCAGCATCAGGCCCACCAAGACCAGCAAGCGGCCCGCGGGGACCCGGCTGGCAATGATGGCGCCCAGCGGTGCGGCCAGCAGCCCGCCAATCACCAGGCCGATCACGGCCGTGGAAAAGGCCTCCGGCCCCAGTTGGGTGACAAAGCTGACCGAAATCGCCATCGTCACCAAGAATTCGGCGGTGTTCACCGTGCCGATGGTGGTGCGCGGCGAAGCGCCCTGAATCAACAGGTTGGAAGTGACGATCGGCCCCCAACCGCCGCCGCCCGCCGCATCCAGAAAACCGCCCACGAGGCCCAATGGTGGCACCAGGCGCGGCGCGCGGCGGGGCGGCCCATGATCCAGCCGCCAAGCCCGCCACAGCAGATAGACCCCAATGCCGGCGAGATAGGCCATCACGAACGGCCGCGCCAGGCTGGCATCGATGTTGGAGAGAACATAGGCACCGGCCGCCCCGCCGATCATACCCGGTATCGCCAGCCGCGCCAGCAGACCCCAATCAACATTGCGATAGATGATGTGGCTGATCGCCGAAGCCGCCGTGGTGAAACATTCGACCAGATGCACATTGGCCGAAGCCCGCGCCGGCGCCAGCCCCACCATGCCAACCAGCATCAGATTGGTGATCAGGCCAAAGGCCATGCCGAGCGCGCCATCAACCAGCTGCGCCAGGAAGCCGACCGCAATGAAGGGCAGCAGAGCCTGCACGAATTCGATGGAAAGATCGGGCAATGCCGTCATGCCGGGCAAAATCCCTGGCTGATATTTTGCATGACAGATCCCTTTCGTCCGCCGGCAGCGGCGTTACCGCACTGATAACAGGTGATTTCGGTGCAGCAAACCACCGGAACAACCCGAACCCCTGGATTTGTGCCAATCATTAGCTTGGCTGCGCCAAGCAGGGCTTGGGCAAGGGCTCGAAGCCATCCGCCTTCACGCCGTTGGCGCGATACCAACAGAACGCCCTGCACCGTAACATATTCAATGCCGTCGGCTGCCTCGTCTTCCCAAGCGGCCACGCCCATCTCCGCGCGGCCGGTGGCGCCCGTCGATCCAGGCGGTGATCGGTATCAGTGGACCACCGGTTTCCAACCGCCATCAGCCCGGTAGCCATAGCTGGTACCGGCCAGCTTCCCGGGCAGGCTGGCCAGCCGCGTCGTGGGGTGTCATGTTACCACGTCGGGCCGGGTCCTTGCCGTGTGGCGGGTGATGCCGGCGATGCTGTCGGCCGCCGCGATGAGATCGGCCAGCATCGCGGGCGTCTCGCGGTCGATGGCGCCATCAGGCGGTTGATAGGCTTCCAGATAGACCCGCAAGGTCGCCCCTTCGGTGCCGGTGCCGGAAAGGCGGAACACGATGCGCGATCCGCACACAAACAGCACGCGCAGGCCCTGGTTGGCGCTGACCGAGCCATCGACCGGATCGGTGTAACTGAAGCTGTCCGCCCCCGCGACGGTTAGCGGGCCGACAGTGTGGCCTGGCAAGCTGGGCAAAGCCTGGGTGAGTTCGGCGATCAGGGCGTTGGCACTTTCGCTTTCCACCGCTTCATAATCGTGGCGGGCATAATAGTTGCGACCAAAGCGCGCCCAATGTTCACGCGCCAGCGCGTCGACACTGATGCCGCTCACGGCCAGGATGTTGAGCCAGAGCAGCACCGCCCACAGCCCGTCCTTCTCACGAACATGATCCGATCCGGTGCCGGCGCTTTCCTCGCCGCAGATCGTCACCATGCCGGCATCGAGCAGGTTGCCGAAGAATTTCCAGCCCGTGGGGGTTTCGAAGCACGGGATGCCCAGCGCCGCCGCCACCCGGTCCGCTGCGGCACTGGTCGGCATCGAACGGGCAATGCCCTTCAGCCCCGCGGCATAGCCGGGCGCCAAATGGGCGTTGGCGGCCAGCATCGCCAGCGAGTCCGACGGGGTGATGAAGCGGTGGCGGCCGATGATCAGGTTTCGGTCGCCATCGCCATCCGAAGCTGCGCCGAAATCCGGCGCATCCGGCGCCATCATCGCCTCATACAGCTCGTGCGCGTGGACAAGGTTGGGATCGGGGTGGTGGCCGCCGAAATCCTCCAGCGGCGTGCCATTACGCACAGTACCCTTTGCAAAGCCCAGCCGGCGCTCGAAAATCTCGGTCGCATAAGGCCCGGTCACCGCACTCATCGCGTCAAAAGCCATGGTGAAGCCGGCAGAGACCTTGCCGCGGATCGCGGCGAAATCGAACAGGCCTTCCATCAGCGCGGCATAGTCGGCGACCGGGTCAATGACCTCCACCGCCATGCCACCAACCTGACTGGTGCCGATGCGATCCAGATCGACCTCACCGGGCACGGACAGCCAGCGGTCAATCGTCTGCGTGCGGGCGAAAATGGCTTCGGTCACCGCTTCCGGCGCCGGGCCGCCGTTGCCGATGTTGTACTTGATGCCGAAATCCTCATCCGGCCCGGCGGGATTGTGGCTGGCCGAAAGGATCAGGCCGCCGCTGGCGCCATATTTGCGGATGACATGGCTGGCGGCCGGTGTAGACAGAATACCGCCCCGCCCGACCAGCACCCGGCCAAAGCCATTGGCCGCCGCTATGCGGATGGCCTGGGTGATCACTACGCGATTATGAAATCGCCCGTCGCCGCCGATCACGAGCGTTGCGCCTTCGGTGCGGTCCACCACGTCGAACACCGATTGAATGAAGTTTTCCGCGTAATTCGGTTGGGCAAATACCCGCACCTTCTTGCGCAGCCCGGATGTGCCTGGTTTCTGCCCGGCAAAGGGCGTGGTGGGATGTGTCTGGATGGTCATGCCTTGCCTGTCAGTTCACGATAGAGATCGGCGGAGAGCTTGCCCCTCTTGTCCCAGGAAAAATCCGCCTTCATGCCGGCCCGCTGCAGGTGCCGCGCTTCCAGCACCTCGGCCCTGGGATTGGTATTGGGACTGGGCGGCATGCCGGCGTGTCTCTCCTTTGGCTCCAAGCCGCACACGGTGGTACTTGGGCCTGTGGACATCATCAAATCAAGACCAGTGGCCCAATGGTGGCACCAGGCGCCGATCTGGAGGCACAATATCAGCATAATCTGCGTGTCGGGAAGCTGGCGACAGATACCAGTGCTGCCGCCGCCCGCTTGCGCGCCGCGCTTAAGGAAGCTACTAATCCGGTTAAGCGGGCGGCGCTGAACAGCATCGACGCCCGCCTGCTCACCCCGCCCGTGCGTTACAGCCCGCCTGGGCTCGACACGCACGTGAACTATTTGCGCAGCCAGACGGCGGATTTCGACGGCAAGATCGGCAATCACCCCGAGGAGCGTTATGCCGAGCTGCGGGCCGCCATCGATGCCATCGTGGGGGAGCTCGACGCGGCGCTGGGGCCGGCAAAGGGCTGAGGCAAAGCAGCTGTTGTGCGCCGGGCGGCTTTGGGGAATATCGCGGCCATGACTGGCCCTGCCCCTTTTGCTGCCTTCGCCCCTGCCCTGTCTCCCGCCACGCCGTTACGGCAACGCATATCCGCCGCCTGCCGCACGCCGGAGCCCGAGGCGGTCGCGGCCCTGCTGCCGGTGGCCGAAATGCCGACCGCGTTGCGCCCCAGCGTTGCCGCCACCGCCCGGGCGCTGGTCACCGCCCTGCGCGCCAAGGGTCAGCAGGGCGGCGTTGAGGGGCTGGTGAAGGAATATTCGCTGTCCAGCCAGGAAGGCGTGGCGCTGATGTGCCTGGCCGAAGCCCTGCTGCGTATCCCGGACAACGAAACCCGCGACGCGCTGATCCGCGACAAGATCGCCGGTGGTGACTGGCAGGCACATCTGGGCGACGGCAAGACGCTGTTTGTCAACGCCGCCACCTGGGGCCTGATGGTAACCGGCAAATTGACGGCGAGCTTTGCCGAAACCGGGCTGGGCGCCGTGCTCACCCGTCTCATCGCGCGCGCCGGCGAACCGGTGATCCGCCGCGGCATCGACATGGCGATGCAGATGATGGGCGATCAGTTCGTCACCGGCGAAACCATCGAGGAGGCGCTGAAACGCGCCCGCCGGCTGGAAGCGCAAGGCTTTGCCTACAGCTATGACATGCTGGGCGAAGCCGCGACCACGATGGCCGATGCGGACCGCTATTTTGCCGATTACGAACATGCCATTCACGCCATCGGGGCAGCCGCAGCCGGTCGTGGGATTTTTGATGGCCCCGGCATTTCGATCAAATTGTCCGCCCTGCACCCGCGCTATGCCCGCGCGCAGGCCGATCGGGTGCTGGCCGAACTGTTGCCGCGCGTGATGGCGCTGGCCGGGCTGGCCAAGGGTTACGGCATCGGCTTCAACATCGATGCCGAGGAAGCCGACCGGCTGGAACTGTCGCTCGATCTGCTGGAGGCGCTGGCGCTGTCGCCTGACCTGAAGGGTTGGGATGGCCTGGGGTTCGTGGTGCAGGCTTATGGCAAGCGCTGCCCGTTGGTGATCGACTGGCTGATCGATCTGGCCCGCCGGGCCGAGCGGCGGATCATGGTGCGGCTGGTGAAAGGTGCGTATTGGGACAGCGAGATCAAGCGCGCCCAAGTGGATGGGCTCAGCAATTTCCCAGTTTTCACCCGCAAGCTACACACCGATGTGTCTTACCTTGCCTGCGCCGCCAAACTGCTCGCCGCGCGCGATGCGGTGTTCCCGCAGTTTGCCACCCACAATGCCCACACGCTGGCCGCGATCCACACGATGGCCGGCCCGGATTTTGCCGTGGGCAGTTACGAATTCCAGTGCCTGCACGGCATGGGTGAGGCGCTGTACGAAGAGGTGGTGGGCCCGGCAAAGCTGAACCGCCCGTGCCGCATCTACGCGCCGGTGGGCACCCACGAGACGCTGTTGGCCTATCTGGTGCGGCGCCTGCTGGAAAACGGCGCCAACAGCAGCTTCGTCCACCGCATCTGGGATGAGGCTGTCTCCATTGAGGAGCTGATTGCCGATCCGGTGGAGGAAGCCCGTGCGCTTGGCGGCAGTCCGCACCCGGTCATCGCCCTGCCCGCCGCCATTTATGGCCAGCGCCGCAATTCGGCCGGCATCGATCTGGCCAGCGAACCGGCACTGGCCGCGCTGACCGCGCGCCTTCAGGAAAGCGTGCATCGGGACTGGACAGCAGCGCCGCTGATCGCCGGCCATGCCTCCTGCGCCAGCCCGGTGCCGGTGCGCAATCCGGCTGACCATCGCGACATTGTCGGCACTGTGGCCTTCGCCACCCAGGCTGACGTTGCGCAGGCGGTGCAGGCGGCCGCGAACGCGGTCGCGACCTGGTCCGCCGTTCCGGTCACCCAGCGCGCGGCGATGCTGGACGCAGCCGCTGACCGCCTAGAAGCCGAGATGCCGCTGCTGATGGGGCTGATCATCCGCGAGGCCGGCAAATCGGCCGCCAACGCCATTGCCGAAGTGCGCGAAGCGGTGGATTTCCTGCGCTACTATGCCGATCAGGCCCGCCAGACGCTCGACATCACCCACAACCCGCTCGGCCCGGTGCTGTGCATCAGCCCGTGGAATTTCCCGCTGGCCATCTTCGTGGGCCAGGTCGCCGCTGCGCTGGTGGCCGGCAACAGCGTCATCGCCAAGCCGGCCGAGGAAACCCCGCTGATCGCCGCCGAAGCCGTGCGCATCCTGCACGCGGCCGGCGTTCCCACCGAGGCGCTGCTGTTTATGCCCGGCGATGGCAGCATTGGCGCAGCGCTGGTGGCGCGGCCGGAAATTGCCGGCGTGATGTTCACGGGCTCCACCGAAGTGGCCAAGCTGATCCAGGCCGAACTCGCCAGCCATGGCGACCACCCGATCCCGCAGCTGGCCGAAACCGGCGGCCAGAATGCGATGATCGTCGACAGCTCCGCCCTTTCGGAACAGGTCACCGCCGATGTCATCGCGTCGGCCTTCGATTCTGCCGGCCAGCGCTGTTCGGCGCTGCGCATCCTGTGCCTGCAGGAAGATATCGCCGACAAGCAACTGACCATGCTCAAGGGCGCGCTCATTGAGCTGCGGCTGGGCAATCCTGATCGGCTGCAGATCGACATCGGCCCGGTAATCACCGCCGAAGCGCAAGCCACTATCACCGCCCATATCGAACGCATGCGTGGCCTTGGTTGCCGCATCCACCAGCTGCCCCTGCCCGCCGAGGCTGCCCACGGCAGCTTCGTGCCACCCACCATCATCGAGATCGACAGTATCGCCCAGATCGGCCGCGAAGTGTTCGGGCCTGTCTTGCATGTCGTCCGTTTCCCGCGCGACGCCATGGCCGCGCTGGTCGATGCCATCAACGCCACCGGCTATGGCCTCACCTTCGGCCTGCACACGCGGCTGGATGAAACCATCGAAGCCGTCACAGCCAAGGCCGCCGCCGGCAACATCTATATCAACCGCAACATCATTGGCGCGGTGGTGGGCGTGCAGCCCTTTGGCGGGCGCGGCCTGTCGGGCACCGGGCCCAAGGCCGGCGGGCCGCTCTATCTCGGCCGGCTGGTGCAGTCTGAGCCCAACACCGGAGTTTCGGGTGGCCACGCGCCCGACCCGGCTGCCGTCGCCTGGGCCGAAAGGCTGGGGGCCGCCGGCCTCGACGCCAGCGCCGCATTGGTGCGCGACGCCATCGCCGGCGCCTTGACCGGCCTCAAGTTGGAACTGCCCGGACCGGTCGGAGAGACCAATCTCTACGCCCTCCACCCGCGCGGGCATGTGCTGCTGATCCCCGCCACCGAAGCCGGCCTTGCCGTCCAGATCGGCGCGGCGCTGGCGGCCAGCACCAGCGCAGCCATCGTTTGGCCGGGCGGGCCGCCGTCTGCCTTTGCCAGCCTGCCGCCGCTCATCAGCCAGCGGCTGACCTGGCTACCGGATTTGCCCGCAACCGCCGATTGCGCTGCCGTGCTGGTCGAAGCCGTGACGCCCGGACTGCTGCCACGGATCGCCGCAATGGCCGGGCCGATCCCCATCGTGCAGGTCGTCGATGCAAGCGGCCGCTATCGCCGCGACTGGCTGGTGGAGGAAGTATCGACCTCGATCAACGTCACCGCGGCCGGCGGCAATGCCAGCCTGATGGCGATGGTCTGATGCAGACGCTGTCCACCATAAACACCCCGGCGCTGGTGCTGGATCGCGCCATTGCTGCCCGCAACATGGCGAGAATGCGGGGACATCTCACCAGCGTCGCCCCCGGCGTGCTGTTCCGCCCGCATCTGAAAACCGCCAAGAGCATCGCAGTCGCCGACATGCTGTTCGACAGCGCCCGCCGCCCCATCACCGTTTCCACTCTGAAGGAGGCGGAGCTGTTCGGCGCGGCTGGCTTCACTGATATTCTCTACGCTGTCGGCCTGTCCCCGCAGAAGATCGCGCCGGTACAGGCGCTGCGCGAACAGGGCATCAACCTCACCGTCGTCACCGACAATGTCGCCATGTCTGCTGCGATCTGTGCGGCTGCGCCTGGCGGCGAATTGCCGACCCTGATCGAGCTGGATGTTGATGGCCACCGCGCTGGCGTCGCCTTTGATGATGGCACGGCCCTCATCGCCATCGCCGCTGCGCTGGGACCAAATTTTGCCGGCGTGATGACCCATGCCGGCGGCTCCTACGCCCTCTCTCATCCGCACGAACTGGCGCATTTCGCTGATCAGGAAGCCGCCCGCGCCGCCACGGCCGCGCGGCTGCTGGAACAGGCCGGCCACGCCTGCCGCATCGTCAGCATCGGATCGACCCCCACCGGCAATGCAGTGCGCAATCTTGATGGCATCACCGAATTTCGCGCCGGCGTGTTCATGTTCGGCGATCTGGTGATGCACGGCGTTGGCGTCTGCCCGCTTGAAGACATCGCCCTGTCGGTGCTGACCACGGTGATCGGCACCTATCCCGAACGTGGCCTGGTGATTGTCGATGCCGGCTGGATGGCGCTGTCCCGCGATCGCGGCACCAGCGGCCAGGCCGTTGATCAGGGCTATGGGCTGGTGTGCCGCCTTGATGGCCAGGTGCTGGGTGATCTGATCGTGCTGCAGGCCAACCAAGAACATGGCGTGATCGGCGTGCGACCGGGCGTCACCACCGGCCTGCCGGCGCTCAGCGTTGGCGATCGCCTGCGCATCCTGCCCAATCACGCCTGCGCCACGGCGGCCCAGCATGGCCGCTATGAAGTGGTGGCGGGATCGCCTGATGTCGTTGACAGCTGGGAGCGTTTCAGTGGCTGGTGAACTGCAAATCCGCTGCGCCAATCCGGCTGATGCCGCGCCGCCTGGCGGCCACTATTCCCACGCGGTCACAGCCGGCGGCCTCGTGTTCGTTTCCGGCCAATTGCCGGTTCGCCCCTGTGGCACCCACGCACCAGAGGCCGATTTCGCCACACAGGCAAACCAGGCGCTGGCCAATCTGTTTGCCGCGCTGGCGGCGGCCGGCACATCGCGCCAGGCCATCGTCAAGGTCACGGTCTATGTGACGGATATCGCCGATTGGCCGGTCTTCAACGCGCTCTATGCGCTAGCCATGGGCGAACATCGGCCGGCCCGAACAGTCGTTCCCGTACCGGTGCTGCATCACGGCTACCGGATCGAGATTGATGCCATCGCGCTGCGCTGCTGATCTGCCAGCGCGCCCGAACTTATTATGGCTGACGGATAGACGCGTTGCGTTTTCGCTGCCTGCTGGCATGCTGCAGAAAATAACTGACATGGGGACAACAACATGCCGCTGCTGCCGGTGATACGCACTCTTGGCGTCGCCCTGACGATCAGCCTGTCTGCGGCAGAAGCCAGCCAGGCGCAAAACGTGGCCATCACCAACGCTGCGCCGGGTTCTGAGGCCTATCAATCCCTGCGCTATCGCCTTGTCGGCCCGTTTCGCGCTGGCCGCACCGTGGGCGCCGTCGGGATTCCCAGCCGGCCCAATGTCTTCTTCGTGGGCGTCAACAATGGCGGTGTATGGAAGACGGATGATTACGGACGGACCTGGCGCCCGATCTTCGATGCGGCGTCAACCGGTTCCGTGGGCGACATCGCCGCTTCCCCGTCAACAGTCGGATGACGATGCTTACACTCTATCCGCTGGCAAATCGGTAACGCAAGGGAGCGTGATGCGAAGGCCGGTGGCCCTCGCAAATTATGGGCTTGCGCACCAGGGGCGTGGCGGCAAGCATGCGGGCGGACAAGAGGACCTGAGACGATGACCAATATCTTCACCAATCCCGAGATGAACGATCTGCGCATGTCGGAAAAGGCGCGGCCGCTGTTCGATGCCGTTGTCCGTCACATCAACGACAATGTCGTGCCGATTGCGGAGGAGTTCGAAGAGCTGGGCAAGGGCCGGGCCGATCGTTGGAGCTGGGCGCCCGGGCAGCTGGAATTGCTGCAGACGGCGAAGGAGAAGGCCAAGGCGGCGGGCCTCTGGAATTTCTTCCTGCCCAATGCCGAAACCGGCGAGGGGCTGAGCAATCTGGACTATGCCTATATCGCCGCCGAACTGGGCAAGGTGCCGCTGGCATCGGAATCATTGAACTGCTCGGCGCCCGACACCGGCAACATGGAAGTGCTGGAACGGGTTGGCACGCACGAGCAGAAGCAACGCTGGCTGGAGCCCCTGCTCGCTGGTGAAATCCGCTCGGCCTATGCCATGACCGAGCCTGATGTGGCCTCGTCTGATGCCAAGAACATCCGCACCCGCGCCGTGCGTGATGGCAAGGACTGGGTGATCAACGGCGAGAAATTCTATATCTCGGGTGCCGGTGATCCGCGCTGCAAGGTGATGATCGTGATGGTCCGCACCAGCGACGATGGTCCGGCGAGCAGCCAGCAATCCCAGATACTGGTGCCGATGGACACGCCCGGCGTGAAGATTCTGGGGCCGATGCATGTGTTCAGCGAAGATCACGCGCCGCGCGGCCACATGCATCTGCGCTTTGAAAACGTCCGGGTGCCGTATGAAAACATCCTGCTCGGCGAAGGCCGCGGGTTCGAGATTTCACAAGTGCGGCTGGGGCCGGGGCGTATCCACCACTGCATGCGCACCATCGGCAAGGCCGAGATCGCGCTGGATTACATGGTGAAGCGCGGCAATTCCCGCGAGGCGTTTGGCCGCCCGCTGATCATGCTGGGCAAGAATCTGGAACTGATCGCCCGCGCCCGTATCGAGATCGAGGCGATGCGGTTGATGGTGCTGAAGGCCGCCAAGGCGATGGACGTGCTCGGCAACCGCGAGGCGCGGGTGTGGGTGAGCATGGTGAAGGCGATGGTGCCGGAAAAGACCTGCCAGATCATCGACCAGGCCATCCAGATCCACGGTGCCGCAGGCATTTCGCAATGGACACCGCTGGCCGAACTCTATGCCGACGTTCGCCACCTGCGCTTTGCCGATGGTCCGGACGAGGTGCACCACATGGTTGTGGGACGGCACGAAACGGGGCTGCACTGATCGTTCGTCTCCAAGCGAAATAGGTGCATGAGGTCGAGGCAATCCTGCTTCGGCCTTCTTGCACGCGACGTCATCGAACCGGGGAAAATCCTTACAAGCTTGGGCACGTATTTTCGTTGGTCTGCCAAATCTCGACGATTGTGCGCAGCGCCGTGACAAACGCCAGCGGCTGATCGAGCATGAGGTGGTGGCGCGCCTGCGGAACAGCGATGATCGGAATATCGGTGCCGCCCAATTCCCGGACATATTCAGCCGAGTCCGGTGTGAACAACAGGCTTTCCGCGCCATACACGATGGCCTTGCGGCCCGGAACGGCAACAACGCGCTTGCCCATCTCATGCCACCCCGGCTCCGCGTCGTTCTGACGGAAAACTTCGGGATCAAACTTCCAGGTCCATTCCTCGCCGCTCTGGCGCAGTGAGTGAAAGGCCATGTAATCCATCAGAAATGGCTCACCCACAGGCTGCGGCGGGGAAAGCACGTATCTGCTGCGCGCGGTGGGATAGTCCGGATAGCGGCGTTGGGGCTTGTCGGGGTCGCCCGAGCCCGGACGCCCGTTTCCTTGCCGGTTCCGCTCCTCCAGCACCTCGGGTCGCAGAACCATCATGTCGCACAGGATCAAGCCGGAAAATCGTTCCGCAGCCAACGCCATCGCGGTCAAGCCGACCGAAGCGCCAAAGCTGTGCGCAATGATGACAGGCTTGGCCGGTCCATCGAACAGCCCAAGCGCCTCGGCAACCCAGACCATCTCTGCGCCGCGCGCCTGCGCGTCGCACTCGGGCCTGTTGGCGCTGTCGCCCATTCCCGCCAGGTCATAGGCGATGACGTGATGGTCCCCCGCCAGAAACGGTGCGATGAACGCAAAGCACCGCGCATGCGCCAGAAAGCCATGCGTCATCAGGATCGGGGGATGCGAACGGTCACCCCACCGAAAATAGTGGATGCGCGTTCCCGCGACGTCGATGAAGCCTTCCTCGCGAGGCACGGCGAGTGCTTCATGAAACCAGCCGGGCAGCGCATCGGGCCGCGGTGCCCAGAGTGGATCGATGTCATCACGTGCGTCCACGCATGGACCTCCTTGCAAACCGCGCGCATTTAGCGGTCCTTTCAGGTCAGGACAAAGCCCTGAGATGCTGCAGGTTTGATGGTGACGGTGGCGAGAAGCTTCACCGGTGAACGACATGAAGCGCATGGCGCCTTCCTGGGCGCAGCAGCATCGGCTGCCCAGCGTTGCCACCGCGCAGCGCTAACCTACAAAATCAACGCCTCAGCGGCAAATTGGGCGACTGAGAAACGGGCCCAGTTGAAGGGCTCAAACGACTTCAAAGCGCAGGCTCCGGTGAGTTTGACCGTGCAAAGCCCTGGAAAATGGGGGAAAAAACCCTCCGTCAGTAAAATATATAATGAGAACAATAATTTGGCGGAGCGGGAGGGATTCGAACCCTCGATGAGCTTTTGACCCATACACACTTTCCAGGCGTGCGCCTTCGACCACTCGGCCACCGCTCCGCGCACTGAAAGGGGCCCGATAGCAAGCGAGGGGCGGCGCGTAAACCGCAGACGCAAAAGATATATGGCAAATGAAAAGGGGCAACCCTTTGCCGACGCCGCCGCTGCTGACGAGCCCCACTGGTTGAGAGATGGCCCTCCGGCCCTACTGCAGCAACTGCGTGACATGCTGGGCCCACTGCTCGGCCCGCGCCAGCATCGCCTGCGCGGCCTGGTTCAGCATATGGCTATCAGTCAAGCTTTTCGATTCCTGATCAAAATCTTTATCTTGGACCCGGCTGCGCGAAGCCTGCAGATTGGTGCTCTTCGCCGACAGGTTATTCACCGTCGACTCCTGCCGGTTCTGGACGGCACCGATGTTGGCGCGATCGAGGAGGTGCGGGTCATCCAGACACTTCCGCAAAACAAACACCGTTTTCGGTATGAAACAAAACGGCCGGCATAGGCGACCTGTTTATGTGGGCCCGAGCGCGAACAAGGGCGCTATCGCGGCATCGCCTTATCTGGACCTATCCCACGGAATAAAAACAATTATCCTGTGCCGGCTTCAACAGCGCCACCGTCGGAACCCGCGAGCGAATTTCGGTTCTGGATCCGCAAGAACAGCCCTGCAGCAGAAACAATGCTGCCGAAACTGGTTTCGGTTGACTGTGTCTGCAACAGCCAATCCGGTTACTTGCATTTCGTGCGTACTCTAGTCCAGAATTTTGGTGTGCGGGTCGCCAATGCACGGCGCCTCGTCTCGCCCCGTGTTGCCCTGCTTTCTGGCGTATTCCTTTCTTTTACATTGCTTGCCGCAGCGCCGTCACTTGGCGCTCCCCAACTCCCGTTGTCTGACGTGGGAGCCCGTGCAGCAAAATCCTGCGCCGACGCCGTCGTGACAAAGGGCGAAATGGCCGGCAAGCAGGCATCATCCAACTGCGCAGACGCCAGCGCAGGCAAGACTGTGCCTTCGAATGGTTCAAGCACGCAAAACCAGCCAGCGTTGGCAACGCAACTGGTCGAGACGATCTTGGGCGAGCGCTGCGTGGCGCAGGAACGCCCTGAAGCCCCGGCATCCCGATTGCTTCCTCATGATCTGAGCATCACATGCGAAGGCGTCGCGGTCGGGAGCCTGAGCTATTCCCTCATGTCGACCAGCACAGGCAGTTTGGCCGATGTGTTTCGGTCGAGCCGTCAGTTTGTGTCGATGGGATCCAAACTCGATTGTGAACCGCCAAAATCTCTGACTGCTGGCGATGCACAAGGGGGTGTCATCGCGTTCCCCTGTCGGCACCGGCGGGATGGTTGGCCAACCTTGGTGATGGTGAGTGCAGCTTCCAATGTGCTGCGCGTTGCTGAAGGTCCAGCATCGGCCTATCCCGTCCTGCGCCAATTGTCCGGATTGGAAGTTTCGACAACCTCGAGAACGCAGCAAGCAGAGCAGGTCCGCTCGCTTTGGTCTACGCCGATCGCCATCGGCAGCGCGGCGGAGAAAGAGAAAATCGCAGGCTATCTGAGCAATGCGCGTGCGTCTGCTGGACAGTCTGCCTTTGCCGCTGCCGAACGAGAATTTCGCAAGGCGCTGGAACTGCAAGTCCGCCTCTATGGCGAAGACGATATGGCGACGAACGATGTGTTGCTGGACCTTGCAGTCACCGTCAGCAATCAGGGACGCCATGACGAAGCCGAGGCCTTGATCCGACGCGCCGCTCCGATCGTGGAAAAGTCCCCCAAGCCTGCCGATCGCGCGCGCATGAGCGGGTATCAGGCCTTTGTCGCGGCCAATAAGGGGAGCTCTGAAGAAGCGTTGATGCTCGCCCGCGCAGCGGCAGCGCAATGGCGCGATATCGTCGCGCAAGCCGCGGGCACGGGTTCGCGATCCTTGTCGCAGTTGCCGGGCATGACCAATGGGTTCGAAGCTGAACTGGCCATGGCGCTGAACCTGGAAGCAGGAATGTTGCTGCGCACGGGCGACGTCACCGGCGCCTATGCCGGCGCCGCCGAGGCTGCTCTGATCATCAAGCGCGTTGATGGTGAGCCATCGTGGTGGGAAAGCGATACGCTTGTCACGCTTGGTAACGTGAGCAGCGCACAGGGCCGCCTTTCAGCAGCCGAAGCCTATCTCAAGAAAGCGATAGACCTGCGCAAACAGGCCTTCGGAGAAGGATTGGCCACCCTTCAGGCACGCGTCGCGCTTGGGCGGGCCTATCAGGCTGAGCATATGAATGTTTCGGCCATCATTGTGTTTCGTGAAGCAATCGCGATTGCAAAGACATTGCCAAGAGACACGGCTCCGATCCGTGCAGACGACATCATTCCGTTTGCCGAAGCCGTTGTTGAGGAAGCGACACGCTACAGCGACCCTTCGGCAAAGCTTGGTCTGTTCACCGAGGTGTTCGACGCCTTTCAAATGGTCAGTTCCCCGGTTTTTGACCGGACAATGGCCCTGACGTCGGCGCGGCTCTCGACACAAGCGCCGGGACTTTCGGATCTGCTGCAACGCCTGGATAGCGCAATGCAGAAGGAAGCTGGGCAGCGTCTGCAACTGGCAACCGAGCAAGCCCGATCAGTTGAGGACCGCAGCGCAGAAGCCGAAGAACAATATTCGACCGAGATTGCAGCGCAGGGCAAAATCATCGCCGAAGTGCGTAAAAATATCGTCGACAAGTTTCCCGATTTTTCGTCTCTGACTGATGCAAAGGGTCCAAATTTGGACCAGCTGCGGGGGCGTCTTGGTGTTGATGAAGGGATGCTTGTTTACCTTGTTGGGAAAAAGACGTCATTCGTCCAGCTTGTAACGCGGAATAAGACCATAGTTGCACCGGTTCCCGTTGGAAGCGCAGCACTCGAGACGGTTGTGGCGCGCCTGAGGCGGGGCCTTGAGATCGAAGGGTCATCAGTCAATGATTTTGACTTGGATGCTGCACATGGTTTGTATCAAGATCTCTTTGCCGGATTGAAAGACGAGATCGCAGACTTAAAGCGGCTTGTGATTGTTCCGGCAGGGGCATTGGCCAATCTGCCATTTGGGGTGCTGGTAACGAAGCCGCCCGCGCTTGGCCAATATGTTTCAGCCCATTGGCTAACCAATGATTTTGATATTTCCTATAGTCCGACGATCACCTCCTTTGTGAATTTGCGATCGACGCGCTTGGTCGGCCAGCATGCCCGCAAATTGCTTGCTGTGGGCAATCCGGTGCTGGCACCACTGCAACGGGTCGCAGCACAGGAAGCCGCGTTCGCCAGCGTCATCAGCAGCTGCCAGTCGGGCGACATCATCCCGCCGGAATTGCTCCGCTCGCTTGCCTCCCTTCCGGATACGGCCAACGAAATTTATAATGTTTCCAAAGCGCTGGGTGGCAATGCAAGCGATATTCTTTTGGGCGGGCAGGCAACCGAACCCGCGCTGCACGCGCGCAATCTGGCTGATTATCGAATTCTGTATTTCGCGACACATGGTCTCTTGCCCGGGGAAATCCGCTGTCAATCGCAGCCCGGGATCGTGCTGACGCCGCCAAGCGAGCCGGCAGAAACCCATTTTGGCGATGGACTTTTTGACGCGAGCGAGATCGCAGCCTTGCCGATGACGGCCGATCTGGTTGTGCTGTCGGCCTGCAACACGGCGGCTTCCGGGAAGGCTGATGGCGGGCAGTCGCTATCTGGCCTGGCAGCCTCATTCTTTCGGGCTGGCGCAAAGAGCCTGCTGGTGAGCCACTGGCAGGTGCCTTCGGCGGCGACTGGCGCACTCATGTCGTCCATGTTCGCGACACTTTCCAAGACCCCGAACATGTCCGTTGATACAGCCTTGCGCACGGCCCAGTTGGGCCTTTCGAAGGCCCCCGGATTTGCGCACCCGTTCTTCTGGGCAGCATTTGTCTTGATGGGTGACGGCGCCATAAAGCCCCTTGATGAAGAAAAGCGCCAATGAAGCGTGGCGCCAGCCTTGGTCTGCTCGTGGGCGGTCTCATGATCGCTTCACAGTCCCTCGCGGCTCCGATGATCGTCGTCGAAGCGCGAGGCGCTGGTCTTCGACCGGGCATGCGCCTGGACAGCGCGGCAACAATTGATCTGAAGGACGGGGAACGCGTTACCCTCATTGGTGCTGACGGACAGGCTGTAACGCTGCGCGGCACCTATGCGGGCGTGCTGACGAAGGCTGGTGGCGCAAGCCAGAATCCTCGGCTTGCGCTTGCCGCACTCATTTCAACGCGAAACGACCGCGCAAGCAAAGTCGGGGCGATCCGGTCCGGTGCAAATGCCGCGCCGCTGCCAGATCCGTGGCTTATCGATGTTTCAAGATCGGGTGCGCGCTGTATTCGCGAGGGCCAGCGACCCATTTGGTGGCGGCCTGACGGTTCTGGGGAGACGAAGTTCAGTGTCTATCCGATCGACCGCTCGTGGCGCGCCGATTTTGTGTGGCAAAAGGGGCAAACCCAAATGGCCGCGCCAGATCTTGCCAAGCTGGATGGTGTAAAAACCTTTCTTATCCAGGTGCCTGGGCAGGATAACGCCATCAGTCTCAATGTCATTCCCGCTGATGTCGTCGATCCTCTCGTCCTGAGCTCCTGGATGCTTGAGAAGGCCTGCGTGCAGCAGGCCGATGCGTATTTTCGACAGATCCAGTCGAAGCTCGACGGTCAAGGCGCTGCGCCTCTCCAAGCTTCAAGCCGTGACACCTCAGAAGTAACGACGCCTGCGCCAATGGCCGACGCTGGGAAGGCTTCGCAATGAGCAAGGCGCAGAAACAGGCATTATCCGCAGTCCTGATCGCCATTTTTGCTGCGGTGGCTGCCCTTTGTGCTGTGCGCTTTTTGGCGCCGCTGACAAACCTTGAGAACAAGGTGGCCGACATTCGGGTCGCAGCAATGCAGCCAGCGATGGCGCCCTCAACTGACATTGTGGTGGTCGCGATCAATGAAGATACGTTGACCGCCTTCCCGTATCGCTCGCCGGTTGACCGCGGCTTTTTGGCCGACGTTATCAGCCAAGTGTCGGCAAAGGGAGCACGGGTAATCGGCGTCGACATTATCATCGACCAGCCAACAGAGGCAACAAAGGACGCACGTCTCAAGCAAGTTCTGGCGACGACGCCGACACCGCTTTTTCTAAGTTACACCTCTTCCCCCAATATTGTGACCCCCGAACAATTGGCCTTTCTCAATGATTTTGTTCCTGCAAATCAACGGGCAGAAGCGAATTTACTGTCGGATCCATTTGACACACTGATCCGCAGGATCAATCCTGGTGGCGAACTGAAAAATGGCCGCATGGTGGACACGGCTAGTCACCCTGCTGGCTTTGTTCGCAAGGCCGTCACGCTCTTTGGTGGCACGGCGCCACTTACGCCCATCGAGATTGCGTGGCGCCCTCGCCCTGACGCGGAAAGCCTGCCCTTTCCATCCTTCCCCGCGCAATTTGTGTCGATCCTGCCAGATGAATTCTTCCGCGGAAAGATTGTTCTGATTGGTGCGACGCTGTCCATCACCGATCGCCACATGACGCCAATGTCGATCATTGATGATGGCGATCAAGGCAATATGCCGGGCGTGTTCGTTCAAGCGCACGGCATCAGCCAGCTGCTCGAAAACCGCGCCCCGCCTCGAATGCCGCTTGGCGGCGTTATCGCTTTTTCTGCACTGTTCGCTGCACTGGGCGTCGCCGTCAGCCTCTTCAAACGCGGTATCATCTTCAATGTCGGCGTTGGCGTGGCCATTCTCGCATCCTATTGGGTCGGGGCGATCGTTGGCTTTGGCTATGGCTTGCCAATGCTGCCCATTATCGGGCCAAGCATCGCATTTGCCTTGTCGATCTGGATGATGGACGTGTTCATCGGCCGGGCAGAGCGCAAGCAGCGCGAGTTCGTGCAGGGGACGTTCTCTCGCTACGTCTCTCCGGCGATTGTCGACAAGCTTGTGAAAGATCCGACGTCCGTGACCATTTCGGGCGAACGCCAGGAAGCAACGTTCATCTTCACTGATATTGCCGGATTCACGACCACGTCGGAGCAGATGAAGGCCGAAGATCTCTCCAACGTCCTAAATGATTATCTCGACGGCGCATGCGAAATAATCCTGAGATACGAAGGAACGATCGACAAGTTCATTGGCGACGCGATCATGGCCATCTTCAATGCGCCGATCCGGCAACCTGATCATGCCGAACGCGCAGTTCGTTGCGCACTTGAACTTGACGCATACGCCGAAAAGTTTCGCAAAGATTGCAATTCACGCGACATTCCAATCGGCGTGACGCGTATCGGTGTCCATACCGGATATGCTATTATCGGAAACTTCGGTTCTCATGCCCGCATGGACTTCACGGCGCTTGGTGACACCGTAAACACGGCAGCTCGCACTGAAGGTGTCAATAAATATTTCGGCACACGCATTTGCTGCACGAGCGATACTGTCGATCTATGCCCCGATCTGCATTTTCGTCAAATTGGTGATATTGTTCTTAAAGGAAAGACAACTGCGTCAGCACTTTACAATCCTATCGCAGAAAATGACGATCCCAAGTTGATCCAAGAATATGACAAAGCATATAAGCTGCTAACGAAGGAATGCGGGAGTGCGAAGGCAGCCTTTGACGACATCGCTGAAGCATTCCCCAACGATCCGATTGTTCAATTCCACATTGGACGGATCAGCAAAAACATCATTTCTGCGCGTGTGGTGATGGATGACAAGTAAACATCCCACCCAGCTGGGCATCCAACGCCTGCCCGCGGCGGCTGCCGCTATTGTCGGCTTCGCCCTTTTCCCGCCAGGGGCGGCTAATGCGCAAGTTGTGCTGCCGTCGCAAAGCGACATTTCCCGTCAGCGCGTGGCGCCATTGCCGCTGCCGTCCCCCAAATATGACTTTCGTATCCAAACCCCCGAAAAGTCAGCCGTGCCAAGAGCGGTTGATGAAATTGAGTTTTCAATCTCACTTGTTCGCGTAAGCGGCGCCACCTATTTTCCAAAATCCGAAGTTGATGCCCTTTTTGCGTCGCTGGTTGGACGTAAGATTGTTCTTCAGGACTTACGCGACGCAGCGCAAAAGCTGGAAGATCTTTATCGTTCCGAAGGTTTTTTCCTGACCCGTGTATTTGTGCCGCCGCAACAGGTCGCAGGCGGAACGCTACAAGTCCAAGTGGTTGAGGGTTATATTGGCGATGTATTCGTCGATGGTCCCAATCCATCTTCGACGCGGTTGATTGAAACATTGATGGCGTCGGTTCCCAAAGAACGGCCCGCGCGGTTCAGCAGCCTCGAACGTCATATGTTGTTGATCAACGACATACCGGGGTTGGCCGGCACGACAGTGTTGCAGCAGGGGGGGGCACTTGGAAGTTCCGAACTTGTTGTGTCTGCCGTCAAGGTGCCAAACCAGTATCGGGCAACATTTTCAAACACATCGGCAGAGCTTGTTGGGCCGCTTTCCTATTCGCTTGGTGCAACGATTTCACAGCCATTCAACCGGCCGGGCGCGCTGGATGTGACGCTTTCTTCCGCCGGACAGCAAATGCGGGAATTGCGCTCGGTGAGCGCGCGTTATGCCATGCCGATTGGCGCCCATGGCATTGTGGGCAGTGTTGGCGGGCTTTTTGCCTATGCGCGACCAGGTGGCCAGATCAAGGATCTGGATGTGCGCAGCCGTGTCATGTCATTCAACAGCCGGCTGCGAATGCCGCTCATGCGGAGCCGCACAAACTCCGTCTATCTTGATCTGGGCGTTGCGCTGAACCGCAACGAGACTAGCATTCTGGGAGAACCGCTGTCTGACGACCGCAGCACCGTGGCCGAGGCAACGTTGAGCTGGCAACAGGCGAACTGGCTGAACGGTGACACCAACATGTCGCTCTCCCTTTTCCAGGGGCTTGTCGTGCTGGGGGCAAACGATACGAACGCGCCGCTGCCCTCTGTGCCCGGCTTCGAGCCCAGGTTTCAACGCGTCGTTTACACCTTTGCGCGCAACCAGCGGCTGACGCCGAGCTTGAGTGCGCAGCTTAATCTCCAGGGCCAATATTCAACCGACCGACTGGCCTCTGGCGAACTGATCAGCTTTGGCGGACCCGCCATTGGCCGCGGCTATGATCCTTCCGTGATCACTGGTGAGCGTGGCCTCGGCCTGTCAGGTGAGTTGCGTTACGCGCTCCCCTTTGCCGCTGAAAAACTGATCGAGGGTGTTCAGCTGTACGGATTTGCCGACATCGCGCGGGGAACCACGCTCGCCTCCACCACTTCGGACAAGCTGGTCAACCAGATCACCTCGCTGGGTTTGGGTGTGCGATTGCTGATGCTTGGCCGTTTCAACGTCGATCTGCAGGGCGCTCAGGCACGCCGCAAGCTTGTTGCAGAGGAAAATATTTCCGCCCGGTTTAACCTCAACGTCTTGGTAATGTTCTGATGGTTTTGCCCCAACACTTTCGCTTGATGCTCCTTGGTGCCGCCAGCGGCTTGGCCATGTCCGCCGCGCACGCCACTGACACTATTGTGAGCTCCAGCGGTATCAACACCACGATCGCGACACCAACGCCCACTAGCAGAACGATCACCCAAACCGGCCAACACGGCGCGCGCGCCGTTATCAATTGGACAAGTCTGAATGTGGCCTCGGGCCACACGTTGAACTTTGTTCAGCCGAGCGCAAGTTCGATAGTGCTCAATCGGGTTGTGGGCCCACAAGGCGGCGGCGCGATAACGCCAACACAAATCAACGGCACGATTTCGGCCAATGGCCAAGTCTGGATCCTAAATCCTATGGGCGTGCTTGTCGGATCGGCCGGCAGCATAAATGTGGGCGGGTTTCTGGCGACAACGCTTGGCCTGACAGACGAAGCTTTTGCGACCGGAAATAATTTCAGTCTGTCCGGCACAAGCACGGCCGCTGTTGTCAATGCCGGCTCAATCACCATGGCGGAGTCTGGCTACGCCGTTCTGGCCGGCAACCGGGTTGAAAACAGCGGGCTGATCCAAGCGGAAATGGGCACCATCGCATTGGGCTCAGGGCAGGCAGTTTCTGTGTCGTTTTCAAACGACAAGCTCATATCCTTTGCTGTCCCGCAGTCCGCTTTGGGGACGGGCGGCGGCTTGGTTCAAGCAAGTACCGGGATATTGATTGCGGACGGTGGGCGCGTACTCATGACGGCGCGCGCGGCCGCAAATACGGCGGCGACCGTTATCAATGTCGATGGCCTTGTGCAGGCACAGACGGTCTCGGTTCAGAATGGCCAGATTGTCCTGGATGCCGGGACGGCGGGCGTTACCGACATCAGGGGCAAGCTCTTTGCAAATGGTCTGGATGCCAACGAAAAGGGCGGGACGATCACCGTAACCGGCCAGCGCGTCAATGCATTTGCGAATAGCCAGGTGCTTGCCAGGGGCCTGATTGGTGGCGGTTCAATTACGGTTGGACAATTCCCGGTCACGGGCGTCCCAGCAACGCCAACATCGATACATGCTGCTGTCGGTTCGAACTTTGATGCGAGCGCCATCCAGTCCGGGTCCGGGGGCTCGATCACCCTCCTGTCGGACTATAATGATCAAGGATCTTTGATCAAAGCGAGCGGCGCATTCTATGCGGATGGCGGCGCAAGCGGCGGCGCAGGTGGTTCAATATCGGCCTTTTTCGCCAGGCTCGATCTGACCAATTCAGATGCGTCGCTGCTAGAAAAGCCCTTTGAAACCGCGGCGCTGTTTTTTTATGCAAACAATATTATTGTTTCGCAGTTGTCGGGAGGTTTTGGGCAAATATCGACTGGAGAAGTCGGGTCCATATTGAACGCTGGTCGCAAACTTACTCTCACAGCCTTTGGGCAGGACGCCAATGCGGGCAATATCAACATCGATTCTGGATTTTCCAAGACTTCAAATTTAACCTCGAGCATCACATTTGCTGCGAGAAATAGTATTTTACAGGCTACTGGAGCCAATGTCAGTTCCACCTCAGGTGTACTTAAGGTTAGTTTCCAATCCGACAGCAGCACTGCCGGTCTTACGCTGGGCGCCATCAACATCGCGGGCCCGATAACAGCGCAAGGCGGCAATGTGTTTGTGACCGGGGCACTTACCACCGCCGGCAGTTCCGCAGTCACGCTCACCGGGACGCAGTCGATCGACCTGAAGGGCGGGGGCAGCATCGTGAGCGGCACCGGCAATGTGAGCCTTACAGCGCCCTTGCTTTTCGTTCGAAGCGGTGGCGCCGGCAGCGCCGTACAGACCGGCGGTAACATTAGTGTAACCACCTCGGAGCATGGCAACCTAAACAACGACCACCTGCGTTTCTCCAACCGCTCCTTCGACGCCACTGACATCAGCATCCTTACCACTGGCGGTCACAATTTCCTTCTGGGGCTGAAGCACAACGACACCGTTGGCCTCGACATAGGGGACATCCGCAACCTCAACGCCACCGGAACCCTGACCCTTGGTAGCAGCGTTGACTTCAGCGCCTTGGTCCCCAATGGCCTCAATGTTTGCGGCTTCAACTGCCGCATGATAGTGGCGAGTGGCTTCAACCTCGTCGCGTCAGACCTGGCCGGCAACCTAAAACTCACGCACCGCGTTATCGACAGCAATAGCGGCTCAAGTTTTGCTCTGGGAACAGGCCAATCGCTCACACTAGCCAACTTCGGCAGCCAAGGTGCAACCAGTAACTTTGCATCAACTGTCCTTGGTACCGGCTCACTGATTAAGGCGGGTGCGGCGGCGCTTGAGCTGTCCGGTGCCAACACCTATAGCGGAGGCACCACGGTCAGCACCGGCACGCTTCAGATTGGCAACGGCTCATCCGGTTCAATCACAGGTAACATCACGAACAACGGCGCGCTCGTCTTCAACCGCTCGGACAACGGCTCGTATAGCGGTATAATCTCTGGAACTGGCAGTGTGAGTAATTTGGGCGCTGGCACGCTTACGCTTACTGGCATTAATACATACACTGGCAGCACCACGGTCAACGCCGGCAGCCTAATCATCGGTGACGCTGGCACCGCTGGTACAGGAACAATTTCCATCGCCAGCGGCGCTGTCTTTGGTTACGCTTCGTCTGCTAACCAGACCCTTTCAGGCACGATTACTGGCTCGGGGTCGCTTCTTAAATCTGGCGCGGGCACCCTGACACTCACTGGTAGTAACACATATAGCGGCGGCACAATGATCGGCGCTGGCACACTAAAACTGGGGAACGCGACCGCGCTTGGTGCGAGCAGCGGGGGCGTCACTGTGTCCGCGGGGGCTGCCCTCGACCTCAACGGCACCAACCTAGGCAGCGCAAATGCGCTAACGCTAAATGGCACGGGCATCAGTTCTGGCGGCGCGCTTCTCAATAGTAGTAACGCCGCTGCCACGTACGTTGGCAATATCACCCTGGCAGACGCCACAACCATCGCCAATACTGGCGCGCTCACCCTCAACGGCACCCTAAATGGGCCGTTCGCGCTCACGGCGAACAATATTGGCAGTCTCAACCTTAATGGCATCACTGGTGGCACTAGCCCCCTTGCTAGCCTCTCGGTCTCTGGCCCAGCCTCCCTTGGCGCAGACATCACCACGGCGGGGAACATGACCTTCTCCGGTGCAGTCAGCCTGACCCAAAACCTCAAACTCAGCACCGGGATCAGCCAGACTTTCACCAATGCATCCTCGGTGCAATCGTTCACGGTGCCCACAGGGGTAACGAGCATCACCGCCAGTTTGGTTGGGGCTGGCGGCGGCAGAGGCGGAAATGATGATGTCAACCAAGGTGGCGGAACAGGCGTGGCCGGCTCATTGACAGCAGTGTTTAACGTGTCTGCCGGGAATGTTTTGTATTTGGCTCCGGGGGGCGGCGGCACACAAGGGATCGATTCGAGTGGCAGTGCTGGCGGAGGTTTAGGCGGAACAAACGCTTTTGGCATTGGTCTTGGCGGCACCGGCGGTACGGCGGGTAGTGCCGGGTCTTCAGGCGGCGGCGGCGGCGGCGGCGGCGCGTCAATCCTCGCACTATCAAGCTCGATTACGGGTAGTTCGCCATTTCTCGTAGCGGGAGGTGCTGGCGGCGGCGGCGGCTCGGGCAACCACAACAACTGCCCGAACGCCTGTTTTGGCGTGGACACTGGCCAATATCAAGCAGCCGGCACCTTTGACGGACAGCTGGGCTATAATGCGGGGTTCACCGGCGCGTTCGTGTCCACTGCTGACGACCCAAGTGGAGTATTTAGACCGACCCCCTCAGAGATTGACGGTGGCGCATCGGGCGGCGGCGGCGGCGGCCTGCGCGGCGGGTTGAGCTCATTCAATTCTTTCTTTCCAGACGAATATGTTGGCCGTGGGGGTAACCGGGGCGAGAGCGGTGCCGCAAACGGCTTTATCACATCATCCATCAACGCCTCCACCAGCACTGTAACGGACGGACAGTCGGGCAGTATCGTGCTCAGCTTTGGCGGTGGAAATATTCTGTTTGGAAGCACGGTCGACGGCGCCCAAGGGCTGACCATAAGTTCGTCCAGCGGCAAGGTCAGTTTCTCCGGTTCGGTGGGGTCGGCAACTGCTTTGTCCAGCCTGTCCGTCTCAGGTGATGCAGGTATCGAGCTGGCCGGAGCGTCCATTACCACGACGGGGAGCCAGTCGCTGTCCGGCCCGATCAAACTCCAGGCGGCATCGATCACTCTATCGACAACCAATGCAGGTGTTGGAATCTCCGGCGATATCACCCGGATCGACGGGGTCGCCGGCGATCTCGCCATCAATTCCGGTACTGCCGCAGTTAACCTGGCCGGCGGGCTGGGTACAAGCGCGACCCCACTCGGCATATTATCGTTTAGCGGCGCAGGCGCAAAAACGCTTGGTAGCGCGGTTTATGCAGCAACACTTAATACCGGTAGTGGCGCCACTGGCGTCAATGGTGGCATCGTCGTCACCTCCGGCACCCAGAGCTATGGCGGCGAACTCAAGCTTGGCACCAACACTGCGCTGACCGCTGGCGGCGCGGTTACCATCTCTGGCAAAGTCACCAACACATCGCCCCAGAACTTGACCATAGCTGCAGGCAGTAACGCCGTGCATTTCGGTGGCAGCCTGTCCGAAGCCGATGCGCGGCCGACCAGCCTTGGCGCGGTAAGCGTCACCGGAGGTACAGTAACCTTCGGTACCAACTCAGCACCAGTGACCATCGTCGCCAATAGCCTGTCGGTGACCGCAGGATCGATGACACTGTCCGGTATCAATGTGAGTTCGGTCTGCAACTCCGCTTCGGCAACGTTTGCGGTTTGTCTGCAGAGCCCATCCACGTTCAATCTGAGTTCAACCAGCACTGACAGCCTGATCTTCGGCAACATCACCGGAAACGGGTCCCTCACAAAGCTTGGTGCGGGTAATCTGACGCTTACAGGCGACAATATCTATAGCGGCGGCACCACAATCAGCGACGGCACGCTGACCGGCACCACCACCAGTTTCGGCACCGGCGAAATCGAAATCGCCGACAACAGTGCGCTGGCCTTCGACCAAGACGATAATGGCAGCTACGAAAGCGACATCACCGGAAACGGGTCCCTCACAAAGCTTGGTGCGGGTAATCTGACGCTTACAGGCGACAATATCTATAGCGGCGGCACCACAATCAGCGACGGCACGCTGACCGGCACCACCACCAGTTTCGG